>Ga0115002_10002252_pt1 | contig 25425 bp, 26 predicted proteins | sample ArcticOcean_MG_C_8_FD_89576 | JGI IMG/M metagenome (GOLD analysis project Ga0115002, IMG submission 89576) | Marine microbial communities from western Arctic Ocean - ArcticOcean_MG_CB11_86 | ecosystem: Environmental > Aquatic > Marine > Oceanic | place: Arctic Ocean: Canada Basin | collected... | reverse complement strand
TTGATCTCAAGGACCAGGAACACCGTATAGACGATGAGGCCGGCGATGATGAGCGCGAAGGAGACGATGCCGAGGATGAGGGGTGCAAGGCGACTGGAGTTGATGACGATCCAGCCGATGTTCAGCGCCACCGCAGCCGCGACCAGCAGGACGCACAGAGTGACAAAGAAGGCGATGGCCTTCTGGCGACGGGTCACAGAATGATTGTAGCGGGCCGGGGTGCCCGCCGCTCCCTGTTACCTGGCCAAGCTCAGGCTACGGCTGCGTCGTCCGCTGCATCCGCCACGTCCAGCCGTTCGTTCTCTTCGTGGGGCACCGGCTGAGCGATCTTCGCAACCTTGACGTCCCAGACGAGCCCGATCGCCCGCAGCACGCTGATCCCCATCCAGTTGAAGTCCACCTCGTACCACGCGAGCCCGTGGCGGGCGGATGTCGGATGCGCATGGTGGTTGTTGTGCCATCCCTCGCCGAAGGTCAGGATCGCCACCCAGAAGCTGTTCTTTGAATCATCCCGGGTCTCGAATCGACGCGATCCCCAGAGATGGGTGGCGGAGTTGACCAACCACGTCGAATGCAGGCCCCAAGTTGTCCGGAAGAAGATGCCCCACAAGACGTAGGGAATACCGCCAAAGGCCAGCAGGGCGAGGCCGACCACGATATTGGTGGTCCAGTGCCACGTCGACATCCATACGTGGAAGGGGTCGCGCGCCAGATCAGGCACGTACCGCGCGAGAGCCGTCGAGTCGGCGTGGAGCCCTTGTCCCATCACGATCCAGCCCATGTGTGCCCACCACCCGCCTTCCCGTGGCGTGTGCGGATCGCCGTCCTTATCGGACTTTTGATGGTGCACGCGGTGCGTCGCAACCCAGAACATCGGGCCGCCCTCAAGCGCCAGCGTTGCGCACCATGTCAAAAAGTATTCGACCCAGCGGTACGTCCGGTACCCCCGATGCGTCAATAGGCGGTGGTAGCCCATGCCGATGCCCAGCATGCCGGCCATGACCCACAGGATGAGGGCGGTCAGGATTGCGCCAGCATCAATGTAGAACAGGGCAGCAACGGCGCCGAGGTGAAAAGTGGCCATCGCGATCGACGTGATCCAGTTCACGCCCGACTTGAATTTTCGCCCAAACGGTAGCGCTTGCACTGCCATTGATCGTGTTCCCCCTTACAGAGACGCCGTGTAGAACCTCTGCAAGGTAACAGCTAGTGCACACCAGCACTGTAATAGTTCTGTAATAGGTTGTAAGTGGCTGGTTGGTAAGATGTTACGGGCTCGCGCTATCCTCGACACATGGACCGTGTATACGCACTGAGCATCCACGCGGATTACCGGTGCCAGCATTCGGGTGTTTGCTGCGCTTCCGACTGGGACGTCCCCGTCGAGTTGCCGGTCTATCAGCGGCTTGACTCCGCGCTCGTGTCGGGAAGCTTGCGCCCCGCCGCGGATGCCGACGGCGGTGGCGCCCCCCTGATCGTCGAAGACGACCTACCAGACGACGCCGGGGCCATGCTGGCGCGCACCACCGGTGGCGCGTGCGTGTTCTACCACAGCGGCTCACGTCTCTGCGTGGTCCATCGCGATCTGGGTGAAGAGCGACTGCCCTCGACGTGCCGCCACTTCCCACGTCTTGCGGTTCGTGATCGACGCGGCACATTCATCTCGTTGACGCACTACTGTCCGACCGCGGCGGCGATGCTGTTTCGCGACGACGTGCCGATCGAGATCGTCGAGGCGCCGCGGGCGTTCCCCCCCGCCGACTACGAGGGCTTTCTGGTTGGGCCTGACGCTTGGCCGCCGCTGCTGCATCCGCAGATGCTGATGGACGACGCGGCGTATGGCGCCTGGGAGCGCCACATGGTTTCGCGATGTGCCGACGAGACTCTCTCCCCCGAGGGCGTCGTGGTCACGCTGCAGCGTGATGCAACGGTCCTCCGCGGTTACACGCCCGGTACCGGGTCACTGATAGACGCCGTCGCGGCACTACCAAGGGAGGCGGTCGCGGCACCCGTGCATGAGGCGCTCGGACCGAGCCTTGCGCTATTCGCCGACGTGATGCGGGCAGTGCCGGACGACTTCAAAAAGGAGCCTGATGAAGGCCGGCTGGGAGACCTGTATCTGGTCGCGGTCGCACCTGCGTGGACGCAATGGGACAAGCCGCTGAAGCGTTACCTCGCAGCGAAAGCCTTTGCGTCATGGACCGCGTACCAGGGGCGCGGGCTGCTGACGGTCGTCCGTGGACTTGAGGTCGCTCTGGCCATGGTCCGGGTTGAAGCCTCGCGCCAATGCCGCGATCAGGGTCGACTGCTGGACGCGGAGCTTCTGAAGGCGGCTATCCGACAGGCAGACTTCGCGCTGAACCATCTCGCGGCTGGTGACGAACTGGCCCGCATGTGGTCGCGAGTCGAGGGCAGATCAAGAGCCGGTGCTCGCAAGCCGGCGTCCCGTGGCGGAGCCTAGGAGACTAGACGTCGAATGTCGCCATCACTGGTCCATGGTCGCTCGTGCCTACGTCCCGGCGCACGTCGCATCGGGTTGCACGAGCGGCAAGCGTCTCCGACGCGAACAGGTAGTCGAGCCGCCACCCGATATTTCGAGCCTTCAAGTTGCGCCACGGAGCCCACCACGTAAAGAGGTCAGCATTGTCGGGATCAAGCTGGCGATGCACGTCCACCAGGCCGCGCGAAAGGATGCGCTCGATGAGTGCCCGCTCTTCCGGAAGCTGCCCGGTGGCGCGCGGCTTTCGCTCCTTCGGATGCACATCCATGTCGGTCCGCGTCACGTTCATGTCACCGCACAGTACGAGCGCCGATCCGGCGGCCTGAGACTCTGACGCGTAGGCGTCGAGCGCTTCAAGGAACCGGATCTTCGCGGGAAAGTCCTTGCCGCCGTTTGGCACGTAGATCGAGGCGATGGTGACGTCATGCAGACGAGCGGTGACGATGCGATGCTCGAAATCGAACGCTGGGTGCTCGTAGGAGGGCTGCGTCGGGTGCCACGTTTTCCGCACGAGAAGGCCGACGCCCGAGTACCCCTTCCCGCCGTGCCAGTAGCACCAATACCCGTCCAGTTCGCACAGCCACAGCGGCAACTGCTCAGGGGCAGCCTTGAGTTCCTGCAGGCACACAATGTCCGGCTGTTCCCGTTCGAGGAATTCCTGCACCTGGGCTTGCCGCGCCCGGATGCCGTTGACGTTCCACGTCACAAGTTTCATCGCGCTATCATGAACCCCAATGCTCATCGTAATGAAATTTGGCGGCACGTCCGTCGGGTCCGCCGAGCGCATCGTGCAGGCGGCTCAGCTTGTCGTCGACACCGCTGGCAAGGGCCACCAGATTGTGGTCGTCACCTCCGCCATGAGCAAGGTGACCAATTCGCTCATCGGCGCCGCGCAGGTGGCGTCGACCGGGCATTGGGACTCCGCCGTTCGAGAGGAGCTCTACCAACGCCACAAGGCGGTCGCTGATGCGCTCGTTGGGCACGACACCGCTCGTCACGCGGCCTTACTCGATGCGCTGCAGCGGCGACTCGATCGGTTTGAGAAGCTTTGTTTCGGCTTGTCGATGGTGCACGAACTCACTCCCAGACTGCTTGACGCCATTTCTGGCACCGGAGAAATGCTGTCGGCACCACTCCTGGCTGCCGCGATTGCCTCCCGCGGGTATCCATCACAGGCCGTGGAAGCAACCGAGGTCATCGTGGCGACGGACCAGTACGGTGGCGCCGAACCGCTCATGGATGACACTCGAGCCAAGGCGACTGCGCGTCTGCGTCCCTTGCTGACCGCTGGAGAAATACCGGTGGTCACGGGTTTTATCGCCTCGACGGCGGACGGGGTGCTGACCACTCTTGGACGGGGAGGTTCGGACTTTTCAGCGTCCATTATCGGGGCCGCGCTGGATGCGGACGAAGTCTGGATCTGGACCGACGTCAACGGCGTGATGACGGCCAACCCGTCGGACGTTCCCGGCGCGAGGACACTGTCTGAGATCTCCTACAGCGAGGCGTCCGAACTGGCGTACTACGGCGCGAAGGTGCTGCACTATAAGACGATTCTGCCGGCATTTCGCCAGCGTATTCCGGTGCGCATTCTCAACAGTTTTAGCCCCGGCGATGCCGGCACACGTGTCAGCGTCGAGGGCGACCCGTCGGCGCAAGGGGTGAAGGCTGTTACCTCAATACGGGGTGTCATTCTCGTGGCGATCAGCGGGACCGGCATGCAGGGGATCCCGGGGATCGTGGCCAAGACATTCGACGTGGTCGCCGCGCAGCAGGCCAACGTGCTGATGATTTCCCAGGCGTCGTCTGAGAACAATATCTGCTTTGTGCTCAGCGCGACAGAGGCGCCGCGGGTGGTGGCTGCGCTGCGAACGGCGCTTGAATTCGAGTTGGTGCGCGGACACATTGAGGAGATTGCCGCGGAACAGCAGGTGGCGATCGTCGCCGCCGTCGGAGACCGCATGCGAGGGGCACCAGGTGTGGCGGCGACCGTGTTCAACGCGCTCGGCGAGGCCGGCGTTAACGTGATGGCGATCTCTCAGGGTTCGTCGGAGCGCAATATCTCGTTCGTGGTGACCGAGGCCGACGCCGTCGGTGCCGTGCGCGCGATTCACAGCGCCTTCGGGCTCGACAAGACCGGATAGGCGACGCTTCGGCAGGACGTGATTTCGTGAGGCGGTCATTGAAGTGAAAGATCATTTGGTTCATGCACAATCCCTTTGTCCCTGAGACGCTCGACGGCTGGTGTGCGCTTCATCTGATGTATCGCGTTCGGTGGGACCGGATGCGCGAGCGCACACCCGAAGATCGCGAACGCATGGCTGCTGCGGCGACGGCAGCTTTGGCGGATCCAGCGTTGGCAGAACAGAAAGGCGGACCGACCGCGCTGGTGCAGATCCTTGGACACAAAGCCGATCTGATGTTCATCTGCTTCCGCCGCAGTTTTGACGAGCTTGCGCAGGCGCAACTCGCGCTCGCCCAGACCGACCTACATCAGTTCCTGGAGCCTACCTCGTCGTATGTGTCGGTGGTGGAGCTTGGCATGTATGAGATGACGGCGAAGATACACGAGCAACTCGGCGCTCGCTTCACTCCCGGGAGCGACGAGTTTGAAAAGGCGTTTGACGGCGAATTGGAGACGCAACGGCAGCGCGTCGTGAGCCGCCTGTTCCTTGACACGCCGAAACGGCGGTACGTGTGCTTCTATCCGATGAACAAGCGTCGCGGGGAATCAGTGAACTGGTACAGCGAGACCTTCGAGCGCCGGGCGTTGATGATGCGGGAGCACGGCATGATCGGACGCCAGTACGCCGGACGGGTTACCCAGGTGATTTCCGGATCGATTGGCTATGACGACTGGGAGTGGGGCGTCGATTTGTTCGCCGACGATCCGTTGGTGTTCAAGAGCCTGATCTACGAGATGCGGTTCGACGAGGCGAGTGCGAAGTTCGCGGAATTCGGCCCGTTCTACATAGGGCTACAGTTTTCGGCCGACGGTCTGGGCGCGTATCTGAACGGGAGCGTGCCGGCGCTGTCGTAGGATGACGTTCACCGCGTCACCCTTTCGAGCGGCACTGCTGGTGTGAGAGATATAATCCTGGCGAGTCCGACATCAGGAGAGCGAAGAGTGCGTGTCCTCCTCTCCCCCAAGTTCGACAACTCGAGGAGGCTCATGAGACTGCCGAATATCGCTCTGTCGTTCGCGATCGTTGCAGCGTTCGCCGTACCGTCATCAGCCAGGCAAGCGGCGCCGGAAGCGCTTCGTGCCCCAGACGTAATCTACGTCCCCACGCCGCAGGAAGTCGTGGATGCGATGCTCAAGCTCGCCAACGTCACAGGGGCTGACGTCGTCTACGATCTCGGGTCTGGCGATGGGCGCACGCCGATTACCGCGGCAGGCACCTATGGGGCGAGAGGCGTCGGGATCGATATCGATCCGGAGCGGATCAAGGAAGCCAACGAGAACCTGCGAAGCGCCGGTGTGGCGGACAAGGTGCGCTTCCTCAATGAGGATCTCTTTACATCCGATATCAGCGAGGCCACGGTCGTCACGCTGTACCTGCTGCCATCTCTGAATCTGAAGTTGGTGCCCAAGCTGAACGCCGAGCTACAGCCCGGTACGCGTGTCGTGTCGCACGCGTTCGGCATGGGCGATATCCGGCCAGAACAGACCCAGAACGTGAACGGTCGCACGATCTATCTCTGGACGGTTCCTATTCAGTAGGCTCCCTTTCCTGGAGCGCGCTTCTGCTGTTAGTATTGCGACTCAATCTCAGTTTTGAGGTCCCAGTATGCTTCAGGCGTTCGTCATCACCCTCAGGGAAGGGCTCGAGGCCTTTCTTATCATCGCTATCAGCCTGGCCTACCTGCGTAAGAGCGGGAGGCACCAGCTCATACCGGCCGTCCACTGGGGCATAGGGGTCTCAGTGCTGTTGAGCATCGGCGCGGGGATGCTGTTCCAACGCGCGTCGAACCAGGCGCTCTGGGAGGGTGTTCTTGCCCTGGTGGCCGCGGTCTTGGTGGCGTCGCTCATTGTCCACATGTGGCGGCACGCACGCCAGATGAAGCGGGAGATTGAAGAACATCTCGAACAGTCGGCGCTGAAGGTAGGCCCCAAGGCGGTTGCCGGTGTATTTCTGTTCACCCTGTTGATGATCACGCGCGAGGGCATGGAAACGGCGATGCTGATGGGCGCGCTTCTCTTTCAGGTGCAGGCGTCCGACCTCGTGATCGGGGCGGTGGCGGGCATCGTGTTCGCGGCCATCATTGCGTGGCTGTGGTCGCGCTACGGCCATCGGGTGAATCTCGGACTCTTCTTCCAGGTGACCGCGCTGTTCCTGGCCGTGTTCGTGGTGCAGTTGATGATTTACGGCTTCCACGAGTTGACCGAAGCCAACATTTTTCCCTACAGCGAGCCCCTACATTTGGCGACCGAACCATATGGACCAGATGGGCTGTACGGCCAGTATTTGACCTACATGCTTGTGCTCGTCCCGATTGGCTGGCTGACGTTTGCCGGGCTCTTTGGAGGCAAGAAACCCACCGAGGGTCACCAGACGGCGGCCAGATAGCGCGCACGCCACAGCGCGATCCTTACGTAACTCCTTGTTCCATCGCTGGATAGGGAAGATCGACGACCTTCACGGCGCGGCACGCCGGAGAAAAAGGCAAAAAACGGGTTGAGGAGTAGGGCCGCGGGTCGCTACAATTCGCGTCTTCCGTGCCCGCAGGAATGGGCGACGGTGAGGGCATACATGATAAACGTGGCGGCGATCCGGATGCAGCAGTTTGGCGTGCAGTTTTACCAGGCGTCGTTGACTGCCGAAGACATTGATAAGCTTGTTCGCTTCGAGGTCCTCAATTACGGGGAGTCCGGGCAGCCAGTGGTTCGAGGCGGGAAGAAGAAGACTCCGTCGAAGGTGAACTGGGACCTTCTCGAGCGCCGGATCGCTTCCAGCGAGAAGGCCTACCAGCGGCAGATCATCAGGCGAAAGATTGATGAACTGGTGCAGTACTACGAGCAGTGCCGCCAGGCGCGGGACCTGCCATCCATACCTGGGGCGGTCATCATTTCCTGCGATGAGAAACTGACGTTCGAGCCGATGGAGTCAGGGGCCGTCGTCGGCCGGCTGAAGGTGCCTGAGCGTGAGGGAATCCTGCGCGCCATCGATGGCCAGCATCGACTCCTGGCGCTGCATGCCGACATCGACAACTTCCGTGACCAGGCCTTTTCAGTGCCAGCCATTATTTTCGACCGGCTTCCCGAAGACCACGTCGTACAGATGTTTGTGACGATCAATGCGAAGCATACGCGGCTCAATCCCTCGCACCTGGTAAGCCTGTCTGGTCGGCAGCTCTACCGGGACGACGCACTGGCCGCTGCGCACGATGTGGTTCGTGCGCTCAACGATCGGGATGATTCGCCGCTGCACGGCCAGATTAAGCTCCTTGGTGTCGGCCGCGGTCGCGTTGCGCAGGCGCCGTTGGCCCAGGAGCTGAAGAGGCTCTTTACCGGCGACGCGTTCGGTGGGCCGCGGAAGTCTGCTGACTTCCGCGATGACTCAAAGCGTTTCTTTGTCAACTACTTCAAGCAGGTGTCGGTCGTGTTCGGCGCGGCATGGGTGGGCCGCAAGTACAGTATCAAGTCGGCAACCGCGTTGCGCGCGTTCATCCGTGTCGCGCCAGACGTGGTTCGGCGGCTGGACCAGGAACATGCGGATCGGATCGACTTCCGGGCTATTGGCCGGGCGATCTCGCCGTGGGGCCGTCGCATTGGCGATCTTCGATTCGAGAGTGAAGGGGCCTGGAAGGGCAGCGGCACGACGACGGAATCGCTGGCGAGTGAGCTGAAGCTGGCGTTGGAATACCCAGAGGGCGCTGGAGTTTAGCCTCCGGCGCTGGCCCTGTTCCCGGGCCGTCGTGAATACGAAAAATGAGGGGGCGCCCAACGCGCCCCCTCATGTAAGTGCCGGACCGCCCCCCCCCCCGGGGGTTCGCGGCTCCCGCCGTGAAACTCAGACCGACGCTTTTTGTTAGAGCAACAGGCGTGCCGTTCGATTTTCCCAGAAAATATCAAGTTTGGCGACCAAAGCGCTTCCAGAATCGTGGTCTTGATTACGATTATGATCCGGCCTCACGATGCGGATTGATCTGAACGGCGATGTCGGCGAAGCGTCCTCAAGCGGGTCACCTGAGCGGGATGCAACGTTGATGTCGCACATTACCTCAGCGAATGTAGCCTGCGGGTTCCACGCGGGCAATCCGGCCGTGATGCGGGCCACCGTGATTCTGGCTCGCGAGCACGGCGTGGCGGTGGGGGCGCATCCTGGTTTTCCAGATCCCGGCGGTTTTGGTCGCCGCGAACTCAAATTTTCGGCCCCTGACGTCGAGAAGTTCGTGGCATACCAGATTGGGGCGCTCTCTGATATCGCGGCTGAGGTGGGGGTACGGCTGCAGCACATCAAGCCGCACGGGGCGCTGGTTAATATGGCGGTTCGCAGCTCGGCGCTCGCAGACGCGATTGCGCGGGCGGCGCGAGTGATCGACCGGTCGCTGATCCTCGTGGGGCTACCCGGATCGGAGATCGTGGCGGCAGGACAGCGTGCGGGCCTGCTGACGGCGAGCGAAGGATATGCGGATCGAGCGTATCAGCCTGACGGAACCCTGGTGCCTCGCGAGCAGCCCGGTGCGGTCATCGATGAGCCCGATCGCGTGGTGCCGCGCGCAATCCGGATGGTGCAAGACCAGGCGGTTGAGGCGGCCGATGGTCAGTTCGTGCCGCTCAAGATCGACACCCTGTGCGTGCACGGCGACACTCCTGGGGCCGCGGACCTTGCCGCGGGAATCAGAGCCGCGTTTGACCAGGCGGGTGTCGAGGTGAAAGCCATCGGGCGGGAGTAAGGACGATCACGCCCCTCTGTTCGACCGAGCGCGACGAGCGCTGCTGGACCGGCTACGACAGGAGCATCAAGAGGAGGGACTTCTGCGTATGCAGTCGGTTCTCCGCTTGATCGAAAACCACCGAGGCCGGCGACCCCATGACATCGGCGGTGACCTCCTCGCCGCGATGCGCGGGCAGGCAGTGCATAAAGAGCGCGTCCGGAGCTGCGGCCCCTATCAAGGCGCTGTTCACCTGAAACGGGCTGAACACCAGCCTGCGGGCGGCGGCCTCCTGTTCCTGGCCCATGGATGCCCAGACGTCGGTGTACACGGCGTCGGCACCGGTCACGGCCTCTCGGGGATCCTCAAAGAGTCTCACCTGCGCGCCGTCACATGCCCAGCGCGCTGCTTCCTCGACAACGCGCGCCGGTAGTTCGTAGCCCCGGGGCGAGGCCACATGCATCGAGATCCCAAGTTGGGGCGCGGCGTGGGCGAGAGATGTGGCGACATTGTTACCGTCGCCAACGAACGCGATGGTTCGGCCCCGGCAGGTGCCCCAGTGCTCACGCAGCGTCAACAGATCGGCCAGCGCCTGGCACGGATGCTCCTGATCGCTCAGCGCGTTGATGACATGGAGGGTTGGCGCTGCCGCTGCCAGCGCCAGGACGGTCGCGTGCTCGTACGTTCGAACCACCAGGGCCTTGACCCAGCGTTCGAGGTTGCGGGCGACATCCTCTAAGGGCTCGCGTTCGCCGACGGTGAACTGCTCAGGCAACTGCAGCGTCTGTCCACCAAGTTCGTGCACAGCGATCTCGAAGGTCGAGCGGGTGCGCAGCGACGGCTTCTCAAACACCATCGCCACGTGACCGCCCTTGAGCACGTTCGCGGTGGGCGCCTGGTCCGCTAGATGGCGCTCCGCTTTCAGTTGTGCGGCGACGTCAAGCAACCTGACGAGATCGCGGCTCGAGAGGTCCAGGATCGACACGAAGTCCTGTGCCGGGGTTCCCGACGGCGTCATGTTCGGTATTCGCCGTTGATACGGACGTACTCAGCACTCAGGTCACACGTCCAGATTGTGGCCGCCGCGTCTCGGCCGAACCCGAGACTGACGTCGATCTGGACCGCGCTGCCCTGCAGGTGCTCAGCTGCCCGCGGCGCTCGGTCGTCGTGCGCGACGCCGCGATCGAACAGCAGGATGCCCCCGATTCGTACGCTGGTCTTCGCGAGGTCGAACGGCGGGCCGGACCGTCCCGCGGCCGAGACGATGCGGCCCCAGTTTGGATCTGCCCCGTGGATCGCGGTCTTGACCAGCGGCGAATTCGCGATTGTGCGGGCAACCTGCCGCGCGGCGTCGACGCTCTCAGCATCTGACACCGTCACGGCAATCAGCTTCGTCGCGCCTTCTCCGCCGCGTACGATGCCGAGGGCCAGCTCGCGAGATACGGTCAGGAACGCCTCGAGCAATGCCGGATACGTGGCATCGTCGATCGCGACGCCGCTAGCACCGGATGCCAATGCAAACAACGAATCATTCGTCGAAGATTCTCCATCAACGGTGATGGCATTGAAGGTGTCGCGTGCCGAGACCTCGAGCGCGCGCCGGATGATGGCGGGCGAGACGGCTGCGTCAGTCGTCAGAAAACCAAGCATGGTCGCCATGTTCGGTTCGATCATGCCGGCCCCCTTGGCCATCCCTCCAACCGTAAAGGCCCCGCGGGGTGTTGTCACAGTTGTTGCGCATTCCTTGGGAAACAGATCGGTGGTCATGATCGCCCGAGCAGCAGCGCTGCCGTGGCCGCGTGCCAGCGCGGGTACAGCAGTCCGGATGCCAGCCACCACGCGATCGATCGGGAGTCCCACTCCGATGACGCCGGTGCTGGCGACCAGCACGTCGTGCGGTGCGCAGCCCAGCGCCGCGGCAGTCTCGGCCGCCATCAGCTTGGCATGGGCCTGTCCTGCCGGCCCCGTACACGCGTTCGCACAGCCGCTATTGACGACGATGGCCCGCACCGTGCCTCCCGAGTAGTCGATGTGCTCGCGCGACACAATGACGGGCGCCGCCCGGGCGAGATTGGTCGTGAAGAGCGCCGTGGCTGAGGCGGGGACGTCGGCTGCCAGGACCACCAGATCCAGCGCCGAGGCGTCCGCTTTGACGCCGCAGTGCACAGCGCTCGTCCGAAAGCCCTCCGGCGAGGCGACGCCTCCCTGGATTGGGGCTATCGCGAACTGTGTGCCGTCATCCATGGAGCGCCGCCAATGGCACGCAGGCCTGTGTCGAGCGGCGTAGCTCGCGCAACATCGCGTGCTGACCACACCGTCGAAAGTGCGAGCAGGCGCGACAATCAGCCAGGATTTTCTCAGGCAGCCAGACGTGCGGAACGATCGAGAAACCAAACTGCACGAAGTAGGCAGGGGCGTGCGTGAACGCACAGAGCTTCTCGAACCCGGCAACGGTGGCCCGCTCGACGAGCTCGTCGATGATGTCGTGGCCAACCCCGAGCGTGCGCGCCTCACCGCTGACGACAAGTGAGCGCACCTCGCTGACGTCTCGACTGAGCCGGGCAAGCTCCGCGCAGGCAACCACCCGGGCACCGGCCGTGGCGACGACGAAGCGATGTGCGTGGACGGCAATCTCGTCAATCTCGCGTGGGAGCAGGTGACCCTCCGCCAGGTGGGCGACGATGAGCGCGTGCATGGCGCTCGCGTCATCAGCAGTCGCCGTGCGGAGGCAGATGCCTGAGACCGTAGGCACTGGCGGCTGCGTTGCCACAGCGGGCATGGCCGTTGCCGTCGTCACGCCGCGGTCTCCGACTCGACTGCTGACAGTACGTCGTCGAGGACGTCGACGGCGCGATCGATGTCGGCGGTTTCGACGTTGAGCGCCGGCAACAGTCGAACGACGCGCTCGTCTGTGCGGTTGACGAGCAGGCCATGTTCGCGGGCCACGTCAACAACCCTCGCAGCGTTGGTCGTCAACTGGAGGGCACGCATCAGGCCGACGCCGCGCACTTCGACGATCGAGGGATGGCGCAGCGCGAGGGTCCGGAGCCGCCGCTCGAAGTGCACACCAACGGTGTTCACGTGATCGAGAAGACCGTTCTTAAGCTGGTCGAGCACAAATGCCGCGGCGCGGGTGCCCAGTGGGTTACCACCGTACGTGCTGCCGTGATCCCCAGCTGAGACCATCTTCGCGACGCGTTCCGACACCAGAGCCGCCCCGATCGGGATGCCGCCGCCCAGTGCCTTGCCGACCGACATCAGATCGGGCCGAAGGCCCAGCACGCGCGCGTAGAAGGGATAGCCCGTCCGGCCGAGCCCCGATTGCACTTCGTCAGCGATGTACAACGCGCCAGTCCGCTCGCAGGCGTCGTTGATGGCGGCGGCAAACTGCGACGACAACGGACGGATGCCACCTTCGCCAAGAATCGGCTCGGCGATGATCGCTGCCGTGTCGTCCGTCACGGCGGCCGCGAGGTCGTCCGGATTGCGCGGATCGACGAACGTCACCGGCCCGATGAGGGGCCCGAAGGGTGCGCGATAGCTCTCGGTGTGTGCCACTGAAAGAGCACCCATCGTACGGCCGGAGAATGCGCCTTCCAGGGCCACGAAGCCGATCCGCTGTGTGGCACCCTGGGTAAACCAGTAGCGTCTGGCGAACTTGAGGCAGGCCTCGACGGCTTCTGTCCCACTGTTACAGAAGAACGTGCGTGAGAGCCCAGAGAACTGCGCCAGGAGCGCGGCCGCCTCAGCCTGGTACGGATGGTAGTACAGATTCGATGTGTGCAGCAGTGTCGCCGCCTGATCCGCGATCACCGCCGTGAGGCCTGGATGCGCGTGTCCGAGGGAGGTCACGCCGATGCCGGAGATGAAGTCGAGGTACTCGCGGCCGTCAATGTCGTACAGCCGCGAGCCGACGCCACGTACGAACGCAACGGGCTGCCGCTTATACGTCTGAAGCACGTGGCGCGATTCGCGCTCTTGAATATCGTCAAACGTCAGCGTCATTGCACCACCTGTGTACAGCCGGACAATAGCGTTCGGGCGCTAGCCAGCGTCTCAAGACGCGCATCGCGGCCATTCGCGATGACCACGTCGCCCACACCCGTACGGAGGGCCGACCGGCATGCTTCGAGCTTGGCAACCATGCCTTGGTTTGCCGTGCCGGTTCGGATCAGCCGTGCCGCTCCACGGGAGGTCAGTTGCTCGATCGTGTCTCCAGAGGCGTCAAGCACGCCAGCCGTCCCGCCGGCAATTACCAGCCGCCGCGCGCCGAGCTGTGCCGCCAGATGAGAGGCGAGCGTATCGGCGTTGACGTTCAAGATCTGACCCGCGCGGGTGGCTCCCAAGCAGGCGACAACGGGCACGTAACCTCGGGCCAGGAGGTCAGTCAGCAGCCGTGGCACGCCGCTGTTCATCGGTGAACCCACGAGACCTAGGTCAACGGTCTTTCCTGCAGCGCTGGCGACAGGCGCCGCGCGGCGCACGGTGACGACTCCGCTGTCGGCGCCCGTCAACCCGACCGGGCTCGCGCCGGCTCGGCGCAACGCCGCCACCAGCCGTGTATTGATGCCACCCGCCAGCACCGAGACGACGACATCCAGCGTGCGCGCATCCGTCACGCGGAGGCCATCGATCTGACGCTTCGGAATCCCGGCGGTTGCCAGCGCGGCGTCAATCTCGCGCCCGCCTCCGTGCACCACCACGAGCGATGCGCGGCGAGCCATGGAGGCAATTCCGGCGGCGAGGCGTTGCACATCCTCGGGCTGTTCCAACAGTTCTCCGCCGAGCTTCAGGACAAGACGGCGCTTCATAGCAGCCCTGAGCGCTCGTCGAGGCCGAGCAGAATGTTCAGGTTTTGCACGGCCTGGCCGGCCGCGCCCTTGATGAGATTATCAATGGTCGACACCATGACGAGGCGTCGGGTCGCCTCATCAACCCGCCAACCAATGTCGCAGAAATTGCTGTACGCGACGTGCTTGATCTCGGGGAGGTCACTCCCCGTCAGTCGGACAAACGGCGCCGCCGCATAGGCGCGGTGAAGCACGTCGGTCACCTGAGCATCCGTCGTGCCCGGTCGCAACGACCCGTAGATCGTCTCGAGCAGGCCTCGATCGAGCGGGACGAGGTGTGGGACGAACGTGACCGAGGCCCCGAGCTCCTGTTCGATCTCGGCGGTATGTCGGTGCGCGAACACGCCGTAGGCCGCCACGCTCCCGTGGTTCTCGCAGAAATGCGTCCGATCGCTCGGTGTCTTACCGGCTCCCGAAATGCCCGACTTGGCGTCGATGACGACGCTGCCTTCGAGCAGTCCAGCATCGGCGAGCGGTGCGAGCGCGAGCAGCGCAGCAGTCGGGTAGCAGCCGGGACAGGATACGAGGTTCGCACCCCGAATGGCGTCGGCATACCGCTCCGACAGTCCATAGACGACCCCAGCGGGCAAGGTGCCGGTGGCGGGATACCACTGCTGTCGGCCGGCGTCGTCACGGATGCGGAACGCGCCCGAGAGATCGATGACGCGTCTGCCGCGTCGGACGAGCGCGGCTCCGACTTCGGCAGAGGCGGCTTCGGGCAGGGCGAGAAAGACGATGTCGGTGTGTGTCGCGAGCCTGTCTACGTCCAGTGGTACCACGGTGCCGTCCCAGACGCCTCTCAGCGCTGGAAGGGGCCTCGGAGCGCTGCTGGCGCCGGATGACATCGCGTCGGTGAGCGTCACCGCCGGGTGTCTGGCCAGCAGGCGGACGAGCTCTTGCCCGGCATAGCCGGTTGCGCCAGCCACCGCGACGCGGGTCGGCCTAGTGGGTACCCCAGTGGACGGGGCCGTTGCGGAAGGGACAGTAGTAGCCATATTCGTCAATAAAGAAAAAGAGTATTTATACATCGATGTGCATAAACAGTCAAGTCTTGGTGTAAGCTACCAGACATTCAGGCACAGATATGAAAGCCCGCCGCCAGTCCGTAGTCCTCGATGTGGTTCAGCAGCAGCCCGTGCGCAACCAGGAGCAGCTGCGGCGCCTGATGCACAAGGCGGGTTTTGACGTGACGCAGGCAACGCTATCGCGCGATATTCGCGAGCTCGGACTCGTCAAAGGAGGTCACGCCGCGGCCTACCAAGCACCAGTGGCCGCCGACTCGAACGGACAGTCGGCGCGGTCCTTGCTAAACCGCGCGGTGGCAGAGCACCTGGCGCGCATCGACCGCGTGCAACAATTCGTGGTCCTGCGGACGGGCCCCGGCCAGGCGCAACTCCTTGGTGTGGCTCTCGACGGCGCCCGCCTGGCCGAGGTCGTCGGCACTATTGCCGGTGACGACACGATCCTTGTGATCACGCCGGATGTCCGGCGCGCGCGCGCACTCGTCACGCGGCTTGAGGAGTTGTCTAGAGCATGAGGAGGCGGATTGTCCTTGCGTACACAGGTAGCCCGCAGACCTCGATGGCGATTCGGGCCCTGTCCGAGGTGGACGGAACCGAAGTGGTGACCCTCACGTTGGACCTTGGGCAGGGGCGCGACCTTGAAGAGGTTCGCGATCGCGCACTGGCGACCGGAGCGGTGCGGGCACATGTGCTCGATGTGCGCGAAGAATTTGCCAGGGACTTCGTGCTTCCTGCGTTGCGGGCCGGCGCGTTGCGCCAGGGGCGTCATCCGATGGGGGAGGCGCTGGCGTGGCCGCTGATCGCGACGAAACTGGTGGACATTGCTTCGGTCGAACGGGCGACTGCGGTGGCTCACGGGTGCACCGGCCGTGATCGGGAGCGCATCAGTACCTGCGTCGCCGCGCTCGATCCGGTGGTACAGGTCATTGCGGCCGGGTGCCGGGACGTGGCTCAGTGCGCGCACGCGAACCTCTGGGGACGGATGCACGCGGTGACGGCGCCGCGGGTCGAGGCGCCGGACAGGCCGGCGTATATCGAGATCGTTTTCGAGCATGGGGTTCCGGCGGCGATCAACGGCGTGTCAATGCCCTTGATTGAGCTGATCGAGAGCCTGTCGGTAATCGCAGGGCAACACGGGGTCGGTTGGATTGAGGCCGGTCGCCGCGAGAGCGGAGCGCCGGGCGATCGCGAGTACGAAGCGCCCGCTGCGGTCGTGCTGCATGCGGCGCGCACCGCACTGGATGCGGCAGTGGTACCTGCGGATTTACTGCGGCTTAAACAGGACAGGGCCAATGCCTATGCGCATCTTGTGAGCGAGGGGCAATGGTTCACGGAGGGTCGGGAGACGATGGACGCGCTCAACGTCAAGCTGGAGGAGAAAGTGACCGGCACGGTACGCATCACGTTGTTCAAGGGGACGCTACTCACCTCGGAGGTCGTCGGGGTGGGGCAGGCCGAGGTCACGCGGACATGACGCTCTGGTCTGGTCGATTTGAAACGGCGCCCGATCCGGCGGCATTCGATTTCGGCGTGTCGTTTGGCGTCGATCGCGCGCTGTTCCCTGATGACGTGGCCGGCAGTATCGCGTGGGCGGAGGAACTTGGCACCGCGGGCGTGGTGTCACACGAGGACACCGCGTCGATCGTCGTGGGCCTCAGGGCGATCCTCGAGGAGGGGTTGCGTGATCCCTCCTCCGTGTCCGGTCCTGATGAGGACGTCCACAGTTTCGTTGAACGGAAGCTCATCGAACGAATCGGGGACGCCGGCCGCCGTCTTCACACAGGGCGCTCACGAAACGAGCAGGTGTCCTTAGATCTGCGGCTGTATCTTCGGCGGCGTATACCCGTGCTGCAGAGCGGTGTGGCCTCTCTCATCGCCGCGTGCGTGGAGCAGGCGGAGCACGCTGGGCAGTCGCTCATGCCGTCGTATACCCACCTGCGCCGTGCGCAGCCGGTCTTGGTGGCGCACTTCTATCTGTGCCATGCGGCGGCGCTACGTCGCGACCACGGTCGGCTGGCGACGGCCGCCGATGAGGCCGACGCTCTGACGCTGGGCTCTGGCGCGGTGGCCGGGACGAGCTATCCCGTCGATACAAATCGGCTTGCTCGCGCTCTCGGCTTTTCCCGCGTGGTTGGCAACAGCATGGACGCGTCGTCTGACCGTGATTTCGTCGCGTCGTTCCTCTACGCGACGTCGCTGGCGATGGTGCATCTGAGCCGTCTGTCGGAGGACCTGATCATCTTCACGGGCGAGGAACACGGATTTTTTGATCTGGCGGATGCGTCGGCGACCGGCAGCAGCATGATGCCGCAGAAGAAAAACCCTGATCCGCTCGAACTCGTGCGGGGAAAGACGGGGCGCGCGATCGGTAGACTGGCCGGCTGGCTCGCCACGATGAAGGGGCTCCCGAGCGGCTACAACAAGGATCTCCAGGAAGACAAGGAGGCGGTGTTTGACGCGGAGGTCACGCTGGCCACGTCGGTTGCCGCGGCGCACGCGGTTGTGGGGCGAGTGGCCCTGAACTCGGAACGAGCCGAGCAGGCGGCATCTGGCCTGCTGCTTGCGACCGATGTGGCCGACTACCTGGTTTCGCGGGGGATGCCGTTCAGGCGGGCCCATGAGGTCGTGGGTACCATGGTCAGGCGGTTGCTGGCCGAAGGGCGCGATTTCAGCACGCTCACGCCGACTGAATGGCGCGATGCCAGCGACATGTTTGGGGAGGATGCGCCGAGCGCCGCCACCGCCCTCGCGTCGGTGAAGGCCCGCCGAACTCCCCAGTCCACCAATCCTGAGGCAGTGCGGCACGCGCTTGACGAGTGCCGGGCCTGGCTGGGGACGGTAGGGTGAGACTCAGGGCGACGCGCAGTGGTGACACCATCCATGGGTTCAGGGCAATTCTCCAGAGGAATGGCTACGTGGCGTCGCTCTTGGGATAGGATGCGGAATTTTGGATTTCTGGCGTGATTTGCTAAGCTTCTGCCATCTATTCCCTTTCTTATCCCATCTGAAAGGAACGGCTCCGGGGGAGTAATGCAACAACGCCGGCTTAGGCTCGGTGACATTCTCGACGACTATTGTCCGCGCGAGCGCCGCATCACGAATCATGCTGTTGTGGCGATGATTGACGGCCGGGTGAAGCAGACTCGCTGCTCCACATGTGACGTGGACCATGAGTACAGGGCGGCCAAGGTGCCGCCATCACGCAAGAAGCGTTCGGACGCCGCTATCGGCGATCCGGCCGATGGACTACTGCGTCCGCCCAGGACGACTGGGGACGCCGAGCTGCTGGAAGAGGAGCCCACTGTGGACGACGGACCGTCTAACTCGGATGAGACCCCACCACCGCCCGACGACACCATCGCAGGCGTAGAGCCGAAAGCCGCCGCTGAGGCCGACGTTGACGATGGTCCTGTCCATCGCCGCCTGATTCGCGCCACATTGCCACGACCCGATGGACAGTCAATGGAGCGACGACCGCCTGACTTCACCGTTCGCCAGCCTGGTGGCCGCGGCGGTCGCGAGTCTGATGGGAACAAGGCAGGACAGCGACTCGGTCAGGGGCGTCGACCCGGCCATGGGCAGGGCGGCTCCCAGCCTCCGCGTTCCGGGGGACCCCGCCAGGGCTCCGGGGGGCAGCGCGGTGGATCCGGGTCAGGCGGAGCCGGTGATCAGGGCGCACCACGCGGGAACAGGTCAGGCCAGGGCTCCGGTCGTGGCGGCCGCAAGCGCGGGCGCTAGTCCCCTGGAACCGTGATGCCTTGGACAAGTCCCGAAGCGCGGCGCCCGACTGGCCAGGCGCGACGACCGAGAATACTGGGCGTATGTGAGAGAGAAGCAACGCCGGCAGCCGGGATGCCCCGCCCTGGAGTTGTCCGAGCAATCACGGGTCCAGGGGACTAATTGTCTGATTTTACCGGTAAGCACGGTCTGATCGTCGGCGTCGCCAACAAGCGGTCGATTGCGTGGGCGATCGCCCGGCACACGGCCAGCCGTGGTGCTCGCCTCGCGATCACGTATCAAGGGCGATTCGAGGGCCACGTCAACGACCTGTCGCAGGGGCTTGAGGAGCCGCCGCTTGTTCTGCCGTGCGATGTGACGTCGGACGCGGACATCGACACGGTGTTCGCAAGGGTTGATCAGGAGTTCGGTGGCCTCGACTTTGTCGTGCATGGCGCTGCGTTCGCGCTCCGCGAAGAGTTGTCGGCGCCTTTTTCCCATACGACGCGCGAAGGTTTTCGCGTTGCCCTCGACATCTCTGCGTACTCGCTGATCGCCCTAACCAGGGGCGCAGCGCCGCTCATGGAGAGGCGCGGCGGCGGCAGCGTGTTGACGCTAACCTACCTGGGCAGCGAACGCGTGTTTCCCAACTACAACGTGATGGGTGTGGCCAAAGCAGCACTTGAGTCGACTGTGCGTTATCTGGCCGCCGATGTCGGGCCGAGAAACATCCGAGTCAACGCGATTTCCGCGGGACCGATCAAGACGCTGGCGGCCGCCGGCATCTCAGGTTTCTCAAGCATTCTGAATGTCTATCGCGACCGGGCGCCGCTGAGGCGGAATGTCGACGCCGGCGAGGTCGCGGACGCCGCCGCGTTTCTCCTCGGCGATGCCGGCAAGGGCGTGACCGGCGAGGTACTGATGGTCGATGCAGGGTTTCACATCACCGGCATGTAGGTTCAGCGCACCCACTGCTCAGTTCGGATCTGCGTGGGCGGCACGCCCAACGCCTTGAGCGAAGAGATGGACTGCCTGACCATGGGTTCGGGCCCGCAGACGAAACAGAGGGTCACCGCTGGCTCGTGCAGCACTGCTTGGAAGTGCGATCGACCGATGCGTCCGCGCCGGCCAGACCAGACTTCGCTCGGATCGCGGGTCACTGTCTGGTGCAACTCAATTCGCCCGACCGTCGCGTGCTTGTCCAATTCGTCGATGAATGCGAACTCATCGCCGCGCCGCGCGCTGTAGAGCAACGAAATCTTGGGAACCGCGGCTCGTCTCAGCAGGTGATCGAGCATGGACCGCAACGGCGCAATCCCTGTCCCGCCAGCGACACACAAGACGCGGTGATCAGGGGTCACCTCTGGCAGCGTGAACTCGCCGATCGGTCCTTCGAGATCGATGAGTGTGCCCGGGCCGGCGGATGCGAGGTGAGTGCCAGGATCACCGCTGGCATCGACGGCGACCAGCAACTCGAGGCGCTCAATTTCTGCAGCTCGTTCGGGAGAACACGCGATGGAATAGGGTCGTCGATCGTTCTGTCCCTGAGTGCCAACAACGACGGCTTGGCCGGGTAGAAAGTCCAGCCCGTTGGGAGGTAAACGCATGGTGACGAGACGCGACCGGGGCGTGACCGTCTCCATGTTGATGATTGGCACCGTGACGATCGACACGGTGTGAAGTGTACCCCTACGGGGACGCCCACACGCCGTATGATGATGCGTCGGAGATTCAATGGCGAATATTTTGCAGCGCGTTCCGGTCGGCCAAAAGGTCGGCATTGCTTTTTCTGGCGGCCTTGACACCAGCGCCGCACTTCACTGGATGCGTGCGAAGGGTGCCATCCCGTTCTCGTACACAGCCAATCTCGGGCAGCCGGACGAGCCCGATTACGACGACATTCCTCGTCGCGCACTGGAGTACGGCGCGGAGAAGGCACGACTGGTCGACTGTCGTGAGCAGCTGGTCTCCGAGGGACTGGCAGCTCTACAATGCGGCGCGTTTCATGTATCAACCGCTGGAGTGCCGTATTTCAACACCACGCCTGTCGGCCGCGCGGTCACCGGCACGATGCTCGTGGTGGCGATGAAGCAGGACGAGGTGCACATTTGGGGCGACGGTAGCACCTTCAAGGGCAATGACATCGAGCGGTTCTACCGGTACGGTCTGCTGGCGAATCCCGATCTCAGAATCTATAAGCCTTGGCTCGATCAGGCATTTATTGATGAGCTTGGCGGCCGGTCTGAAATGTCCGAGTACATGCGAGCGGCCGGGCTGCCGTATCACATGAGCGCGGACAAGGCGTACTCCACGGATTCAAACATCCTGGGCGCCACCCATGAAGCCAAGGACCTCGAACGGCTCGATACGGGATTCAGAATTGTCGAGCCGATCATGGGCGTGGCCTTCTGGCGTGAGGACGTCGCTGTCCCCGCCGAGGAGGTGACGATTCGATTTGAGGAAGGGCAGCCGGTGGCGCTGAACGGGATGTCGTTCATAGACCCGGTCGACATGCTGCTGGAAGCGAACAGGATCGGAGGTCGCCATGGTCTCGGTATGAGCGACCAGATCGAAAATCGCATCATCGAGGCGAAGAGCCGAGGCATCTACGAGGCGCCCGGCCTCGCCTTGTTGTTTATCGGCTATGAGCGCCTCGTGACCGGCATCCACAACGAGGACACCATCGAACAATATCGCGACAGTGGCCGGCGCTTGGGGCGGCTGCTGTATCAAGGCCGCTGGTTTGATCCTCAAGCGATGATGCTTCGCACAGAAGCACAGCGGTGGGTGGCGAGACCAATCACGGGAGAGGTGGTTCTTGAGCTGCGGCGCGGCAACGACTACTCGATCCTCGACACGAGGAGCCCCAATCTCACCTACAAGCCCGAGCGCTTAACGATGGAGAAGGGCAATTCGCCATTTACGCCGCAGGATCGCATCGGTCAGCTCACCATGCGTCATCTCGACGTCGTCGACACGCGCGAGAAGCTGCTTACGTACGTGAAGACGGGCGTGCTGGGGCCAGCACCCGGATCGGCGCTGCCGAACTTGCTCGACGCTGATACCCCCGACGAACAGAACGACTAGAGCGTTTTTCATTGCGGCCGACCATCTCGCGAAAGCGCTGCACCGACGGCGCCTGGTCCTGGAGCTGACGGCGGCTTGCCGCTCAAGGAATACGTCGAGCTGTCGGGCGGCGGGTTGCCGCTGCGGTCTGTGCGCGAGGTAGGTCGGGGTTGAGCTCGGCACGCGACGCACGACGCCGAATTCGACGAGCTCGCGGAGACAGTTCTCGACGTCCAGCCGCATCCGGCCGAACGTGGACATCAGTGAATCCAGATCGAAACGCTCCGCTGGTCTGGCGCTCAGGAATCGGAGCAAACCCGCGCGCAGGGGTGACTGCACGAGATTCCGGAAGACAGCGTCTTCATCTCTCGCCTGGTCGTAGTGACCGATGGCAGGCTGGTGCGAGGTGCTGGTCAATTCGTCCACAGCGGTGTGCCCGTCTATCGGCCTTGGGTCGGCCGGACGACAGCGCATCGGGTGAACAGTCCGTGGTGCAAGTCCAGCGTCGCTGGTCGAATGCAGACGAACTTGTGCTACGGGCTGTTAAGCTACCGGCGTGCCCCACCGTAGCCCTGGTGCCCCGAGTACAGGGCGCGCGAACCATCTGTCCGGCCGACCGATTCGGTACTACCGCCCCCGCGGCAGCTCCGATGTACGGCAGCTGATTGAGGACGGCTTCCAGGCCTTCAATGCCGCCCGTTTGGGTGAAGCGTGCCGGGTGTTCGCCGACAAGATGCTGCTGCCCGAGCACGACACGACCATTGGTTTGACGGTCGCCGGTGCGTTGACACCGGCTGGACTCGGCGGCTGTATGGTGGAGCTGATGGAGCGCGGGCTGGTCGATTTCGTGGTCAGTACCGGCGCCAATCTGTACCACGATCTGCATTACGCGCTGAACTTCACGTTGCACCGCGGCTCGCCGTTTGTTGATGACGTCGAGCTCTACGAGGATGGGGTCATCCGGATATACGACGTGCTCTTTCCGGCGACGGTGCTGCTGGAAACCGACGCCTATATCCGCAACTTCCTTGTTCGCTGGGGCGCGAACAGGCCTGTGTCAACTGCGGAGTTGCACTACGCCCTGGGTCGGGACCTGATCGAGCAGCAGCCGGGATGCGAGGAGTACTCGGTGGTAGCCGCCGCCGCGGCGTACGGAGTCCCCATCTACACCTCGTCACCGGGGGATAGCTCCATCGGCATGAACGTCGCCTTCAACGAGTTGATGCACGAGAGTGGGCTGATGGTCGATCCGAGCAAGGACGTCAATGAGGTCTGTGCGTTTATCCTTGCCGGCAAGAAGAACGGGTGCGTGATCCTGGGTGGAGGGTCGCCGAAGAACTTCTATCTCCAGGGCCAGCCGACCCTCTGGGAGGTATACGGCATCCCGAAGGGTGGTAACGACTACTTCATCCAGTTCACGACCGATTCGGTCGTCTGGGGTGGGCTGTCAGGGGCCACGCCGGCCGAGGCGGTCAGTTGGGGAAAGGTCAACCCGGGGGTACTGCCGGATACGGTTGTCGCCTACTGTGACTCCACCATTGCCTTTCCCCTGTTCTGCGAGTACGTCGTTGGCTCTCAGCACGGGCGCCGTCCCCGAAAAGAACTGATGTATCGGCGCGAGGAGTTCGTGGCCACGCTGACCCGAGAAGCGAGAGCCGTTGCGCACGCGGCCGGCGGCGGAACCGCTCCGCCCGACGCGGGACCGGACGCCACGGCGGAGGGGAAGCCGCATCGCTGATGGGCACGCTCGCGTCGGAACTGACCCCGCACGCAGAGCGCATCGCCGGCCAGCCCCGAGTGTACGTAGACGCCAACCTGCCAGCGGGATTGGTCGCGTTCATGCGTGCGCGGCTGCACTGGGACGTGCTGTTTGTCATCGAGCATGACGATCTCCGTCGCGCTCGTGACGTGGATCACTATCGCCGTGCGCGCGAACTGGGTCGGACACTCATCACGCTGGATCACGATTTTCTCGACGACACTGGGTTTCCGCCCGCCGAAAGCGGCGGCGTGCTGGTGCTGACGGCGCCGGCAGAGCAGGGATTCCGGAGGCTACTGACCCGCGCCGATGCCGGACTGTTCCGGAAGGCGCCGTTACCGTTGCAGGGGCGCAAGCTTCACGTCCACGTGGACTGGGCGGGGGACGACCCCGTCCAGCCGTGATCGTTCTCGCCGGTGGCGACATTGTTCTGCCAGGCCAGATTCTTCCGAACGCTGCGCTGGTGATTGACGGTTCGCAAATTGCAGCCGTCGAGCCGCACGCCCGCGTCGACACTGCGGGTGCCACCGTCATTCAGACCCCGAACTGTTACGTTGTGCCTGGTTTTACCGACGTGCACGTGCACGGCATCGACGGATGCGACACGCTCGACGAGCATGACGGCGTCGCGCGAGTCGCGTCGCGGCTTCCTCGTTACGGCGTGACCGCCTTTTGTCCGACGACGGTCGCGTGTACTCCGTCGGCGCTCCGCACTGTGCTGGCCCAGGTTGCGGAGGCACGTGCAGCGCGTCCGGCGAAGAGCGCCCGCGTGCTTCCCGTACACCTTGAAAGCAATTTCATCAATCCCGACTACCGTGGTGCGCAGCCCCTCAATTGCCTGCGGAGGCCCTCGGACCAGGCCGGCGACCGGGCTGGCGAGTTCTCCGCACAAGACATTCTCGACATCATCGCGAGCGCTCGGCCTGATGTTGGCATCGTGACCCTTGCGCCGGAACTTCCGGGCGGTATCGAGTTGATTAGGACTCTGGTGGCCGCGGGCACGCGCGTGTCGCTGGGCCATTCGGGCGCGACGCTGGACGAGGCGATGGTGGCGATTGACGCCGGCGCGCGGCATGCGACGCATCTGTTCAATCGAATGACGCCGATGACGCATCGCGCGCCCGGAATCGCCGGCGCTGTGCTCGCGAGCGATGACGTGGCGGCCGAGCTGATTTGCGACGGATACCACGTGCACCCCACCATGAGCCGGATCGCCATCGCGTCGAAGGGTGTGGATCGGATCATGGCGATCACTGACGGCACCGCGGGCTCCGGGCTCGCGGTCGGTTCGCGCACGCACCTGGGTGGCCGGCCGATTCGCGTCACCGAAGACGCGGTCGTGCTCGACGACGGCACCGTTGCAGGGAGTCGCCTGACGATGGATCGGGCGTTTCGGATGATCGCGACCACACTCGGACTGTCGGTGACCGATGCCGCGACGCTGTGCTCCACCACGCCGGCGCGCGAACTCGGTCTGACGGGCTTCGGCGTACTTGCCGAGGGGGCGACTGCTGACGTCGTCGTGCTGAATCGCGCCTTCGAGGTTCTCCATACCTTCATCGATGGTGACGAAGTGTTTCGACGGGGAGTTGCCGCGTAGCGCGAACCTTCTGTTCGCTCGCGGTGCCCCGC
>Ga0115002_10002251_pt1 | contig 25430 bp, 22 predicted proteins | sample ArcticOcean_MG_C_8_FD_89576 | JGI IMG/M metagenome (GOLD analysis project Ga0115002, IMG submission 89576) | Marine microbial communities from western Arctic Ocean - ArcticOcean_MG_CB11_86 | ecosystem: Environmental > Aquatic > Marine > Oceanic | place: Arctic Ocean: Canada Basin | collected... | reverse complement strand
GACATCACGAACTTCGTGATGTTCGAGCTGGGGCAGCCGCTCCACGCGTTCGACCTCGATACCGTGCAGGACACCGTCATCGTCCGCACTGCCCGCGAGGGCGAGACGCTGCGCACACTCGATGGAGTTGACCGCGAGCTGACGACTGACACGCTGCTGATCACCGATGAGAGCGGCCCGATCGCCCTCGCGGGGGTGATAGGCGGCGAAGCGACCGAGGTTTCCGAGGCGACCACATCGGTGCTGTTGGAGGCCGCGCGATTCGACCCGGTGAGCATCCGTCGTACCTCGACGCGGCTCGTGCTGCGGTCTGAGGCGTCGTCGCGTTTTGAGCGCGGGCTCTCGCCGGAGCTGGCCGAGCGCGCGGCGCGCCGCGCGACGAAGCTCTTCGTCGAAATTGCTGGTGGAACCGCGCGCCGTGGCGTGGTCGATACTTACCCGGCACCGCATGTCGCTCCCGAGGTGGCCGTCACCCGCGATCGCCTCGACACGCTGATTGGCTTCCACGTTCCAACTTCCGAGGTGACACAGATCCTCACCACGCTCGGCTTCGAGGTGCTCGAGGACGATGGCGAATCGGCCGAAGGTCAGTTCCGGGTTCGCGCGCCCTGGTGGCGCATCGATATCGGGATTCCCGACGACCTCGTAGAGGAGGTGGTGCGCCTCGCGGGGTACGACCGATTGCCGGCGACGACGATCCGGGGCCGCATGCCGGTCTGGGAGCCGACGACGCTGCGTACCTTCCGCGACCGCCTGCGCGACGCGATGGTTGATGCCGGGTGGCAGGAGGTCATTACCTACTCACTGACGACCGACGAGGTGCTGGCGCGCGTGGTCCCTGCCGAGGACTTGGCGATCATTCGGCCGCTCCGGCTGGAGAACACGCTGTCGTCTGACCGCGAGGTGATGCGCCCGACGCTGCGTCACTCGCTGCTCGAGGTGGTCGACCGGAACATCCGTGGCGGCGCTTCCGAGATCGCGGTCTTCGAGGCCGCGAGCGTCTATCTCCCGCGCGACGGCGAACCGCAGCCGGAGGAGCGCGACTACGTCGTCGGTGCCCTCTCTGGTTTCGAGGTCGATCGCTGGGGCCGTCTGACCGATCGCGCGCTGGATTTCTATGACGCGAAGGGCGCACTTGACGATGCGATGGCCGCGTTCGACCTCGAACTGAACTACGAGGCCGGGGAAGAGTTCGGGATGATGCCCGGCCGTGTCGCGCAACTCTCGATCAATGGCGAGCTGGTCGGCGTGCTCGGCGAGATGCATCCTGAGGTGCTGTCGCAGTTTGAGATCGGTCAGCCTGTCGCGCTCTTCGAGCTCGACCTGTCGAAGGTCCTTGAGCGTGTGCCGGCGCAGAAGCTGATCGCCTCGATCCCGCGCTTTCCCGCGGTCGAACAGGACGTGGCGGTCGTGCTCGATGTGGACGTGCCGGCTGGTGCAATTCGTGCGGCGTTCGAGGGCTCACCGCTTGTTGCGAGCGCGAATCCGTTCGACATCTATCGTGGCGAACAGCTGCCCGAGGGCAAGAAGTCGGTCGCGCTCTCAGTGCGCTACCAGGCGCCGAATCGAACGCTCACGCAGGAAGACGCGGACCGCGAGCAGGGGAAAATTCTGAAGCGGCTGTCCAAGCAGTTCGGTGCCGAGCTCCGGACCTAGTTCCCAACCCGGCGCGCGACGGCGCTAGTGGCCGGTGAATTCCGGCTCGCGGCGTTCCATGAATGACACGACTCCCTCGCGGCCGTCCTCGGTCTGAAAGAGCTTGCCCACGATCATTACGGTCATGTCCTGCACGCGGTTGAAGTCTTCGTCCTCGACCATGTAGACGAGCCGCTTGTGCCCCGCTGCGCTCTGTGGCGGTCCTGCGGCGATCGATTCCGCGAGTGCGCATGCGTGCTCGATCAGCTCGTCGGTAGGCACTACCTCGAGGACTGCACCCATCGCGAGCGCTTCCTGCGCGTCGACGCGGCGGCCGGTGAACATCAGCTCAAGCGCGCGTTGGGTGCCGACGGCGCGAGGGAGCAGGTGGGGGAGGCCAGCGTCGGCGACGATCCCACGCTTGGTCTGCGCGACCTGGAAGATCGCGTCGTCCGCGGCGATCCGGATGTCGCAGGCGAGAGCGACCGACCATCCCATGCCGACGGCGTAGCCATTGATCGCGCCGATGATCGGCACGTCGCAGTTCCGCATCGCGTTCACCACGGAGAGGTGGTTATGCGGGGCGTGCCACGCAGGCTCCATGCGATCGGGATTGGCGCTCGCGAATCCTCGGACGTCACCACCGGCTGAAAACGCTCGGCCTTCACCAGTGAGCACGATCGCGCGCGTCTCGTAGTCAACCTGGTTCAGCGAGGTCAGGTAGTCGGTGAACTCCTGCCGCATCGATCCACCCCAGGAGTTGAGCTTGTTGGGGCGGTTGAGCTTCACGAGGGCAACGGGGCCGTGCTGCTCGATCAACAGATCTTCGTAGTCGTGCGACATCGGGCGCTCCTCGGTTACGGGGTACGGGCGGAATCGTACACGGCCACGGTGCTCACTCGGTGGTTGGAACAAAACGGGCCGTGAGAGCGTCTGGACATCTGGACGGTTTGTTGACCTCAGAGCCCGAGTCGCGCTGCTCCGTCCGCCGTCGAGGTGAACGCGTTCCACCAGCCGGACAGGCCAGTGGAGGTGCATGGCCCCGTGACGTTGAGTGAACCGCAGACGCGGCCCCACGACTCGACAGCAGCGGAGCAATAGCTGCCGATCGCCAGCACAGCGTTGGCTCTGGGATTGCTGGCGGACCGACTGTTCAACGGTGCCGAGCTCGGCATCAACGTCACGCTGTGGGATGGCGCGCTGATCGGAGCGTTCGTGTTCGTCGCGCGTCGGGGCTGGTGTCGGATCGCACCGCTACCGGCGAGCCTGCTGGCGGTGGCGTTCGGCCTCGCGCTGATGGTGGCCTGGCGAGCGGCCGCGGAACTGCAGACCGGTCTGCTCGTCGGGACAGTGGCTGCGCTGCTGCTCGCGTTCGTCGTCGACGATGACACCCGGGCCCGCCGCGCGAGTGCCACCTTCTTGCTCGGGAGCCTGGCGATTGGGGTCCTGTCCGCGGCGAGCGGTGTACTCGATGTCGCGCGATCGATGCCGCTCCGGTCGATGCTCGCTCGTGATGGCGGAGCGCAGGCGCGCGCGCTCGGTCGGGCGCTGCTGCGCTTCGCCGCTGGTCCTGGTCTTCGGCGGCCTGTTCGTGGCCGCGGATGCAGTGTTCCAGAGCTGGATCGCGAGCTCGCTGGGGCTCGATGTTGGCGCGATCACGGGCCACCTCGCGTGGTGGGGTGGCGGAACGGTGGTGGGGACTGAGAACCTCTGGTGCGATCTCGGGCCTCGGCAGACGGCGATGTCGGGGCCCGTCCTGCCCGACGAGCGGCGGCTGCGCTCGATCGAGACCGGTGTCGTGCTCGGGTCGCTGGCCGCGCTGTTCGCCTTGACCCAGGTCCGGTATCTGTTCGGCGGGGCCGAGCATGTGCTGGCCTCAACTGGTCTGATTTACGCGGACTACGCGCGCCGGGGGTTCTTCGAACTGGTGGCGGTTGCGGTGCTGCTGCTGCTGCCGGTGCTCCTCGCGACGGACTGGGCGCTCGCTCGGGGCGTTCGCTCATGACGTATCACGTGTTCGGTCTGTTGCTGGTGTTGCTGGTGTTGCTGGTGTTGCCGTGAACCCACACGGGACGATCGCCGCCACGAACCTGTCGGGTTCCGAGGCCGGTCGCGACTTCTATGTTGTCCACGTGCTCGGCCTCAGCGCGAACGCGACCCTGACGCTGCTCGACGGCATCGATGCCCTCGGCGGTGGCGATGCCTGCGGGGTGTTCACGGTGCTGCGCGCGCGGTGGGATGATCCAAACTCCGACCTGCGTGTGTGGAACTGGGGGCGCGCGACAGCTACGGATGCCGTCAATGCGAACGATGACGGATTGGCGATGGCCTGCGAGTGATCGGCCGTCGCTACTGCGCCTCGGCGTTGGCGGCGTGACACGTGTGTTTGAGTCGCAGCGGTCCGAGGCCATCGGCGGTGTTAACGAGAACGGCCGCGCATCGCGCGGCCGTTCTCGTTAACACCGCCGATGGAGCATTACGCCGCGATGCGCGCCGTCCGCGCCTGCTCTGCGATTTCGGTGAAGGCCTCGGGGCTGCGGACGGCGAGGTCCGCGAGCATCTTGCGGTTGACCTCGATACCAGCCTTGTTCATGCCGTCGATCAGCTCGCCGTACTTCAGGCCGTTGAGCCGAGCGGCGGCGTTGATCCGGACGATCCAGAGGCGGCGGAAGTCGCCCTTGCGATCTCGCCGGTGGTCGGTCGAGTAGCGCAGCGCGTGAATCATCGATTCATGCGCGACCTTGATGTTCGTCCGGCGCTTGCCTCGGTGGCCCTTGGTGAGGGCGAAGATTTTCTTGTGGCGGGCGCGCGTCTGGACGCGGTTACGAGTTCGGGGCATCAGTCAGTCCTCGGTGCTTGGGTTCCCGGTCGGGACCCCCGGGGCGTTGCCCGGTCTCGTGTGTCAGTCTGGCCTTGTTACGGCTATGCGTACGGCAGGTTCTTGCGAATTGCCTTGGTGACGGTCTTGTGCGCCGTCATGTCGCGCCGCATCTCGTAGAGCGAGCGCTTGTTCTTGCGCATCCGCTTCGGGACCGCCTTCCGGACCATGATCTTTCCGGAGCCGGTGATCTTGATCCGCTTCTGCGTGCCCTTATGGGTCTTCATCTTCGGCACGAGTTAGCTGCTCCCAGTTGCGGCTTCTACGGTCTCGGTAGCCACGGCCTCTGCCGCAGGCGGATCCGTTGGCACAACAGCCTTGGCCTTCGCCGCGGGCCGTTCCTTCTTAGTGGGTTCCGCTGGCTTGACCTTCTTCGAAGGGTCCAGCGTCATCGACATGAATCGACCCTCGAGCGCCGGACGGCGTTCGATGTCGGCTACATCCTCGAGCTCGCCCGCGAAGCTGTCCAGTAAGTCTCGCGCCACCTCGGGGTGGGTTATCTCACGCGCTCGGAACATGACGGAAACTTTGACTTTGTCGCCGCCGAGTAGGAGTTTGCGAGCCGTGCGAGTCTTGAAATCGCGGTCGTGCTTGCCGATCTTCACGCGCATACGTACTTCGCGCAACTCGACCTGCTTGGAGCCCCGACGGGCCTCGCGGTCGCGCTTTGCCTGTTCGTATTTGAACTTCCCGTAGTCCATGACGCGGACGACGGGGGGATCGGCGTTTGCTGCGATCTCGACGAGATCCAGTTCGGCTTCGTCGGCGATGCGCATCGCTTCTTCAATCGAAACGACACCAAGCTGCTCGCCGTCTCGAACGAGTCTTACGTTCGGCACGCGGATCTGCTCGTTCAGGCGCAATTCTTTCGCGATGGTTCACCCTCTCGCAGGTGTTCGACGAGCCGACTCCGGATCAGCCGCTCCTACAGTGGCTGCGATTCTAGCATCGTCAGATCAACGGCCACAATGAGGTGTCTCACGCTGGCGCGCGCTCCGCGGCGGGGCCGAGCAGGAGTACTACTCGGCGGCGACGTCGTATTCGAGGACGAGATCGCCCTTTTCGACGCGATCGCTAGCGCTGAACGGGATTGAGATGACGGTCCCATCGAGGGGCGTCTGGATCTCGTTCTGCATCTTCATCGCTTCGATCACCACGACCGGCTGGCCGGCCTCAATGGTGTCGCCGACGGCGACGCGGGCTTCGACGAAGACGCCCGCGAGAGGGGCAGTGATCTTTCCGGGTGAGTCGGTCGCGTTGCTGACGCCACTGCGGGCCCGCTTGCCGGCGGCGGCGGCGGCGATGAGGAAGGTGCGGCCCTCGACGGTGACGCGGAAGTCGCGTCCGTCACGCGCGACGTAGGCGCGCGTCGGCTGACCGTCGATCACGAGCGACATCATCCCCGGTACCCCGGAGAGTGTGGCGTCCGTGATCATGGGATGTTCCTCGCCGATGGTGACCCGGGTCAGGCCATCGGCGTCGTCGACCGAGACGATTTTTGTTTCGCCGTCTACTTCGAAACGGTGCCGCGTCGCCATCCGCCGCCTCCTGACTGAACTCGCAGCTCAATCGCGTGTTCGCGCGTGGCTTGCAACCACTTGGTCCGGCTTCGGCCGTTTTGGACACCCACGGTTGGTGTCGCTCCGCCCGCCACGCTAGCGGCGATCGCCGCAGCAACGAGAGCGGTGCGTTGCCGCGGATCGTCCTCGGGCGGTTCGGGCATCTCGAACGTCGCCTCGAGCCAGCCGGTCGAGAAGTCGCCTGACTGGAAGTCGGGGTGGTCGAGGAGCGCGAGGTGGAATGGAGCGTTGGTCTCAATCCCGACGACGAGGAGGTCGTTGAGCGCGCGTCGGAGGCGCTTCACGGCGAGCTCGCGGTCCTCGGCCCAGACGATCAGCTTGCCGAGCAGCGAGTCGTAGTAGACCGGCACATCGAGGCCGTCGAACAGCATGGTGTCGAAGCGGACGCCGGGGCCGGTTGGGAACTCGACGTGTTCGACAAGCCCAAGGTCCGGCGCGAAGTTGTTGTACGCGTCCTCGCCGTTGATGCGCGCTTCTATTGCCCAGCCGTGCGGCTCCGAGAGGCCGATGTCATCGGGAATCGCTTCGCCGTTCGCGACGGCGAGCTGCAGCGCTACGAGGTCGACGCCGAAGACGAGCTCCGTGACCGGGTGCTCGACCTGTAGCCGGGCGTTCATCTCCAGGAAGTAGAAGCTGCCGTCGTTGTCCATTAGGAACTCGACGGTGCCCGCGTTGCGGTAGCCGCAGCTCCGCGCGGCTGCCTCGGCGGCGTCGCAGAGCTGCTTTCGAATCTCCGGGGTGACGGCGATCGAGGGCGCTTCTTCGAGCACCTTCTGGTTGCGGCGTTGGATCGAGCATTCACGCTCGCCGAAGGTGCGCACGTTGCCGTGCGCGTCGGCCATCACCTGCACCTCGATGTGACGGGCGGGCGAGACGTACTTCTCGAGAAAGATCGTCGCGTCGCCGAATGATGATGCCGCCTCGGAACCTGCGGCGTACATCGCGTCGGCTAGGTCCTCAGCGCGTTGGACGAGGCGGATGCCGCGGCCCCCACCACCGGAGGCGGCCTTCACCATCAGCGGGTAGCCAATGCGGTCGCCCTCGCGACTGGCGCTGCCGAGGTCGTTGATGTCGATGTCGTTGGCACCGGGGACGACGGGGACGCCGGCGGCTTCCATTAGCTTGCGGGCGGAAACCTTGTCGCCCATCGCTTGCATCGCGGCCCCGGACGGGCCGATGAAGGTGATGCCCGCGGCTTCGCAGGCATCAGCGAAGTTAGAGTTCTCCGAGAGGAAGCCGTAGCAAGGGTGTACTGCCTCAGCGCCGGTTTGCTTAGCGGCATCGATGATCTTGTCGATCACGAGGTAGGACTCGAGCGCGGGACCGGAGCCGATATTGACGGCGAAGTCCGCCTCGCGGACGTGGAGTGCATTGCGGTCGGGATCGGAGTAGATCGCGACGGTCTCGATGCCCAGCTCGCGGCAGGTGCGCTGCACGCGGAGCGCGATCTCGCCTCGGTTAGCGATCAGGACACGCTTGAACATGCGACGCGCTCCGGGTGGTGTGGTCTGGTTCGCGGGGCGGCCGCCGGCCCGAGCCCCGATTCGAGGCTCAGATTGGCACGCCAGCCCTACTCCGGCAAGCTACCGATGTGGCCTAGACCGGCGGTTGGTAGCTCTTCGTATCACGCTCGTCGACCAGTCGGTCGACAACCTGGAAGACGGGCATGGCGCCGAGGTCATCGCCGCTCCGATCGCGGACGGCGACCTGTTCCGCCTCGGCCTCGCGATCACCGATCACGAGCATGTAGGGGACCTTCTGCAGCTGGGCGCGTCGGATCATGCTGCCCATGCGTTCGCCCGAGGTGTCGACCTCGACCCTTAGGCCCGTCTGCTTCATCTCACGCATGACGTGATCGGCGTACTCCAAATGGCGGTCGGCGATCGGGATGATGACCGCCTGAACCGGGGCGAGCCACAGCGGGAACGCGCCACCGTAGTGCTCGATCAGGATTCCGAAGAAGCGCTCGATCGAGCCGAGCAGTGCGCGATGGACCATGAACGGCCGGTGGTCGGCACCGTCCTCGCCCACGTAGGTCATGTCGAAGCTTTCGGGCAGGTTGAAGTCGAACTGGATGGTCGACGTCTGCCACTCGCGGCCGAGCATGTCCTTCAACTTGATGTCGATCTTTGGGCCGTAGAACGCTCCGCCGCCCTCGTCTACGACGTACTCGAGGTTGGCACGCTCCAGCGCGCGCTGGAGCGCCTGCTCCGCCTTGTCCCAGTCCGCCTGATCGCCGACCGACTTATCGGGGCGGGTGGACAGGTTGGCCTCGAACTCCTCGAAGCCGTAGAGCCGCAGCAGGTGCAGCACGAATTCGAGGGTGGTGAAGATCTCGTCCTCGACCTGCTCGGCCGTGGCGATGATGTGCGCGTCGTCCTGCGTGAAGCCGCGGACGCGCATCATCCCGTGCAGCACGCCGGATCGTTCGTAGCGGTAGACCGTGCCGAGCTCTGCGAGGCGCATCGGCAACTCGCGATAAGAGCGCTTGGCGTTGTTGTAGATCTGGATGTGGAACGGGCAATTCATTGGCTTCAGGTAGTAGTCGTTGCCGTCGATGTCCATCGGCGAGTACATGCCGTCGGCATAGAAGTCGAGGTGGCCTGACGTCTCCCACAGTTCGGACCGGCCGACGTGAGGCGTGTAGACGATCTCGTAGCCGGCCTTGTAGTGCTCATCGCGCCAGGCGTTCTCGATCTCCACGCGCGTGCGGCCACCCTTGGGGTGCCAGTAGACGAGGCCGGGTCCGTACTCCTCGTGGGTGGAGAACAGATCGAGCTCGCGACCGACGCGCCGGTGGTCGCGGCGTTCGGCCTCCTCGCGGGATTCGACGTAGGCGTCTAGTTCCTCGCGCGTGGGGAAGAGGAAGCCGTAGATGCGCTGGAGCATCGTGTTCCTCTCGTCGCCTCGCCAGTAGGCTCCCGCACTGTGGGACAGCTTGAAGGCGCCGACCTGGCCGGTGCGGTCCGTGTGGCCGCCGCGACAGAGGTCTTCGAACTTCGCGTGCGTGAAGTGGCCGACGAGGTCGTCTTCGAGGTCAGCGATCAGCTCCAGCTTGTACGGCTGGTCTTTGAAGATCTCCTGGGCCTGGGCCTTGGGGATCCATTCGCCCTCAATCGGGACGTTGCGTTTGACGCTCTTCTTCATGCGGCGCTCGATGACCTTGAGGTCGTCGGGGGTGATAGCGCGCGGGAGTTCGAAGTCGTAGTAGAAGCCGTTGTCGATCGGTGGGCCGATCGCGTACTTCGCCTCCGGGAACATCTCGAGTACGGCCTCGGCGAGGATATGCGCCGCGGAGTGGCGCATCCGGCGGAGCTGCTCGTCCGCGTCGAGGTCGTTCCAGTCCTCGGATTCTTCGTGGGCCACGGCGGGTCCCAAATTGCCTGTCGTCATTTCCTTCTCCTTTACCCCCCGACGCTCTGGCGGGAACCAGGAGCGTGGAACTACGAGAGCGCGCGTCACTCGTCCCACGGGACGAGTGACGCGCGCTCTCGTAGTTCCACGCGAATTCCCGCGAACCCTGACCCCCAGCAGGGGGCTGTCGGGATACCCGACAGGGGCATCGCGGCTTCGTTGGCCCGTAACGGGGGGGGGGGGCCGCCGCGGGTTCGCCCGCGGACTCAGGGGTGGTATCGCGTCACCTCCGGCGGTGCGGGCTTCCAGCCAGTGGCCCGCGCTCTCTGGTGACCGGTCGAGCAGGAGGCGATGTGTGCCTGTCAGCGCTCGTCTTCCTCGAAGCGCTCCAGCGCTTCGAGGTCACCTAAGAATGATACGCCCTCGGACGTGGGGACGTCGTAGGCGAAGCCACTGAGGTGCGTTCTGAGAAGGAGGAACCTGTGGTGGGCGGTACTGGACTCGAACCAGTGACCTCAGCGATGTCAACGCTGCGCTCTAGCCAGCTGAGCTAACCGCCCGTGTACCACGGAACTCGCAGGCTACGGCGCTCGCGTGGCGAGCGTCAAAGGCTGATCTAGGGGCGATGTGAAATAGTTTGAGCGGGCATTGAGGAGTTTCGTTGACACCCCGAGAAGGCCGTTGCTAACGTTCGCGCGCGGGCCTCTAGCTCAATGGCAGAGCAGCTGACTCTTAATCAGCCGGTTCGGGGTTCGAATCCCCGGGGGCTCACCACTTAGCGTTTCACCCGAGTTCGGTGCGCGCGGGCGCCCCGAAGCCGGGCGCGGCGTTGTAGAGTGAGCACCAGCAAGAGTGGTTGGCTTGACGCATGGAAGCGAAGTCTTTCTGGGGAAGTGTCGGAACTGGCAGACGAGCGTGATTTAGGATCACGTGCCGCAAGGCGTAGGAGTTCGAATCTCCTCTTCCCCACCATCTCCGAGTAGCGGAGACGGGGCGGCGGAGCACCTGCCCACTGGTGCGTTGCAGACTAGATAATGGAGGCTCCATGGCGAGGCTATTGGACGTCAAGAATCTAAAGACCCACTTCTTCACGGAAGAGGGAGTGGTGCGCGCCGTTGACGGTGTGACCTGGCACCTCGATGAAGGCGAGACTCTGGCGCTGGTCGGCGAATCCGGTTGTGGCAAGTCCGTGACTGCGATGTCGATCCTGCGACTGATCCCGAGCCCACCGGGCCGGATCGTTGACGGCGAGATTGAATTCGATGGCGAGGACTTGCTCCACATCTCAGATTCGGAGATGCGGAGCATTCGCGGTAACGACATCGCGATGGTGTTTCAGGAGCCGATGACGTCCCTGAACCCTGTGCTGACGATTGGCGCGCAGATTCGCGAGTCAATCCAGTTGCACCTTGGACTGCGCGAAGACGAGGCGTCGGCCCGCGCGGTCGAGCTGCTTGAGCTCGTCGGTATCCCCGAGGCCGAGCAGCGCATCACCGACTATCCGCATCAGTTCTCCGGCGGCATGCGCCAGCGCGTGATGATCGCGATGGCGTTGTCCTGCAACCCGAAGCTGCTGATCGCGGACGAGCCGACGACGGCCCTGGATGTGACGATTCAGGCGCAGATCCTCGAGATCATGGCGAACCTGTCTCAGGAGTTCGGCACGGCTGTGCTGATCATCACTCACAACCTGGGTGTGGTTGCCCGCTACGCCGACCGGGTCAACGTGATGTACGCCGGCGAGATCGTCGAGAGTGGCTCCGCCGTCGACGTCTTCAAGCGTGCGCGCCACCCGTACTCGGTCGGGCTTCTGGAGTCTGTCCCGCGCCTCGATGCCACGGATCACCGTCGCCTATCGACGATCGATGGCCAGCCACCGTTGCTGATCGACCCGATCCCGGGTTGCGCCTTCGAACCGCGCTGCGCGTGGGCGATCGAAAAATGCGCTTCCGAGAAGCCACCGCTCGAAGAGAAGGAGCAGGGTCACTCCGCTGCCTGCTGGCGGGACCCGCGAGTCGATGAGAAGACTCGCGTCGAGCAAGACTTGCATGCCCGCCTCGCAGCGGCCGGCGTCGAAGGATAAGACCCGATGACTACCGAGACCGTTTCCGACAAGCGAGTAATTCGCGAGAGTACTGGTGACCGGCTGCTTGAGGTGGAGAACCTCAAGATGTACTTCCCGGTCACCTCCGGGCTCTTCATCCAGCGCAAGGTCGCCGACGTGCGTGCCGTGGATGGCTTGAGCTTCCACGTCGAGCGCCAGGAGACGCTGGGCCTCGTGGGTGAGTCCGGCTGTGGCAAGTCCACGACCGGTCGCGCCATCCTCCAGCTCTATCGCCCGACCGAGGGCAGCGTGAAGTTCGCTGGCGAGGAGCTGACTGAGCTCAAGGGCGGCGAGCTGCGCCGCTTCCGCCGCAAGATGCAGATGATCTTCCAGGACCCGTTCTCGAGTCTGAACCCGCGCATGAGCGTGGCACAGATCGTTGGCGAGCCGATGGCGATCCATGGCCTCTACAAGGGCCAGGAGCGTCGCGATCGCATCGAGTACATCATGAACGCGGTCGGTCTAAACCCGCTGTTTGCCAAGCGCTACCCGCATGAGTTCTCGGGGGGACAGCGCCAGCGCATCGGCATCGCCCGCGCGCTGGCGGTGGAGCCGGAGTTCATCGTCGCGGACGAGCCCGTGTCGGCGCTCGATGTGTCGATTCAGGCGCAGATCATCAACCTGATGGAAGACCTCCAGTCGGAGTTCGACCTCACCTACTTGTTCATCGCCCACGACCTGGCGGTGGTGCGACACATCTCCGACCGCGTAGCGGTGATGTACCTGGGCAAGATGATGGAGCTGGCGGAGTCCAACGAGCTGTACGAGGTGCCGTTGCACCCGTACACGCAGGCACTGCTCTCCGCGGTCCCGATTACCGACCCGGAGCTGGAGCGCACGCGTGAGCGCATCGTGCTCACGGGTGACGTGCCTTCGCCGCTGCGACCGCCTCCCGGATGTGTGTTCAACACGCGCTGTCCGATCGCCGAGGAAATCTGCCAGCAGGAGCTGCCGGAGTGGCGCGAGATCCTGCCGGACCACTGGGTGGCCTGCCACCTGGCGGAGGCACCCGCGAACGTTATCTAGTTCCTCAGGCGAGCTACCGAATGAGGGACGGGCCGCACGGCCCGTCCCTCATTCGGTAGCTCGTGGCCTGGTCTTCACCGAACCGTGTAGGCGAGGGTCCGGCTACCCTCAGCACGTGACTTCCTCGCAGATTCGCAACTTTTCGATCATCGCGCACATCGACCACGGCAAGTCGACGCTGGCTGATCGCATGCTCGAATATACCGGCGCGATCTCCGAGCGTGACATGCAACAGCAGTTGCTGGACACGATGGATCTGGAGCGCGAGAAGGGCATCACGATCAAGGCGCAGGCCGTGCGCATCGGCTTCGAGGCGAGCGACGGTGCGTCCTACGAACTGAACTTGATCGACACCCCTGGGCACGTTGATTTCGCCTACGAAGTGTCGCGCGCCCTTGCAGCGTGCGACGGCGCAATCCTCGTCGTGGATGCGACGCAAGGGATTCAGGCACAGACGCTGGCGACTGTCTACCAGGCGCTCGACTTGAACCTGAAGCTGATCCCGATCGTGAACAAGATCGATCTGCCGTCGGCCGAGCCGGAGCGCGTTGCCAACGAGCTGATAGACGTGATCGGCTTCGATGCCGACGAGGTGCTCTTCGCTTCGGCGAAGACCGGCGAGGGTATCCACGACATTCTCCAGGCGATCGTCGATCGCATCCCGGAACCAGCAGGGGATCCAGAGGCGCCGCTTCGGGCGCTGGTGTTCGATGCCAAGTACGATACGTTTAAGGGCGTGCTGATGTACGTGCGCGTGGTCGATGGCCGGATCGACGGCCGCCAGGGGCTGAAGCTCATCCAGCAGCAGCGACGTTTCGAGCCCGTCGAACTGGGGTACTTTGCGCCGGGGCTGACGACGGCGAAGCAACTCGAGGCTGGTCAGGTTGGCTACGTGGCCACCGGCCTCAAGGGCGTCCAGGAGAGTCGGGTTGGCGACACGCTGACGACGGAGTACGGCGGAGCGACCGAGGCGCTGCCGGGCTATCAGGCGGCGAAGGCGATGGTGTTCGCCGGTATCTACCCGACCGATGCCGACCAGTACGCAGAGCTGCGCGAGGCGCTGGAGCGACTGACGCTCAACGACGCCTCGCTGCAATGGCAGCCGGAGACCTCGGCGGCGCTCGGCTTCGGGTTCCGGTGTGGGTTCCTCGGGCTGTTGCACATGGAGATCGTCCAAGAGCGCCTTGAGCGTGAGTTCGACCTCGAGCTGATTGCTACCGCGCCGTCGGTGGAGTACGAAATCACGCGCACCAACGGTGAGGAGTCGCTGATCGACTCGCCTGCGAAGCTGCCGGTCTCGAACGAGATCGCTGAAATCCGCGAACCGTGGGTGAAGCTCTCGATCACCGCTCCGGCGCGATATATCGGCGCGTTGATGGGGTTGATCGACGAGCGGCGCGGCGAATTCGACCAGATCGAATACCTCGATCATGCGACCGACGAGGGCGACTCGCGCATCCTCGCGACGTTCCAGGTGCCGCTGTCGGAGATCCTAATCGAGTTCTATGACCAGCTTAAGTCGCGCACGCAGGGCTACGCGGCGCTCGACTACCACCTCGAGGGCTATCGACCGGCGAAGGTGCAGAAGCTGGAGATCCTTGTGAACGGCGATCCCGTTGATGCGCTGTCGGCGATCGTCCCTGCCGAGCACGCTGCACGCCAGGGGCGGGTGCTGGTGGCTTTGCTCAAGGAGCTGATTCCGCGGCAGATGTTCGACGTGCCGATTCAGGCGGCCGTCGGTGGACGGATCGTTTCGCGCGAGACGGTACGGGCGATGCGCAAGAACGTGCTGGCGAAGTGCTACGGCGGCGATGTGTCGCGGAAGCGGAAGCTGCTTGAGAAGCAGAAGGCCGGCAAGAAGCGGATGAAGATGGTCGGCGCTGTCGAGGTGCCGCAGGAGGCCTTCATGGCCGTCCTGAAGCTCCGCGACTAGGTCGAAATTCCTGCGACGCGCCTCGTCCAGTGGGCGCGCCTAGGGCGCAGGCTCTCCGCAGGCGGTGAGCCAGGTGCGCGAGGTCTTCGCTCGGTACCAGGTGCATGAGCTGGATAAACGTCTGACTGTTGACGTTGCGCGAGACCTCGATCTCCAGCGCCTCATCGAACACCTGCACCGCGCCGTCGTCGGTGGTCCATTCCCATGGCGCCGGATCGAAAACCTCGCGCACCTGGACGGTCAGCGCGAGATCGATTGTTTCGAGGTAGCTGCCACACCTGCTCGCCGTAGCGGTCGAATACCGCCTGGTGGACGCCATCAGGCGGTCGACGTCGGCCGCCGTGCCGGCGGCTCTCAGGCCGTCGAGGAACACTTCGACCTCGGCGTTGCTAAAGGTGACGGGCGTTGACTCCGGTGTCGGGCTGGCGGTTGGCGCCTCGGTGTCTGCGGTGGCTGGGGCGCTGGTTGGTGTGACTGCGGCCGTTTGCACGGCGGCGGAGGCGGGGACCGCGCTGCTATTGTTGTCGCCGCCTCGGGTGAGGAGCAGGCCGATGCCGATCGAGATCAGGATCCAGCCGCCAATAATCACGCTGAGCCTGAGGATCTGTTTCTGATTGACGCTGATGGTGGGACTCTTGTCCTCGCGCGATCGTCTCGGCGCAGTATTAGGGGCGGTTGGCGGAGAGCCTCACGGGCAGGTGCCATCGAGCGGGTGAGGAACGTGGCCGTGCGGTCGTGCCGGGTCATGCGCTACGCTGCCGCCTGCACACGCTTGCCACTGGAGTGACGATGTCCGAGCAGGTAGTTGAGCCACGAATCCGCGGATTCATTTCGCTGGCTGCACATCCCGAGGGCTGCGCGGCGAACGTCCGCCACCAGGTAGAGGTGGCGCGCGCCGGTTCGCACGGCGAACTGGGGAACGCTCTCGTCCTCGGATCGAGCACGGGCTATGGGCTGGCGAGCTTCCTCGTCGCTGCGTTTGGGCATCGGGCGTCGACGCTGGGCGTTGCGTTCGAGAAAGAGCCGACCGATACGAAGACCGCGAGCGCCGGTTGGTACAACCTCGTCGAGGCGCATCGACTGGCCGAGGCCGAGGGAATCCACGTCGAGTCGATCAACGGGGATGCGTTCTCGGACGAGGTCAAGGTGGAGGTTGTTCACGCACTTCGTGAGCGCTTCGGTCAGCTCGACACCGTCGTCTATAGCCTCGCGGCGCCTCGGCGGCGCGACCCGGAGGGGACGATCTGGAACAGCGTTCTGAAGCCGATCGGTCACCCGTACACCGGCAAGGCCTTCGACCTGCGTAAGAACGAGGTGATCGAGGCGACGATTGAGCCCGCCTCTGATGAGGAGATCCTGTCGACCGAGAAGGTCATGGGTGGCGAGGACTGGCGCGTCTGGATCGAACTGCTCCGCAAAGAGGATCTACTCGCGGACGGATGCCGCGTCGTCGCCTACTCGTACATCGGGCCCGAGGTGACGGCGGACCTCTACCGGCACGGGACGATTGGCCGCGCGAAGGAACACCTAGAAGCGACGGCGCTCGAGCTCGACCGGCAACTCGCCGAGATCGGCGGCGGTGCGTGGGTGAGTGTGAACAAGGGCGTGGTGACGCAGGCCAGCAGCGCGATACCGGGAGTGCCGCTGTACCTGAGCTTGTTGTTCAAGGCGATGAAGGCCCGCGGCATTCACGAGGGTCCGATCGAGCAGATCGTGCGGCTCTACGCCGACCACCTCGGGCCTGACCAGGTGCCGACGCTGGACGACGAGCATCGCATCAGGCTCGATGACCTCGAGATGCGCGGCGAGGTGCAGGAGGAAGTCGTGGGACGCTGGGCAGCGGTCACGACTGAGACGCTCGATGAGCTCACGGATTACGCCGGTTACCGACGCTACTTCGAGGGACTCTTCGGCTTTGGCGTCGGCGGCGTCGACTACTCGCAGCCGACCGAGGTCAATCGCCAGCTTCCGCAGTCTGTCGCCCCGTAGCGAGCCGTCGTCGGCCGATTCGAGGGGCTTGAGGCGACGCGAACGATGGCTGTACCGGCGAGCTACTCATCTGAGCGGCGGACGGAAGCCGTGCCACCTGAGTACCGGGAACCGTTCGAGGTCGAACCCGCTGCGCGGGCGCTCTTCACGGTGCAGCCGCTCGGGTATGGCAATGCCTCGATCTGTTAGGTGACGAGCGCTTAGCTCGAAGACACATGCCTCAGGAGCGCAGCCACGCTGATCGAGGGATTGATAACTAGGCAACAGCTGATGCAGCTATGCCGGTAGATGCGTCAGCTGCAGGCCCTAGTGCCGCCATCACCGGACAGAAGAAGGTTGTGCTACATAACAATATGGCCGTAGTTGACGTAATGACAGGGGCCGAACGCGGTTCGGCATCCGGCTCCGTGAAGAGCACCGTCCGTGCCGGTGCGGTTGGCCTAGCCTTCAGCGGTGACGGGGTCCGCCGCGGCTGAAGGCTCTGGCTCCTCGATTGCCTCTTCGGGCGGGTCCACTACGTCGGCGCTTGAGGTCTTGAGCAGGTCGTCGAACTCGATCACGCCGTCGACGTTGAGGAGACGCGTGCGGATCACGGCCTTCGTCTCTTCGCTGAGGCCGTCGAGGACGGCCAGCGCTGCTGCGAAGAGCGAACGGGCCGTGACGACCCCGTAGCCGACGGATTCGGCTGCGACTGCGAGCGCTGGCATGATTTCGCGCTGGCGTTCCTCAGGCCGGGTCAGGCGCTGGCCGTTGGCGACGATCAGGCCGCGGGCGACTTCGCTGCGGCGTTCGATCAGGCCATCGAGACGCGCGCGCAGCCGATAGTGCGGCGTCATGTCGACGGCTTCCTCGGCGGCCGCGACGACGTAGTGGATTTGGTGATCGCCATCGACGAGTAGCGGCTGCTCAGTGTCGGGCGTCGTGGTGAAGCCGAGCAGTTCGGCGCAGCGGGCGACGGCGGGCTGCAGACCGAGGTCGCCCGCTCGCCACAGGACTTCGCGGACGCGAGCGAGTTCGTTGGCAGCTTCGGATGCCTCGTCGAGCTCCGAGGTAGCGCGGTCCACAGCGAGCTGTTGGAGGTCGCGGTTGCTCTCAAGATCGGTGAGTCCGGGGATATCGACGTCCGAGGTCCAGCGCGGAGCGGTCTCATCGGCGTGACCGAGGAGCGCGCGGAAGACGGTGATAAGCGCTTTGCTCTCCTTCTGGACGACCCAACGGGCTCCCGCCTCCTTCGGGGGCGGGAGGAAGATCACGCGGCCGTTCAGTACGGAGAACTCGACGCCGATCGGCATGCCGCCCTCGGAGCGCGCGATCACGCGTGCGTTGCCTGCGAAGCCGGGCGCACGGTCGTCGAAGTAGCAGCGGTAGAGGAGGTCGCGTCGGTAGGACTCTAGGAGGTCGACGGTGGGGTGGTCAGGCTCCGCAATCGCGAAGGTGGAGCCCGCGCCGCCTCGGAGGGTCGCGCTGTCCCAGCTCATCCCCGCGGGTGCCGGGAGGAAGAAGTAGCGCTCCAGACCCTGGAAGCCGGCGACACCGCTGATGCGCGCGGGAGCGTGTGCGAACACGATGACCGTCGCGCCACGTTCGAGGGCGCGCGAGAACTCCTCGGAGCGACGCTGGAGCGTCTCGGTAATCCCGGCGACGCCGTCGACCGGCTCGCCGTTGACGACTGGCAGGTCGGCGTAGGTGAGGTGTTGTTCAGTGGCGGAGACCGCGTCCTGGATCGTCTTCGACACACCCTCGACGTCCACGACGATCGCCTCGTAATCGGCGACGACGGGCGCGTTGAAGATGTGGTGATTGTCGATCAGTGGATCGGCCAGCCGGTGGCTCAGCGAAAGGATGCGCAACGTTGGCCTCGGATTCTCGCGGGGGCGACTACCGCTAATGAGTCTAGCGGATGGGCCGTTGTGCTCTCGTATGACGGAGCGCTTCCGTCGATTCCGCTACGGCTGCTACGATCTGGATGGTTGTGCTAGGCGGGGAACTAGCGGTGCCCTGTACCCGCAATCCGCTTTAGCGGGGCTGAATGCCCGCCCGAGGATTCTTGTCACGGAAACTGCGAGCGCTGGAGGCGTTGAGAACCTGGTCCTGCGCGGCGATGCCCGGCTAATCCCGTCAGGTCCGGAAGGAAGCAGCGGTACGTCGGTCACATCGGGTGCCGTAGGGTCGCCGGGTTTGAGTCGACCGGCGGGAGTAAGACCGTGATTCGGTTCGACGGTGGGGCACAACCACTTCTGATACCTCAGATCCCCAGGCACGCGCGACGGCGAGTACGATGAGTCCTCGTCGCAATCAAGGATCGCCGGGTCGCGCCCGCGTGCAGCAGGCCGCGGTTGTGCTGCCGCCGTATCTCGAACGCCTCGGCGTGAAGCCGCGTAAGGCGCTGGGCCAGAACTTCCTGATCGACGAGCTCGCCCTCGACGACATCGCTGCAGCGGCGGCGTCTACCGGCGTCGATACCGTGCTCGAGGTTGGCGCCGGGCCGGGCGGATTGACCGAGGAGCTCCTCGAGCGTTTCGCGCGCGTCGTCGCGGTCGAGATTGACGAGGAGTTGGCCGAGCTCACGCGGCAGCGCCTCGGAGGCAATGCGGCGCTCACGATGATTGCCGCCGACATCCTGGACTTCGAGCCCGGCGAGCTACTGGAGGAGGCCGGCGTCCAGCCGCCCTACGTCGTCGCGGGCAATCTGCCGTTCTATATCACCCAGCCGATCGTGCGACGACTGCTGGAAGCTGACCCGGCGCCGGAGCGGATCGTGGTGATGGTGCAGCGCGAGGTCGCACGTCGGATGGTCGCGGATGGCGGTCGGGAGTCGCTGCTCTCGATGTCGATCAAATTCCACGGCAAGCCACAGGCGTTGCGCGATGTCCCCTCGTCGGCGTTCTGGCCGAGTCCGAAGGTTGACTCAGCGGTCGTCGCGATCGATCGCCTCTCATCGCCGCCGGTTCCCATCACGCTCGAGGAGCGTGGGTCGTTCTTCCACCTCTTGCGTGCCGGTTTTTCGACGCCCCGCAAGCAGCTACACAACACGCTCACGGTGGCGCTCGGGCTGCCGGAGCGAGAGATCAGCGGGGCGCTGGAGGCGGCGGAGATCGATCCGGCGTTGCGCGCACAACACCTTGGATTGGCCGACTGGGAGCGCCTGTTCCGCGCCGTTGAATCGACGCACCCCAAGGCGCTGATCATTCCGGAGCCCGCATGAGTCCGTCGGGTCTGCGACTCATGGCGCCAGCGAAGATCAATCTCGCGCTGGAGGTGGTCGGACGTCGCGACGATGGCTACCACGACATCGCCACGGTGATGACCACGCTCGGACTGGCGGATCGCGTGACGCTGCGCCCCGCGCCTACGCTCGAGGTGACGCTGACCGGTCCGTACGCGCCCGACATCGACGCGACGGACGACCTTGCGGGGCGTGCCGCGCGGGCACTTGCCGAGGCGGCCGGGCAAGCGCCCGAGGTGGCGATCGGCGTGAAGAAGAACATCCCGTCGCCGGCGGGCCTCGGTGGTGGGTCCTCGGATGCGGCGGCGGTGCTCCGCGGGCTGAACGTGCTTTGGGAGCTCGACTGGCCGGTCGAGCGGCTGGCGGAGGTGGGGGCGACCGTCGGATCGGACGTGCCGTTCTTCGTGCACGGTGGGACTGGCTTCGTGGAAGGGCGCGGCGAGGTTGTCGAGTCGCTACGCGATCTGCGGGAGGCGCGCCTGCTGGTGCTGCTACCGCCGGTGCCGGCGAAGGCAAACAAGACGGCCGCGCTTTACGGGGCGCTGCACGCGCACGACTTCAGCGATGGGTCGCGGGCGCGGCGGCTCTCACACCGCATCGCGCGCGGTGCGCCACCGCCGACGAACGACCTCGTGAACGCGTTCGAGGGTGCAGTCGAACGCACCGCCCCGGAACTGGTCGCGAGCTTCGCCCTCTACGCCAACAAGGCCGCACCGGTCCGATTGCACCTCTGCGGTGCAGGTCCCGCGGTGTACCTGTTCGTGCGCGAGCAAGCGCGGGTGTCCCTGCTACAGCGCGACTTCGAGGGCATGGGCGCGACGGTGTTTCCGACGCGAACCGTATCCCGAGAGGTCGCGCTCGCGATCGAGGAGTTGCCGTAGTGCCGTCTGGCGATACGGCGGAAGCGCTGCTCGCCGGTTGGGTGTCGGGGGCGGCGGCGGCACTCGCGTTAACCGCGCTGATGCTCTTCGCGATCGCGCGTGACCCGGCATGGCGGGTGCGCCTCGGAAGTACGCGGCTCCGGTTGCCGCTGATCGGTGTGGTCGTCGTCAACGCGATGATGCTGTTCTGCACGCTCGTCGGGCTGGTGCTCGGAGCGGTCTACCTTGTCGCGGACCAGCCCGCGTTCTCGATCACGGTGGTGGCTGTGATTGGCCTCGGACTGCTGTTGTTCTCAACGGTCCGGGGCATGCCGGGCTGGGTGACGTGGTCAACAGTCGCGATCTCGGTCGTTGCGTTCGCGGGGATGCTGCCTGGCCTCGCGAGTTTGGGTTAGATACAGGCTCGCGGTCGTCGTGCGTAGTGGCGTTACCAAGTGCGGTCAGACGGCTGGCCCACGCGAAACCGGCCCGATATGCTCTGCCCTTCGTGCGCCCGGCTCGATCCGAGCTCCGATGCGGCGCGCTGCGACGGGGACGTGACCTCTGGAACTCCAGGCCTGCTTCGAAGGCACTCGGATGGACGTACACGTCCATACCAATCCCGCGTCGTCGGACAGCATGCTCCAGCCCGACGAGCTGGTTGAGCTCGCCGTCAACAACGGCCTGACGGCAATCTCCATGTCCGAGCACGACTTCACGCTCGAATCGCACAAGCAGGAAGACTTCCGGGCGCAGTACCCCGATCTGTTCATCAACTTCGGGATGGAAGTCTCGACCGACCTCGGGCACATGCTCGCCTTCGGGTTCCCCGGGTATCTACCGGGCATCCGGCGGCTCGAGAAACTGCGCGAGGAGGCTGACAAGAACGGCGGCTTCGTCATCGTCGCGCATCCGTTTCGCCGTCTCTTCGACCCGGTGACCGCGATGCGGACCGGGGAAAAATTCGAACTGACCCCGACCGAGGCCGCCGAGCAGATGGAAGTGTTCAAGCTCGTCCACGGTCTCGAGGTCGCGAACGGGGCGAACACGCCACAGGAAAACTACTTCGCGCTCGAGGTCGCGCAGATCCTCGGGATTGCCGCCACGGGCGGGAGCGATGCGCATTCGACGTCCGGTATCGGCACGTTCGCGACGGCGTTCGAGAACGAGGTTAGCTCGACCGCCGAGTTTGTCGAAGAGCTGCACGCCGGCCGCTTCGAGGCGATCCACAAGACCAAGGCTGGTCGCTGGGTGAAGTTTGCCGACGGCAGCATCGAAGCCGCCGAGCAGGAGACCGAACTCCCCGCCTGACTCGACGCCGAGTGTTCCTCGGCTGCCCCGTACACTCGCTGTTCGCCGTCATGCGCGAGGGGTGCCGCGTTGTCCGATGAGTTCGTTGCGATTGACCTGGAGACGACCGGGCTGAACCCGGACGTCGACGAGATCACGGAGATTGGCGCGACTCGCTTCGGCCGTGACGGTGGGAGCGAGCAGTTCCACACGATGGTTAATCCCGGGCGGCTGATCCCGCCCGAGATTCAGCAATTGACCGGGATCACCGACGCCGATGTGGCCGACGCGCCGCGCTTTGAGCGGGTGGTGAACGAGCTGGCGACCTTTGTCGGCAACCGCGCGATCGTTGGGCAGAACATCAAGTTCGACATCAGCTTTCTCGAACGCGCCGGGCTCGAGCTACCGGGGCCGAGCTACGACACGTGGGAAATAGCCTCGGTGCTGTTGCCGCGGGCTGACCACCTTAACCTCGCCTCGATCGCGACGCTGCTCGAGGTCCCCGAGCGCGAGGCGCATCGCGCGCTGTCCGACGCGGAGACGACGCGCGACATCTTCCTCGCTCTGCTCACGCGGTTCGAGGAGTTGCCGCGCTCGCTGCTCAGCGAGCTGTACGAGTTCGCCGCCGCCGCGCGCTGGCCGACCGCAACGCTGATCGCCGAGGCGATGGTGCGCGCTCCAGAGACGCCTGCGATCGATGAGGCCGAGGCGGCCGCGATCGTGGTGCGGCTGCGGCAGCCACAACCAGTCGAGTCGATCGAACCGCTCACTCCTCGCGATGACCCGGTCACGATCCTCGGTGACGAGGTCGCCGCCGTGTTCGAGACGGCGGGCCGTCGTGCCGACCTGTTCGAGACCTACGAATCGCGCCCCGGCCAGGTCGACATGGCACGTGCGGTCGTTCGTCAGCTCTCGCACGGAGGCGAGTTCGCAATCGAGGCAGGGACGGGCACCGGCAAGTCGCTTGGGTACCTCCTACCCGCATTGATGCACGCCGGTCGCAACAACGATCGGGTGGTGGTGTCCACGCACACGATCAACCTCCAGGAGCAGCTCGCGCATCACGACGTGCCGCTCGCAACGCAGCTGATCGAGGCCTCGACCGGCGAATCGGCGACCCAGCTCCGCGCCGCGGTGCTGAAGGGGCGAAGCAACTACCTCTGCCTCGATGCCTGGACGCAGGCACGAATCGAGGCGCAGCCGAAGAACGAGCCAGAGGCGCGACTATTCGGGCGGATCGCGAACTGGTTGCCGAGCACCGAGACCGGTGACGTCGCCGAGCTGTACATGACGTCGGATGAGCAGCCCGCGTGGTCACGGCTCTCGGCCGATGGGACGGACTGCCTGTCGCGGCGCTGCTCGTTCGTGCAGGACGGGACCTGTTTCCTCGTACGCGCGCGCCAACGCGCGGCTGCCGCACACGTGGTGATCGTGAACCACGCGCTGCTGCTGGCGAACGCGGCGCGTGGCGACCAACTGCTCCCGCCGTTCCGCCACCTGGTGATCGACGAGGCGCACCGGCTCGAGGACGTGGCGACGCAGCACTTCGGATCGTCGTTCGCCGTGCGCGACGCGCGCGAGCTGTTCGATCAGGCCGGCCCGAATGAACGGCACGGGAGCATCGGCCTCGTGCGGCGGCTCAAGCAGGGCGAGCTGGCAGCACCGACGGTTTTGTTGTCGCCGGTAGCCGGGTTCACTGCGCTGGCCGACCAGATCGAACCGGCCGTCGTCGGTGGGCGTGACTCGCTCCGGATGTTCGTGGATACACTGCGCGACTTCGTCCGCAGTCAGTTCGAGGATGAGCGGGTACCGAACCGCTACGAACTGCCGCTGACCAGCGGCGTTCGCTCCCAGCCGCGCTGGGAGGACGTCGAGGAGACGGCGATCCAACTGGAGCTGGCGTTCCAGGTGCTGTCGAGCCGCCTCGGTGTGGTCGCGGACACCCTCGTATCGGTGCCGGACGCGATTCCCGATGCGAAGGCGGTCGGTCCGATTGCCCTCGGGCTGCGCGCGAAGGCCGAGGAGCTGCGCCGCGTCCTGAACCTGGCGGTGCTGTCGCCGGTGCGGGACGAGGTGTCGTGGCTGGTAGTCGGCGAAGGTGATCTGCGGATCAACCTCGCGCCGTTGAACGTCGCGCCGCTGCTGAAGGAGCACCTGTTCGAGGGCCGCGAGTCCGTGCTCGCGACGAGCGCCACGCTGCAGACCGGCGGGTCGTTCGACTTCAGTCTCCGGCGGCTGGGGTTGGAGGAAGCAGAGACGCTGGTCGTGCGGTCGCCGTTCGACTATCAGAAGGCGGTGCTGACTCGGGTGGTCGATGACTTGCCGGAGCCGGGGATGCCCGGTTACGAGTTCGCACTGCATGAAGTACTGGCCGACGCGACGCTTGCGGCTGAGGGACGCACCCTCGGACTGTTCACCTCGCATGCTGCGCTGCGCGCGGCGGCGGACACGCTGCGGGAGGATCTGACGCCTCGGAACATCCGCGTGCTCGCACAACGAGTTGATGGGTCGCCTGCGCGGCTGCTGCGGATGCTGCAGGAGCAACCAAGCTCCGTGATTCTCGGGACCGCCGCCTTCTGGGAAGGCATCGACGTGCCGGGCGAAGCGCTGTCGCAGATCGTGATCGCGCGGTTGCCGTTCCCGGTGCCGACGGACCCGGTCTACTCCGGCCGGGCCGAGCAGTTCCAGGATGCCTTCGGCGAGTTTGCCTTACCGCAATCGGTGCTGCGGTTCCGCCAGGGCTTCGGGCGGCTGATCCGGCGGACGACCGATCGCGGTGTGTTCCTGATTGCCGACAGCCGGATCGCACGCCGCAAGTACGGCAAGGCCTTCCTCGCGGGGCTGCCGGAGACCGAGCTCCGCTACCTGAAGACCGATGAGGTCGCTGAGGCGGTCACGGAGTGGCTGGGCCGGTGAGCGGAGTCTGGGCACGCTTCGAGGACGTGACGCTGGTCGCCACCGATACGCTCGACCTCGAAGGTCACGAGGGTTTCCGCCAGGCCTTCGCCGACGGGATCGAGCGGGGCTTCGACGGCAAGCTGCCCGCGTTGCCGGAGCAGGTGGAGTCGTACCTCGTTCGTGCGCACTCTTCGGACGCCGGGTTCCTGGCGCTGTTGCGGGATTGCCCAGTCGTGGGTGAGGCCTCGGTGGTGGCGCTCGCGATCGACCCAGATGCGCGTGGCAATGCCTACGCGACGAAGGCGCTGTTGGCGGCGGAGCGTCGCCTGCAACGAGATGGCATCACACGCACGCTGACGCGCGTGCCACGCACCAACGGACGCGGCCTCTATTTCATGCTGCGTGTCGGGTTCACACCGCTCGTCGACGGACCTGACGCAGATGCGACGTGGTTTGCCCGCAGCGGGAGCGACTGAGGGCACGACCTCGATCACATCAGGGTCACCTTCTCAACATTTCACACGCGATGAAGTCTGACGAAAGAGTCCCTCAGCGGTTTGTGATCTGCTGTCGATAGTTGTCAGACCAGCAGAAAATCTGACGAATCGTGCCAACCGCTCCGAATCGCCGAGATGGTCCACGTCGCGCCGCCGAACT
>Ga0115002_10002249_pt1 | contig 25442 bp, 17 predicted proteins | sample ArcticOcean_MG_C_8_FD_89576 | JGI IMG/M metagenome (GOLD analysis project Ga0115002, IMG submission 89576) | Marine microbial communities from western Arctic Ocean - ArcticOcean_MG_CB11_86 | ecosystem: Environmental > Aquatic > Marine > Oceanic | place: Arctic Ocean: Canada Basin | collected... | reverse complement strand
GTTCGACCTCGCGGTCGAGGGGATTGCCGTAGCCACCACCGCCCTGATCGTCTGCGCGGAGTTTTTCGCCTTCTTCGATCTCACACACCATCACGGCCGGATATTTGGTCTCCGTCCCATCCCTGGCGATTTTGACGTTGCCGCCGAGTTTCGAGCCGGTGCCGCCGCGCACGCCCTTCGGGGCGCTCTCAAGACCATTGCAGACATGAAGAATACTCATCTTGTCCTTACGCGGCCCCAACACCACACGCGTCGCCGGGCCGCCGCGGCGTCGACCATGGCCCATGGAATCGGTGGTGGTTTTCATCGAATCAACCTTGATCGGAAAGCGCTGCTCGTTGATCTCGATCGAATCGCGATAGAGCAGTCCGGCAGCCACAGGCACAAATAAATAATGCATGCCGTCGCAGGTTGCCGAAGCGCCGCCGCCGCCGCCCATCATAAACATCTGATTAATATAGGGCTCGCCGTCGCGCCGCCAATCCGTCCCGGAAGCCACGCCAGCCGCTGCCGAGTTGCAATAATTTCCATGAGCATAGCCGTGCCCGTCACCGAGTTCGGAAAAGGCCGCTTGGGTAACATTGACGATTATATCAGTGAGATTGGTGGTCGCCACTGAGCAGCTATGGGGAAACCTCGGGATGCCGACAACGCAATTCTCGCGCAACAGCACTTTGATGCGTCGGAGGCTTCCGGAATTGGCCGGCAGGTCATCGCCGAGGCATGTCAAAATACCCTGCGCCGCCGCCATGGTTGAGGTACTTTCCGTAAGATTGAGGCCGGCGGGAATACAATCAATATTGTCGCGCAGGTCGACAGTCACCATGCCTTCGTCCGGATCGATATCGATGGTCAGCTCAACCGGGATGCCTTCCGGCACCCAGGGCGCTATCGGGTCGTGGGTTTGCTGACCCCGGAGCTGGCCTTTGGGCAATTTTTTGATGGCGTCGATACAGCGCCGCTCGGAATAATCGAACCACTCGAGGACGAAATCACGCACTGTCTGCTTACCGTATTTCTCGACGAAGTTTTTCAGGCTGCGTTCGCCGATGCGCGCCGCGCCGACGGCGGCGAGATAATCGCCGTACCATTGCTCGGGCACACGAATGCGCCGCTTGCACATGCGCATGATGTCTTGATTATCGCTATAGTTTTCCTGCACCTTGACGCAGGGGAAAATTAGCGCGCCCTCGTGATAAACATCCTTCGCTGGCGCCATATAGGTGGTCGGCATGGAATTGCCAATATCCGCCTGATGCGCCTTGATGCCGACCGAGAAAAAATACTCGTCATCGTAAAATACCGGCACGATGATCGTATGGTCCGCTGCGTGGGTGTTGCCGAGATATGGGTCATTGTGCAGAAAGGCGTCACCCTCCTTGAAATCGGGATGCAAGTCGCACATCGATTCGGTTTGGATGTTCATGCCCCAGACATGGATGGGGAAGCCTTCCGCCACGGCCAGGATATCGTTCTCGGAGGTAATTACCGCGCAGGAGAAGTCGCGCGCCATGCCGATCACCGAGGAGCGGGCCGCCAGCAGCATGGTGTTGGTCATTTCGCGGCATACCGCTTCCATGCGATTGGCCATGATCGCCAGCAGTACCGGATCGAAAGAACTACCCTCCGCCTGGTTAGTCTTGTTGTTTGATTTTGCCATGATGAACTCTCCTACGCGCCGCGCTCGGTTTCGGTTTCCAATAGATAATTATGCCGTTCAGTCACCCGCGCCGTGGCGCCGGGATAGACGACAATGGTGGTGGTCGGCTCTTCGATAATAGCCGGGCCGGTGAGCTTGGCGCCGGGGCCTAGGTCAGTGCCGACATAAACCGGCGCGTCGAGCGCCTCGTCGCCGCCAAAATAGGTTTTTGACACCCGCTTCGCCGTCGGCACCTTTTGGCCGCTCGTCGCTTCCGCCGGCATGGTCGGCTTGTCGAGTATGGCTGTTAGCCGGCCTTTCCAATTAATGCATTCGATGGCGCCGCCTTCTTCCTTGATGGCGTAGCGGCGGAAATGTACATCGTGGAAGCGTTGCACCAAGGTTTCCACGTCGGCAGCGTTTTCGATCGCCGCCATCGGCATGTCGAATTCCATTTCCCACTGTTGATTGATGTAGCGCGCCTCGACGAAAAATTCGCTTTCAAATTTATTGATGCCGCGGCCGCGCAATTCCTCACTGAAGGCCTCGATCTGCTCGGCGATTCCGCCAAGCGCACGGCCCACACCGGCAAAATCAAAATTGCCTGAATGAGCATATTGGCTGGCGCTGAATTCGGCGACGATGTTGGAATATTGCCCGCCGCAGGCACTGAGCGCGCCAGCGGTGCGTGGCACCAGTACCTTGGCGCAGCCGAGCGCCTTGGCGATGGGCAGGATGTTGAGCCCTGCTGCGCCGCCGCCGGCGACAAGAATGCTCTCGGCCGGATTGACGCCGTCCTGCACGGTGATTTCCTGGATCGCCTTGATCATCTGTTCTCCGGCGATGGTGATAATGGCGAAAGCCGCCTGCTCGGCGCTCATCTCGCTCTGATCGGCAATCGCGACAATGGCCTTGCGCGCCGCCGCCACGTCGAGCGCCATGCGCCCGCCGAGGAAATAATTCGGATCGATATAGCCAAGCACCACGGCGGCGTCGGTTACGGTAGCTTCTGTGCCGCCGCGGCCATAGCAGGCCGGGCCGGGCATCGCGCCGGCGCTGTTCGGGCCAACCCTCAGCAGGCCGCCCGAATCGATCCAGGCAATCGAGCCGCCGCCGGCGCCCACGCTCCGGACATCAACCGAGGAGAGGCCAAGATTATGACCGATCCATTCGCCGAGCAGCCAGGTTTCGCGCGTGAATTTTATCTGCCCGGCGCGTACCATGCTGACATCGAAAGTGGTGCCGCCGGTATCGACAATGATGACGTCATTGCCCTCACCCTCAGCCTCGGCATAGGCGATGCCGGCCAAGGGCGCCATGGCCGGACCCGATTTGACGGTATAGATCGGCTTCTCGACCACATCGCCGACATGCATGACGCCGCCCGAGCACGCGCTGACTAAAATCTCACCCTGATAGTTGGCGCCGCGCAGATCGCTTTGAAATTCCTTCAAATGACTCTGCATGAGCGGCTTCAGTGAGGCGTCGATGGCGCTCGACGAGGTGCGCGGGTATTCGCGGATGATCGGATTGAGCTGGTGTGAGAGCGTATAGGGAATGCCGGGCGCGATTTCGTTGAGCAACTCGCCGACGCGTATCTCGTGCCGTGGGTTAACAATCGACCACAGGAGGCTCACCGCCACCGCCTCGATGTTCATTGCCGGCAAGCCCGCAACCACGGCCCGTGCCGCTGCTTCGTCGAGCGCCGTTTCAATACCACCCTCGGCATTTATGCGCTCGGGGATCTCAAAGGTAAGGCGACGCGGCACATAGGGCGGCGGAAACTCCATCGCCAGATTGAGCGGTTCGCGTTTGCCGCCCTGGCGGTACAGCAGGGTATCGGGAAAGCCTTCCGTCACTATAAGAGCGGTCTTGGCCGTTGTGCTCTCGACGATCGAATTGGTCGAGCGCGTGGTGCCATAAATCAGCACCTCTGTCTCAGCCAACAGGCTCGCCACGGGCACGTCGATAATCTCCGCTGCATTCGAGAGCGCGCCGAAAAAGCCTTCATAGGTTCGCTCTGGCGTGGTCAGTGCCTTGCCGACGGTCAGGCGGCCATCCGCATCGGCGACAACAACATCGGTAAAGGTGCCGCCGGTATCAACGGCGATTCGATAGCTCATGCTTGCTCTCCCGGTTTCTTATGGTTAGTCGCGTTTACCACGCGGTTTTGAGGAGGTCGATCACCTGATCCTTTGATTCGATCTTGCGTGGGTTGCTGGCGACGACTAAATCCTCCAGCGCGTCCTTGGCGATCCCGTCGAAATCCTCTTCGTTCACGCCGACATCGCGCAGCCGCCACGGCAGACCGAGGTCGTCGCGCACCAGCTTAAGTACTTCATCTGCCGCCGCCGTGGCCGCTTCGGTCTCGCTCATGGCGCTGATATCGACGCCCATTGCCTCGGCAACCCAGGCCTGCTGCGCCAATGTCTCCTGGCGATTGAAGGCCATCACATTATGCATCATGACGGCGGACGTTTCGCCGTGCGGTACGTTGCAGCGCGCACCCAATTGATGGCCGATGCCATGGCTCAGGCCGAGCGCTACGCTGGCCAGGCCGACCACCGACATCCACGCCGCTACCATGCACTGGCCGCGCGCCGCCATATCGCTCGGGTCTGCCTTGGTCTCGCGCAAATAGCGCACCAGCATATTGAGTGAGCGGTAGGCGAGGGCATCGGTGAAGGGCTGGTGGGTTGATGAGCACATCGCTTCGATGCAGTGATCGACGGCGCGCATGCCAGTGCCGAGCCACAGGCGCTCGGGCGTCGCCAAGGTCAAATTCGGGTCGAGAAAGACGCTCTTGGCAGTGATGCGCTTATCGAGATAGAGGTCTTTGACTTGGCGCGACCGGTCGGTCACGCCAACAAAAAAGGTGAATTCGCCGGCGGATAAGGTGGTGGGAACGGCGAACATCGGCAGGGGATCGGTCGAAAGAGACGGGATTTCAATCTTGTCAGGATACTCGAACTTGATTCGCACCGCATCGAGCTGGTCGGGCTCGGTAATATTCTCAGCGATGCAGATGGTCACTGCCTTGGCGGTATCATTCGGCGTGCCGCCACCGAAGCTGATGATCGCATCGGCATTTTTAGTGCGGGCAAAATCCGCCGCCGCGACGACGCTCTCGCGCGGCACATGCTGGCTGGTGTCGGAGAACACGCCAGCTGAACGCCCGCCGGCCGCCGCTTCCACCTTCGCCACAAAATCGGTCTTATTCGCCAGGCTATTGCCGGTGATGATCACCGCCCGCTCGACGCCATATTGCTCCAGCGCCGCACCCAGCTTATCGACGCTGCCCGGGCCGAAATGGACATCGTCCATTGGCAACATGGCGAACTGGCCGTTCAATTCTTGCTTGGGAACCGACAACATCTCTGCGCTCTCCAAATAATTGTTTTAGGCCGCCTCCCGACCTCCACTTTGACCAAACACTTGTTTGAATTTCTTGTCAATCCCTAGTCGACATGTGGCTTCTTCAGTCTTAATCGCCATTCTCCAAATCATGCGCGTAGGACAAATCCGGCATCGTATTTTGACCGAGCGCCGGGTCGGTGCCGCCCGGCTGATAGGGCGTGCCGAGGGTGCCGATGGCAAGCGGTACCGGCGCCTCCAGAAGTGCGCGCGCCATTACCAGGCGTTGGATCGATGGCGTGCCTTCCTCGGCGAGATTAATGCGCGCCTCGCGGTAGATGCGTTCCAGCGGATAGGGATAATCGCTGAAATAACCGCGCCCGCCGACGACGTCGAGCGCCTTGTCCGTGACCCGCATGACAGTCTCGATCCCGGTGAGCTTGGCGATCGAGGCTTCGAGTGCGCATTCTTGGCCGCGGTCGATTTTTTTGGCGACGTCTTCCAGGATGAGGCGGAGCGCATAGACATCGCGCGCCATCTCGGCGATTTCGGCCTGAACCGAGGGCCTCGCCGCGATGGTCTTGCCGAAAGTAACGCGCCGCTTGGCGAAATCAAGCGCGATATCGAGCGCGCGCTCGGCAGCGCCCAGCGAGCTCGCGGCAACAAAAGCGCGGCTCGGCTCCAACTCGCCCAGGAATATGTCAAGCCCGTCTCCTTCGACGCCGATCATGCTCGCCGCTGGTACGCGGGCGTTATCGAAGCGGAGGATGCCGTGGAAAGGGCCGTTGTTGCCCATTAACTCGGGCATCGATTCGATGGTGAAGCCGGGCGTACCGGTGGGGATCACCAGCGCACTCAGGCCCCGCCTGTCGCCGCGCGCGCCGGTGCGGCAGCACACTAAATGCAAATCGGCGAATTCGGCATTGGTGATGTAATGCTTGGTCCCAGTGACGCACCATTCATCGCCGTCGCGCACCGCCCGGCAGGCAATATCCATGCCGCTCCCCGAATTGGGCTCGGTAAGGGCGAATGTGAGCGAGGAATCGCCCTGCGCAAGCGCCGGTAGCAGCGCATCCTTTTGCGCCTCGCTACCAAAGGCCACGACGGCCCGGGCGCTGGTGTTGTGAACGTGCAGCAGGACACGGACGACACCAGCAACCTTTGAGAATTCTGCCAACAACGGCAGATATTGCTGGGTCGTTAGCCCGAGTCCACCGTAACGTTGCGGGATCAGCAATCCCCAAAGTCCAAATTGACGAAATTTAGCAAACAGTTCTTGCTGAGGAAAGATACCGCTGCGCTCTATCTCCCCGGCCAGCGGCTCTACCTCGCGCCACAGGAAATCAAACAGCTTGCGCCGGTAGGTCTCGTCATAGGTCTCTGCCATGGGTATTTTCATGATCGCGCATCTTTCTTCTATGAAATGTTCTTCGACGGCTTAGCACTCAACACGCATCACTATTTTGCCATCGTCTCGGCACGCATTTGCGACGCTGCTTTCGTGGCCAACGTAACCGGCTAATAATAACAACAGCGCCGGAGCGAATACGCAAGTTTCCGCGAACAATCCTGAACTCCGTTTGCTCACACCGCGTCCGGAATGAGATACCATGCCGCGCCGGTATGTTGCCTTAATGGCATTCCAGTGGCGTTCAAATTCGGGCACGCCTCAAAGGACTGGAAAAAACTTTGCTGGAAATATCGGCTCAAGGATCGATTACGAAGATATTGGAAATCACAATATAAAAGGCATCGCGGGCACTTGGTAGCTGTTTTTAGTGCCGGATTAACCAGCACCGCACTGGGTCGCTATCGATCTGCTTACCGCGAGCAGCCCAGACATTATTATTATTGATTCAAGATGCCATCAGATAACTCAACATGTTCAACGGTACGACGTCGGGCGTATCGATTATTGTGCGTTGCCATGCGTCTTCAGCCTGGTCGAACCGATTTCGGTGAACCGTGAAGTCGTGCTTTCGGGAGAGTGATTTTGAAAGCAGTGGACGATCGCCGAGATTGCATAGGTTCATTCTTCCCTTGTGTCCCGTATTGTGTGCTGGTCGGGTCTGGTCGGCGAATGCACCGGATCGAAAGCCTCTTTGCCCGCCTCTTTTTATTTTTCCCATACTTGCCGTTAACCGTCGGTTTTGTCTCTCGGGATACACATCGGGTGATTGAAAAAATTGTTTTCTTAAAACCGAACAACCCAGTCGGCGTTGTCGGAACTATTCGTGTCTCCTAAAGCAGGTAGACCATTGGGATCGTGCTAGTCATTATAGCCAAGGATATGGCGCTAAAATTGAGCTTGGTGAGAAGCTAAGCAGGAGGAACGGATGCAGAAGGTAGTCATTGCCGGAACCGGCATGACCAATTTTGGTCGCTTTCAAGTGTCAAGCGTTAGGGCGCTGGCGTCAGAGGCTGTTAAAGCCGCTCTGAGCGACGCGGATTGCACGGCGTCCGAGGTCGGCATGGTGTTTTTTGGTAATGCAGCAGGGGGCCTACTCACCGGCCAGGAATGCGTACGTGGCCAGGTTGCTCTGCGTCATACTGGCCTGTTGGGTAAACCCATTGTCAATGTTGAGAATGCTTGCGCCTCGTCTTCGTCGGCCTTTCATCTCGCTTGGATAACCGTTGCCTCGGGGCAATGTGATGTGGCGCTTGCCATTGGCGCTGAGAAAATGAGCAATGAGGATCGCACGGTTCCCATGAAGGCATTGGAGGCGGCTGCGGACCTTAAGGAACTTGAAGAGCTCAAAGCACGCATTGCGCCAGACGGCGCCGGAACCGGCTCTGTTTTTATGGACCTATACGCCGATGTAGCTCGCGCCTATATGGAACGCACAGGCGCTCGCGCAGAAGATTTTGCCGGTGTTTCGGTAAAACAGCGCCAGGCTGGCGCGCTCAACCCACATGCTCAGTTTCGTAAGGCCGTCAGCGCTGAAGATGTTTTGGCGAGCAAGATGATCGCAGACCCTTTGCGGCTCTTCATGTGCTCATCCATTGGCGATGGTGCGGCGGCTCTTGTTTTGATGAGTGCCGATTACGCCGCGCGTAAGAATGTTATGCCGGTGGAAGTGCTGGCCTGTGAATTGCGTTCCGGGCAGGGCGATGACCCGTCCCAGGAGCCAGTGGTGACGCTGGCCTCGCGCGCTGCATATGAGGCGACGGGCCTTGGGCCAGAGAATTTAGATGTTGTGGAAATACATGACGCAGCTGCACCGGCTGAATTTATTCTCTCAGAGCAGCTCGGTTTTTGTGCGTCGGGAGAGGCGGTCTCGTTGCTGCATTCGGGCCGCACGGCTCTTGGCGGTGCAATGCCCATTAACCCAAGCGGTGGCTTGATCAGCAAAGGCCACCCCATTGGCGCAACAGGTGCTGCGCAACTCGTCGAACTGGCGGATCAATTGCGCGGCCGGGCAGGGAAGCGCCAACGGGAAGGCGCTCGCATTGCGCTGGCGGAAAATGGTGGTGGGTGGATAGGCAATGATGCCGCTGTTGCCGTGGTTACCATGTTAGGCGCTCAGACACGCCATTAAGCGCGTGTAAAACTCTCAACTCGGTTGGTGGTGATTTTCATCGATCGATACCACCTAGGCACATGTATTTTACTTCGAGATATTCATCGAGGCCTTGATGGGAACCTTAGCGCCCAATGCCCAATTCCTTGATCCTCCCAAACGGTGCGCTCTCAGTTAAAATCATGCAGGTATTGATTCCGAGCATGCCATATTCGAGCCCTTCAGGCAGCCGCCAAATACGCCCAACATCGCGTGAATAAAAATAGGCAACAAGGCCGTAGGGTGTGTCGTTGGCAATGCGCAGGGCCTCTGCTTCATCGCTAAATCGCATGATTCCGGCGACCGGGCAGAACGACTCTTGATTATATATCGCCATATTTGCTTTAATGCCGCTCAGCACTGTCGATTGGTAGAAGGTTTGCCTAAGAGTATGTCGGGCACCACCAATGTGGAGTGTCGCACCTTTGGCAATGGCATCGCCGACATGGGCTTCTACTTTCTCCAGACCTTGATCATCAATCAGCGGCTCCATCATGGATGTGGGCTCAGTCCCTTGAACAATAGCCAGTGAAGCTGCGCCAGCGATGAAGCCTTCGACAAACGCGTCATAGATACCATCTTGCACCAGGATACGATTGGCAGAGATACAGATTTGCCCAGTGTTGCGATATCTGCACACCAATGCGCCGGCTATGGCGGCGCCAAGGTCTGCGCCGGCTTAAGCGTGCATTAGAGAGCTTCAGAATTCTCGGTATTCGGCAAGGAAGCGGCGGTAGCGGGCGACGAACATATCGCTATAGACACTGTAATCGAATTCAATCGGCCGCTCGGTCACTTGTGAGAGAATCCCCCATAGGAATTCGCGGAGTGCGGCAATTACTTTGGCGGCGGTGAAACGGTGCATGAGTTCCTCGTCCGCTGGCGCTTGGTAATAGGTTTCGAGAATGAGGCGGTCTTCCACTTGGCCAAACTCGCTGTTCATGGCGAGAACGGCTTTGTCGAACAGATCCATACTAAAGCCGCAATATTCGAGGTCGACAAACCACAGCCGTTCGCCGTCATAAACCAAATTTTGCGTGTTGAGGTCGTTGTGGCTATAGACGACACGAACCTTGCTGATCACCTTTTCCAGCTCGTTATTGACTGCCGATAGATTGGGCAGCAGATCCCGCCACTTTTTCTCAAGCGCTTCGCCGCGCGCCTTGAGCTGGCGCACATACCAGAGATTATGATGAAACGGCCAGAACACGGCGCCGGAATCTTCAAGATGTTTGTGCGCTTCGGTATGAAGGCGGTGAATAAGGCGGGCCGCCATTTCGGTCATTTTGGGATCGCGCAAATCCTCCGGCGTGAGCGAACGGCCGGGGATATAGCGCAGCACAATTAGGTCAGGTTCGTTATAGATGGGTTCTGCCGCGACTCCTGCGGCATGGGCGGCGCGAAATGCGCGATATTCATTTTCGCGGTAGACCCCGAGATGGGGTTCGTCACTGCCGATGCGGACGATATATTTCTGGCCGTCGTCCTCGACCGTCAAATTGATATTACTGAGGCCGCCGCTCAACAACTCCGGTGCAACTTCGCCCTTCCAGATAGGGAGTGTCTTGGCGCGCGCAATTGCCGGTGCGCTCATCTCAGCCGCGCCCTGAGCATTGCTTATGGCATCGAAAACGTCGGCGGAATCGGGACCTTTGTCCGTATCGTCAGTCATGGGTTAGATCTTCACTCGGCTGTTGTCTGGATCGTAAAGTGGACCGAGATGCAGTTCCGCATCCACTTGCCGGTTGGCGCTTTCTATGCGGTACGTGCCGGATCGGAGATAGTCGCTGGTTACACTATCTGCATGGCGCACATAGCCCATGCCAATATGCTTGCCGATGGTATGTCCATAGCCGCCGGAAGAGAGCCAACCGACCCGCTCGCCATCGCGCAGAATAGTTTCCCGCCCGGTAAGCAACAGGTCTGGGTCGTCCTCGGCAGTGAGCGTTATGAGACGCTTGGCGAGAGGTTTTTCTCGTTGGCGTAGGAGAGAATCCCGACCGATGAAATTGCTCTTCTTCTCGAAAGCCACGGCAAACGCGAGGCCTGCTTCAAGTGGCGTGTGATCTGGGCCGATATCGGCGGCCCAGGCACGGTAGCCTTTTTCCAGGCGCAAGCTGTCAATGGCGCGGTAGCCGGCATCCACCAGACCAAATTCTGTGCCGGCTTCGCTCAACGTCTCATAGACGGTGAGCATATATTCCGTTGGGATGTGTAACTCCCAGCCTAGCTCACCCACATAGGTGATGCGGAGCGCACGTACCGGCGCACCACCGATTTGTACCTCTTGGGCGGTAAAGAAGGGGAATGCTGCGGCGCTGACATCGTTTTCAGCCGCCGCTTCCAGGATGGCTCGTGAATTCGGCCCCATTAAGGACAGAACGCCGTAGGCCGATGTGACATCGACCAGGGATGCATGGGCGTCATCGGGAATATTACGTTTAATGTGGTCGAAATCATGGGTGGCGAAGCCGGTGCCGGTGACGATGTAATATTGATCATCGGTTATCCGAGTTACGGTGAGATCACATTCGATGCCGCCATGGCGGTTGAGCATCGCGGTGTATGTGACCTGACCTGGTGCTCCCGTCACATCTCCCGCGCAGATGTGCCCCAACACCGCCTCAACGTCTCGCCCGATAAGGGTGAATTTGGCAAAAGAAGATTGATCGAAAATGGCTGCGGAGTTACGGCAGGCATTGTGTTCAAGCGCCACGTATGGGTGCCAGTTAGGTCGGGTAAAGCTGTTGATTTCGACCGCCTCAACGCCAACGGGCGCAAACCAGTTAGGCCGCTCCCAACCAAACTTACCGCCGAAGCAGGCCTGCTTTTCTTCGAGAGCGCCATAGATCGCGCTGCGCCGGAGCGGGCGGCCCGCCTTCATGTCCTCATAAGGCCATATGATGGTGTAGTGATGGCCCTGGCCTTCGAGTGAGCGTGCCAAGACTTGATTGTCAGAGCGGTGATAAGAGCCAAAGCGGCGGATATCGAAGCTCCACATATCGAAGGGCGGCTCGCCGTTTAATATCCATTCACCGATCACCATACCGGCACCACCAGCGCCCGTGACGCCGTACGCATTGTAGCCGGCGCTGACAAAAAGATTGCGCACTTCCGGCGTCTCGCCCATCACCGGGTTCTGGTCTTCGGTGAACGCCTCAAGGCCGTGGATCCAGCTCTTGATGCCCGCCGTCTGAAGTGAAGGAATCCAATCCATCAGACCTTCCAAGCGCGGCATAAAATGGTCGAGATTTTCCGGCATCAGCTTGAATTCGTGATTCTCGGCAATGGCACCGAGATAAGGAATGGGGTCTGGGTCATATTGTCCGACGATCAGGCCGCCGACTTCCTCGCGGATATAGTGCCAGAGGTCGGGGTCACGGAAAGTCGGCATATCACGTGTCACGCCTTCGATTGGCTCGGTAATGAAATAACAATGATGCGATGGCTGGATGGGAATATTGACGCCGGCGAGGCGGCCGATCTCACGCGACCAGATGCCGCAGCAAATCACTGCTGTTTCGCACTTAATCGTGCCCTGTTCTGTTTGCACGCCGGTCACCGCACCGTGATCAATATCAAAGCCGGTCACCACGGTGTCTTCGAATATCCGCGCGCCATACATACGCGCCCCCTTGGCCAACGCCATACACATATCGGACGGACTGAAGCCGCCATCGGAGGGGATATAAAGGGCGCAGTCCATCTTATCGGTGGTCATGATTGGCACCATCTTGCCCGCTTCCTTAGGGGAAATCAGGGCCATTTCGACACCAAAGGAGCGCGCGATGGTGATGGCGCGCTCATATTCGCGCCGGCGTTCGACCGTACAGGCAACGCGCATGCCGCCGGTTTGATTCCAGCCGGTAGCCTGGCCGGTTTCTTCCTCCAGCCCCGCATAAAGCTCGCCGCCATAAGCCATCATGCGCCCGGCGTTAGGATCGGTGCGGAACTGCGCGTAAGCGCCCGCCGCGTGCCAGGTCGAGCCCGATGTCAGCTTATTGCGCTCCAGGATGACGACATCTTTGCAGCCATTTTTAGCGAGATGATAAGCTGTTGCACAGCCAATAGCGCCACCGCCAATGATTACGACGCGCGCTTGGTCCGGAAATTTATTACTCAATTGAGTTCTTTCTCTAAGGCTTCTGCCAATTCAAAAATATCCACTGTCGCGCCGTAATGGGCGACATTAAACATAGGCGCGTTAGCATCGGTATTTACGGCGATTTGCGTTTTATCGGCGGGCAATTTTGAAGAGATATCAAAACGTTAGAAACGTGGAACGCTCAATACATCGTGTCTATGTGAATTCTTTTTGCAAATGGACCAGGCAGCTTGCTTTAGTTCGGTGCCGCGCCTTCTCATGCCGGCGCGGCGTCTTGCAATATCGCCATCGCTTGGGCATGCAGAGTGGCGTCGCCCGCCGCTACAACCCAGCCGCCGGCGGTTATCGGGGCGCCGTCCCAAAGGGTGATAATACCGCCCGCGCCCTCGACAATCGGGATCAGCGCCTGAATATCCCACGGCATCAGGTCGCCCTCGATCACCAGGTCGATATGGCCGGCTGCGAGCAGGGCGTAATTGTAACAATCTCCGCCGAGGCGAAAATAGCCGACCTGCTCGGCGATCTTATCGAAGGCCTGGCGCTGGGCCTCGGTCTTCATCATCGCCATTTCGGTCATGCTGAGGTGCGCCGGCTCAAATGTGCCGCAGGCGCGGGTTTTGATCGCCTCACCGTTCAGGGTAGTGCCGTCCGGCGTGCCGATAAAACGCTCGCCGACATAAGGCTGGTTTAGGGCGCCCAACACCGGCTCGCCATTTTTTAAGAGCGCAATCAGCGTGCCCCAGGAGGTAAAGCCGGTGATGAAGGCCTTGGTGCCATCGATCGGATCGAGCACCCAGACATATTCAGCGTCGAGATTTTCATCGCCAAACTCCTCGCCCTTGATGCCGTGCTCGGGGAAGGTCTCATTGATCAATTGGCGAATGATTTTCTCCGAGCCTTGATCAGCTTTGGTCACCGGAGAATAGACGCCGGGGCCTTTATCGGCCTTATCGACAACATCCACAGGATTGCGGAAATAGCGCAGGATAACCTCGCCTGAGGCATCGCACATGCGATGGGTGAGGGCGGTGAAGGCGGCGAGTTCCGCCGCGCTTACGAGAGGGGATGGATTAGTGATGGTTGACACCTCCACAAACATTAATTGCCTGGCCGGTAATATAGCGGCCATGGCGCCCGGCAAGATAGATTGCCATATCAGCCAAGCTTTCCGGGCCGATCAGCGCACCCAGCATATTGCCGCGCATGGTGCGCGCATAGACCGTCTCGAATTCTTCGTCATTTGCCTCTGCCGTTTTTTGCAGCGCTTCCGTCGCCATTTTTGATTCGGCCCAGCCCGGGCAAATCGCATTGACGCGAATATCCTGTTCACCAACCTCGACCGCCAGGCATTTCATGAATTGCAGCACCGCATGCTTGGAAGCGTTATAGGCGGTCCAATTGGCATCGGCTGATTTGCCGCTGGTCGAGGCATTGAACAGGATGCAGCCGCCCTTGTCCGCCGCAAGCATGGCCGGCAGCAGGTGGCGCGAGACCAGATAGGGCGCCTTTACGTTGGTATCCATGATCTGGTCCCACATCGCCTCTTTCATCTCCTGCACTGGAGAAAAATCGGCCCAGCCGGCATTATTGACGACAATATCAATGCCGCCAAAGCGCTGCAAAACGCTATCGCACATGGCTTTTATGGCTCTGGAATCGAGTAAATCGGCGGTTACCGGAAAAGCCTCACCGCCAGCGGCAGCGATGCTTTCCTGCACCTCTGCGGTGCGGCTGTCATCACGGCCATGCAGGGCAACAATGGCGCCCTGTCGCGCCAAAGCCTTGGCGATAGCGCGGCCTATGCCGCTGCCGGCGCCGGTCACGAGCGCGCGTTTGCCCTCAAGGCCGTGATCCATTCCACCAATTCTCCCCGCCTTGCGCCCTGATTCTCTTCAGAGAATCTATTGCACGCTGCGCATTTGCCCAATTTAATCGCAATTGATGCCAAAATACGATTACCTTTCGTTGTACGGGGGTGTCTTTACCTTCATGACACAGTGCTAGAAGAGCACCGCAAGCGACGAATTTTGGCCCGAACATTGGCCTAAACAATAGCAACGGATCATCGTGTGATGGATCATGGACAGTAAGAAAATCAAGGCAGAACTCACGGCACGCCGCGTCGCCCTGGTTGAGCTCAGAGCGCAGGTGGAAGCTGCGCGCGAGCCTGTTGAACTCGACCAAACCCGGGTCGGCCGGCTGTCGCGCATGGATGCCCTGCAGGGCCAGGCCATGGCTCAGGAGACGGCACGCCGCCGCGATGTTGAGGTCACCCGCATCGATGCGGCGTTGAAGCGCGTTGATGACGACGAATATGGCTATTGTCTGGCCTGCGGCGAGGAAATCGTCGCCGCACGCCTGGCCCTCGACCCCATGGCGGCATTATGCGTGACCTGCGCCTCCCGTGCGTAAGGCAGAGATCAAATAAAGACAGCATTTTCGAGGGGGCAAATTGGTCCTCGGGGCGCAAACCGCAAATTATTAGTTTGATTGGTGCATCGCCGGAACATTCCCTATAGGATCGCGCAAATTTCGCAAAAAAAACTCAGGGAAGCAGAACATGAAACACGCCCTTTTTATGATGCCAATACATGCGGTTGATAAAGATTATCACACTGCAATTATGGAAGATCGAGAAGCTATAATTTTGGCCGATAAATTAGGTTATTCTGAAGCTTGGGTAGGTGAGCATTATGCTGCAGGACCGGAGCAAATCACTAACCCAATGATTTTTTTGGCAAGTGTGGCGAGTGAGACAAAAAATATTGTCTTTGCAAGTGGGGTTACCAATCTACCTCAATATCATCCGGGAGTAGTTGCCGGCCAAGCAGCTATGTTTGATCATTTGACAAAGGGCCGATTCATCATGGGCGTGGGGCCGGGTGGCCTTCCGTCCGATTTTGAATTATTTGGCACCATGGATGCTGACCGTAATGAAATGATGAAGGAGTCAATTGACATTATTCGTCAGATTTGGGAAGGCGATCCGCCTTACGATATTCAGGGAAAATATTGGCAGGTTAAGGTCAAAGATTGGGTTTATGAAGATATAGGCATGGGCACTATGTGCAAGCCATACCAAAAACCTCACCCCCCAATGGCAATATCTGCAATGAGCCCGTTTTCTAGTTCCATTCGCTATGCCGCTCAAATGGATTTCATACCAATCTCAGCAAATTTTATTGGAAATTGGTCTGTTAAATCACATTGGGACGTTTATTCGGAGGAGTGTGAAAAGAACGGACGCGTGGCGGATCCCGAAATCTGGCGTGTTGCCCGTAATGTTCATGTGGCTGAAACAGATGCTGAAGCCGAGGCTTTTGTTAAAGAGGTTAATGGTAGCTGCGACTGGTATTTTAAATATCTCCACACCATCTTTGATAGAGCTCAGATGAAGGGCGCTTTTGTTGTAAATAAAGGTGATGATGCTGATGCATTAACACATGAATCTCTGAGGGATAATTTTACTCTGTATGGAAGCCCGAGCACCGTAGCAGAGAAGATTCTCAGTTTTCGTGAAGAGATTGGACATTTTGGTACTTTGGCGGTTACTGCCCAGGACTGGACAGATACAGATGCGATGAAACGATCACTTAAGCTATTGGCTGAGGAAGTTATGCCTGCTGTCAATAAAGCCATTGGATCGCAGGAAGCAGCTGAATAGTAGTTCCTCTATCTCTGCAGGTTCTTATACTAAGTGTCTGAATATGCAATAGTAACAGGAGGATCGCAGGGTATTGGCGCTGCGATTTGCCGTCGTCTGAAATCTGAAGGCCTGACCCCGATCATCTTTGATCGGGTCGCGCCTGAAGATGCCGGCATTGGCGAGTTCTGCGCTGTCGATCTCGCTAACATAGAGGAAACTCAGGCAGCTCTCGATTGGGCACTGGGCCTCGGACCCGTCAGCGGCCTGGTCAACAATGTCGGCGTCGTTATGCCGGCCCTGTTGGAAGATACTTCGCTCGAAGATTTCGACGCTCTGATGGCGCTGAATGTGCGCTGCGCTATCCAATGCACCCAGGCCGTGGCGCAGGGTATGCGTGCGCGCAAATTGGGCCGCATCGTCAACATCGCCAGCCGCGCCGCGCTCGGCAAGGCGCTGCGCACCAACTATTCCGCCAGCAAGGCCGCCCTCATTGGCCTGACCCGCACCTGGTCGCTCGAACTGGCGCCCGACGGCATCACCGTAAACTGCATCTGCCCCGGCCCAATCGCCACCGAGCTCTACAAAAAAGCCAACCCGCCAGACAGCCCGCGCACCATTGCCTCGCTGGCAACCATCCCGGCAGGCCGCATCGGTACCCCGGAAGATATCGCCCAGGCGGCGGCGTTTTTCCTTGATGCGGACTCCGGCTTTATCAACGGGCAAACGCTTTATGTTTGTGGGGCGTCGAGTGTGGGGCGCTCAGGCGTTTAGCAAGTATATTATGGTTGGATAAACCTCATCCGCACGCATACTTCTCGCCTCCACTTTGAGGTTCTCCTCCGCCATCTCATGCAACTTCGGGTTTGCGCCCAGTGAATACTCGACGAACGTCGCTGCCGGCGCTATCGCGCAAATCTGTAATCCAACAGAGAAGTGCAGCGGCCCGTCCCAGAGATGCAGCGCCAAGCGGATTTGGCGGTCCAACAGTTGAACTTAGGAGGTGGTAAGGTCGGCCGAGCGCACGGTGAACTTCAGGCTATCTCTGCTCGGGTCGTAATTCATGCGCCAGCGATCAAGGACATCGCGACCGAGGAGTGAGGGATGCATCATCATATCAGGATGAACCTCGGGAATAGTTATCCTTACGGAGTAGAATCTCATGAGGTCTCTATTCGGTTCATGAAACGCAATAATAGCGGATTCTTGAAAACAGTTGGCGTTACCGTCCATGCCGCCAACAATTGTTGGGTCCGAAAGCGCGCCATAATTAATCCCGAGCTTCACGCCATCAGCCGGCATTAAAGTGCTTGTATCCGCACCGGTATCGACAAGAAATTATATGTTCGTGGCAAGCTTTAGACTTGGCAGCAACAGCCGACCATTGACATAGGGACGATGCGACGTATCGCCAAAGAGCCCAGAGATCACGAAACTACAAGACCAATGTGCGTTGTGTTTGCTCTATGAAGCGCAGGATTACGCCATCGCGCGGGATATCACACGCATCTATATCCGCAAGGACTTAGTCCAAATTATCTCCATGAGCCATGACTTCGCAGTTTGCTATGGCCACCCACTGGTCAGGATATTCGTTGATGAGACGCGGGTGGTCATTAGAGAATACGCGTGCTGAGCGCTGAAATTAGCTAAGCGACTGGGCTACATCGCTCGGATTCTCGTTCATCTGAGTTAAAGCGCTCAAGATTGCTTTGCCGCTCATGGTTGGTCTCCAAATCTATGCACCTGCGCATATGGCAAGATGACATACCATACATAGGGGCGGTTTTGATAATATTAAGGGGCAATCGCCTCTCTCCCTACCGGGGGAGAAGGCTTGGTAATTTGGCTCGCCAGCTTATCCGCGCGCGTATTTCTCGACAAAACCCTGATCAATCGTAATCCCCAACCCGGGCCGATCAGGAATCACCATCTCGCCATTCTCCACCGTGAAATTCTCCTCCGCCATCTCGTGCAACAGCGGATTGGCGCCGAGCGAATATTCGATGATCGTCGCTGCCGGGGAGACGGCGCAAATCTGTAAGCCGGCGGAGAAGTGCAGCGGGCCGCCCCAGAGGTGTGGCGCTAGGCGGATTTGATGCGCGTCGGCCAGGGCGGCGATACGCATACACTCTGTGATGCCGCCGCAAATCGCCGGGTCGGGCTGGAAGATGTCGACGGCGTTGAGCAGGGCAAGATCGCGGAAGGCGAAGCGGGTGAATTCGCTTTCGCCGGCGGAGATCGGGATATCTGTGCTGGCGCGCACTTCGGCGCATCCTTGCTTATTATCGGCGTTGACCGGCTCTTCGAACCACGCCAGACGGCAATCGGCGACCTCACGGGCGAAGCGCTTGGCTTCGGGCACCGAATAGGTGCCGTGTGCATCGGCCATGATGTCGATGTCGGGGCCGAGATATTCGCGCGCAGCATGGACGCGGCGCACCGAATCCGCCACTTCGCCGTCTCCCGCGCCGACGCGCATTTTCACCGCCTTGAAGCCGCCGCGCTCGATATAGCTTTGCAATTGTTCGCCGATTGTCTCCGCCGGGGCCCAGCCGCCCGAGGCGTAGGCCGGTAGCTTGGTGTGGGTCAGGCCGCCCAAGAGCTGCCACACCGGTACATTGAGCGAGCGCCCGAGAATGTCCCAGAGCGCCATATCGATGGCGCTGATCGCGGCGATGGTCAGGCCGCGCCGGCCAAGGGCGGGGAAGGGGCGTCCGCGGGCCAGGGCATAGTGGGCGCGGGTGCCGTTATACATCAGCTCCCACAGACGCGCCGGATCGCCGGCATTTTCGCCGACCAGGGCCGGGCCGAAATCATCATTGATCAACGAGACCAGCGGTGCGTTATTGCCGCTGCTGAACACCGAAGCACGGCCTTCGCCGTAACCGACAATGCCGGAAGCTGTCTCTATGCGCACCAGCGCGGCGTCGAAGGCATCGATCACGCCGAAGTCGCTGGTGTGCTGTTCAGCCTCGGGGATTGGTACGTGAATCCAGGTGGCTTTGACGGATTTTATTTTCACTTTTGATGGTCCCTCAGATGCCGGGCGGGGGCATCCGCCCCCTTGGTTACCTCGATAACTCGGGCGGGCAGTCGCCCTTGCCGCAATGCATTATGCATTCCGGTTGGTGGTTCTGCTGGGAAAAATTTATACGTGTTCGCTCCTGCGCGCAGCATCTTAGTTGGTCGGGATGTAGCATGGGCCGGGCAGGGCTGGGTATTGCTCGAGAATGCTTTCGTCGATATCGAGGCCGAAGCCAGGCGCTTCGCTTGGTTCGATATAGCCGTCCACTACAGTGAGCGGATTGCGCGCGAGGTCGGTGCGGAACGGATTGATCGGCGCCACATCGGCTTCGAAGATCAGGCCGTTTTGAATGGCGCAGAGCAGATGCACATTGGCCGCGGCGCCAATTATTGAATGGCTGGTATGGGGGGCGGCGAGAAAATGCCAGGCGGCGGCCATGTCGGCGATTTTCTTGACCTCCGTGATGCCGCCTGCCTTGGTGCAGTCGGCCTGGCAGATGGTGATGGCGCGGGCCTCAAAAAGCTCGCGGAAGGCTTGGCGGGTATAATGATTCTCGCCCGCCGCAATGGGGATGCTGGTGCGCCTGGAAAGCTCCTGATAGCCCGGCACATTATCCGGCGAAAACGGCTCTTCCAGCCAATACACCCGGTTGGTCTCGCAATAATCGAGCACTTCCGGCAGATCTGTAACCGTATAGCGCGTTGCCGCGTCCACAGCGATATCAATGCCGTCGCCGAACGTCTTGCGAATATGGCTGACGCGCTCGGCATCCTTCTTGGGCGTATCGCCGACCCGCATCTTGATCGCGGTGAAGCCCATCTCAAGAAACCCGGCAACCTCCTTTTCCAACGTGTCGTGTGGCTGGAAGCCGAGCGTCAGACCGCCGACATAAGCGCGGATTTTTTTTGCTGCGCCGCCGAGCAGGCGATAAACCGGTTGGCCAAGCAGTTTGCCCTTCAGGTCCCAAAGCGCGAGATCAATGCCGGCCAGGGCAATAATACTGCCCGCGCCGAGACCATGGGTTTGAATTTGCTGGCGCTTGATGCGTTCCCAAATGCCTTCACTGTCGAACGGATCGGCGCCGATAATCAGCGAACCGACGCCCTTTTCGATGACTTCCGTCATGGCGGTGAGGTTCTGGCCGTGATGGGCCTCGCCGTAGCCGATGGTGCCATCATCCGCCGTCACCTTAACGAACACAAAGTCGCGCTTGACGTTGCGCCCGAGCCCCATGCGGATCACACCCTCTGTAAACGGGCGCGAATGCGCGCTTGCCTCAATTTTTGCGATTTTAACCATGTCGCTCCTCCCAAAGCTGTTTTATTTTTGCCCAGTTTACACTATGGCGGAAACGCGGGCCAACGACGTGTTTCAGGAGTTGACTTTAGCTGGTGGGAAGCAAGAATCCGGCGCTACATTGGGTATCGGCGGCAATTGGGTGGCGACATGTCTGAGGCTTTGAAAGAAATCGATCCGGTTACACTTGAGATCGTGCGCGGCAAGTTATTGGCGGGGGTGGATGAGATGGGCATTGTCATCGCCCGCACCTCCATGAGCCCGGTGATCTATGAGGTGCTCGATTTTGCCTGCGGTATTTTGGATACCAAGGCGCAACTGATCGCCCAGACCAATGGCATCACCCTTTTTACCGGCACCTTCTCCTTTCAGCTTCGGGCGATCTTGAAGAAGTTCGGCGATGAAATGCGCCCGGGTGATGTCTTCATGATCAATGACCCGTTTGAGGGCGGCACCCATACCTGCGATGTGGCGCTGATACGGCCGCTGTTCAACGGCCCGGAGCTGCGTGCCTTCGCCATTGCCGTGGCCCATTGGAGCGAAGTGGGTGGTTCCGTCGCCGGCAGCATCGCGCCGAATGCGACCGAGATTTATCAGGAAGGCATCCGTTTCCCCGGCATACGTATTTGCCGCGATGATGAGCTGATACAAGATGTGGTCGATATCATCCGCGAGAATGTGCGCCTGCCGACAATGTGCCTCGGCGATCTCAATGCCGAGCTCGCAGCGGTGCGCATTGCCGAGGTGCGCTTTCAGGAAATCGAACAGAAATACGGTTTCGAGACCGTTGAGCGGAGCTTCGATTATATCCTCACCACCAGCGAACAGCTCAGCCGCAAAGCCGTCGCCGCCATGCCAGACGGAGTCTACCGTGCTAAAGATTTGATTGATGGCGATGGCATCAGCGAAGAGCAAATTCCGGTCTGCGTCGAAGTGCGCATTGAGGGTGAGCGTATGACCTTCGATTTCACCGGCACCAGTGGCCAGCGCCCCGGTCCGATCAACTGCGCTTACGGTGCGTTGCATTCGGCAGTGAAAACCGTTTTCAAATCCCTCGTCGACCCACAAGGCGCATCCAACGAGGGCTGGTTTCGTCCGGTCGAGATCATCTGCCCTGACGGCACCGTCTTCACCGCACAAAAGCCGTCGCCGACCGGCTGGTATTATGAGGGCTCGGCCCATGCCTCGGAGCTGGTATGGAAGGCGCTGGCTGAAATTGTGCCGGATCGCTTCAGCGCCGGCAGCTATATGAGCCTCTGCGGCGCTTATGTGTATGGCAAGGACCCAAAGAGCGGCGAGATTTTCGTTCATATCGAACCTGCGGTCGGCGGCTGGGGCGCGACGGCGACGCGTGACGGCACCGGCGCCCTGATCGCTACCACGGACGGCGATACCTATAATTATTCGGTCGAATTGTTCGAAGCTAAATTCCCACTTTATGTTCGGCAGTATTCTCTCAATACGGGCGAAGGCGTCGGGGCGGGGCGCTACCGGGGCGGCTTTGGTGCGGTGCGCGAATTTGAAATTCTCGCCGATGAGGCCTTCACCTATGCCAGCTTCGGGCGCACCAGCGAGCCGCCCTGGGGTCTTAAGGGTGGCGGCACGGGAAGCTGTAATTTCATGGAGATCGAGAGCGGCGAAGATGTCCAGCGCGTCGCCCGCATTCCTTATCACGCTCTCAAACAAGGTGATCGCGTGCGTGTCGTCACCGGCGGTGGCGGCGGTTACGGCGAGGCATTTGAGCGCCCGCCGGAAGAAGTGTTGGCGGATCTACGCAATGACTACATCACGCCGGAAACCGCGCGCGCCCAATATGGCGTCACCCTGACAGCGGACGGCGCTATCGATAAAGCGGCGACGGATTCGCTGCGCGCGGCAAGGAGCTAAAGCAATGGGACGATTGGCAAGTGATATCGGCGGCACCTTCACCGACCTTGTTTATTTCGATGATCAGAGCGGCGAACTTAAGGTCGAGAAATCCCTGACCACGCCGAAGGATTTGACCCGTGGCGTGGAAGACACAATTCGTTTGGCCGAGATCGACGGCAAGAATATTGATTTCTTCGTCCATGGCGGTACCACGGTGATCAACGCCATCACCGAGCGCAAGGGCGCAAAGACGGCGCTGGTCACCACCGCAGGCTTTCGCGATGTACTTGAGATCGCGCGCGGCAATCGCCCCGATCTCTACAATTTAAATTTCGAAAAGCCGGAGCCGTTTGTGCCGCGCCGCCTGCGCTTCGAAGTGCGTGAGCGTATGGACGCCCTCGGCAATGAGGTTGAACCGCTGGTGCTGGCGGACCTCGATGCCGTGGTGACGCGCTGTCGCGATGAAAATGTCGAGGCGGTGGCCATTCAACTTTTGCACAGCTATGCCGCGCCCGCCCATGAGGCGGCTTGCGCTGAATATCTGCGGGATAAGCTGCCTGGCGTTGCGGTGACGGCAAGCTTTGAGATCACCCGCGAGTGGCGCGAATATGAGCGCGCCAATACCGCCGTGCTCAATGCCTATGTGCAGCCGATCGTGCAGCGCTATTTCGAGAGCCTTGAAGCTAGCCTGCGCAACCAGGGCCTCGATTGTCCGTTCGCGGCGATGCAATCCAATGGTGGCTCAACCAGCTTCGCCTGGGCCAAGGCGCATCCCATCACTCTGGTTGAATCCGGCCCCTCCGCCGGCGTCAATGGCGCTGCGCTGGTGGCTGAGCTGTGCGGTGAAAAAGATGCCGTCTATCTCGATATCGGTGGCACTACGGCAAAATGCTCGGTTATTGAGGGCGGGCAGGTAAAGGTTACCACCGACTATAAATTGGAATGGTCGCGCATCAATCCGGGCTATCCGGTTAAGGTGCCGGTGGTTGATATCGTTGAAATTGGCACCGGCGGCGGCTCCATCGCCTGGTTTGATCGGGTGGGTACGCTGAAGGTCGGCCCGGTCAGCGCCGGCTCCGATCCGGGTCCGGCGAGCTATGGTCAGGGCGGCACCGAGCCCACCGTGACCGACGCCAAACTGCTGACCGGTGTGCTCGACCCTGAATATTTTGCCGGCGGCCGCATCCAGCTCGATGTTGCTGCGGCAACGAAAGCCATGCAGAAAATTGCCGATGGTCTCGGCTGCGGCGCGGAAGAGGCGGCGGTCGCGGTGATTCGTCTGGCCGACGCTGATATGATCAACGCGCTCAAGCTGGTGTCGATCCAGCGCGGCCATGATCCGCGCGATTTTGTCCTCATCGTTGGCGGCGGCGGCGGCGCCATGCATGCGGCGACGCTTGGTCGTGAGCTCGGCGTGCGCGAGATTATCATCCCGCTCTATCCCGGTTATTTCTCCGCCTGGGGCATGTTGGCAACAGAACCGCGGCGTGATTTCGTGCAAACCGCGCTTGGCCGCGCCGATGATATGGCGGCGGCGGGCCTCAGCGAATTATTCGCCGGTCTGCGCGAAGAGGCAGAAGAATATTTCGGCGCCCAGGATGAAGTCGAGGCCGATCAGCTTCATTTCGAGTTCGGCATCGATCTGCGCTATCTCGGTCAGGAACATTGGGTCACTGTACCGGCTGCTCTGGAGGGCCTCAGTGTCGAGCGTATCCTGCACGATTTCCACATCGCCCATGAGCGCGCCTACACATTCCGCCTGGATGACACGCCGGTCGAGTTCGTCAATTTCCGCCTCACTGCCACGGCTCGCGTGCCGCGTCCCGAAGTCAAACCCTTGCGCGCCGAAGGCTGCTCCGAGGCGGCCGCCACCAAGGGCACCCGCTCAGTCCATTACGGCGAAGACGGCCGCCATGAAGCCCGCATCTTCGACCGCGATTTGCTACCGCCCGGCTTCGAGGCGCAAGGCCCGATGATCGTCGAAGAACCCTCAGCCAACATCATCATCCACCCCGGCCAGCGCCTGCACGTTGATGAGCTCGGCTTCCTGCATATCTCCACGGATAATTAGGTCGACCATAGATAAGTAAACTGGCTGCTTATTTATCGCCGCCGATATGAGATGGCGTCGGCGCTGAAATCGGGGCCTCTATAATTAAGGTCCAGTATATTTAATTATTGAGCCTGCATCCGCTCTTTTTGTTTGGTCCCTCAAGCGCCGGGCGCGGGCATCCGCCCGCTTGGCTACCTCGTATTAACTCGGGCGGGCAGTCGCCCTTGCCGGGATGCTGGTCGCATTCCGGTTGGTGGTGCCGCTTGGCAGGGCGGCGCCCATAATTATGGTGACAGTATACTTAATTACTAAGTGATGCTGCGCCCGGCGCAGACGTAAATTGATTGCGCCGTAACGTGGCGCGCGCCCGGGCCGGCGAGGAAGACCATCATGTCGGCGACGTCTTCGGGTGGGATGATGGCCTTCATGGCGTTGACGCGCATGCCTTCGTCGTAAAGCTGCCCGAACGGCACGCCGGTTTCTTCCGCCATCTGTTCATGTAGTTCGACCGCCATCTCGGTGGCGATCCAGCCGGCGCAGACGGCGTTGGCGGTGATGCCGTGCGGGCCAACTTCATCGGCTAGGCAACGGGTGAAGCCGACCAGGCCGGCCTTGGTGGCGTTATAGACCGAGCGTTCCGCCTGAGCCATGCGGGCTGAACTTGAGGCGTTGAAGACGAAAGCGCCGCCGGTGCCCTGGTCGATCATGGTGGGGAGGGTGTGCTGGGTGACGAGATAAGGCGCCTTTAAATTGACGTCCATCACCTGATTCCATTCTTCCTCTTCGAGATCGACGACAGGGCCATGCGCGGCAACGCCAGCATTGTTGATGACGATATCAATGCCGCCGAGTTCATCTATGGCCTGGGCGCAGAATTTAGCAATCGATTTCGCTT
>Ga0115002_10002247_pt1 | contig 25458 bp, 17 predicted proteins | sample ArcticOcean_MG_C_8_FD_89576 | JGI IMG/M metagenome (GOLD analysis project Ga0115002, IMG submission 89576) | Marine microbial communities from western Arctic Ocean - ArcticOcean_MG_CB11_86 | ecosystem: Environmental > Aquatic > Marine > Oceanic | place: Arctic Ocean: Canada Basin | collected... | reverse complement strand
AAGCTCCTTCTGAGCCGTATGGGCTTTGTGCACAACCAGACCGCGACGGCTCGGCAGGAGCCTCTCCCTCCCTGAAGTTGGGACGTTGTTTGATACCACCCCCGCCAAGATCAGGGCATGGGCGTGATCTCACGCGACAGCCCGCCGGCGGCGGGGATGTAGGTGTGGCTGACGTAGTCCATGACCATGCGGTCGGCGTTGAATCGCCAGCCGAGTGTGCGGACGGCCCGTTTCATGCGGGCGATCCATTTCTGGGGCAGGTCATCAGCGTCGAAATCGTAGTACAGCGGGATGACTTCGTTCGTCAGCACGTCGTACAACGCGTCGCCATCGCGTTCGTCCTGGATTTCCGTGTTGGTGTGCGCCCGGCCGCTGCCGATGGCGAAGCCGTTGGAGCCGTCGAATGCTTCGGCCCACCAGCCGTCGAGAATGGAGAGGTTGAGTCCGCCGTTGAGAACGACTTTCTGCCCGCTGGTCCCCGAGGCTTCGAGTGGTCGTCGCGGGTTGTTCAGCCAGACGTCGACCCCTTGCACGAGATGCCGACCAAGGTTGATGTCGTAGTTTTCCAGGAACACAACGCGGCCTTTGAACGGTTCTTCCTGCGAGAGTTTGAACACGCGCTGCAGGATGGCTTTGCCATGATCGTCGGCCGGGTGCGACTTGCCCGCGAAAATGAACTGCACGGGTCTGTCGGAGTCGGTGATGATTTTCTCGAACAGTTCCATGTCGCGCATGACCATGTCGGACCGCTTATACGGCGCGAACCGCCGCGCGAAGCCGATGGTGAGGTAGCGTGGGTCGAGGGCATTGCCTAGGTCGGCCACTTGGCTGTCGGAATCGCCCCGACGTTTCGCTTGCGCGACGAGTTGTCGGCGGGCGTAGGCGATGAGCCGGTTTTTCAGTGTCAGGTGGGTTTCCCAGAGTTCACCCGGCATGACATTCTCGAACCCGGACCAGACTTCCGGTTCACCCGTTCGCAGATACCAATTGGGCGGCAAGACGCGGTCGTAGAGCACACGCATTTGCCCGGCCAACCAGGTGGGCACATGCACGCCGTTGGTGATATGCCCGACGGGAATTTCCTCTTCGCTGCGCCAAGGCCACAACGAGGCCCACATTCTCCGGCTGACAACACCGTGCAAGTTCGAGACTGCGTTCGCGCGACGACTCAGTTTGAAGGCAAGTACCGTCATGCAGAACGACTCGCCTTCGTTCTGTGGGTCAATCCGCCCTAAGCCCATCAACGCATTCGTATCGAGACCGAGTTCGTCTGCCAGCGGACCGACGTGTTCTTCGATCAGCCCCTGATCGAAGCGGTCGTGGCCGGCGGGGACGGGTGTGTGCGTGGTGAACACGCCCATCGCGGCTGTTTTTCGGAAGGCCTCGTCGAAGGAAAGTCCATCGTCTTTCATTCGCTCGCTGATGATTTCCAAGGGAGCGAAGGCGGAGTGGCCTTCGTTCATGTGGATCACGCTGGGGCTGATCCCCAACGCGGACAAGGCTCGCGCGCCGCCGATACCCAGCATGATTTCTTGCCGGATACGAATTCGCTGATCGCCGCCGTACAACCGCGCGGTGAGATGACGATCTTCGTCGGTGTTTTCGGGGATATCGGTATCGAGCAGAAACAACCGCACGCGACCCACATCAACACGCCACACGCGCGCGAAAATCTTGCCGTTGCGGGTGTCGACGGAAATGACAACCGGATTCCCGTCCGGTCCGAGGGCCGGACGAATGGGGAGGTCGTCGGTATCGACTTCCACGTACGATTCCTGCTGCCAACCGTCCTTGTCGACGTACTGCGAGAAGTAGCCTTCGTCGTAGAACAGTCCAACGCCGACCAGCGGCACACCCAAGTCGGATGTGCTTTTTAAGTGATCGCCGGAGAGCACGCCCAGACCGCCTGAGTAGATCGGCAGCGATTCGTGCAGCCCGAACTCGGCCGAGAAGTAAGCGGCCGGGCGATGACCAAGCAGCCCGGCATGCGTGGCCCCCCAGGTTTCCTCGGACGCCAGATATTCGTGCATCCGCCGGAAGGCCCAATTGACACGCGAATGCAGCACTTCCTCACGCGCTCGCTGTTCAAGCTTGTCGAGGGGGTACTCGCGCAGCAGCACCACCGGGTTGTGTGCCAACTCGGACCACCGCACCGGATCGATGGCGCGGAAAATCGACGTGACTTCCGGCTGCCAACTCCACCACAAGTTGCCGGCGATTTCGGTTAGCTTCTCGTGGATCGTCTTATGTTTCGGCATCGAACTCCATCCCTTTGACGCCTATGTTTCCTAGGCTAACGGCCTGTACCACCACATCAGGAGTGCAGGCTCTCGACGAAGTATATCGAGGATTGGTCAGGCGTCGAGACTAACTGGCGGTCGGCGGAAAAACGGCATCGTTGGCGAGCCTTGATCGATTGCAGCCGGAATACGTTGTGACTCCTAAAGCCGTCAGCAATCAGCGGGCAGCTTTCAGCTAGAAAAACAGGGGTTCCCCACCTGTCGAAGCTGATCGCTGACTGTTGAAAGCTGACCGCTGCGTTGCTCTTCACCAGGATGAACCTTGCAGTGGGCTTCTAATTCCTCGGCTGTCTGGAGACTGAGCGAGTGGATTGGTAAAAGAGAAGGGCAGTGATTGTTCACCGAAAGCAACCGCGGCTCGCAAATCTCCTCACACCGAGAAACATTCCTATGCCGACACGCATCCAAATCTCGATTGTTCTCGCCCTGTTTTTGTCGATGCTGCAAACAGGCAGCGCGCAACGGCCGAAGAACTTTCGACCTTCTCAAGCCACCGCCATTGCAGATGTCGAGCAACGCACCCAGGAACTGCTCGACGTCAATCAGTCGATTTGGAAGTTTGCGGAAGTCGGCTTGCAAGAGCATAAGTCGTCGGACTTGTTGATCTCCAAGCTGAAAGCCGCCGGATTCAAAGTGAGAACCGGCGTGGCCGATATTCCAACGGCCTTCGTTGCCAGTTACGGCGAAGGAGAACCTGTGATTGGGATTCTCGCCGAATACGATGCGCTGCCCGGCATGTCGCAGAAAGTTTCGCCAATCAGAGAACCAGTCAGCGAAGGCAAGCCGGGACACGCTTGCGGACACAGCGGGCTGGGAACCGGATCACTCGGTGCTGCTTTGGCCATCAAAGCCGCCATGCAAAAGCACCGCATCAAAGGCACCATCCGCCTGTACGGCACACCGGCTGAAGAGACGGTCATCGGCAAGATCTACATGCTACTCGCCGACGAGTTCAAGGATCTCGACGTCTGCCTGCATTGGCATCCTTCGAGTCGTAACGAGTCGTGGTCGGGAAGTTCCAAAGCGATTGTGTCGGTGAAGTTCACCTTTCATGGGACAGCCGCGCATGCCTCGGCGAGTCCGCATTCCGGACGCAGCGCGCTGGATGCGGTCGAGTTGATGAACACGGGCGCCAATTTCATGCGCGAGCACATCAAGGAAGACGCCCGACTGCATTACGTGATTACCAACGGGGGCGGCGCACCGAACGTGGTCCCTGCCAAGGCCACCGTCTGGTATTTCGTGCGGGCCGACACACATAAAGATGTCGACTACAACTTCAAATGGCTCAGTGACATTGCCAAGGGTGCCGCTTTGATGACGCGCACGAAACTGGAAGTAAAAATCGACACCGACTGTCACGAACTGATCGAGAACACGCCGCTGGCCGAACTGATGTACAAGAACCTGAAAGCCATCGGTGCGCCGAAGTTCACGGAGAAAGAGAAAGCATTCGCCCGCCGGTTGCAGCAGCCGCTGACCGAACAGTTTGGCGAACAGTTTCCCTTGGCAATCGACGAGCAAGTCTATCCGCTTTCCCTGTCGACCCGCATCAGCAAAGGCTCGACCGACGTAGGCGATATTAGCTGGCATGTGCCGACTAGCGGGATTCGCACAACCTGCATGGTCTCGCAAAGCCCAGGGCATAGCTGGCAGAACGTTTGCGCCATCGGCTCGTCGATCGGGGAAAAGGGGATCATCTACGCATCCAAAGTGCTCGCCGTCTCGGCTCTTGATCTCTTCGAGGATCCTAACTTGGTCACCGCCGCGAAAGTCCACTTCCGATCCCGCATGAGCGGCCGGAAATACACCACCTTGATTCCCAAAGGGCAAAAGGCCCCCAAGGCGATTCGTTAATGAGCGACCAACAACCACCCCCCAAATCTCACGAGTTGCCTCTCGTCGAAGAGTCGGCTTCTGCGCCCGTGGCCGTTTTTGATTGTCGCGTGATTCTCTCACCGCCCGACGATCGAGGAACCATCGCGGCCCGCTGCGCGACCTTACCCAGCGTCACCGCCACCGGCCCGGACGAACGACAAACGCTGCGCGCCATCGTGGAAGCCTTCAAAGTCCAAGTGCAAACCCATCTGGAAGCCGGCGAACCCATCCCCTGGGCCGACCCACCGGAAACGCCACAAGAAGGCGAGGCGCAGCGTTGGATTCCCGTGCATCTGTGATGTTCGCAACATCTCAAGCATCATCATCCGTGGGCTCACACCCACGGCTCGCCTAGGCTGAGCGCTTGCGGTTGGGTTCTTTCCGCGTGAGAATGGTTTCGTCTTAACCTCTGGCGGAGACCATGCTGATGATCGATCTTGCACAGCTTCCCATGCGTGTCGGGCTGGGGCAGTTTAATGAGCTGACGGACGAACGGTTGACGTTCATCAAGCAATGCGGCTGCGACGACTTTCTTGTCAACACGCCCAAACTGCCCGGCCACGAGAAGTGGGAGTTCGCCGACTTGGCGCGCTGGAAAGCCAAGGCCGACGAGGCCGGGTTGCGTTGGATGGCCATCGAGAATGTGCCGCGCACCTTTTATGATGAGATCATGCTGGGCCGACCCGGTCGCGAGCGGCAACTGACCAACATGTGTGAAACGGTGCGGAACATGGGACAAGTCGGGATTCCCATTCTGGGCTACAACTTCATGCTCAACTTGGTCTGGCGCACCTCACGAGAGACGCCCGGTCGCGGTGGCGCGTTGGCGACGTCGTATGATGATTCTATCGCCAGCCAAGCGACGCTCGAAGACCAACCCCGCTACACCTCCGCCGTCGGCGTGGCCGATCGGGAATACACCGAAGAGGAAATGTGGGACAACTACGACTGGTACCTGGAACGCATTCTGCCGGTCTGCGAGGAAGCGGGCGTGCAGTTCGCTTTGCATCCAGATGACCCGCCGGTCAAATCATTGGGCGGCATCGCTCGGCTGTTTCACAGCTTCGACAACTTCGCCCATGCACTCGACAAGTTCGACAGCCCGTTTCACGGCCTCGATTTCTGTCACGGCTGCTGGTCGGAAATGCGCGAAGGAGCGGGCGTGCTCGACGCGTTGCGTTACTTCGGGGAACGCAAGCGATTGTTCTACATTCACTTTCGCGACGTGCAGGGGTCGGTGGAAAACTTCACCGAATGTTTCCTCGGCGAAGGCAACTGCGACCCGGTCGAAACAATCCGCACACTTAAGGACGTCGGCTTCCACGGCTTCCTGATCCCGGACCACGTGCCACGTATGATCGACGATACCGAATGGTGCCACCGCGGCCGCGCCTGGACTGTGGGGTACATTCAGGCGTTACTGGATGCCGTTGATGTGTGATCCCCTTGCGATCATGCCTAGCCGCCAATAGCATCGACGGACGTCTGCAACGTTCCAAGCCACGACGAGTTCAACCAAAGGGAGCGCGGGGTTTCTTTCTACTGACCGCCGAGCGACATGAAATGACACGTCGATTCATCGTCATTGCCGCCGTGCTACTGATATACGTAACGAACGCGAATGACGCCAATAAAAGTACACTTATGGAACAGCCACAGGACGCATGCCGTATCAGCCGAGATTCCTCGCCTCTAAGGAGCACACTTGATCTTCACGCCCAGTGCGGTTTCCACTTCGAGAATGGGATTGGCCAACGTTGCCGATGGGCTGCCGGCGAACAACAGACCGACCGCTTCGCGTGTGGGATCCAACACGATGAGCGATCCGGAGTCTCCCCCCGCAGAAAATCCCGCTTGACCGATTTTGATTTGTCCCACGAACCGGGCGAGGCCTTTGCCAGGAGCACCAATAATGGCCGTTACGTTGATTGCGGTGACTGTGCCCCTCTGCAAGCCGGTGGTTCGTCCAATTTTCTGGACCTTGTCTTCCAGTTTCACTTGCACCGGAGTCCGGACGCCGCCGTAGGCTGAGCAAGCGGTCTGGCGGTCGATTTCCGCATCGCTCGAGAGTGCGAGCGCACAATCGACACGGTTGTTGGCAGTTGGCGAGAATACAATCGGCACCATTTTTAAAAGTGTCCCGACGGTATCGGCGTTCGTCGTGTTACACCCCGACTGCACGATCCGTTCGCCGACTTGCGCATCGTTTAAACGCGCGAGGACATGGTTGTTGCTGAGCAGAAACGTTCTTGTGCCATCGGTCACTGCGGCACCAAACGTGCCGACCGAACAGCCTCCACCGGTGAAGGTATTCACGTTGAAAATCTGCGAGCCTATGGGGATCGGACGCGGGTGTCGAGCTGTAATGTCGGTTACCGAACTGCACTGCCCCAAGGGAGGAGCACAATTCGGAGGAGGAGGTGTCCCGCCACCGCCACCGTGTGAGGGCCTGCCCGGCGATCTCCTCGGCGGGTGAGCTGGCCGAGGGTTTCGCGACGGCCGAAACTTAGTCAACTGTCGAGGTTGAATCCAGGCAGTTGATTGCTGCTGGTCGTACATTAGCCTAAACGGCCAAGTGACCGTAACTTGAGTCGGAATACCATCGACTGTCCGGGGCAAGTCCTTTTCCACACCGTGATCCAATGCGCAGATGCGTACCACAACGCGACCTCGTGCATCCAACGCAGTGGAGGTGCCGATGACACCTTTGACTTTCATCAGACGGTCGGTCCAGCGGTCCTGAATTTTGATGACGCGTTGAACGACTTTCTGATCGACTTTCCCTTTACCCGATTTAGGTCGCTTTCCACCTTTTCCCTGTCCTTTGCTGCTGGCGAGGGCGGGGACTTTGTCGTTGTGTTCGCGGTCGGCGTAGGACAATCCGCTGCGGGTGACGTGGTACTGAACTTCGAACTTTCCTCGCTGCTTTCTCGACAGCGTTTCTTTCGAGCGAAACACCACGCGACGCGAGCGAGTTGAGGCATCTGGTGCGAGCTTCTTGCCCTCGGCTAGCAATTCAATGAACGGCTGGCTGGCATCATCGGTGCCTTTAGCGGCTTGCACCGAGAGGCCGGGGACGCTCGTCCCTTCGACCACCAGGCGAATCGGGCCGACGAGCATCTTCTCGGAAATGTTCTTGATGCGAATTCCGACGGCCCGAGGAACGCAATGTCGGCGGAACCGTGACTTCGACACGCTGTGCCAAGTCTTCATCTGACTCCGGTTGCGATGCACTGTCGGCATCTTCCCCGGTCGCATCCTGATCGATTTGTTCGGTTTTTTGAGCGTCGGCAGATTCCTCATCGGCCGAGAGGACACGCCAGGACATTGCACTGGTTGCCAGTAGCATCGCCAGCAAAAGGAAGCCAAAAACAGGGCGGCCTTGGATGCGAAAAGGAACTCGCATCGTCAAATCCTCAGTAATGGGCCATCCACCGCTGACAGAATGCGGGGGATCGCTTGTAAGGGTTACTACCAATGGGAGAATGCTTCCGAATATCCGCTACATCTACCGGATACAGTATCGGTAGTCTGAGGCCAGGAACATGACGATCGTCATCGAAGCGCTAACGACCGGTGGCATGCCCAGCTTCACAGATGGTGTCAGAAATCCGTGAGCAAATTGCCGCCCGAATAATCGCCCGCGATCGTCCAACGGGCCAGCGTAAAAATAGACGAGCTGGCCGTGATGGCGCGCCAACACAACACACTGTCGCTGAGAGTCATCCTTGTGGAGATAAACGGCCACATCTTTCTCGACGTATCGCGGCGGCTCCCAGTTCGCTGGTCGCTCTTCATCCTTACCAAGCAGGCGAAAATCACGGATCGACAACCCGGCCAATTTGATGAGTTGAGTGTCTTTGCCGGGCCGATGAGTCTTCGACAACGATGTGTCGTTCGGCATGGCCAGCAGTTCGATCAGATCGCCGGTCAAGTCTGTGCGGACGCTGACCATCCCGGGTTCGAGCGGCGACGGGTTGATCATTGAGATTGCGGACCTCGTCAGACTTCGGCCGCGCGACATGACGCTGGGGGCCATGTAATCACCGCTGCGTTGGCGATACCAGAATTCCATGCGCTGATTGCCCGCAAGCTGCTTCCTCTCTTGCAAGCCGTACACCGCATGGTCCGGGCGTGCGTCGCGATCAAAGTACCCCAGCGGTTCGAGAATCTCCTTCTGCACGTTGCCCTCAAGCCAGTCCGGTTTTTCGGCGCTGGAGTTCAAGCCCTCGAACTGCAACAGAGGATTGAATGGGGCGAGGGCAACAAAGGTGGCAAGCCCCAACAACATCGATGCCAAGCAGACAATGCCGGTTCGCAGAGACAGACTCCCCGTTTCTCCGGCTGCGGCGACAAGTTGCGGTGACGGCGTTTCTCCCGCCGCCAAGGCCGCCGCCAACGGATCACCACCCGGCAGCGCCGCCGCCACGGCATGAGCGGACTTCGAGCGTTCGTGTGGATCTTTTTCGAGGCAGCGAAGGATGACCCGCTCGACAACCGGGTCCATATCGTCGACCAGACGCGACGGCTGCGACAGCGACGACTCTTCGTGAGCGCGCATCAATTCAGGGATCGAAGTCGGCTTGTGAGCCGCCTCGCCGGTGAATAATTCGTAGAGAATCAGCCCGAGTGAGTACAGGTCGCTCTGAATCGTATTTTCGCCACGGGTGAGTTGCTCGGGTGCCATGTAGGCCGGCGTTCCGGCGACTTCGCCTTTGGTGGCATCGTCGGCCAGTTTCGCCAGGCCGAAGTCGGTGATGCGCACCTGACCCCGACCGTCGATCATGATGTTGGCCGACTTCAAGTCGCGATGCAAAACACCTCTGTCATGTGCAGCGGACAGGCCCGCACAGAGCTGTTGGGCAATCTGCACTCCCTTGTCCTGCGGCAACCGGCCGATGCGTCGTAACAGCACCTTGAGATCTTCACCGTCGATGTACTCCATCGACAGAAACTGCTGGCCGTCGACCTCGTCGATGTCATACACCCGACAAACATTCGGATGGCTGATCTGACGCGTCAGTCGAACTTCCGAATGAAAATACTCCAGCCGCTGCGGATCCTCGGCCAAATCCTTCGGCAGGAACTTCAACGCGACCGTGTGACCAAGTTTCAGGTCATCAGCACGATAGACCTCACCCATACCTCCCTTGCCGACCAGCGAGACAATGCGGTAGCGGTCGGCGACCTTCGTACCCGGCAGGAACCGGCCGTGATGCGAACTGTCGGACGGCGAGGAATCAGCGCTGCCGTCCATCGCATGGTCGGCGATGCCATGCATGACCGTCGCCTCGTACTCGAGCTTCAGCGCAGCCCCGCATTCCGAGCAGAACTTGCTCGCCTCAGAGTTCTCGGCGGTGCAGGACGGGCAGGCGAACATGAGCTGTGTATTCTAACGATAGATGCCCGTTAAATCTCGATAATCAACCGGTCTCATGAACCTTGAAGATGACTTCGCCGGGCCAAGCTACCGCGACGAAGCTTCCGCCTTGTACATTTTCTTCAGCCGCAACAATCTGAGATTCACCATGTCGGCCACGTAGATGTAATCATCCGTCGCACCGACGGAATTCGGGAAGGCAAGGGGGATACCTTTCGTGGGAACCAGTTCGCCCGGCAATCCTCCCAGCGAGTCGCGATTGCCGTACGTGCCGAAGTGCAGAATCTCGTTGCCTGAGTTATCGATCAACGTCACACGCGGCTCGATGTTTGTGGGATAGTAGATGCGTCCGTAGCCATCCACATCGAATCTCGGGCTGCGAGTGAAACATTGCGTTTCAAAGGCTCCATAAAAAACATCGTAAGTGTGAGCCGGGCCAGCGGGTGCCTTGGGGAACAGGTGGCCGCTTTCCAAAGTTCCCGTGGGTGCGTATTTGTGAATTCGCCCCACGGACACCATGTTCCTGTCTTTTTCAAAGCCGGGAATCGCAGTGGTCGGCCGCTTGTCGACAGAGCCGACGTACAAGTTGCCCGCAAAATCGAATTTCACACCACCGGCGTTGTTTGGCAAATCTGTGAGTTTCAAGGCGTCCCAAGGCAACTTCAATTCGTTTCCCGCGAAGACTCGCAGGCCATCGGTTCCCCTGCCGACAACGGCCACATTTCCGTTCGGGGCGACCGCCAGACCCTTGTCGCTGTTTCCGCAGAAGCACCACTCGTAAAGAAATTTGGGGGTGAGGCGATTGGTTCCGGTGTCGCCATAATTCGCGGGCGGATACTCGTCCTGATCCAGATGAAAGCGCGCCACTTTGCCACTCGAATTGGAAGAACTTCCATCACGCAGCGTCCGCGCGTAGATGTGTCGATTGCGCGAGTCGATGGCTAAACTGGCGGTTTCCAACGGGACTTTCACAAAACGCGGCCGCTTCCAATCCGCGATTTTCCAAACCGCGTCGTGGTCGTCTTGCAGGTAGACATCCTCGGTTTTTCGGTCGACATGCAGGCGATCGAAGCCCAGGCAGCGCTGCGCCCCTTTGACTCGATAGAAGTCTTTTAGAAGTTTGAGGCCCTGCGCGTCATCGCGGTAAATACGAACGGGCATCTGCGTGTGGGCCACCCAAACATTGCTGCCCTTGGCCGTGTCGCAGACGACCACGTAGGAATGCGTCTGTTGTCGAGTGTAGCCAGTCTGCGAGACTTCGAGGGCCTCAGTGGGCTTCTCGTCTTTTCGCCAATTGTTGAACTTCAGCAATTGCACCACGCCGCGCCGGTGATAATCGCCTTGCCGGGTTGTGACGTAGAGTGCGCCGGTCTTCTTGCTGAGTGCAATCGCGTCGGGATGCTCGACGGAAATCTCGCGGACAGTCTTACCTTGTTCGTCGAGAACAATGATCCGCTTGTTAAGGCGATCGCACACGAACACATGGCCGTCTTGGCTGACCGCGACACCATGCAGGGCTGCGTAACCGTTCAAGCCACCGTAGGCTGAGTTTCGCTCCTTCCTGGTCAACGGGATAACCTGCTTGTCGAGCGAAAAGAATACTTTGGCGGTGCGAGCCTTCGCGTCAACTTTCCAGACGCAACCGTCCCTCCAAAATCCATCCATGCTGATCTTCCGGATCGATCCGTAGATGGTCGTGGCCGCATAAACGCCGCTGAGATAGAACGACTTTCCATCCGGTGCCTGGCTGACGAAGACTGGCCCCAATATCGAATTCAAGAAGTGACTGCCTGGCTCGACCGATCCTAGGACGAACGGCGGATTCTTAACCAATGGTCCCAGCAGTTGGTCCGTCGGGTCTTCAGCAATCGTGCCGTCCGTGTTGATCGTCATTAGATCAAAGGCACCGGCTCTTAACCCTGTTTGCCAGAATGTCAGTTGGTCTGGATCCCAGCTCGGCAGCAAGCGGGCCATGTGGAGATTGGTGTCGAGAAATGTCGTGGTCAGTGAAGGGTCGGTCAACTTGTTGAACTTGGGCGTGTAGGTACCGTCCGGTTTGATGTTGATACCCCACCCCTGCACTTCCTTCACATTCTTCCCGGCGGGCATTGGGAAGAGTGTTTGCAGATAATTGCCGTCCACGTCGTACTGACGCAACGCCGGCGGGCCGAGGTTACTGGAATGCCCCCAGACGTAGACTTTGCCGTCCGACTTCGCTTCCAACCCGCTGATCGCCCACGGGCTGTGGTCGCTGTCGCCCATTTCCTCAGAGTAATACGCATAAGGGTCTCCGCCGACGATCTGTTCTAACGCAACGCTCATGCCGGCTCGCACACGCACGGCCATGTTCGATGCGTTCCTCACAGGGACTCGGTAATCATCCTTGCCGTCCCATTGAATCTTCTGGACACGAGAATTCGCAACCAGCGGCAGCGGCGCTTTCGGTCCCAGAACGCCCGCTGCCAAATGGCGAACGACCGTGGACGTTTTCGGATCGACAATCGCCACCTCGACATCCGACAGCGAATCCAGCTCGAACGTCACCGTCCATTGTTTGGTCCGCTCGTTGAAAGCCAGTTCCGGTTTCTGAACCCACCGAAGCGGCTCAGCCGTCGGAGCGGTTTGTGCGAACAAAACGACGAGGAAGCCTACAAAGAAGAGTTTCATTATCGTTCTCAACTTTCCAGTGAATTCAACCTACTCAGATTTCGTCGAGACGAATTCGAATCGCAACCATCGCGAGCAGACAAGCCGGTAGGCTCATCTCCCCTTGAGCGTCAGGATTGTGTCTTCATCAGGCTTGATCTTCACACCAGTCACGGTCACTAACCCCCACTTGTCCGCTGTCACCGTTCCACTGCCGCCAGCGGTGTTGCTCCAGGTCACCGTTTCACCAGGGCGCGGCCTGAACTGTTGGCAGCGGCGTGGCGTGACATCCACCGTCATTTCCTTCTTCGCCAGTTCATTGCGAAGCGTCACCGACCAAGTGCCGTTTTCATCCACCACATCTTTCCAGACGAAGCCCAGGTTGATTCCGCCTTCGAGTGCGCCGTTGTCGTCTTTCAGCACTCGCCGCGTTCGCCCACCGGCGGACACGTTGACTTCTCCGGTGCCAAGAACGTCGTCAATCGAACTGTTGCCAAATGCAGGATAGCTCTGGTTCCTGGCAAATTGCTCCGGCGGGTACCAGCGTTTGATTTCGCGCATGGGTACAGCACCAGTCGAGTGAGTGCCGTTGTTCCAAGCAAACGTGAATCCATGATGGCCCGCCGTGAGGGCTTTGACCATCTCGATCTGTTCCGTGAACGAGGCGAAACCATCGTGCCGACCACAGCACCAGCCGAGGAACGGGAGATCCTCGTGATGGCTGGCCACGAACCGGACCATGTTCATTCGCTTGTAATAGTCCGTCTTGCCGTCGCTCATCACGACGCGGCTGCCGGGAGGAATCTTGACGAGCGTTGGTAATCCTCGCTGAATGGTTCGCGGCCGGTTTGGGTAGATAGCAGCGAACAATTCGGGATGGCGTAACGCATAGGTCGACGTCCCCCAGGCCCCCATCGATCCACCTTCCGCATAGACGCGTTCTGGATCGACGTGATATTTTTTCTTGACCCAGTCGATCAACCACTGCGTTCGTCGCTCGGTGAAGTTGTAGGCACGCGGCTCTTGGTGGGCGGCCCATTGGGGAACGCAATAGTACCCGAACCAATATGTTTCCTTCGTACCGTTTCCGCTTGGGGCAGCGAGAGTTTCGCGGGATCGAAGCGACAGGTAACGGCCGTCCGAGTTGTAGACGCGTCTTTCGTCAACTGTGAACTGCCAAGGTAAACCGTCACGATAGCCCCACTCGGGTCGTCCCCAGAACTGGTAGTAATCGCCGTGATCCGCCCCGGGGCCGCCGCGTGCGCTGCTGGCGTGTAGTGTGACCATCAGCGGCAGGTTCTTCGTGCCGGTGACTTGAACGACTTTCGCATAACGTCCGCGCTGGGTCGAGTCGCCCGTCTTCAGCGGTTGAATGGGCGAGACTTTTTCCATCACTGGTCGCTTGGTTGCGGATTGACCAGGCACAATCTTGCCGACACGCCCGCCTTTGGCATCGAAAGCTACAACGGCGTAGTATTGAGCGCTATCCTTTTCGACCGTCCTTACCGCCAAGCCGGACCACGGGGGTAGCGACTTCTTGTCCGGCTCGATCGTCGCCATCGGCAAGGACGTATCGAGTCGTCTTTCCAGGAACATCTGATATCCGTAGTGTTTGCCCGAGTTGTTCACGAGCCCATGAATCACGGGCTTTAGAACAGCCAGATTGTCCTCGATAATCGGCCGCTCGCTGCGGTAAAGGCTGTATCGATAGTCGGAACCTGCCTCGCCTTCCGCAACGTCTTTCCAAGTCACAAAGGTCTGTCCATTTCGATGGACAACCTGGATGTTCGTTACCATCAACTCGGCCGCCGCCGGCTGAACAAGGACGCAAGTCGCTACGATCAAAAAGGCTGTCTTCATATCGTGCTCACAAGTCCCAATATCGTGCTCACAAGTCCCATGCGGCTCAGCGGGCGATTCACCCTCCCGAACCAGTCTTTGTCACAATGTCGATTCACTTCTTCAACAGAATCTCCAACTGCGACGGAGCTGCCACCAGTTTCTCTCTATGCCGTGCCACTTCTTCGTTGATCGTCGTGATGACTTCCGGGTGGTCTTTGGCGATGTCGTATTTCTCTGACGGGTCGACGTTGAGGTTGAAGACCAGCGGCGTCTCGTGGGTGACCGACTTGCCGCCGTAACCGGGTTGGGTGGTGAAGTGGACTTTCCAGGCGCCTTTGCGGACAGCCATCAGGCGGGTGCCGCGATAGTAGAACATGGTTTTTCGCGGGCTGGGGCCTTTACCGGTCAGCAACGCGGTGAGGTCGAGGCCGTCGACGATACGGTCGGTGGGAATGTTGCCACCGGCGAGTTTGATGCTGGTCGTGTAGATGTCCATCGTGCTGCCTAGCTCCGTCGCGACGGTGGCAGCGGGAATCGTGCCGGGCCACCAGGCGATGGTCGGCTCACGCATGCCGCCTTCCCAGGTGCTCCCCTTACCTTCCCGCAATAGCCCGGCTGACCCGCCGTGGTCTTTGAAGATCAGCCAAGGGCCGTTGTCACTGGTGAACCAGACGATGGTGTTGTCATCGATTTTCAAATCGCGCAACGTTTGCAGAATGCGACCGACCCCGTCGTCGATTTCTTCGATCACATCGCCGAACAGTCCGCGCGGGCTGGTGCCTTGGAACTTCTTCGAGGCGAACAACGGCACATGCGGCAGACTGTGGGCCAGGTACAGGAAGAACGGGCCGTTCCTGTTCTCCTTGATGTATTCGATGGCCCCATCGGAATATCGTTTGGTGATCGTTGTTTGATCGGCGGGCCGCTCGATGATTTTCTCGTCCTGCATCAACGGCACGTTCCAGTATTTCACTTTCGGATTCCAGAACCCTTCACGCCCTTTGAACGAATTGACCACGCGGTCCATGTCGTTCGAGTAGGGGATGCCGAAGTAGGAATCGAACCCGTTCGATGTCGGCAAGAATTGCGGCAAGTGACCCAAATGCCATTTGCCGATGCAGGCGGTCGCGTAGCCCTCGGCCTTCATCGCCTCGGCCAGCGTAACTTCCTTTGCGGGCATGCCACCTCCCGAGTTGGGGAACAGCACCCGACGTTTGTCACTGCACATCCCGCTGCGAATCGGCAGTCGACCCGTCATCAAGGCGGCTCGTGACGGCGTGCAAACACAGGCGGCCGCGTAGAACTGCGTGAGCCGCATGCCTTCACGGGCCATGCGGTCGAGGTTCGGCGTGCGAATGGTGGGATGTCCGAAACATCCCAAATCGCCGTAGCCCAGGTCATCGCAAAAGACCACCACGACATTCGGTTTTCGGTCGGCAGCGGAAACTTCGGCGGACGCGAACGCTGCACTGAATGCGGCGAAAATCAGCAGGCGAACAAGCATGGGTGGCTCCTATTGTCGTTGCAGGCTTGGGGTTGGCGTGCTTGCCCTCGTCCGATTCCTCGCTTTTCCCCAGCAAACGTGGGAGGAAAATGCCCGTACAGGGTGGGAATATATCGATCGTACCGAAGATTCCTTCAGGAGCGAACCTTCGGTGTCCGAAACATTAGATAGCGAAGCACGGCGCGCGACTGGCATGAGGCCTTGGTCGGCGGTCGTCTTTACCACTTCTTCCCAGACAGTCGCTTTTCCAATAGCCGCTTTCCAGACAACTGCTTTCCAGGGGGGACACGATGAACGATTACCGCTATCCGACCGTTACGACGAGCCGCTTTCCGGAAACTGCCGGGACCGTTGGTCCGTCGACTTCCGAATGCACCACACAAGACGCCGCTCAGATCGTGTCCGACGTTCAGCGCGCGGCCCATTTGCTGCGCAGTGTTCTCTCGGGTCAACTCGCCGAATTCGGCCTGAACGATATCCGTCATGCGGTTTTGAAGATGTTGCAAGAGGCGACCGAAACCGGTTGCACGCAGGCTCAATTGGCCGAACGGTTGGACCAGTCGGAATCGAGCATTAGTACGCTGATTCGCCGCATGCGGGGCGATGGATTGGTTTACCGCATGCGACCCCGATCTGACCAACGTAAACGCCTTCTGTTTCTCACCGAACGCGGACGCGAGCTGTTGGCTCGCTCTGAAACCTCGCATGCCGACCGAATGACATCGTTGCTAACGACTTTCGACCAAACGGAATCGCGGCAGTTGAAGAATTCGCTGTCTCGACTGGTGACGAAACTCGTCGAAGTTCGCAGGGCTGAAAAAGGTTCCTCCCGGGTTGCCTCGGGCCAAACCGACCATGTGCGATTGTGGAATTCTCCGCCCGCAGAGACCTCGGCTCCCGCTGCCTGAGTCTATTCGGGTCAGCATGTTGGGTCAGCCAGGTCAGATTGCGAGTTTCTATCAACGGCGAATGAGCACATGCGCGCGCATTTTCTCGACATTATGCCAAACGCGGGGCGATGCTTATTGCTCGTGTGCCTGCTGTCGGCTGGTTGTTCTCGGGCGTTCTGGCGAAAGCAGGCGGACCGTGATAGTTACAATGTCATCGCGGAGAAAATGACCGACCCGCGTTGGGTGTTGCCGCGCGTTGATGTCACGCCAGATGTGCGTAGTCGGTTCTTCGACCCCTACGACTTGGACAAGCCGCCGCTGCCCCCGGACGACCCTGCCGCGCACGAATACTTGCACAATGTGGCCGGTATGAAGGGGTATAAAAGCTGGCATAAACTCGGCGACACATTGACGGTTGAGAACCCGCAGTGGCTAGAACCGTTCCCCTTGCTTCCACGCCGCTTGGAAACCTATGGCGCGGACAAAGAGAACGATGACGCAGAGAACGGTGGCTATGGGGACAGCCCCAAACCGGATACGAAACCGGGCGACGCACCATCGCCAGAAAAGCCCAAAGAAAACGGTCCCGCGTTACCGAACGACGTGTCGTTCGGCGTCGACCTTCCGCCACCGGCTCCACCGGCCACTTTACCTGGTGAAAGCGCTGAGTCGGCGGACAATTCTTCGCAAGCCGATGAACTCTCTTCGTCGGAAACCGGCGATCTCGTGCCGACGATCGAGAATTTGACACTCGACCAGGCGATCGAACTCGCGAACATTCATAGTCGGGAGTATCAACGAGAAATCGAAGACCTGTACTTGTCCTCGCTCGATTTGACGTTCGACCGCTTTCAGTTCAACGTGCGTTACTTGGGCGTCGGAGGTCGTGAACCCTCGGGCGATTTGGAATTCGGATCGATTCCGGGTGGCGAGAACTCGCTCGGCCTGACGAACCGGTTTGGGATCAGCAAATTGTTGCCGACCGGCGGGCAGTTAGCCGTCGAACTGGCAAACAATACGTTGTGGTTGTTCGCGGGTTCCAATCGTTCGACAACAGCCAGCGTGTTGTCGTATTCGCTGGTGCAACCGTTACTGATCGGGGCGGGTCGTAAGATCGTTCTGGAAGACCTCACCCAAGGGGAACGCAACGTCCTGTACGCCACGCGCGACTTGGCCCGGTTCCGCAAGCAGTTCTTCACCGACACGGTTGCGGGCGGGCGAAGTAACGGGTTCCTCGGCCTGCTGCAACAACGGCAGGTGATCACGAACCAGGAACTCAACATCGAACTGCTCAAAAGGCAGTTGACGATTCTCCGCATTCTCGCCTCACAGCGACCGCCTGAAATCTCGGAAGATCTTGTCGCCTTACCGGCCGGGTTAGCGTTGGCCGTTGCACCGGGCATCAAGATCGCGCCGGTACTTGTGGGTAAGCTGCGTTACCTGAACATGAAGTTGTTCTGGGCAGGCGACATGACCGACGAGCAAGAACAGGCGATGCGAAGTTTGAGTAACGACGCGGCCTTCCTCAAGGCGGCCAACGAACTCGTACAGCGTGTGCGGACGGAAGTTGTCACGCTCGACGTGGCCCAGTTGGAAACGCGGTTCGCCAATTCACGGCAAGCGTTGGCCGGATCGAAGCGTCGTTACAGTGGCACGCTCGACAACTTCAAGGTCCAACTCGGCCTCCCACCTGGTCTGCAATTGACGATTGATGAATCGATGCTGCGTCCGTTTGAACTCATCGACGGCAAGTTACGGGCCACACAGGCCGACCTCGAACAATTCGTTGACGAATGGGCGCAGCTTGATGGTGACGACTTCGACTTCGAGCGTTTTCAGTCAGTTGTTCAAGGGCTCAACGAACAACACGACGCGGTGGAAGATCAGGGGATCGCGCTACTGCGAACAGATTTCGAGCGCGTCGAACAGGCAATGCCCGATCGTCTGTCTCGACTTTCCATGGAAGTGGAACGCAAGCGGGTCCGATTGAACTTTGATCGTGACCGTCGTTTGTTCGAGAGCATTTTGCAAGACTTGGCCGACGTCGATTTGCAGCGACAACCGCTCGATCAAGCGGTGATGAAGAAGTCTTTGGAGGATTATCTCGACAGTCTGGATTCAAACAACAATGGCAAGTTGGAAGAGGCCGAATTCCCGGCCAGTTGGCGTCATGATTTTCGCCGTCTCGATGTCGAACAGGATGGCAAGAAAGATAACGCGATTGATGCAACCGAGTTGGCCAAAGCGTTTGTCGTCAAAACAGCCGAGGCCCGCGAGCAGTTGCTGAGAATTGCCATGAACCTGCAAGTGGTTCAAATCGGCTTGCGAACCGAACTGATTCGATTGGCTCGATTCGAGTTAACGATGAAAGAATCTGTTGGACTTGGTATGGAGAATCGTCTTGATTTGAAAAACGCCGCAGCGGCTGTGATGGACGATCGACGCCAAGTGGAAGTGCGGGCCAACCAACTCGAAGCGTTGATCGACGTTCGAGCCGAGGGCGACGTTCGCACCCCGACGGGCAAAAGACCATTCGACTTTCGCGGTGCCCGCAGTAGCTTTCGAGCCGGCGTGGCGTTCACGGCCCCGTTGGATTTGATTTCCGAGCGAAACGCTTACCGGGTATCGTTGATCAATTACCAGCGGTCTCGTCGCGACTACATGGCCTTTGAAGACAACGTTAAATTGGAGATCCGCCAAGAGTGGCGCGACCTGACCGTCTTGCAGAACAACTTTGAAACCGCGCGTGAAGCCGTTCGTTACGCTGCCTTGCAGTACGATCAGGCGGTCGAACAGACAATCGCCCCGGCGACGAGCGGGCCAAGCCGATCGGGGGGTGACCAGGGTTTGAAACTGTTAAACGCCTTAAACAGTGTGCTAACCGCCCAGAACAATCTCATTGGGATCTGGGAGAACTTTGAACGCAACCGTCTTAACATCTACCGAGATATGGGTATAATGGAAATAGACGCGGGGGGGGTCTGGGTGGACCCGGTCTATCTCCATCCCCGCGAGGAAGAAGAACCCGACAATGAAGAGCGCACAATCGAAAACGGGGCAGACGTCGTCGTTGGCGTCATCGACAGCCGTGACCAGTCCGGTGTCCAACGACGATCCCGATCGCCCCAAGAGAGAAGCCCGCTCGGGCGAACCGGCCCCATCCGACAAGTCGGCTTTGAAACGCCCGAGCGTCCGAGTGCAAAGCGAAGCTGGTACACCGGCCAACGGTTCCGCCTCCCGACCCGCACGCAAACGTCGTCCGGTTTGGATTCTGGTGGCGCTGGTGATCGTCGCGGTGGGAACCGTCTCGGTCGTGAAAGGCCTCGGCCTGCTCGGTAGCAGCAGCGAGATCGACCCGAACCTGGTCACCGAAACGGCACGGAAAGCTCCGTTCCAGATCGTCATCAGCGAACGCGGCCAACTCGACAGCCGGAAAAACGCGATCCTTGCCAGTAAGGTGGAAAGCCAAGTCGCAATCATTTCGATCGCGCCAGAAGGCACTGCGGTGTTGGCTCCGGTCACAGCAACCCTCGACGGAACCGTCACACGCATCGACTCGCCCAGTGGCGACCAACGCCTCGTTGCCGTCAATGGAAGCGGTAACGAACCAACACTCCACGAAGTTCCCATGGGCCCGTACACGCGTGTGCTGGTCAAGCCGGATGATGTCGTCAAAGCGGGAGACACCTTAGCCGCTGACTTACTTTTTGAACTCGACTCCGCCTCGCTCGAGGAAGAGGAAAAGCAACAGCAGATCGCCGTCACCAAAGCGGGGGCCGATCTCAAAATTGCCGAAGAGGAAATCGAAACACAACGCGGACAAAACGAAAGTGATGTCGCGGCTGCGCGGCTGGCCAGGCTGCTGGCGGATTTGGATCTCACCAAGTTCGAGAAAGGCGATTCGATCCAGCAGGCCAATGAGATCAAGGCCGAAATTACTCTGGCCGAGGAGAAGCTGGCCCTCGCCGCAGAGAATTACGATTTCTCCAAGCGGATCTCCAAGAAGGGCTACAAGAGTCAAAACGACGTCGAAAACGATCGCATCGCACGCAAGCAGGCCCAGCTTGAACGAGACATCGCCGTCGAGAAGCTGCGACTGCTCGAAACTTTCACATTCAAACGCACGAACGAGGAATTGAAGGCCGTCGCTGCCGAGTCCATTCGAGAATTCGATCGAGCAAGACGTAAAGGAATCGCCCTGCTGATTCAACTGGATGCGGAAAAGGCGGCCCGCAAATTGACGTTCGAAGTCGAGAGTGCCAAGCTCCTGCGACTGAGAAAACAGATCGCCTTCTGCATGGTCTATGCCCCCCAGGCAGGCGAAGTGATTTACGCCAACGACAGCAACAACTGGGGGAACAATAATTCGCAAATTGAGGAAGGCGCCACCGTTCGCCAACGGCAGAAAATCATCAAACTGCCCAAGCTGACGGAAATGAAAATCGATGCCCGTGTGCATGAGTCGCGAATCAGCCAGGTGCGTGTCGGCTTGCCGGTGATCGTGCGAGTCGACGCCTATCAGGACAAGGTGTTCCGCGGCGTCGTCCACAGTGTTTCCTCCGTTTCCATGACACCCAACCGACGAACACCCGATCTACGTCAATACGAAACAGTGATTCATCTGATCGATGACGCCGAGAAGGTGATGATCCTCAAGCCGGGCCTGACGGCCAAGATTGAAATCATCGTCGAACAGCGAGACAACATACTTCAGATTCCGGTGCAAGCGGTCAACGCGATCGGCCGCAAGCACTTCGTCTTTGTGATCGAAAAAGACGGACCCAAACAACGCGAAGTGCTCGTAGGAAAATCCAACGACACGACCATTGAAATTCTCGACGGTGTGTCGGAAGGAGAGGAAATCGTACTCAACCCGCGAACCCAGTTCAGCGAAGAACTGGCGGAATTGGCAGGCAAGTACGGCGAGAAAACCCTTAAATCGGCTGGCGATGCATATGCTGAATTGCCCGCGGGTTCGCACACGGCAGAACAATCATCGACCAAGCCGCAGCCGGCCGGAGCGGATGCCAGACCAGGCAACGATCCAAAGCCCAAGCCGAAACGCCCCCCGGGTGGTCAACCGCCCGGAACAGGCAAGCCGTGATGAAAATCGCAGCCGATTTGCAAGACCTGCACAAGTATTATGACTTGGGCAGTGTGGTGGTGAAGGCTCTGCGCGGTGTGTCGGCGACTTTCCCCGAAGGCGATTTTGTCGCCATTATGGGGTCGTCCGGGAGCGGCAAAAGTACGCTCTTGAACCTGCTCGGCGCGCTCGATCGCCCCACGCACGGCCGGTACGTCCTGGGGGGACACGATGTCTCCACCCTCGACGACGATGAACTCTCCATGATGCGCAACCAGCTCATCGGCTTCATCTTTCAATCGTACAATCTCGTCGCCCAATACTCGGTACTGGAAAACATCGAGGTGCCGTTACATTATCGGCCCGGTTACCCGTCCATCGGCGACGACGAACGCAACCGCTGCATCGATGTGGCCACGCGTGTCGGGCTGGCTGATCGGCTTGATCATCGCCCGTACCAACTTTCCGGCGGACAGCAACAACGCGTTGCCATCGCCCGGGCATTAATCAACGACCCCGAAATCATTCTCGCCGACGAACCAACCGGAAACCTCGACTCTGCCACGGAGGCAGAGATCATTCGCCTGCTCGAAGAACTCAACGCGGAAGGCCGTACCATTATTATGGTGACCCACGAACCCGAAGTCGCCGAGCACGCCAAACGACAGATCTACATGAAAGACGGCCTGATCGCCGGCGAAGGTATTTTTCGAGGTTGATCGCCCGACGCGTCAGCGAGGGACGCTCTGGATCGTTGAATGATTGTCCTGCGTCCCTTGCTCGCGCTGCGGGCTAGTATTCCCCCCGTTCCCCCTCCTTTTTTCTCTCCGCCCATGTCACTTTCCCGTTTCATTCGCACCGTGCAGTTGGCCTTGAAAAGCCTGTTGCTGCACAAGCTGCGCTCCGGACTCACGATGCTCGGCATCGTGTTCGGTGTGTTCTCGGTGATCGCCATGCTGGCGATCGGGCAGGGGGCCAGCGTGCAGGCGCAGAAGCAGGTGCTCCAACTGGGGGCCACCAATGTCATCGTTCGTAGTGTCAAACCCCCCGACGATACCTCGACAGCCCGAGCTGGCAGTAACAGTTTTACGTTGGATTACGGCCTGAAACGCGAAGACCTCGAACGCTTGAAAAAAGCGCTGCCCAATGCCGTCGACATCGTTCCCGTGCGCGAACGCAAAAAGGAAGCGCGGCACTTACATCGAACACTCAATCTGCGTGTCGTCGGTTGCACACCACAATACTTTTCGCTCAATCAACTGCACATCGCCACCGGTCGCCTACTGTCCGACAGCGACGAACTCGTCTCGCGCAATGTGGCCGTCATCGCCGACGACGTGGCCGCCGAGTTGTTTAAGGAAGAGAATCCGCTCGGAAGATCCATCGACATCGACCGCCACAAATTTACCATCGTCGGAATCACAAGACGCCGCACAGCATCGGCGGGCATCGGCGGCAGCCTGTCAGGACAAGATTACAACAAGGATGTCTACATTCCTTACCAGACCTTCGGCACTCTGATGACCGACCTCGACATCCGCGCGGTCACCGGGTCGTTCTCGATCGAGAGGGTCGAGTTGAACCAGATCACGATCAAGTTTCGCGACAAGAACGAAGTCGTTCGCAATGCCGAGGCCATCCGGGAAACGCTCGAATACCTCGACCGCCGCGATCCGAAACGCGACAACAACCACTACGCGATTGTTGTCCCGCTGGAACTGCTCAAACAGGCCGACCAGATTCGTCGCATCTTCGATGTCGTGCTCGGTTCGATCGCGCTGATCAGCCTGGTCGTCGGCGGGATCGGCATCATGAATATCATGCTGGCCACCGTCACCGAACGAACCCGCGAGATCGGCGTTCGCCGCGCCCTCGGTGCGAGACAACGCGATATCACCGAGCAATTCCTGATGGAAACCGTGGTGCTTTCCGGAACCGGCGGCGTGGTCGGGGTGTTACTGGGCGTCTTCACGCCGTTCGCTTTCGGCGCCATTCAGTGGATCGTGAAAACATTCATCCTGGAAGAAAACACCGCCAACTCCGATATCGGTCGCATGTTCGGTGAAATGCGCCCCGAGATCGCCCTGTGGAGTTTGCCGGTCGCCTTCGGCATCGCGGTCGGCACGGGCATCATCTTCGGGTTATACCCGGCAAGAGCCGCCGCCCGGCTCGACCCCATCGAAGCCCTGCGTCACGAGTAGTCAAGAAGTCCTAACCCGAAGCGTGAGCGAGGGACGCAGGTTGACACGGGATGAGGGTTAGGAAACCGCAGATAAACGCGGATGAACACAGATAGTCAGCGACGGATCGCTGGTGAGAAATTCGATCGTTGACCGTCACCGTCTGTAAGCGGCATCAGTGAGACTTTGCACGAATCATCACTGAACGTCTCAGCAAGAACAATCTGCGTTCATCCGCGGTTCCCTTTTTTTGTTGCTAGCCCTGCGTCCCTCGCTTGCGCGTCGGACTGGTACACAGGTTACGACTCGCGCAGCTTCGTTCCGATGCCGAACACGATGACACCGACCAGCAATGTCGCCGGCATCACAATCATATCGAACTCAAAATTGAGTTGCCCGATGACAAGTAACGGCAGGGAAACCATGACGACGAATTGCAATGCGATGCCGAGGCGGTGCAGCATGGTAGGCCTTTTTCAGTCGCCGAACTTCGCGATCGGAACTTTGATCGGTTTCTGATTGTTGGGCTTACCCGCCTCGATCGTCACCGTGAACTTCTTGTCGATGTAGCCGACGCGTTCATGCCAGACGCGAAACTCGTGCTCGCCGGCGGGCAACTTGGGAATGGTAAATTTGCCCTTGGCATCGGTGACGGCTGCGTAAGGGTGGTCGAGGATCAGCCAGTGCGCCAGCATCCAGGGGTGGATGTCACATTTCACCTGGATCGGCAGGAACTCGGACAGCGGGTTGGCGATCGGCACGCCGACATCTTCCTTGGGACGCAGCAGAAAGTTCACCGCCTGATTGCGAATCGGAAACGTGTGGGTGTTATGCGAGCAGGCGTCTTTCGACAGAACCCGAACTTTCTGGTCGGTGCGAACGAACAACGAATGCGGGAAGAAACGACACCCTTCCTGATTGAAGTCGATCGTCTTCTTCTTGCTCTCCTTCAGATCGGGATGAATCGAAGCGGGCGGCTTGCGGAGGTAGATAAAGATGTCGGAAATGCCCTTCGTCTGGGCGTCCACGTTGAGCGAATCGCTGAATAAATCAGCCGTAGCGCAAATCGCAGGATCCTTCGCTTTCGGATCCCCCTTCTTGATCAAAACCTTCGGCTTGGGGATCGGGCCGTCGAGCACGAACGAACCTGTGAGATCGGCGAACCCCTGTGCTGATGCCTGCTTCGGGGTTCCCACGCTCAACGCAACCAGCGCGACGGCTGGTAGAATCCACTTCATCCAAGTCCCGGTTTCAATCTTCATCTGCTCACGCCTCATATCGAATGTTGGTTATTGAATTTCTCGTCCGGCGGCATTGATTTACATGTCAGCCGAACAATTCAGCCTAGCGGATCCACTCACCGAACGCGAGTGCGAGCTGTTGGACGACCGGTCGCTGCGGAAAAGCGCCTGGGCCTTGCGGCGGTCGTCTCGCTTGACGCTACCGTGAATAACGACGATGGCTTCTGGCGTACCCAGTACGCCAGTGATTTTGGCGTGGAGATAGTTCAGCGTGTCTTTGTGCTCGGTGAAGATAATTAGTTTTCGAAGCCGACCGGATTCGTCTTTGAGTTCTGGTGCATCCTGCAAAATGCGAGACAATTCGTCCCATTTGCGATCCAGCCCTGATGCCACTGACCTTACCCCCGTGAATAGTACCAGTGATTATGAGAGAATCCATCCCGGGCAAAGCCCGGAAAGGATTATTTCAGATGGCTCAGAAACGTTATGGTGTTGACCAGATTATCCCGATGTT
>Ga0115002_10002246_pt1 | contig 25460 bp, 26 predicted proteins | sample ArcticOcean_MG_C_8_FD_89576 | JGI IMG/M metagenome (GOLD analysis project Ga0115002, IMG submission 89576) | Marine microbial communities from western Arctic Ocean - ArcticOcean_MG_CB11_86 | ecosystem: Environmental > Aquatic > Marine > Oceanic | place: Arctic Ocean: Canada Basin | collected... | reverse complement strand
GAGGGGTTTACGCCCCCACCGATCGCTCATAAAGCCCGTGATTGGGGACGCAACCAGCATGGCCACGGCGTTGAAAGCGAGGATGAGCGTGACGAAGAAAATATTTGGATTCAGTGCGTATGCAAAAAGAGGCCGCCCCAGGTTCTGAGCGCCCCCACCGGTGCCCCAAAAGAAAAACGCACCAAAGATTGGTAAGGTGCGTTTAGTTAGAACACTGGGCTTGTTTGTTTGTTGCGGCTCTAAATTATTCACACTGCTTCGTAGTATATCTTGTGGCATCTCGCACCCCAAGGCCTTATGGACTCTAAAGATGAGCTCTTTTACCAGGGTGTGTCTACCTTTTGGGTTTAATGGTGGAATTTTATATCAGACCTAAGGGAAATTTTGGGCTTCACCCTAAACACTTTCTTTGAATGGGGCGCATACCCTCTGCCCTACCGATGGTGGAATCGATTCACTTAGGCAAAGCAATGTTCAATCGCGTGCATTTGATGAAAAGGGGCCCCTTAGTGTAAGCGTAGGTGCTCCGACGCGTGTATCCTTGGGGTTGGGCGTGGAGTAAGCACCCGAGAATTAGCAACCTAGCGCTTTCTCGATGTAGCATGGTGGCATGTCAGATAACTACGATGTCATCATTGTTGGCGGTGGAGCCGCTGGACTGATGTGCGCTATAGAGGCTGGGAGGCGCGGGAGACGCGTTCTGGTGTTAGAGCATGCAGACAAGGCAGGGAAGAAAATCCTTATCTCTGGTGGGGGCCGGTGCAACTTCACTAACCGTCGAGCAGAGCCAGCGGTGTACATCAGCCAGAACCCGCGGTTTGTCATATCTGCCATTAGTCGATATACAAGCGCCGACTTCATTGCTCTGGTTGAGCAACACGGCATTGCTTATCACGAAAAAACTTTAGGCCAACTCTTCTGCAACAGTTCAGCAGAGCGAATCCTTGAAATGCTGCTTCAGGAGTGTAGTGAGGGCTCCGTTGAAATACGGACGGCCTGCACTATGACTGGCGTGAAACGGGACGATGATGGGTTCAACGTATCCACATCCCTCGGTTCGGTGTCGGCTGAATCGCTTGTGGTCGCAACGGGCGGGCTATCAATCCCCAAGATGGGCGCAACCGGATTGGCGCACTCCCTAGCGCGGCAGTTCGGCCTTAGCGTGACTGAAGTCAAACCTGGGCTAGTGCCCTTCACGTTCCAGCCACCAGCCCTTGACCTGTTCAGCAATCTCTCCGGAGTGTCGTTGGACTCGGCTGTGACCTGTGGCGGCGTCACGTGGTGTGAAAGCATGCTGTTCACGCATAAAGGCATTAGCGGCCCCGCCATCCTTCAGTCATCATCTTTCTGGCGCAAAGGGGATGAGGTGGAGATTGACCTGCTTCCGGATGTAGAGGACGCTCCTACGTACTTCGATGCCGAGCGCGCCAGTCACCCCAACATAGAACTGGCCTCAGTAGTAGGCCGTCTGATACCTAAACGTTTGGCACAAACCCTGTGCGGGGCTCTTGGTGCTCGTTCGCTGCGCTCATTGTCCAATCCGGAGCTTACTGAATTTGCGCAATCGCTGAAGCACTGGGTAGTGAAACCTGATGGAACAGAGGGGTATCGCATCGCAGAGGTTACCGTAGGTGGTGTCAGCACAGATGGGTTGTCGTCGCGGACAATGGAAGCAAAAAACGTGCCCGGCCTGTACTTTATAGGCGAGGCTGTGGATGTTACCGGCCCCTTGGGGGGATACAACTTCCAGTGGGCGTGGTCTTCTGGGTACTGTGCGGGGCAGGTAGTCTGAACAAAGCGTCTGACTGATTTCGACGCAACCCTTACTCCGAACGTCTGTTTCTGTTATACTCCACCCAACGGTACACTTCCGGCAGCCTCAAACAACCGCTGGGTTTTGGCAAAGAACCACATCAGTTTCTTGCTCCTCCCCATTGTTCATGCCACGCTGACGGGTATGTTCCGAACTTATAAGTTCGAAGGAGTCAGTGTTTTGACGTTATCTAATACCCTTCGCCAGGGGGCGAAACCCAACTCCGGTGGCCCACGCCGAGAAACCCACCCCGCAGTTTGTGTTGTATGTGGCACAAACACCACAGTTCCCTTCATTCCCCGTCCTAACCAAGCTGTTTACTGCCCAGATTGCTTTAGGTCACAGAACCGACAAGAGACAAGCGCCCATCCGGTTAGCGCTGAGCAGCAAGCTCGGCTCGCAGCCGTTTTCCCCGATATGACGATTATGCCCACTACAAGGGCAGCTCTCGCCGAAATGGAGATAAAGGACCCAACACCAATCCAGATAGCAACGATTCCTGCCCTTTTGGCGGGTAAAGACGTAATTGGTCAGGCCCGAACTGGATCCGGGAAGACCTTGGCCTTCGCGATTCCAATCGTAGAGGGTGCCGATCCATCCCAACGCGGCGTTCAGGCACTGGTACTGGTCCCAACCCGTGAGTTGGCCATGCAGGTGGCTGAGGTTGTTCGTAGATTGGCGAAGCGACGGTCGCTTACGGTAACCCTTCTCTATGGCGGACGTTCCCTGATACCAGAGAGTCGAGTTCTGCGAGGCGGCGCCCAGATTGTCATTGGTACACCCGGCCGGACGCTGGATCACCTCCGACGTGGAGGCCTAATCCTCAAGAACCTCAAAATGTTTGTACTGGACGAAGCCGACGAGATGCTAGACCAAGGGTTTCAGCATGATGTAGAGGCTATTCTAGAAGCGACACCCGTTGCAAGGCAGATGGCTCTCTTTTCTGCGACGCTGCCAACCTGGGTGGCAAAAACTGCTCACAAGTACCTGCACAATCCAGAGTCAGTTGCTGTGGACTCTGATGGCACGGCGCCCCCGGAGATTGAGCACAAGATTTATGAAATTGATAAGAGCCATAAGATAGCCGCCCTACGAACGTATTTGGACAAGCGTACCGGGCCTATTCTGATATTTGGCCGTACAAAGCACGGTGTACAGAAACTTGCCACACAACTTGTGGATCTGGGTTACCCCGTTGATTCCCTTCAGGGCAACTTGAGCCAGAACGCAAGAGAAACAGTGATGAGGGGCTTCCGCTCTGGCAAGGTACCGATCTTGGTTGCAACAAACGTTGCAGCTCGCGGATTGGATGTCAAAGGGATAGAACAAGTTATCAACTTTGACCTCCCGGACTCGGAGTCGCACTTCACCCATCGCACGGGCCGCACAGGCCGCATGGGGCAACAGGGTGAGGCAATTACGTTCATCACTTGGGAAGACGGCAAGAAGTGGCGAGAGATTGAACGCGCATTGGGACGCAAGTTCCCGCGAGAGATATGGCCTGGAAGCACCAGCCAGTTGGATCGCCCCGGCTTCGGTGGCGGCGCTGCCCCCCGCAGGAACGCAGGAGGCTTTGGCCCCCGCAGGAACGCTGGTGGCTCTGCCCCCCGCGGGAATGCAGGCGGCCCCGGTGCCCCACGTAGTCCTTCTTCGGCGAATCGTGGTGCATGGCAACGGCCAGGAGCACCACGGACAGCACCCTCCAGGCAGGATGGAAACGGTCGAGCCCCTCAACGCTAGCCTGACATAAACGAAACACGTGTTTTGGAATGGGCCGATACTACTATCGGCCCATTTGTCATTTCTACCCTACCTGTACGTGTCCACCCACCAGACCTTTCCCCTACGGTAACCATTACCGTTGCAACTCACTTCAGGTTAGTTTGACCCATTATTAAGGGACAGATGGCCCTACCACGCCCCTGCCATTGAAACCATACTCGCTCTAATAGTCTGGTAAGGCTATGTCTTTCGGGGATGTGGCCGGCCTAATCAATGGAGGTGAATGGAATGCTGTCAAAGGAAGAAAATGAATTGGTAACCAGGGTAGGCCCGGGTACCCCTATGGGGAATACCCTCCGGCGATATTGGATACCTGCTTTGCTTTCTTGGGAGTTGCCTGAACCGGATTGTGACCCCGTGCGGGTGCGCCTGCCGTGTGAAGACCTTGTGGGCTTCCGAGACACGGACGGGAGAATTGGCATCATTGATGAGTCATGTCCCCATCGGCTGGCCTCAATGTGGCTTGGGCGTAATGAAGAATGTGGGCTGCGCTGTGTGTACCACGGTTGGAAATTTGACGTGGACGGCAATTGTGTCGACCAGATGAACGAGCCCGTCGGCTTTGAAGAGAAAATCAAGATCAAGGCATATCCAACTGTGGAAATGGGCGGGATTATCTGGGTGTATATGGGGCCGAAAGACAAGCAGCCAGCGCCTCCGGCTCATGAGCGTTCACTGGTTCCTGATGAGAGACGCTACGCCACCAAGGTTCTGCAAGAATGTAACTGGCTACAAGGACTGAAAGACGGTATTGATACGTCTCACGTGCCAATCTTGCATAAGGCAATCTCAACCACATCATCTCAGCCGGGTATAGACCCCAACAGTGCCTTTGTGCATGGAGAGGCGCCAACACTCAAGGCGGGCATTACTGACTACGGATATCGCTACTTTGGCATCAGGAAGTTGAGCGCAGACGAGCGTTACGTGCGCGGCTACCGCTTCCTCATGCCCTGGACCCAATTGCGTCCAGGAACTGAGGATGAAACCGACGACCACTTCTGGGTGCCCATAGACGATGAGAACTGCGTGGTATGGAATTGGTTCTACACGTATGAGAAGCCGTTGGAGGAGGGCAAACGAGACCCCTGGCAGGCAGGTAACAGCTTCACTTCTGACATTGACATCAACAACAGGTTTCGCTCCTACAAGAACCGGGGCAATAACTGGATGATAGACCAGGAGAAGCAACGCACAGAGACTTTCACCGGCATATCAGGCATCAACATCCAAGACAGGGCTACCCAGGAGACAATGGGCCCTATAGTTGACCGCACTCGAGAGCATTTGGGCCCGGCAGACGCGGCCATCATTGCTACACGTAAGCTCCTGGCAGAGGCAGTTAGAATTGTGGAAGACGGAGGTGATCCTCCGGGCGTTGCACCCACGTACTATGAAATCCGTGCAGCAGAGGCTGCCCTCCCAATAAAAGATGATTGGTTTAAGGCCTTGATGGCTCGTATGTATCCAAAGACCGGCGGAGTCAAAGTATAGAAGTTAGCCTTGAGATGGGGCTCTGGCAAAAGCCACAAAGGCCGGCCAAAGCCCCATCTTATTTTTTGGGTGTTAGCACTGCAGCAGGTCACGCCTTGTTTCACGATAATAGTGTTTGCGCGGTAATAAGCGGCTTAAAGCCGTCAGCCGACACCTCAGGACATATCCTGAGGGACATTATGGAGCGTGAATAATGACACCTGAGCAAGTTGAATTAGTTCAGTCAACATGACAGAAAGTTGTTCCCATTGCAGGAACGGCAGCAGACCTCTTCTATAACAGGCTTTTTGTGCTTCATCCTGAAGTCCGAGCGATGTTCCCAGACGATATGGCGAAGCAGAAGGAAAAGCTTGTGTCCGTCCTGAACACCGTAGTGACTTCCCTTCATAAGCTTGAGTCGCTAGTACCCACTGTAGAAGAGTTGGGTCGGTTCCACGGCCGCAAGGGCGTAAAGGCCGAGCATTATGGTGCCGTTGCTGAGGCGTTGCTCTGGACCCTGGAGAAGGGTCTAGGCGTTGCCTGGAGCTTGGAAGCCAAAATAGCCTGGACAGAGGCGTATACCATCCTTACTGAGACCATGCAGAGTGCTGCAGTAAAAGCATAAACCTCTAACTGAATTCTGAGAAAAGCCCGCTTAGGTCAATCCTAAACGGACTTTTCCTTTGCCCATTGTTTGACGTTCCTTGAAGCTGCCAATACAATCAGCGCGGTCTCATCAATCTGAAAACAAAATGGAGGCGCGCTATGTACCTACTTCAAGAGATTCTTCACTTTGGAACCGGCAGAAACTCAGAGGCTATCAAACGCTTGAACTGGATTCACTCTCTGATGCAGCCCAACCCTGGGTTTGAGGCTGCCCAGATATGCAGCTATCTGGGTAACTCATCCCGCCACCTCATCCTGCGTATGTGGGAGGACAAGGATGCCTTTACAACGTTCCGTGCCACACCTGACGGTCAAGGTTACGCTAAGAATCGCCCTGAGGGCATCTATGAGGGCCAACCCGTGGGGCGAGAGTGGGAAGACATCATTGATACACCGGGAACCGCAAAGGGGAACTTCCTGATACGTGGTGTGTTTGATATTACTGAAGGCCGCTGGGACGATTACACCGCACTGCGCAAAGGCCAGGACGAAGTCCATAAAGAGATGGGTGGGCTCCAGTATTCCCGGAACTTCAAGCAGTTGGACGAGGAGAACTCGGCATTGATGCTGATTCGCAAGACCAGCCGTGAGGATCACCTGAAGTATATGGAAAGCCACTTGCTGGCGAATCTACGGACCACCGGGCCTACCGGAACATTCACAGCTAAGGGCAATGAATACTACGAAATCATCGACGAAGTCACCAAATAGCGGACACCACCAGCCATAGTTGGTGAGGGCCTGAATAGAGCTGAGTGACTTAGGGGCTAGGGGTAAGGCGCAGGGCCACTCTAGCCCCTAATGATGCCCTACTGATTACTTCTCTCTCCCTGTACGTATCCCCCAGTTATCACCTCTGGTCTCACTCTCAGGTAGGATGCCCAACTACATAGCCTCTGCGAAGATATGTCTAACGGATTTGAAGACAAATCGAACCGCAAAAGAAAGAGGTTGACATGGTAGTAGATGGATGGGCGAAGGTACTGTACACGGGATACCGGGTTATGCTTTCAAGCTCTATGGCTGCTGCGTTTGCGCTTCTGCTCGGCAACTAAAAAAAGTAAGAAAAGGCTATCGGCGTGCTGATTTAGTCAGTACGCTGTTTTTTTGTCCATCGCTGAAACTGAAAACCTAGCGAAATGCATTCCACCTAGGGTACCCTGTCCTTCTACGATATTCATATGTGTGCCGAAAGGGGATCTATGGTTGATCGGATTGGAATCATAGGGGCAGGTGCCCTTGGTAGCTACGTTGGAGCCTTCTTGGCGAAGGAGGGACATGACATAACCTTTATCGATATGTGGCCGGAGCACGTTGAGGCAATGAAGCGTGACGGTTTGCGGGCCAGCGGTAGCCAGGGCGATTTTTATGCACCGGTTACGGCTCTTCACCTCACAGAAGCCCAGAGCATTGTTGATCCCTTTGATTTTGCTTTCATCTCCATGAAGTCTTACGACACAGAGTGGGCAACGCATCTCATCAAGCGACACGTAAAGCCTGATGGCTACTTCGTTTCCCTCCAGAACTGTTGGAATGACCCTGTTATCGGCGATATCGTAGGCGCAGACAGAGAGTTGGGTTGTGTAGCATCCCATATTGAAGTTGCACTCTGGGAGCCGGGCCATGTTGAACGGGGTGGAGCCGTGGGCAGAGACTCAGGCCATCACGTCTTCCGCGTAGGTGAACAGAGCGGGAAGATCACGGCCCGGTCTCAGCACATTGCGGACATCCTGGATGCCATAGACGGTTCATACGCCTCTGATAACTTGTGGGGCGAGCGTTGGGCCAAGCTGTGCCAGAACTCTATGGGGAACGCAATTTCTGCCATGACAGGAATGGGAACCAATGAACTGGCGGCTGACCAACGCTGCCGTTCAATATCCGTTCATCTGGCCAAAGAAGCGGCGCAGGTTGGGCTGGCCCTTGGGTTTGACATTGTGGACATCAATGCAATGCCAGCAAAGAAGTGGGCAGACGCAGATAAGGGTGACGTCTTTGAGGAGCTTAACGATTACTTTGCTGGCAGACGCTCACGGGTGAACTGGCTTGCATCAATGGCCCAGGATGTGCATAAAGGCCGCAAATCAGAAGTTGATTACATGAACGGACTGGTTTCAAGGAAAGGTTTGGAGGTTGGAGTCCCAACCCCCTACAACGATGCTATGGTCACGGCAATGCACCGTATAGATGACCGATCCCTGCCCCAAGGGCCAAACTTGATTGATATTGTCCTAGCAGAAGTGCGCCCGTAATGGGCGCACAGTTTGGCAAAATATGAGGCCTGGGCAATTACTACCTCAGGCCTCAGACGGTCTGGCCTTGGAACCGGTGTAGTTCTAGGCAACGCCAATTGGAGGTGGCGGAGCAGAGGGAACGATGTATGCGATGGGCTTCCTTGACCCCGCATAATGCTTAAAGGCAATTAGGGTGCCAATGACCACCATGGCCGATGGTGACGCTAAGGCAGCAGCCATGAGGCCAAGCCACCGTGGCTGTCCGTTGGCGATGCCTGGAGCAAAGATGGCTACGCCTATTGCAACCAAGATGAAACCCAATATTGGTATTGGCATCTTACGGACGTAGATTGCAGCAATAAACGCTAGGCTGGCAGCTACCACTGAAATGCTTGTCCCCGTTGCTGTGGCGTTGTTGATTTGCTGCGTCAGGCCATAGTTGTTGCCGATGGCTAGGGGGTTGAAGGCTAAAAAGCATAATAACCCGGTGGCAGCAACTGCTATTGCGCTACCAAATCTGATCAAGTACAGCCCAGTGCGGAATCGGGCCTTTGCTATTGTCGCGGGATCGATTGCGAATTCCATTCGAGGTGTGGCACCCGCAGGTGGCTTCCATCGCCGCTTTGAAATCATGTCGGACCCAAAGGCAACGATGGCGTAAACGATAGTTATAGCCACCAGGAAGGTGAAGGGCCAGTATTCAAAAACCTGACCCCAATATCCGCTAAAGATTGCTAACGATATTACTGAGCTACTCATACGGGAATTCTACTCCTACAGGAGCGACAGGAAGAGAATTGTCTCTACCTGAAGTCCATACGCAATTTATACCCTCTAAAAATACTATCAACGTGGGCGAAAATCAATCTTTATTGTGTAATTCCCTCCACGCGTACAGAAAGCGTAAGTGGACGGTCTACAATCTTAACGGGCCAGACGACGCAGGTACGAAGCTGTGATGTCCACACTAAGTACAAGAATGAGATACCAAATCAGCAGCAACGCCACCGTGGTGAAGTGGAAATAGCTCATACTCAGTCGGAACTCTGTGCCCAATACCCCTGCTGATACAAACCCCACCACAATGGCCGTGCGGATTATGACCTCCCATCGGTAGAACAGATACGTTACAAACCGCGGGAGTGCCTGGGGTAACACGCCATATACCATCACCTGGAAACGCCCAGCGCCGGTAGACCGTAATGCCTGAATGGGCCGTTGGTCCAATCCCTCTACTATTTCTGATGAGAGCTTGCCCAGAATCCCTGCGTTGTGAAGGCCAAGGGCAACGGCCCCAGGTAACAGGCCGGGAGAGAGCACAAAAATGATGAGCATAGCCCAGATCAACTCTGGGATGGCACGGGTCACCACAAACAGGCCTCGTACTAGGAAGAAGACCGCGCGCCAGAACCAGGAACTATAGGGAGCCATATCCCCCATCATCATGTTCCGTGCCCCAAACATGAAGAACGTCAGGGCAAAGATGGCGGCAAACCCAATGGCCAGTACGCTCATGGCCAGAGTTTGGTATGCAAGGTGCCCGGTTAACCTCCATTCGCTCCACTGGGCAAACGCCGGAGTGCTGGAAGACCCAATACCCAAAAGATCGCTCAGGAAATCTTTGAACCGGTTAACGGTATGCATAGAGAAAATCGAGTGGCTCTGTGCTCCATCGGCGTTCAGAACAAAGACCCAGGAAGCAGCAATCAACACCATCATTGTAATCATGCTGAAACGTATGAACGTGACCCTAGGCCAAGTGAACCTAGTGGCAGTGGGGCGTGACGTGCCTTCGATCGTTGTCATTCTGACAGCCTCCGGCGTACCATTGTGCTCCAGACATCAACAATCACCACCAGGCCAATCAAGAACAGCAGGTACGTCCACACCTGTTGATAAGCAAGGTCATCTAGGGCGATACGTAACTCATGGCCCAGTCCGCCAAGACCTACAAAACTCATGATGGCTGCGGAACGGATACCGCATTCCAAGCGGTAAAAAGTGTAGCTCAGCATATCTGGGAGTGCCATGGGAAGTCGACCGTACCAGAACACACGCCACTCAGAGGCGCCGGTGCTGCGTAGTGACTGCAAAGGAGCCTCTGGCACGTCTTGCAGTAATTCTGCATAAATGCGGCCAAGAATGCCGCCGTAGGGGATGGCCAGGGCCAGTACTGCCGCTATTGGCGATAGGCCGATAGCAGCTACAAACAGCCAGGCCCAAACCAGTTCATGGATTGAGCGGAAGAACGCCAGCGTGAACCGAGTCACCCCGGTGCTACTGACCTTGACCCATGACGACTTAGTTAACACGCCAGAACCGATGGCCCCAAGGGGAATGCCGATGAGTAATGCAAGGGTGAGGCCCGCTACAGCGTAAGCAACTGTTGTCCAACTGGCGGAAATCGCTGTGGTTAGTGTGTCAGTGGAGAGGTCCAGGCTAAATAGCGCCGAAGCAAATTCGCCCATAGCGCTGATGCCACCGGAGTGAATAAAGCCTGATGTCCAATCAAGATTTAGCAGGCTCCATATGAAGGCAGCCAGTAGGATAAGGGTTAGGACCCGGCGGCTCTCTAGGAGCTTAGGCTTCTGCGCGGAGTCCCTGGAGGTCATAGAGGTCATGGAGCATATCCTCGGTCACTTCGTGGCTAGGACTGTCAAAGATTACAACGCCGTTGCGTAGCCCAATGAGGCGCGAGAAGTGCTCACGGGCAAGTTCCACGGAGTGCATGCTGGCAACGAGAGTTTTCCCTGCCTCTTCTGCAATTCCCACAAGCAACTGCAGTACCTCGCCGGCCCTTGCTGGGTCCAGAGAGGAGACTGGTTCATCTGCAAGGATTACTTGCGGGTCTTGCACCAAGAGACGTGCGATGGCGACGCGCTGTTGCTCGCCACCGGAAAGGCTCCCAGCCCGTTGGTATGCTATCCCTTCCACCCCTACCCGCGCTAGTGCGGAGAGGCCGATACCCCGGTTTAAGGGCCAAACCAGAGAGACCAGGGATTTGAGTAAGCTCCACTCACCCAACTGCCCGGCAAGGGCGTTTTGGAGAGCAGAGAGGTTTGGTACCAGGTCAAACTGCTGGTGAATCATGCCTACCAGTTGAGAGACCTCATGCCCCGTGGGCATCGTAGTCAGGTCACGGTGGCAGAGCATGATGGTGCCCGTGCTTGTTTCCAGCTGGCCGGATAGCAGCCGCAGCAGCGTGGTCTTCCCTCCGCCACTTGGACCAAGGAAAGCTACTCGTTCCCCTGGGTCTATGGACAGAGACAACGGCGCAACTGCCTCTTTCTGGCCGTATTGCTTACTGACTCCCGTCAGTTCAACAGCGCAGGAAGCAGAACTGTATAGGGTTTCTTGGTCTCTATTTTTCAATAATGCCAAGGTCGCGTGCCACCTGTTCTATTGCTGCATAGTTTTCGTTGTTCGTGGAGATAAACCGGGTTGAGCCAAAGGCTCCCATAATCTCCTGCTCACGTCCTCCATCAGAAGCTAATAGTTCCAACAGCGCCTTTGTGAGCTTGCTCGTAGTGCCTGCACCGAACTCCGCGTCCACTTCTCCCCGAATTACCCAGTGGTAGTCGTAGTACGGCGGCGTGGTGAAGAATGCCTCTACTTTGTTGGTGTCTACGCTGCCATCAGCAACCCGCTTCTCCCAAACTGGGGCGTTCAATGCGCCTGCTTCAAATGCGCCGGTCTCCACCAACTTCCAGGTCTTGTCATGGGAACCGCTGTAGTTAACTGCTGGAAAATCATTCTCTGGATTGATGCCGGCCTGGGCGAGGAAGAAACGAGGCATCAGGTTCCCTGAGGTTGAGCTTTCACTACCAAAGGTGACTGATTTGCCCTTCAGGTCAGCTAACGAAGTGATGCCTAAGCCCTTCTGGGCGATGAATACAGAATGGAAAGCCTCGTCTTCTTGTCGCTGTGCAATGGCTTGGGACCCAGGCGAAGCCAGCCTGGCTTGTACCCCCGTTAGGCCTCCGTACCATGCAAGCTGAATATCTCCCTGCCGGAACCCGGTTACTACGGCTGCGTAGTCCACTGATGGGAGGTATTTTACGTTCAGACTTGTTTCTTGGCTGAGGTATTCTGCCAGCTTGCCGAATCGCGTTTCCAGCAGGGAAATGTCCTGATCCGGTATCCCTGCAATGTACAACGTTCGTTCCTCGGTATCAGAGGAACAAGCGCCAGCTACTATTGCCGCGCTAACGATTAACATCAATAACCACGTTGGTTTGAAGAATGATAGTGACCGTTTGAAGTTCATGAAGGTACCTTTTCCACTGTTTAAATCGAGTGCATTGTAGCTAGCCTACGATTACGGTATAGTACTGGCAACTATCATGCGTAATCAGCATGCAAGGAATTAACCATGGAACTGACGGAAATGGAGACCTTTCTAGCTGTCTCTCGTCATAAGAGTTTTACGGGCGCTGCATGGGAATTACGGTTGACGCAACCCGGTGTCAGCCGCCAAATCCAGAAAATTGAGCGAGAACTTGAGGTTGTGCTTGTGGAACGCAGGCGCGGAGACCTTAGATTGACGTTGGCCGGGGATCGATTCAAAGCCTACGCAGAAGATGCGTTGGAACGACATAATCAGTTCTTATCCAGCCTACGGGCCGATGCAGCAACGCTTTCTGGTGATCTCAGCATTATTGCCAGCACCACCACTGGGGAATTCATTGTGCCGGACTTGGTGGCTCGGTTCACATCCCTGCACCCAGGCGTGGTGCCTGAGGTCTTTGTGACTGACACAGCCCAGGTGGTAGAAGAGATAGCTGACACTCGCTGGGACATTGGATTCGTTGGAGCGCGTCTGCCTGGTCGAGGGCTGCGGTATGAGGTAACCGGTGAAGACGAAATTGTGCTTGCCGTCTCTGCATCACACCCCTTTGCCGAGAGGGGCAAGATTGACCTCTTTGAGTTGGAAGGACAGCCTTTCTTGGACAGAGAAGGCGGCTCAGGAACGCTCCGTAGCGTTAATGCTGCTCTGGCAAAATATGGTGTTGTGTTGCCGCCGCACCCTGTGGTGATGGGCGTCAGTTCTACCCAGGCCATCCTTGCCGGGGTAGACAGAGGGTTTGGTATCGGCTGGGTCTCAGCCCTGGTATTTGTTCCTGCGTGGAAGGGTAGAGTGGCACCTGTTCGATTGAAGGGACTGCCGTTACGACGTTCCCTGTACCTGGTGCAGAACCGGCAGCGCGCGCTTCCTGCCGTGGCAACGGCCTTTGCAGATTGGGTTCGGAACGAAGGGAAGGTAAATGCTTCCCCAATTAGCCGTACGAAGCGCTCAGCATAGCCAAGCTGTGCAGTTGGCTGATTGCCTGTATACTGCCGATGGTTTAATGGCCCATCAGCAGTGGAGGCTTCATGGCCCAGAGCGAAAAGCCTAATTCGTCTGAGATACCCCCCCAAGAGCCTGACCAAGACCAAGATGCAGATGCCAAAGTTGACCTCCTGGCAGATGCAGGGGTCTTCTATGGTTGGTGGGTTCTTGTTGCTCTTGCCCTTATGCGTGTCATGGCCTCAGGTGTCGGGAACAACGTGCGCAGCCTGCTCGTCCTGCCTTTGGAGGAGGAGTTTGGTGCCTCTAGGGCGCAGATATCGCTGATGGCCACCGCCGGGAGCCTGGCCATCGCGCTGACAGGTCCCTTGGGTGGCTGGTTGATGGACCGCTATGGCCCACGGCGAGTCATGTTTGTGTCCCTCATTGTTGCTATTTCCGGCTATCTGATGCTAGCTGGAGCTCAGGCGCTTTGGCAGGTAATCATCATCTTCACCATCCCACTTGGTGTTGCCTATAACTGGGCCATCCTCAACTCCGGCGCACCCATCCTCAATAACTGGTTTGATAGAGGTAAGGCTCGGGCGCTGTCGCTGCTAAACGTCGGCCACGGGGCGGGCGCGCTGATGCTGCCGCTTATGGCTATAGCTATTACCGAGTTGGGCTGGCGCACCGCGATGCTCATTGGCGCTGCTGCGATGGCGGGGGTTGGGTTTCCTGTTGTGTGGGCCGTCAGAAACACCCCAGAGGAGATGGGTCTTGGCCCGGATGGTGACCCACTTGTAGTGGCGAAAGATGGGACGGGGCCCTCTGCTGCCCAGTCGGGCATGACGCTGTCGCAAGCTGCAAAAGGCCCATTCTTTTGGGCGGTGGGCATTGGCAGCGCGTGCCTGTTATTCGTGAACACCAGTATCGCGTTTCATCTGGTACCGCTGCTGGTCTGGAAGGGCGAGAGCGCAAGTTTTGGGGCAATTCTTCTCAGTACGCAGTTAACATGGACAGTGCCCATCGTGCTTGGCGTTAGCTGGGCCGCTGACCGCTTTGACGGCACCCGCATCATGACAGCTATGATGGCGGTTGTGCTCTGCGGCGTTGTGGTCATGTTGTGGGCTCATGACATTTGGGCCTACATACTGGCAGTTTCTATGCTGGCTTTCGGTGGCTCCCATTGGGCCATCTTGTGGGCGGTGTTAGGTCGGCAGTACGGCCGTGCCCACTACAACATCATCCGGCTGTCCATTTACTCCATCCTCATTGCGGGCATGTCCGGTGCGCCCTTCTTTGCAGGGCTTAGTTATGACAAGACTGGCAGCTACGCCCCCTGGCTTCGGATATTGTTGGTCGTCGGTGTACTTGGCATTGTGGCCTTTGCGGTGGCTGCGATTACTAGGACAAAGTCGACTCCAAAGGTAGGAACTTGAACGATTCGAGGCTTGGCATCGTATTGGGCATTGTGACAGTTCTGGCGTTTGTCGCTGCTGGGTGTAGCGGCTCATCCCCTGCCCCGGCGGCAACCCCAATTACGCCAATTGTCACGCCGATCACACTACCCACGGCCACGGCCACGGCCACGGCCATGGCCATGGCTACGCAAGTTCCGTCACCTGTACCACCTACGCCGCCCCCAACACTGACGACCACTGCCCCTCCTGCAATCGCAATGCCGGTTGTCGTGCCGGTTGTCGTGATTGCAGCGAGCGCTACCCTTGGCGCCTGTGATTTCCGTTTGGAGGTTGCTGACACTACCACCGAACGAGGACGGGGCTTGATGAATCGCGCATCCATGCCCCATGACCAGGGGATGCTTTTCGTCTATGGAATCCAGCAAGAGCTGAACTTCTGGATGAGGCACACGTTAATCCCACTGGACATCGTTTTCTTGAATGACGCCTTGACGGTGGTTGATGTCCAAACGATGATCCCCGAACACGAAATCTTACCGAATCTCCTACCCATCTACACCTCTGCGGCCCCTGCTAAGTTCGCTCTGGAGGTAAATGCCGGAGTAGCTGCTGACTGCGGTATCACCCCCAATCTCGTGATGAGCCTCTCCTACCTCAACTGACCCAACGTGCTGGGTTTACGCTTCTGGCGCCATAGGAGTGCGATGAAATACCCTGGGGTGTACACTGCCCGCATCACGAAATCTGAATTCTGGAGGGACTATGCCAACCTTCACAATACTGAAGCCTTCCCGAGTCATGGACGGTACTGACAGCCTACCAAAGACCGGGATGGCAGTCCTAATGCAGGATGACCGTATTCAGGCTATTGGCCCTGAGGCGCAAATCACCTTTCCTGGCGGCGCAACTGGTGAAATTTTAGACTTCCCCAACGCCACACTTCTCCCCGGCCTCCATAGATTGCCATACCCACACCAACATGCCAGGTACAGGCCGTAGAGGCGAAGATGTGAACCGTGAGGACACGGACAACACTCGACTCATGTGCTCCGCCCACAACGTAGCTATTGCTCTTCAAACGGGTGTCACGACTGTGTGCGACTGCGGCGGTTGGAACAAGACGACGTTCTCTCTTAAGGAAGCTATCAAGCAGGGGTTGGTCAACGGCCCCGCGTCCTGGCGGCTGGCCGACCCATCACCACCACCGGTGGTCACTGCTGGTTCATGGGTTCCGAGGCTGACGGTATGGATGGCGTTCGGCAGGCGGCTCGGTAGCTCATTAAAGAGGGTGCTGACTTCCTGAAGGTCATGGGCACCGGCGGGAGCACCCTGGGCACAGACCCCTTCCGGCCTGCTTTTTCTATGGAGGAACTCCAGGCAATAGGTGAAGAAGGCCATCGTCGCAACCGAATCGTTGTGGCGCATTGTCGAACCAACAACGCCATGAGGATGGTGGTGGACCCAGGGTTCGATGCCATCATGCAAGCCTGGTTCACCGATGACTCCGGCGTAAAGGTCTACGATGAAGCCTTGGCTGACCACATCGCCTCCCACGGGGTGCGCGTGAACCCAACATTACAGATTACACGTAGCCGGTTTTTCCTGTATGAGGAGCAGTTGCAGCGCGGTGAGCTACCGGAAGCGGATGCTGCCCAGTACGCCAGGATGCAGGCCAACCATGCGGAGACCCTTGACCACTGCGGACGGTTGTTCAAGGCTGGCGTGAAGCTGATGGCCGGTTCCGATTGTGGCTGGGAGCGCATGAACCGCATGCATATCAGCAACTACCTGGGGTTTGCTTTTGAGTACATGGTGGGTATGGCAAGCCTGACGTTGGGCGGCGTGCTGAATCAGTTTTCAGACCTGAAATTATGTTTCTTTGAGGTTGGTGGTGCCTGGTTGCCGTGGCTGATGTATACCCTTGACCGCGTGCATCACGTGGAGCCGCAGTGCTCCCGCGTTCCCAACCCACCCAGCGAGTACATAAAACGTTCCTGCATGGTAGCTGTGGAGCCCGACGAGTGGTGCTTGCCCCAGGCCATCGCATCAATCGGTAGTGAGAACTTCATCATCGGTAGCGATTACCCACACCCGCCTTCGACATACCCAAACACCGCAGCAGGTCTTGAGAACATGGAGGGTTTGACGCCGGCGCAAAAGGAGAAAATCTTGGAGCGAAACCTTATGCCGTGGATGAAATTTTCTTGTAGCGGCTACTTTTTGAGCAATGGCACCCCGGAGGTCAGGGCTTCTGCCCACTCCGGGGCGTTTTCAATGTCTGGCAGGTTGATTGGTGCTGATGGGTCTACGCGCCTTTGCAGAGATAGCTCCCACCAGCCGACAGAGTGCCACTGGCCGAACTTGTGCCCCACATCTTGGTACGTGCCCACATGGGTGAAGCCCATAGCTTCGTGGATACCCACGCTTGCAGTGTTTGGCAGCGTGACACCTGCGTAAGTGTTGTAGTACCCCTGGAGCCGCAAGCATGCGAACAGTGATGTGTACAGCGCCGTTCCTACGCCCTGACGGCGATGCTCATCGCTAATGTAGGCAGACACGTCCACAGACCACTGGTATGCGGCGCGTTCCTGGTGTTTGCTGGCGTAGGCGTACCCAAGAACCGTTCCCTCTGACTCGCAGACCAACCACGGAAGCGTCGCCAACGTGCTCTGAACACGCTTAGCAAACGATTCCGGAGTTGGTACATCTACCTCGAACGATACTGCGCTGTCTCGCACGAACGGCACGTAGATATCTAGCATTTGCTTTGCATCGTCGTAACGAGCGAGCCTGATTATCGCAGTCATTTCGTTAGGTAACCGCCAGGTCATATGGGTCCAGGGTCAAACCCTGGCCGCCAAGTATTAGAGGTGTTCCGATTTATCGGGGCCTATGCCGGGAGCGTCGTTTTGTCGGGCATCATCTCCATGCTGTTCAACACACAGGAGATCAGGGAGTAGTACCCCACGGTGACTGTCAGGTCTGTTACGCCCTGTTCGCCCAGCTTGTCCTTGACGGCATTGAAGGTTGCATCAGATACCTTGTGGTTTTGCAGCAACTCTAGGGCAAACTTAACTGTGAGGGCTTCTTCGTCGGTCAGGCCCGCGGGTGCTTTGCGATTTCCGATGGCTGCAATAGCCTCTTCACGTGCTCCGGCCTCTTTTGCCTGAATTTCATGGGCAACCCATTCGTAGTCAGCGTCCCAGTGACGTGCCACGGTGAGGATAGCCAGCTCGTTCTGGAGCTTGGGCACGGTTGTCTCGAACCGCACGTATGTGCCGGTGTGGGCTACCCTGCCTGCCAGCTCGGGGCTATGCATAATCGCCGCAAAGGGCCCTCGAACTTCGCCACGGCTGGCAACAATGGCGTCATATGCCTTCTGGTTATCTGGAGAGAGGGCTTCTCGTGAAACTGCTGATAGTCTTGGCATGGTGTCCTCCGTTCATGTTCCTTGGGGCGCGTTGAAGATACTGGGGCTGTTAGACCGTGTCAATCCGCTAGTGAGGACCAGACGCCTTGGAGCCGCTCCATAGCTTCGCCGGGTAGGGGGCCTTTTTCGGCGGCTTTGGCTGCATACTCAAGCTGTTCCATGCTGGACAAGCCGACCAGCGCTGTCGATACGCCTCGATTGGTGATGACAAATCTGATGGCGGCTTCAACCGAGCCATCTGTGTAGCCATCTTCCCAGAGGAAGCTGAAACGCTGGGCTACAGCTAAGTCATCGACGAAATCCGCACCGCTGCCGATGGGCGGTGGAGCTTGCGATGCCAGTTCATGCCGTTCTGCACTGGCGCTGAGTGCCCCGGCTGCCAGCACTCGGATGGCGATGATACCCATGTCCTTGGCAGATGCTGCGCCAACCAAGTCATTGTAATCCTGGTAGGGGTAATTGGATGGAATTGCACCGCCTTGACTGGGATTCAAAATGTTGTAAGGCGACTGCGCAGTGTTGAAGCGTCCGCTGTTGATAATTGTGTGGAGTGAGTCCGTGTCTCCCACAGCTGTGAGGCCCCAGGCTCTGACCTTACCCTGAGTCTGGAGCGTCTTGAATGCTTCCTGCACCTCAAAGGCGTCATCAGGCGTCAGAATGGACTCGCCTGCAACCCGAGCCGGCCCAATGGTGTTGTGGAGCTGTATCAGATGCACATGGTCACGTCCCAGCCGAGCAAGGCTGTTCTCCACCGCCCTTGCAACGCCGCCCTTGAGGTTGTTCATATCCTCTGGCTGGATTCGGACTTTGGTACCTACGACAGGATCAGCCTTTAGCTGTCGTAACGCGGCGCCTAGGTTAATCTCGGACTGTCCTCTGCCGTACAGAGCCGCTGTGTCGAAGTAAGTAATGCCCAGGTCAAGGGCGCGCTGAACTGCTTCCAACCGTTCCTGCACCGTGCCTCGCACGATGAGGCCGCCAACGTCTCCGCACCCGAACCCCATGACAGAGACCTTGATTCCAGTGTTGCCAAATCCTCGATATTCCATACTGCTCCCTTGTAATGCGATGAAATGCTAGACGCTTTCCAGCACCTTTTGTGCAGCATCATAGCCCCTGGCTCCCCCACGCAGTATCGGCGGTACCAGGTATACACCTCGTATGCCTGCCGAAACGTACTGCTGGAGTAATGCACTGGCAATATCGATACCGCTTCTACCGCCGTCAAGCTCCTGCCTCATTTGCGAGGGAACGCTTCCCAACACAATGCCGTCCTTGTCCAACACCTGAAGCCCCCAGAACACGGGTGTTGTCAGTGGTTCGCCGACTAGCTTTTCGTATGCGTCCAGGAACCGTTGCCGTAAAGCTAGGTCATACATAGGCTGCACAATGAAGTAGTGGGCGCCCGCCGCAATTTTCCGTTGAACCAGATTCACCTCACGTTCGAGATCTCTCTCCAAGTCCAACGTCGCGCCTATGCAGAAGTCAGTGGCTCCCCGTAGCTTTGTTCCACGATAGTCGAGTCCATCGTTTATGCCTGAAATTGCTGCAACAAGGCCTGTGGGCGTAAAATCGTCAACGGCCTTCACCTGCGCTGCCTCGATTTCCGTGAACCCGTCTCCCTGGAGGACAACCACGTTCTCAAGCCCCATCATCTGCGCGCCCAGCAACCGTGATTGCATGGCAATCTTGTTCATGTCTCGTGTGGCCATGTTGAAAACGACGTCTTTGCCCGTGCGCTCTTTGATGGTGAATGCAGCGGCAACGGAGTCTGCGCGGGCCAGCTTGCCAGGGTTGTACGCTACGCAGATGTAATCAGCATTGACTACGCCAACACGGTCAAGGGCGGTAGGGTCACCGCTCCTTGGTGGCGTGCAGTCGCACAGGACGACTAGTTTACCCGGGGATGTTGTATATGTGTCAGTGACCTTGGCCAAAACCTACTCCTACCTAGGCAGTCGAAGAGAGGCGACTCTCTTAAGTATCCGTCAGGTCATAGGGGTGAAGGGTCTTCCCCTTCTTAGGTAGCCGCAGGCGCTTAGGCCCGGTATTTTTCACCGAGAGCTGTTTCCCATCGTAAGTACGTCATCGTGTCGGCATAGTTGCGCTCCGGCCCCGTCAGCACCACATCAGCAGGGATATCGCCGGGCAATGCCAGCACCCCTGTCAGCCCTTGCTCCATAGGAAGGTTTGCGCTGCGCCATGAAGCCATGCCGCCCGAAATAGCAGAGACGTTGGTGTATCCCAACTCCTTGAGGGTTGCGCCTGCTAGCAGCGATGCTTGGCCGTCTGTGCAGGTCACAATGATTGCGGCCTGCTTGTCTGGAACAACCTCTCCAATGCGCACCTCCATCCAGCCACGAGCTATCCACCGTGCACCTGGGACGTGGCCTGACGAGAAATCGTGGCTGGTAGCGTCAAATATTACGGCGGCATTACTATATGACTTGACTTCTTGGGGTGTAATTGTCGTAATGCTTGCTGTGGCTTCCTCCAACCCTGACGGGGGTTGGCCTGCCATGCCGCTTTCTAACGGCTGACCACTGGAAGCCCATGCCGTTGTGCCGCCGTCCACTACGTACACGTCTTGGATGCCGAGCTGTCGGTACCATGACGCTGCAACCGTAGCTCTAGCCTTACCATTGCAGCAGAATACCACTGTGCCACCTTTTACTACTGCTGCATCGTCTGAGCGTTGCACTGCCTGTCCACCGGGTATCCACTGGAAGCCTGGGATATGACCCTGGGCGTACTCTTCTTTTGTGCGTACATCAATGAAGTAGATAGTGCGTTCCGCTTGGGCGACAACTAGTTTCTGCAACCCAGAAACGTCCAGGTAAAAGACACCATCTTCCTTTGATAACCGGACTGCGTAGGCTTCCGCATCTGTGATTCCCTTTGGTGACGGCTCTGGCATGTCGAGTCGGTCCGCCCCACGCTCTAGGTCATAGCCCGCCAGCATCCAGCCCGCCGTGCCGTTGGTCAACGCAGACACGTTGGTGAAGCCCATGCGTTGCAATGCCCGTGCGCCAATAATGCTCCTGGTTCTGCCCGCACAGTTCACGATAATAGCGTCGTCAGCTGCCAACCCCTCCGCAATGTCTGTAATCCTGAGGGCCAACTCGCCCCCTGGAAGGCTCCGACTGCCGGGAATGTTGAATCGTTGGTACTCCTCTGGTGTTCTGGCATCAAGGATGACTGTGCGCTTCCCTGCTGCAATCCGTGCATGGAGGTCGTCCGCGCTGATTTCCGTGACGGCGTTCTGTATCTCCACCTTCTCGCCGAAGTCCTTGCTGGGCACGTTCATGCCCCACTCGGTAGGGAGTTGCTTATTCACCCAGGCGTTGGTGCCTCCCTGGAGGACGGAGACGTTTTCATAACCTATGCGCTCCAACGTAGCCGCAGCCAGAGCTGCACGACGGCCATCGTCATCACACACCACAACCAAAACTCCTTTGAATGGCACGGAGTCACGCATTTGGAACTCAAGTCGACGCCGTGGGAGCCACGATGCGCCGGGAATGTGTGTACTGTTGTATTCTCCAGCTTCCCGGACATCCAGAAGCGCAAATGGAGAGCTTCCATCCAGGAGAGCCTTGAGGTCTATAGGTTTAATACTGCCAGCCATTAGCAGTTGTCCCATTTTGTGGTTGAGAAGTGGCTTATCTTCCCTGTCTCAGGGTTGTATTGGCGGCGGTCCCACCCACGCAAGTCAATCCCGTACACGTGGATTTCTGGGGTGGCCTTGTCCGTCAGATTGTTCATTTGGTGAATCTCGTCCACCTCTGGAATCAAGAGCGTAACCTCTCCGGATTTCACTTCTACGATGCGGTCTTCTTCCAAGAGGGCGTAGTCGTCCTGGGACTTGTCATCGAGGCGACGGTAGCGGGTTTCCATCATGGAATTGCCCATGACGTCAATCATGCCCCATGTGCCGTGATCGTGGGGGAGCGCAAAATCTCCCGGACCCCACACAACAGCCGTAACGGAAAGACCGCTTGGCGCTTGGTGAAGCAAGTAGGAGCCGTGGTTTGCTTTGGGGCCAGAACCTGTGAGATTCCTGTATTCCTCCGGAATCGCGTCCGGATTCTGTATCAGGCGTTGGAGATGTGTGGATCCTTGTTCAAACAACTTCCTCTGATCGGGCTGGTTTTCAACCAGCGCTGTTATATCGCTGATGAACTCCTCTAGGGAATACCTAACAGTAGCCATAGCTCTCCTCCAGATAGGTGTTCACATAGGGTACATGGTAACAAAGGAGAGTGTGTCGCGAGAGCTCGGTGGTGTCAACTAGACATCAGTAATGTTTTCGCGCACAGCTGCCACCTCAGACTCTATGCGGCGTACCGATGGAAAGGCAATGAACACCACAGCTACTAATACGATGTTGACTACAGCCATTACAACGAGAGATGGCTGCGGGCCGAACACCTCGGCGGCAATTCCAAGGCTAATCATTCCGATGGGCCCCAGGCCGATGGCAATGAAGCGCATGCTGATGATGCGTGCCCTCACTTCGTCAGGCGATGCCATTTGAACCATGGTGAAGTTACTTGTCATAAACATCTGAACAAAAATACCAAGGCCAAACCCAAGGAACAACGAGAGGACATAGATGGATGATAAGGCGAAGAATACCAGAACGATGCCTACGCATATTCCTGCCACAAACATGAGGATGTTGAGTTGCCGAACCCCATTGGCAACTGCAATGGTGATGGAACCACAGAACGCTCCTACGCCACTTGCAGTCATCAATATCCCAAGGTCTTGGGGGCCACGGTGCAAGACGTCTCTAATAATGACCGGCATGATAGCTTGGAACGGCATGATGAACATGGTGACTACTAAGCCAAGCAGCAGCAGCCCTATAAGAAGTTGTTGGCTACAGACGTACCGGAATCCGCCAAGTATGCTCTCAATGACAGACTCTCTGGCCTTTGCTGCGTCTGGTCTATAGCTTCCAGCGTGTTTGGGAATAGGGAAGAAGGACAGGCCAATAATGGTAGGTACCAAGAGGGCTGCGGCCACCAAGAACGCTGGGCCCATTCCCCATGCGTTGATAATGAACCCGGCAGGTGCAGGGCCTGCAACCTGGCCAAGGCTGAAGATAGTACTGAATAGAGCAACCGCGCTTGAGATATCGCCCGGCCCTACGAGGTCAGGTACAACCGATGTGCGTGCTGGCATAGCGAACGAGAATGCCACACCGTTGGCTAACGATAGGGCAAAGACATGCCACACTTCAATCCATCCACCAAAGAGCAGAATGGCCATGACCAGCAATGACAGGAGGTTGAAAACGTCAGTGGTTATTAGGAGTATTTTTCGGGCTCCTCTGTCTGCTAGCACGCCACCTAGAAGGGGGAGGAACAGCATAGGGAGTAGTTGTGCTGCATTGACCGCGGTGACCATGAACGCCGAGTCAGTTAAATCGAGGATTAACCACCCTCTGACGATGAGAATCATGAAGAAGGATACGATGGAGAGTAAAGAGAAGAACCAAAAAACTCCAAAACGCTGATGGGAAAAGGCGCGCAGCGGCCCCCGCCTCAATCGGCTGTATTGTCGGCCTGTATTTGTCGGCGAAACCTCGCTGGGCAAGAAGCGCTCCTTCAGCGAACCTACGATATATATATACGAAAGAGTAATGAGAAACCGACGTTGAGGACCCCATCACTGGCGGAGACAAACAGGAGCGGGTATATGCTCGTTTGTGCCGTAGGCATCCAGTATAGCAGTAGGCAGATGCCGCGCCTATGGGGGAAAGCCGCATGGCACCCTGGCTGATTTGTCTATGCTGCCGTTGAAACCCAACTGGATGCGGTGAGCACCCTATGCTATGAGTAAGGCCACAACGTGGTTGGCCGCTTCTTCCAGCGACACCATACTTGCGTCAGCTTCAATGCGAAGCTTAATTTCTGCCTTGCCCTCTTTCAGGTTCCGAGGGCTGACAACAACTCGCACAGGGAAACCCAGGAGGTCTGCATCGTTGAACTTCACGCCCGCTGATTCTGTTCGGTCGTCATAGAACACTTCAACCCCTGCATCCTGTAGCTGCTGGTAGATGCTATCTGCCGCCTCTGCGACTTCAGCGGTTTCCATGTTCAGGCCTGCCAAGTACACATGAAAGGGCGCAATGCTTACTGGCAGGGTCATTCCCTTTTCATCATGGTTTTGCTCTACCGTTGCCGCCAGTAGCCTTCCAACGCCAATGCCGTAGCAGCCCATGATGGCGGGCTGCTGCTGTCCCTCGGGGTCCTGGAAGGTTGCTTCCAACGCTACGCTGAAGAATGTGCCCAGCTTGAATACATGACCGACTTCAATTCCTCGAGCTGCTTCAAATGCGGTACCGCATTTCAAACACGCGTGGCCGCCCTCTGCTAACGCGATGTCAGCTACCAGGCCTGGCGTGAAATCCCGTGGTGTGTTGACGTTGAGCAGGTGGTAGTCAGGCTTGTTTGCCCCTGCAACAAAGTTGGTCCCTACAAGAATGGACTCGTCTGCAACGCTCTTAATGCCCTTCAACCCTACTGCGGACGCTGATCCGGCCACGAGCCCTGCTGCTGCGACTTCCTCGTCTGTAGCTAGCCGAAGGTCATTGCAGCCCAGCGCGCGCTTGAGCTTGATATCGTTCACATCCAGGTCCCCGCGGATTGTGACAAACACCATAGCGCCCTCAGCCATGTAGAAAACGGCCTTTAACGTCTGCTCTGGAGTGACGTGAAGGAAATCCACCAGGTCTTGTATCGTCTTCTGCCCTGGTGTGTGTACGTCTTCTACGGGTAGTAGAGCTTCTGAAAGTGCGGGAGGTCGAGTGAACACAGCTCGTTCCGCGTTGGCTGCATAGCCGCAGTTAGGACAGTGGATGAACGTGTCCTCGCCAATCTGGCTGGGCATGATGAACTCGTGGGAGTCCTTGCCGCCAATGGCTCCGCTATCTGCTTCAATTTGCATAGCGGGGATACCGCACCGTTCAAAGATGTTGTGGTATGCCTGCACCATTCGTTGGTAGGTTTGGTCTAGTGACTCCGCATCTGCGTGGAAGCTGTACCCGTCCTTCATATCAAACTCTCGGACGCGAATCAGCCCGCCTCTGGGCCGGACCTCGTCTCGAAACTTGGTCTGAATCTGGTAGACCAACATGGGTAGGTCCCGATAGCTCTGAAGATGCTGCTTTACCAGCAGCGTTACCGCCTCTTCGTGAGTTGGGGCAAGCACCATCTCACGGCTTCTCCTATCCTGGAGTCTTATGAGGTCTGGACCAAACGTTGCGTCGCGACCAGACTGCTGCCATAACTCTCGAGGTTGAAGAGCAGGGAGTTTGATTTCCTGTCCTCCAGCGGCGTCTATCTCCTCTCGGATGATGGTT
>Ga0115002_10002241_pt1 | contig 25495 bp, 26 predicted proteins | sample ArcticOcean_MG_C_8_FD_89576 | JGI IMG/M metagenome (GOLD analysis project Ga0115002, IMG submission 89576) | Marine microbial communities from western Arctic Ocean - ArcticOcean_MG_CB11_86 | ecosystem: Environmental > Aquatic > Marine > Oceanic | place: Arctic Ocean: Canada Basin | collected... | reverse complement strand
GACAATCTCCTGGATCTGTTCCGCGTGCCCCCTGAAGGTCGGTCGTCCGAATGCCAGATGTATTTCCGCTGCTTTGGGCACACACTAGCATGGATGCACCGGGTTCACTGTAGCTTGAAAGTTTTCCTTGATCTCCGACAGCTCCAACTGCGATCGAATAGCGATTGGCCGCCCAACCGTCGTAGTTTACATTACTACCAATCGCCCTACCATTGCCTGCAGCCCAAACGTAAATAGATCCAAGGCCTCCACGACCATTTTCTACAGCATTCTTAATTGCTGAGATTGAAAGGTTTCCCGGTCCAGCCATTCGTGCTCCACCATCGGTATCGGGTCCCCAGCTATTATTGTAAATATCAACCAGATCAGATCTGTGGGCAACAGCGGACGCTTGTCTGCTTGACGAAACGCCGCTGTTTTCATCGATAAGTCGAATACCTAAAAGCTCAGCATTAAAAGCCGACCCAACTCCGCAGCTTTCGTTTGGTGCCGCGGCCGCAACTCCTGCTACGGCCGTACCATGGGTTTCGCTTTCATCTTCTGGAGTTGGGGAAGGGTCATTGTCAATGTAATCAAAATCAAGGTCGCTTCTGTAGTTGGGAGCCAAGTCAGGGTGGGTTCCTTCAGTTCCGGTATCTACAATGGCGATAAATACCCCTGCTCCTGACACACCATAATTCCAAGCCGGATAAATATTAGAATCTTCCCCAGCTACATTTCTTCGATCGCCTACATTCTTTAAATGCCATTGGTCCTTCAGAGTTGGATCAGAAAACGGAGGCGGTGATTCATCATATCGAAGCGCGAAGGTTTCCAATATTTCTTGTTCGAACCACCGGACACTAGAGTGATTTTCAAGTATCCTTTCAATTTCACTCGCTCGTGACAATTGATCTGAACCTGGGACCTGAATGACGAACACATTGGAAAAGCCTGCTACTGGTTCAATTGTCTCTGCCTCTAATTGAGATAGAAGTTCTTCCTTAGGAGTCGGTTTGTTTAACTGAACGGTCCACGTGTTGGACACTTGATAAGATTCTGTCCATGCCTCATGATTGCTAATAGCGTCGGTGAGACTAGCGACCGTTACATTTTGATAGGGGCTCTGTTCAATCGGACGGCTTTCATCGCCAAATAAATAAACAACCGCCTCTGCATTTTTACGCTTGGGGTCTTGCACCATGGTCGTAGGCAACTCTTCTTCATCGGAAGGGGTATGCAGTTTATCTCGGCTGATGAACAAGCCGGTTAAGAATAAAACTATAACCAACCCGAACCATGTCTTTCTAGAAAGCATCAATTTGGTAATTAATTACTACGACCGTATCCCAATTTTGGATTCTCACTTGGCAATGATAGCGGCAATATTTTCCTCGCATTAATATTTGGCCGCATGGGTTTATCGCAGGAATTAGTTCAGGACAAAGAAAACCTAAGTAAGCTGATCCTCGTTTCAACGTAATAAATATAGGGCGCGACTTGATCTTTACTGATCAATTTACAAAAAAACCGCTTAGGTAAGCGGTTTTAAAAAGTGGCGGGATAGACGAGACTCGAACTCGCGGCCTCCGGCGTGACAGGCCGGCGCTCTAACCAACTGAGCTACTACCCCTTGGAATTGAAAGATTGAAACGTATGATCACGAAATAATTTCTAGTCAAGGGGGATTCTTCCAGAATTTCGATTTTTTTGGAGACACCAATATTATTACTCTTACGTTGAGTTTTTGTTAGGATAGATCAGGCTATAAATTCATGGGTTCTCCTGCGACAAAATCAATGGACAGGTACACCAAACAAGTGCGTCCAACGTTTAAGATCGGACCATTAGTTTGGGCCCTGATTATTCAGATTGGGCTCTTGCTTGTTGCGGTTTCCATTGTGGTTGTTATTCCAAAAATAAAAAACGATCCGGAGTTTGTAGCTAAGAAGTCCATTTATCTTCCTCAACGCGAATTGGAGCATTCAATCGCTCTTTCCGAATTTCAGCAGGTCGCGAGCAAGCCGGCTCTTTTAGATCGTTTAACCACTGAATCGTTGTTGAATGCGGATCTTCCGTCTATTCCGTCATTGCCAACTCAAGAGTTCAATCCCTTCGATAATCCTGTGAATCCTCTAAACGATGCTGCTGCTTTGCTTGGAGATGCGGGTTTGATGGGATCACTTCAAGGCCTGGTTACAGAATCTTCAAAAGTCAGTTTTTTCGGAATCGAAGACCAGGCGACTCGGATCGTCATAGCATTTGATATTTCACAATCCGTAGTGACCAAGGCTAAGAAAAGCGGTGTTTCGATGCGACAATTGCAACAAGAAGCTAGCAGATTAATCGAAAGTCTGAACGCCAACACCCTTTTTGGAATCATCCAGTTCAGTAGAAGCTACGATTTTTTTGAAGATTACCTGGTCACCGGAACGAAGGCCAATAAAGAAGCTGGAGTTGTTTGGTTAGGAAAGGAATTCCGCACCAATGGTATTTCACCCAGAAATTGGATTAGGAGTCCGGTTAATGGGATTCAGTCTGTAGTTGAAGCGGCTTTCGCACGGCAGCCTGACGTCGTATTTATAATTTCCGATGGAGATTTTCAGCGCAGTAAAAATACCGGAGGTAGCCAAAACGTTCCATGGGATGAGTTATCCAGGGACATTCATCGTCTCCAACAATCTTCGCAAAAAGAAGCCCGCATTCACTTTGTAGGCTTTCAAGTAAAGGAAGCTCACAAGTCTGAACTTCTGTCCCTTGTTCGAAAATATGAGGGCGAGTTTCGCAAGCTTTAAGAAACTTGGCTCATAGGAGTTCCCGTGCTTGGACAACGCTTTGCCATGTTTCTATCTCCCCTGAAATTCCAAATTTTTCCAGACCTGCCTCGATGTTTTCCAAGCTTGGTTCGATGATGCCCTGTTTGGAATCTCCTGGAAGGTCTGGTCTGGCTTGTCGCGCCAGGTACCAACTGGCCCATGCGCGCCACCTTCTCTGATCTTCTCTTTCACCTTTTACTCGTGTGGCAAGATGTTGAAAGTGTACTCGAGGATTTCCGACAAATACAGCTTCATCATAATTTGCGACCATCCAAGACATGGCGCGGTAGGGGAGTGGCCAGGCTACTAATTCGGGTTCATTGCCGGACATATTTGTTAGTAGGGCTCTATCTACTGCCAGAATAGCCCGAGCAGGAAGATTTTGCTCCCAGAGGAGCTGCGAATAGGCCAGGGCGGTCATATAAAACTGAACGCCTTCCGCTGACTTCATAGACCGCCAATTCATAGACGCATTGGATTCTGGCAAGTATGGGCAAGGATCTAGCATCATTTATAGGATCTACTTTGGGTTGCGCTTGTTGGACGGGTCAAAGTTTCAATAAAAAAGCCCCGAATTACTCCTGGGCTTGGTAGTTCAGTTTCTTATTCTCAATGGTCTCTGTTTAGAAACTCGGAGAAAACCCAGCTGTTGCGCCGGGTTTTACAACGAAGTTTTCATCGTTTGACCATCTGTTATCATTGATCAGGAATTTAATTTCGAACGCCTTCTTGGCCGCAGAGGAAGTCCACTGCCACGTTTCGGCATCGATGTTTTTCATGACCGTTCCATTTTCCCAGCTTAATCCTGGAGCATCACCTCTTAGTGAGACAACGTTTCCAAGACCGACATCATATTTTACAATAATGGTTGTCGTAGACTTTTTTACAGCTGGTTTTTTAGCTACCTTTTTGGCTGCTGGTTTCTTAGTTTCGGTTTTTTTAGCCGCAACTTTAGTTGCCACGGTTTTCTTAACCACGGTTTTTTTGGCTGCAGGCTTTTTGGTTACCTTCTTAGCTGGCATTGCTTTGTATTGATTACTTGTTAGTTTCTATATGGAAAAATTGATCTGATTGCGATTAAGCAAAATCCGAGCCAATTTTGGAGCCCAAAACACGCCGATTCACAAATTAATCAAGCATTTTATCCAAAAGAAATTTTGTAATTATACGCTCAAAAGTAGCTTTTCTCAATGTAGAAGAAATAATATCAATGGTGTAACCCTTTTCAAGCTTACCGCGTTATTCGAGCATAGCCAAAATTAATAGGCCTAAAAATTTAATTCTCTTATACTCAAACACATATCAGCATGAACTTCAGAAAAACGACATTGATCGCTTCAGTTTTGGTTTTTGCGTTGATAGTGTCCGTTTCGGCCTCGTCTCCGAATTCCATTTCAGGGATTATCTCAAATGATTCGGTCGAGTTTGAAAAATGCAGATTGCTGGGTTTCCAAGCCGGATTATCGGTCGTGCCTCTGGTAACACATGAACCAGAAGTAAAATTTAACCAAATTCAGAATCGATTGGTCCAAAATGCCAATCCTGATGTATAAACTCTAACCCGTTCTTTAATATAATTGGCGCTTTGTTTGAAACTTCCTCAAAAACTCATTCGGAGCTCCAAAAAAGCTAAAGGTGTTTCATTGTTATCCCAGTTCGTTTGCTCTAGCAGTTTCTGAATCTAAAATGGAATCGGATACTGTAACAGATGAACAACTGGTGATGTGCGCTCGCGATGGAGAATTATCGGCCTTCGACGAATTGGTCATTCGGCACCAGGGAATGATTTCCCGTTGTCTATTCCGGTTTTGCCCCCACCAGTCCGATCTCGAGGATTTGGTGCAAGATTCTTTCGTCAAAGCCTATCGCAAGCTCCATCTATGGAAACCTACCGCACCTTTTGAAAATTGGCTCCGTCGCATTGCCTACAATACTGGCCATGATTACTTTCGACGTTCCAAAAGAACTCCCACGGCTCTATCTTCGCTTGGAGAAGAATCTAACGAGTTGTTATTAGGACGAATTGAAGACAAGACTAATATTCAAAAAGAATACCAAGTTACAGAGCAAGTTCAGCAGCTTCTGTCAGAACTTCCAGCGGATGACCGACTTTTATTAACCATGCACTACCTTGAAGAAAGGCCTTTGGCAGAAGTTGCCGAAGCCACTGGGTGGACTCTTTCAAAAACCAAAGTAAAAAGCTTTCGAGCAAAGAATAAATTACGTAAATTATTAAATCGTCATGACATCTCCGAATAATAACCCTAACCAAAACTGGACCGATATGGTCGCAGCTAGCAGAAAGGAAGTTCCTTCCGCTGTTGATGTGCGCCATGGAGTTCGAGCTGAATTGGAGAGCATGTTGAGAACGGGAACTGTAACTAGGAGCCAGGGCACTGATTGGATAAATGCCTTGGTAAGTCTGTTTAATCCTGGAATCGTCAAATTAGGACTGGCAGCAGCTTTTGTCTGTATGTTGGCCGTTGACTTCTCAATATCGACCTCTGATGTGGAAACCGAATCCGATGATCCATTAGTTACTCTATACTCTGGAGAAGGTGAATGGTCTGATTGGCTATGAATTCAACACTTAAGGCAGGGTTGATACTTACTACCATTTTTGCCATCGGGGTGATGGTGGGAGTATCAGGTATGCGAATTAAGCATAAGCGACCAGCTCGTATTCAACACGATGAGCCTGTCCGTGCGGGCGAAGCCGAAGTTAAGCGTATTGCGGGACACCTTACCGAGAAATACAATTTAACAGCGGATCAACAAGTAGCTGTCCGTACGATTCTTCAAGAAGCTCAAAAGAAGTATTATATATTCTTTGTTGAAACCCGCCCAGCCTTTGAACAAATAAGGCGCGAGCAGCGAGAGGCTATTCAAGCCCAGATGACGCCAGAGCAGTTGGTTAAGTTTGAACCTTGGATTGAGGAACGGCGTAAGAAACGTCCCGCCAGAGATGGCGTAGGTCCTAGGCCTAACGGTGATTATCGACCTCGTGGCCCTCGACCGGATGGTCCCCCACCTTCAGGCGTAGATAAGTCTCGCAAATAAGAATTTCAAAAGATCCGGTTTACAATACCGGATCTTTTTTATAACACACTTTCAGACAGGCTATTCAAAGCTATCCTGGTTTGATGAAATGATTCGTACAAATCATCGTACAAAGTCTGCATTCCGAATTCTTTGGCCAATGGATGATTACGTGCAGCTTTAAAATGACTGCGCCCCATGGCCTCGTAGTATCGTATCCCTGGGGCGGCCCTACGTTGTTCTCGATTCCGAATATGATTAGGAACAGTCCAGAAAGGAACAGCGTCTGATTCCCTAAATGAGCGTAAAGAAAGAAACGATGATAATAGTCTGCTTTCTCAATTTCTGTCACTATATCCACTAGGTATCGTAGGGGTGCCTTAAGCTCTGGGAACGATTTGCTCTGTCTATCTTCTCGAGTAAAATCGACCAAAAGACTGGCCACGTAATCTGCTAGCTCCTTGTCATCGATATTAGCTTTGAGTAGAGTCTGCCTAACCAACAGATAAAAATATAATTGAGGTGAAATTTCCAGCGTTTGAGCTCTGTCCTGAACCGCTTGAAAAAGCATTTCCTGGTCGAGAATTGAATCTAGCACCTCAGGATCAAGAAGCAAGGCCCCCAGGGCCGCTCCATCTCTTTTAGATTTCCCTAGAGACGATTGAATGAAAGCAAAATCTTCGGCGGACAAACGTGTTCGGCAATTGGGACAAACGAGATTCACGAAAACAACCTAAGGGATTCCACGTTCCAAATATAGCTTAAATTTGGCTGCCCAGTTTTTTATCACTTTCTTGACCCCAAATTATGCTATCTTCGAAGTTCTAGCTTGTGCAGTTTCGGATAATTCGTTGGCTTCGCACGTATATGGAGATCATATTTATGGGAACAGGGACTTCCCACGGCGTCCCCATGATTGGTTGTAATTGTGAGGTATGCACGAGCACCAATCTTAAGAATCACCGGACACGTACTTCGATCCACGTACGTGTAGGCGGATATTCGATACAAGTGGATGTGGCTCCTGAATTCCGCCTGCAATGTTTGGCAAACAATGTTAACCAAATCGACTGGGTGGTGCTAACTCACGAACATGCTGATCATTTAGCGGGGATGGATGACCTCAGACGATTTGTTGACTTTCGTGATGGTGAGGGAATTCCCGTTCATGCCTTTTCGGGAGTTTTGGATCGGATCAAAGAAATTTACCCGTACGCAGTGCGCGATCGTCCGGAGTTTCGTGGTTACCCTGCTTTTATTCCTCACGTTGTAGATCGAAACCAAGTTATCGAATTTCCATGGGGAACCCTTGAAACCACTGTCTTACCTCATGGTCGATTCGATGTAATGGGGATGGTATTTACCGAGAATGAAACGGGTAAGCGATTCACTTATTACACGGATTGCAAATCAGTCGGCGTTGAGCAAAGAGAGTTAGCCCGTGGTTCAGAGGTAGTCGTATTGGATGGGCTCAGGCAGGATTTACATCCAACTCATATGAACATCGAAGAAGCGCTCGAAGTAGCTGAATCTATTGATGCGCCTCAGACGTATTTTATCCATATGACCCATCATGTTAATCACGACCTTATAGATACTGATCTGCCGGAAAAGGTTAATTTGGCCTATGACGGTTTGCGAATCCAGATTTGAAATTAATTCCTCTTTGGACCGGTTATGAAACTGGCAGTCTTTATGGAAGGAAGGTGCCTTTAATTGAAAGGGGTAGGGCTTCCATTTCTCAAAAAGGCCAGATCTTTGGAATGAGAAAAACACTCACGCTGAAATACATTAGGTTAAGTGGTAGTCCAAATTTAATAAAATCACTAAATTGGTACCCGCCGACCCCATAAACAAATGTATTGGTTTGGTAACCAATTGGAGTTGCAAAACTTGCCGAAGAGGCAATCGCGGTAACCACTAGAAATGCTCTGGGGTCAACCCCCATGGTAGCAGCAATACTGATTCCTACGGGTGCGAGTAGGGCAGCTGTTGCGTTGTTCGACAATATTTCAGTTAGGACTGAACACATTAGATAGAGTACCGCGAGCATCACATAAGGCTGCCACTCGAGGGGTACAAATGTGTTTACCCCGGCTACAGCATTATCAGCCAAAAGTTTTGAGGCTCCGGTTTCTTGCATGGCCAGCCCCAAAGCTAGCATTCCATAGATAAGAAATATAATATTCCAACCCACTGAGCTGAACGCTTCTTTTGAGTTTATACATTTGGTAACCAGTAAGACACCTACGCCAATAATTGCTGACGCGGCGATTGGAAAGTTGGTGAAGGTGGTAAACCCCACGATCCCCAAAATGGTCGCTACTACTATCGGGATTTTTTTTCGTCGAGTTCGCGACGGTACGTGAGGCTTATCAAGAAGCACTATATCATTCGAATTACGTAGGGAACCAATAGCCTGGTCTGTGCCCATCATGAGTAAAGTATCTCCGAACTCGAGTGGAAGCGTTTCTAGTTTTTCTCTCACGTTTTTACCGCGTCTGTGCAGAGCAAGTATGATCATGCGGTAGCGTTGTCGAAAATCGATTTCACCCACTGTTTTACCAACAATGGAGGAAATGGGACCAATGAAGCCTTCAACAATGGATCCTTCGGAGGCGGCGATCTGCTCCATCCCTTCTCCGATTTCACCAAGAAAATCCAGTCCTTCCACATTTCTCGCCTGGGCTATACCATGAGGCTTGCAAGCTAGGACCAAGCGGTCTCCTGGTTGTAATACCACCTCATTTAGTTTGTCGGGAATCGAAACACTGCCACGAAATATTTCCAGAACGCGGACACCTGGTGTTTTCAAGATCCGCGACTCAATCAAGTTCTTGCCAGCAATCTTTGAAGTTTTATGGATGATGGCTTCAGTAATAAACTCACGCCGTTCTTCGGGGGATAAAATTTGAGTGAGCGTTTCCCGGACCGGGAGTTTTTTCCGTGAAAACAACATCAAGTAAATTGTGCCGAGTACCAGTAATGGAAGACCTGCTTGTGCGAGTTCGAACATCGAAAACGGAGCAAGATCGTAAGACTCAGCAATACCACTAATCAGGATGTTTGTACTTGTCCCCATGAGCGTGCAGACTCCACCAAAAATAGAGGCGTAGGATAGGGGAATGAGTAACTTGGACGCAGGAACATCCATTTGCCGTGCCAAGCTAAGGAGCACTGGCATGAAAATTACGACCACCGGTGTATTGTTGATAAAGGCCGAAATGAAAGCCACCGAAACTATCATCACAAACAAGAATGGGATGTACCCTGCCTTCGCAATCGTCTTAAAGTAGCCAGTTAGAATCTCTATAGCTCCGCATCTTTCAAGCCCTGCACTGACCATAAACATTGCTCCAACGGTAACCGGAGCCGGGTTGGATAAAACGGTCAATGCGGTTTCAATTGGCAACAGGCCTAGCGCTAAAATGATGCCAAAAACCGCTATTGCGGTTACTTCGACAGGCACCTTTTCCCAAACAAAACTAGCCAAAGCCAGTAGCAAAATTGCGAAAACCAATACAATATCTAGACTCATAAGTTATTATTCTTGAGGTCTTTTATATTCCGGCGACCTTAGGCAGTCCTGATCTGCAGGTAAAGTTTGATTCCTGGACTTTTTAAAAGATCCAACGATCTATCACTAGAACCGCAAAAAGTAGGGGTAGGTGAATAATCGAAGCGAAAAAGAGATTTCGAGCAGCTTGATCTTTCTGTGTCGCTTTGAAGAACTGCCAAGCCCGTAAGCCAATAAATGCGCTCAGAATCGTGGCTCCAACCGAATAAATGGGACCAGTAATTGAAAGGGCTAAGGGAACCAGTGTTACCGCAATCAATAGTATGGTGTAAATGATGGCACTGTAACTGATTTTTACGGCGCCGTTGTTGGCAAGCACCAGCATGCGAAAACCTCCACGTTGGTAGTCTTCCCGATACATCCATGAAATGGCCATGAAGTGAGGCATTTGCCAGGTGAGTAAAATTCCAAATAACACCCAACCCAATGTAGTCACGGTGCCTTCCGCAGCCACCCAGCCCATCAATGGAGGAATTGCTCCAGGTAATGCACCTATTTCGGTAGAAAGCGGAGTTACGCGTTTAAGCGGAGTATAAACTGCAATGTAAATTACGACAGTCGCAAGGCCCAACCAAGCGGTTGCGGTGTGAGTCCATACAAAAAGTATGGCGACCCCAACGATCGACAACAGGGTTCCCAAAATGAGTGCGGTCCGTGGTTGAATAACCCCTCTTGGCAAAGGACGTTGCGCGGTACGTTCCATCAAACCGTCCTGCTTCCTTTCATACCATTGATTCAAAATGGCTGCGCCTGCTGCTGCCATGGTAGTACCGATGGTTAGTCCAAAGAATACCGGAAGATTCTTGTCTGGGGCCGCCGCAAAATAACCTAACAGCGCTGTGATGATAGACATCAAGCTAAGGCGGGGTTTCGTAAGCTCTATATAGTCCGTCAAACGAGCTTTGGCTACCACAGGTTCTGTGATTACCGTCGAGGACGACTCGAAACTTGCCAATTTTGGTTCACCCAGATTCATGATTGGGATTGTCGAGGAGTTACTTCAGCAAAGTCAATTGACTCATTTTTGGAGAGATGTTCTTCCATTTTATCTGAGTGATCCTAAAAATACGTAACAATTTTTCACTGCTGTATTTCCGCCAAGAATTCAATTATTGAATTAATTTATAAAGTTCCGGTGACCAGGAACTTCGCACTTTTGCGATGATGATCTTTTCTATGACCAAATACAAAGCAACTCCTGGTATTCCTCCAAATACCAAAATAAGAGAAAATTCTCCTAAAATTGATGATATAATGATCGATAGAATTATGGAGAATAAGAATACTGAGATGCTGAAAATCCAAACTTTTGAAAGAAAACTCGGAATTCTAAACTTGATTCGTGTAAATTTTAATTTACCCGAGGTTTCATCAAGGTAAAACCTTAGTCCTCTCCAGTTCCCTTCCCGAATATCAATATTAGGTGGATCGCTGTCATCGAGAGTTATTTTGGCGTGCTTTGGAAGTTTATTTGTCAACTGATCAAAGAGATCCTTTACATTTGAATGTCGAAGTTTTATCCCAACTTGCCCATAAGGTTCGATTGGAACGACTTCGTCTTTGAACTGAAAGAATGTAATCAACCATGTTAGAGCAAATAGATATGCTCCCAGGAATACGTGAAAGGTTGTTGGAATTGGACTACGGTAAGTCAAAATGATCAAAGCTCCAAGCGTGATTTGAGTGAAAATCAAGATGATTCCTAAGAATCCCAGGCATTTTATGCGGGGGTCGATGCTCTCGTTCCAGATAATACTAATTGCCCAACATAAATACACCAAGGATATGATCACGGCTATTGCTCGGTGAGCGAAATGAATAGCTATTGGAAATGTCCAATTATTAGGTATCAGATCTCCTTCAGGTGTCAGTGGAAATGTTGGTATCGCAAGTCCTGCACCGGAATGTCGCATAATTGCCCCTACAATGAGTTGAGTGAAGATCAACGAGCATAAAATTAGTCCGAGAGATTTAACCCGATTGGGAGTCATTCCGTCGTTTGCTCTCATACTTGTTCTTCTCCACCACGCTGATTCCCCAATTCCTACCAAAATCGGTCGTCTCCACCAGGCAGATTGTGCCGCCGCGATCGACACCAGAATGCAAAGATAAACTTGTGCCAGACAGGCGTGAATCATGGCGAATTGTAGGTTATTAAACAGCACTCTAAACCCTCCCAATAGCCCTTGCATAACCACGGTGACCAACGAAGCCAACGCCAACATACGCATCCACTTGCGGGAATCTTTTTTCCAGATCCAAACTGCAAGGCTCAAGGTTAACAATCCTATGCTTGCTCCTAATAGCCGGTGGCTGTGTTCGGCTAGCATGGCCTGATCTTCCAACCAACCCTCTGGATTCAAAGAACCGTTTGAGAGTGGCCAATCAGGAAATGCCATACCAGCGCCTATCGATGTTGTGAACCCACCCGCATAGAGCAAAAAGGTAGTAGCAAATACTACGAATAAGCTAAAAAGTGCGAGTTTTGGTTTATGATCGGCTGTGCGAGACACGGTTTAATTAGTTGTATCTAGGGTCCATTAAAAAAAGAAGAGCATCACCAAGATGAATTTCATGAGGGAAATCAACCTTTAGCCTCCTTAATTTTAGAAAAAGATCGTTAATCCATATTTAGGGTTTCGACATCGGGTTGATTTCGGATTCAAACTTTAGTTGTTTTTAGTTATTCCTTCGTCATTCAATTCATTAGAACTTTTTTTCCTAAGGAGCGTCCCAGTTGGTAATGAGACTGTTTATTTTTGTAAGTTTTACTCTCTGTGCCTCGGTTTTATATGCCGATGACAGTTGGAAATGGATGGGCACAATTTCTGATATCTCCCAAGAAGAACAGGAATTGGTTATTGAGCATCAGGGGATTAAAGGCATCGCGGAAGAGCCTGGGATACTTAATGTCGGTGTATCAGCAGGGGACCTCGCTATTGCAGAAATCGGACGTGAGGTCCGTGGCACTATAACAAAGACGGACGAATCTTACCAATTATCATCTGTCTGGCCGGCAGATAAGAAAATCGAACGCTCCATGCTCCTTATTAATCGAGATCTTACCCGGCCGCGAATTGGTCAGAACAAGAAGGGCCTTCTAAAAACCGGTGATGATTTGCCTCGGTTTGCTATGTACAACCAGCTTGGCCAGCTGATAACGCCGGATGATTTGGAGGGTAAACTGGTGTTGCTGAACTTTATTTTCACTAGGAGCAAAGTCCAATCAATGAGTCCTGCGGCGACCGATCGACTCGTAGAAATTCAGTCACGCTTGGTCAAAGACGGTCATGGAGATTCTGTGCGAATTATATCTCTCAGTTTAGATCCTGAATATGACACACCTGGAATTAATTATACCTATCTGAATCACAGAAGTGTCGATCATGATACTTTCTGGCTTCTTTCTGGATCAGATTCAGCTCTCGCATATCTCCGAAAGCAAATCGGCGTAGTCGCTAGTCCGAGCCAGAAAACTATTATTAATCATTCGATGGTCACCTTGGTCGTCGACCGAGAAGGAAAGATATTTTATCGCAAACCTGGGAGTCGTTGGGAGGTTGACGAAATATATAATCGTCTAGAAATACTTCTGACTTCTCATTAATCGCGTCAGCCAAAAGTTTTGCCATTCCATCCCCAATGGCTGCGTTCCGGTGATGTAAAACGTATGTAGATTCTTTTAGGATCCAGGTTTAGGGTATCTTCCAGGAATTGACATAACGACTGGGAGAGTTCCGGAAGTAGATCCTCCATTAATCCGAGCGAACTCATTTCGAGACTGGCCGTTGGTTCTTCCGAACCCCCGAATGTCATTCCGATTCCGAATTGGGTAATTGTCATACAGAAGTCTTCAGACTTATTCAATTTTTCTGCCATAAATGAAGAAAGGTGGGTACGGAGAGCTATCTGTTTCTCTTTTGGCAGGTTGATATTGGTTGTCAGTGATAGTAGCGGCATAACTAAAGTGGGTTTCAATCCAGATGGATTATCGATTATGGGTTAATGGAATCTTGAAATTTGATTCAATCCCCTACAAATAACTCTTATGTCAACTAGCTCCAAGCCAAACATTTACCTCGTCGGATTTATGGGTACCGGCAAGTCGACGATTGGGCGGCAACTTGCAGAGCGTTTGGACTACCAGTTTCTGGATAGTGATGCTGAGATCGAAAGAATCTCTGGGATGACAATTCCAGATCTTTTCAAAGAGCAGGGCGAGTCGGTGTTTAGGAAGATGGAAAAGGAATTTGTTGATTCCGGACATCCAGCAGAAGGCTGTGTGGTATCCTGTGGAGGCGGACTCATTTTCCAGGAAGGATTAAAGGAGCTACTCCAAGAGAAAGGCATAGTAATTAGTCTATTTGCTTCCGCGGAAACCATCTATAAGCGAACTCGGACCAACGCCAATCGGCCACTGTTGGCGGTAGAGGATCCCATGGCTGAAATTCAGGCTCTTTTAGAAAAGCGACTTCCGGTTTATCAAGCAGCTGGAATTGGAGTGCTCACAGACGACCGGACTCTCAATGAAATCGTGGAACATATTATCCGTATTTACAGACGTAAGCTTCGCTCACCTTAGGCTGACATAGCCTTTTTAAACCCTGATAGATAATACCTTGGCGGTCGGACGGGTGCGCCTTCCTTGTTGATAAAAGCATGTCCGCTAGAGCCTGTTGCAAGTAAGCTCGTGTCTCTAAATACCTCGTATTCAATCCGGATTCGCACGCCAGGCATTTCTTTCACCATGCAGACGATGGTGAGTCTATCGTCGAAAAACGCAGGTTTCTTGTAAGTTGCCGCAATATCCAGAACGGGTAGGTAATAGCCTTCTTGCTCAAGCTGTTTGTAAGGCATCGCAAGTCCATCAAGCATTTCAATTCTAGCGAGTTCGAACCAGCTTATGTAATTGGCATGGTGCGCAAACCCCATCGCGTCGGTTTCAACATAGCGTACACGAATGCTTGTTTCAGATCGAATCATGTCTTCGATTAAATACTAGGGCTCGATAACCATATCTTCGCGGTTGAATAGCATTTCAACCGACTTGTCCCACCGATACTTGCCGACCCACATTCGTCCGGCGTCACCCATGCTTGTTCGAAGTTCTGGATTTTCAATCAATTGTGTAAAAGCCTTTGCCAGAGCTGGCTTGTTGCCTGGATCTACTAGTAGACCGGTTTTGTTATGGGCAACCGCGTCTGAAACACCCCCTATGTGGCTTGCCACCACTGGCAACCCATGGGCCGAAGCTTCTAAGTATACTAAACCAAAACCTTCAATGCTCTTTTTGTAATGAGTGCTGGTCATGGCAAAAATATCTGCCTGTTCATAGACTTCGCGCAAACGAGTATCATCCAACTGTCCCAACATTTTAACGGTGATGTCTGATTTTTTAACCAGGCTTTGGATTTCTTTCTGGTAGTCGGTGTGCTTCCCGTTTCCGACCATCCAAAATTCTATTTTGGGTTTTAAGTGTTCAGGCAAGAGCTGGAGGGATTTCAAAATGAATGTTTGCCCTTTTCGTGGGTGGAGCCGTCCAACGGTGAGGATGATCACCTTATCCTTAACAGGTACTTTTCGGTGTGTGGTCCCTACAAAGTCTGATCGCAATGCACAGGGTGTTAACACCGTTTTATGGCTGGCCTCAGGGAAATGTGAAACCAATAACCGGTGTGTATAGGTTGATACCGCGCTTACCCTATCGGCTTTGCCAATCAGTTTCTTCAGCAACATTCGATGATGGATTTTTCCGTGATAATTAAGGATTTCTGAGCCATGAAAAGTCAGGTAAAGCTTCCCTGGCTTAAACGCCTTGAAAAACTGGAGGTAAAGCATTGCCGAAATGGGTCCTGGTTCAGGCAGGTAAACGATCGCATTTCTTAAATCTCGTCGTTTTTCAATTATCTCCCGGCTGGTCGTCATCAAGCATGAGAGATCCTGAGTGCCTTTCATCTCTAAGCGGCGAACTTTAAATGGCCATGGTTTATCAGTCAGTGCCCCACCGTTTTTGGGAGCCCAGACTTCTACGTCGAAGCCTCGCTGACTACAGGATAGCGCCATTTCCTCTGTGAAAGTCGCAATCCCCCCCTTTTGAGGGTGGAATTCATGTGTCAGTATAAAAAGCGGCCGGGGTTTGCGATTCAGTCTTTGGAGAGAATGCTCGGCCCTATTTTCCAAAAAAAGCATTTACAATAGGCATGAAGCGAAAATAGTTGGCTTATTACAAATGAATTCTAGGATTGAAATTGAAACTGTGACGGTAGCACCGTTATCGGAAGAAGAGCGGGCAGAGTTAGCAGATAGTTTGAAACGTTGTAGCGAGGGAACTCGGGACGCAGCATTTCAATTTCGGGAAACCGGACAGCTAATCCTACTACCGGTAATAATCTTGGGAATTATTGAGCGATTTCTAGAACCGGAGATTAGACCTAAGCTTAAGGAAGGCGATGGTTCATTAAAGCTGATCGACGATCTCGGGATAGATTCTCTAACGATGATGGAAATTATCGTCTTGGTGGAAGAATCGCTGGATTTATCCATCGACAATGAAGAGTTGCGCGATCTGCGCACGCTCGATGACGTTCGTATTTTCCTTGATGCCAAAATACGGAACATCCCAGTACCTGAAAAAAATAAACATTATAGTGTTGAGGCGATTCTCGCTGCGATTCCTCACCACGTTCCATTTCTTTTCTTGAATGAAGTATCTTTAGGGAAAGAGGAAGCAATTGGGAGCTACACAATTTCTGGGCTCGAAGATTTTCTAAAGGGGCATTTCCCCGACAACCCAGTGTTCCCCGCGAGCATTATGCTCGAAGCGCTTGGACAACTAGCGGTTTTCTACCTTGTCACTACTCAGACCAGTGACGCTAGGCAACCTGTAGATCCTAAGAAAATTTTCTTCACCGGATGTGAGGCCATACGGTGCCAACGTATCTGCGTTCCAGGAGAAACCCTGAGCTTGTCGATCAAACCACGAGCTTTCCGGCATCCGATCGCGAAGTTTGAGGGTAAGATCACTGTAGGCGGAGAGACTGCTGCCTGGGCTGAAGATATTAGCCTAACTTTTGATTGGGCTTCAGAGTCCGATAACTCGGAGTAAGAAGTAAATATGTGCTTGCCTGTCGGAATGGTGAGCAGCGACCATTGCCGACTGATTGGTCTACTTATGTCACGCGTATTTGTTACAGGTTTGGGTTTTATTTCTAGTATCGGCAACGACGAAGACACCGTCGTTGATCATCTTAGGAAATTAAAGCATGGCATCGAGCTGTTTGAACCGCTTCAGGTGCCCGAGTCGCCGGTTAAACTCGCTGCTCCAGTCAAAGACTTCGATGTTGAATCCTACGACCCTGAAGATTGGATCTATCCTTCCAAGTATAGGCTGCGTAGAGAAATTCTCCGTAGTTTTTCGCCTCACGTGTTATACGCCTATTGTTCTATGAAACAGGCGATTGAGAATGCGGGTTTAGAAGCATCGGATGTCTCAAATATTGATACCGGAATCTATACGGCTTCGGCGGGGTCTTCCAGGTTTCTGCATAAAAGTTTGGAGAAGATGTATAATCGCGGTATTATGCGCTGTAATCCGTTGAATATCGTTTCATCTGTTGCGGGAACTGTGAGCTTCAATTTGGTATCTAATTATCAGATACAGGGAGTATCTACAGGATTTGCCTCTGCTTGTGCATCGTCAGGACATGCCTTAGGTTTCGCGTTCGAGGAAATTCGTCGCGGAAAGCAAAAGCGTATGTTCGTCGTTGGTGCCGAAGATTGTAATTTCGACAGCATTGTGCCTTTTGCAGTCATGCGTGCACTTAGTCTTTCGACTGATCCAGATTCTGCTGCTCGGCCTTTCGATAAGAATAGACAAGGGTTCGTTTCTTCCGGGGGAGGAGTAACCATGGTCCTTGAGTCGGAAGAAGAAGTCGCTCGACGTGGAGCAACCGTCTACGGTGAAATTGTCGGTTGGGGACAAGCGTCGGATGGGTATAATGTGGCCATCTCTCATCCCGATGGTCGTGGTTTGCAAAATGCCATGAAATTGGCCCTTAAGGATGCCGAACTGCCTGTGGATAAAATTGATTATCTCAATGCACACGCACCTTCTACTCCAATCGGAGACCTGTCAGAAGTAGTCGCCATGAAGGAGGTTTTTGGCCCGAATACGAGTCCGATGATCAGTAGTACCAAAGCACTGACTGGACACGGGTTGTCTCTTTCCAGCATACTTGAATCTGGTATCTGTATGTTGGCCTATAAGCATGGCTTTGTTCCAGGTTCTGCAAATATCGATGAGCTTATGAAAGAAGCGGAGGGCCTCAATATCATTCGCGAATCTCTCGACCGTAAACCTGAATATATTATGAGCAATAGCAGTGGCTTTGGCGGTGCGAACATTTCGCTTATTTTCCGTTCATGCTAGGGTTAGGGGACCACTACGCCCGTGCATTGATTACTGGGGCAAGTTCGGGATTGGGGCATGCTTTTTCTGAAGCATTAATGAAAGAGGGCATTGCGGTGTGGGGTACATCTCGGAATTTAAAATCGCTGAACCAGAATCAACTGTTTACACCGGTTGATCTGGATTTAGTGAAGGAAAATTGCCTCAAAACGTGGTTTGAACTTTGGGATGAAAAAGCAGGTGGATTTGACCTGGTGATAAATAATGCGGGATTTGCTTCGTTGGGTAGTACGAGCCTTCTTGAAGCTGAGCTAATTGAGGAGCAGTTACAGGTGTTATTGCATGGACCCATCCAAATAGCTTCAGCTGCTGTTGCTGCAATGGGAAATCGTGGGAAGGGTTGTTTAGTCAATGTTTCTTCTGTAGCAGGTGAGATGTGGCTTCCTTACATGTCCATTTACAACTCGGCCAAAGCTGGACTCTCCGCATTTTCACAATCTTTGATGTTGGAGTCACCGAGCAACCCACCCTGGATTATTGATTTTCGACCTGGCGATTACCATACCGCTTTCAATCAGAATATTATAAAAACGGAGGGGAAAAATCAACTTGTTGAGGCTATGTGGCAAAAAATGGTGGTAGCTATGTGTAAGGCTCCTGGTGCTTCAAAGGCTGGAGAGGATCTCCTTTCTTCTCTGCAAAAATTGTCCCATTGTACCCGTTATTCGGGAACCTTTGTTCAAACAAGGATTGCTTCTGTGCTTAGCCGACTCTTGCCTAATAGCCTTAAAAGAAAAGTCCTCCGCCAATATTACAATCTACCGTGAGTCAACATCCTCTAAGAATCCTAGTCCTCACTTCCCGCACAGGAGGTGGGCATGATGCACGCGCTGATGCTTTCGAATCCTGGTGTAACAAACTCCACGGTGAAAACGTGGAGATTCGCATTGAACGGCCTTTGGAGGAAGCCTCACCGATCACTCACTTTGGGGTAGGATTTTACAATTTCATCCAGAAGTACGCTCCTTTGCTTCACAATCCGTACTGGTGGGTTGTCGAGATTTTCGGATATCTTCAACGTAACAAGATCCAATTTGGTAAAGCGTTCTTTGAGCAGTTACTTAAGGACTTCAGACCCCACCTAATCTTTAGTGTGCATGACTTCCTCAACCGTGGTTATTTTCAAGCTGCACGTCGCTTATTGGGAGATGAAGTTCGTTGTGCTACTTACTGCGGAGAATTTTCAGGTGGCTTCGGTTATAGTAAAAATTGGGTTGAACCTTCGGCAGATCTTTATTTTTCAAGAACTAAAACCGCTCAGGATTATGCTATCCAGATCGGAATGTCACCGAAACGTTGTTTCGTCCGTGGGAACTTGATGCATCCATCCGTTTATGAAGGAATTATGAATGGCAAGGAGCGCCGTGATTTTCTTGTAAACGACCTAGGTCTTTCACCGAGAAAATTAACCGTTTTTCTAACCGCTGGAGGTATGGGTTCCAACAATCATCTGGAAATGTTGCGCGTGCTGAAACGTTACTCGAGTCGTGTTCAGGCGATTTTGGTTTGTGGGAGAAATCCTGGGTTGGTGTCCCGAATCCACGAATGGCACCGGCAATATTCAGAGTTCCAATTATATGTGGAAGGTTATTCTATGCGTATGTCCCAACTGATTCAGGTGAGTGATGCGATCGTCTCTCGAGGGGCCACCACCTGTGCTGAAGCACTTTTCTATGGTGTCCCGATTATTTATAATACTATCGGGGGAATCATGCCTCAGGAACGATTGACTTTTAAATACTTCTACCGTGCCGGTGCCGCGGTTCGCATTGCGAACCTTGATGACTTGAATTACCAATTGGGCCTGTGGCTTAGTCACAAGCGTGAATATGCACTCATGCAAGAGCGTTGTCGCCAAATTGGAGTAGTGGAAGATCCCACAAAATTAATTAGCGAACTAATCGGGTTGGCGAAAGACGCTGCTGGAGGGGGATGAAGCACTTGAAGATTCTCTATATCTGTACGACCTTTCCGAAACTGAGTGAACAGTTCATTCAGCGAGAGGTTGATGGGCTACGAAAGGAGTCTATTGAGTTGGAGATCGTTTCCTTGTGGGGCGGGGAGAAATTATACAAAGGCGTCATAATTCGAACATTTCCTAAGTGGAAACTGCTGAAACTTATATGGACCTTGCCGTGGGCGATTATCAGGAGACCTGGCGTAATTGCTTCTAGGATGACCAAATTTTTCTCGGGTCAACCGCCTTCACCCATAAACTTCTTTGAGACGCTTCTGGGTTATGGCTTTACTTTATCCCATTGGATAAATGTAAAGCGAGATCTCCCTGACCTTATTCACGGGATATGGGCCACCTCACCCGTATCTGCTGCACAGTTGCTCAGTGGGCTTACAGGCGTACCGTTTTCAATGGGTGCCCATGCCTTTGATGTGTTTGAAGATGGAGGAGACTGGCATCTTAAGGAAAAGTTGGATGAGGCCAGAATGGTTCACTCATCTTCGGCAAGCACGCAACGTCAGTTGCTTCGACTTGGCGCGGATAAAGAGAAACTCCGCGTTGTAAGACGAGGATTAACCGACTACCCAGACTTAACATCCCTGCGTAAGAACAGACGTCCCATCCGATTACTTTCTGTTGGTCGGCTTGTGGAGAAGAAGGGATTTTTTTACCAAATAGATATCCTTAAAGCGCTTAAGAAGAAGGGGATCCCCTTTCAAGCGCGGATTGTAGGCAGCGGGGAGTTGGATGGACCTTTGCGTGATTATCGAGACAAGTCCGGACTCCACAATGAATTGGAATTCTGGGGGAAACTAACTTTTGATGCGGTTCAAGAGCAGTTAATCTGGGCAGACTTATTTCTATTCACTGGTCAGGTAAGCTCCAGGGGAGATCGTGACGGTCTTCCGAACGTTATAGGAGAAGCCTTGGCTCACGGAGTGGCAGTATTGACGACGGATGTAGGCGCAACTACTGAGGCGGTAGAACATGCTCAAACAGGTATGATTCTTTCAGCGAATAGTACAGATGATTGGGTAGAGACCATAGAGAACCTTGTTACGGATGACTTGCTCTTAAGAAAACTCAGAGAAAACGGTCGGAAATGGGTGGAGGAACATTTCGATGCCCATAAAAATGCACATAAGCTTTTTGAAGCTTTCCAGTTTGCTGTCCGCAACCGTGCCTAGTTAACTGTGATCTTATGCGGCTCTACTTCGACGTTACAAAATCGGCTTCTGCTCGTCAGTTATCGGGATTGATTCGTGTATCGAACAAGCTGATTCAAGCATTGGATGCTAATTCCTATGTATCCCTTGTGCCTGTAATATGGCATTCTAGAAAACATGTATTTACCGAGCTGTCCAAGCGGGGCGCAGTCGAATTTCTGGACGAGGATTATTTTATAACTCCTGAAGTGTTTTCCACGAAAGACCGCCCTGGGTATTACGAAAAGCTAAAAGAATCCGGTGTGTTTACTTCGGCAATTTTTCACGATGCCATTCCGTTGCAACTGCCAGATATAACTTGGCCCCATAGCGTAGTCCGTCACCCCAGTTACATGACGGACCTTATGCAACTCGATCATGTATTCAGTGTATCTGGATCCAGTCAAAAGGATCTGCTTGATTACTGGGATGGGTTAAAGCTCTTGAAGTATCCTAGTACTTCGACTCTCACGCTCGGTGCAGATTTTTTCAATAAATCTAAAAATCCGTTTAGCTATAACCCTCAGGCGATTCCTCTTGTTCTCTGTATCGGAATTTTGGAGCCACGTAAGAATCAAGCTGGATTATTGAAGATAGCCTGCGACCTTTGGGATTATGGGTTGGAGTTTGAATTGCACTTTGTCGGTCGTGTAAATCCGCACTTCGGCAGGCCAATTGAGAAAATGATCAAAGCGGCAAAGAAGGATGGTTATTCTATTTTTCTCCATGCCAAACAGAGTGACAGTTTGTTGCTCGAATTGTATTCGAAGGCTCGGTTTACAGTTTTCAATTCGATTGCTGAAGGTTTTGGGCTGCCTGTTGTTGAATCTCTTTGGCTCGGGGTTCCCTGCTTGTGTCGGGCCTTACCGAGTTTAGAAGAATTGTCTCTTCAACCTGGGTGTCAATTTTATGAATCGGATGATAGGCTCAAAGCTGGATTGAAAGATTGGCTTTTAAATCAATCTACTTATAACGAGGCCTTGGAAGGGGCCAAGGCGTTATCACTCTCCAGTTGGAAGAACACTGCTGCAACCATTGTTCAACAATTTAAACTAAGATGAAACCTCTCAAATGCTTAGCCATCACAAACTCTTATCCGCCGGATCATGCCGGTGGATATGAACTGGGTACCTGCAACCTTTTGGAGAGTTTAGCTAAGAACTTTGCCTGGGAAAATACTGTGTATTCTTCTGTTCGTAAGGAAAAATCTCATCGAACCATGTCCACACAATTAACCGGGTTCTTTCCCGGAAGGCTCGGGCCGGATTTTCAGCGATGGCGAACGAAACGCGCTCTAATTCGCAATCACCAGAGAATTGTTTCCGAATTGAAGACCGAAACGAACCAGGCAGATATTATTTTTATTTTTAATCCACGGCGACTGGTACTTCCCGAATGGACATCTGTGTTGGAGCTTGGAAAACCCGTGTTTGTATTTGTGTCAGACTTTTGGCCGCAAGACCCCTGGGCAACTGATATTTTTCACAGCCGTAGTTCGAAAAATGAATCCAACGAGTTAAAAGATTCTGCATTGAGAACGCTTTACTCCTCGGTTCTAAAACCGTCTCAATTTTTCTCGAATTTTACGGGTGCTATGTTCGGCAGTGAATTTATGCAACGAACTCATGCCGAGACATTTTCTTTAATTAAGAACCAATGTGTGGCCCATTGGGGAATCGATACGGATTCGTTTCCTGAGGTACCGTTTTCTTCGGAAAGATTGAAAGTATTTGGATTTTGTGGTCGTCCGGAGAAGGAAAAAGGTCTGGATCTCGCTTTGGATGCATTTCGTGAAATTTCAAAGCACGACGACGATCTTCGTTTCATGATCGCATCGGATCTCCGTCGCAGTTCATTTGGTAGATCCATAATCAAAAAGATTTCTTCAGACCCCATACTCGCAAGTAGAGTATCTATTTTAGGGGATGTCCCTTACTCTGATCTTCACCGTGTATTTTATTCAAAAATTGGGGTACTTCTATTTCCAAGTGTGTGGAAAGAACCGTTTGCTTTGACCGTATTAGAAGCGATGGCATCCTGTGTCCTAGTGATCGCTTCGAATACTGGAGGGACTCCAGAGATAGTTGATCAGAGCACCGGCTATTCCTTTGATCCGCTAGTCAATGGCTCTTTAGTAAATGCATGTATTGATGTTTTGAAAATTCTCGATGGGAACCATGACCGTATCCAGCGAGGGGCCCTACGTATTCGTTCTAATCACTCGCTACCGTTCATGGCTAAAAAGGTTGATGACTTTATTCGCCGCACGCTTTACAATTCTTAATCCTAAGAATGAATCCCAAATTGAAATGAATTCACTGAAAAATAAAGTTACTGTGATAACTGGCGCAAGCAGTGGAATCGGAGCGGCCACTGCAAAAGTGTTTTCATCTGAAGGTATCCAGGTCGTTCTCGCTGCCAGATCCAAAGATAAAATTGAAGCTCTCGCTAGTGAAATAAATGAGAGAGGAGGAATTGCCAAAGCAGTCGAGACGGATGTTACTGATGAAGCCTCAGTAATAAATTTATTTGATACTGTCGGAAAAGAATTTGATTCGTTAGATATACTAATTAATAACGCTGGAATTGCAAAGGGTGGGCCAATCGATGAGCTTTCATTTGAAATTTGGCGCCAGGTCATGAGTGTTAATCTCGATGGTGCATTTCTATGTGCTCGCGAAGCTTTTAGACTGATGAAGCCCCAAGGTCGTGGCCGAATTATCAACATTGGAAGTGTTTCGGCCAAAATGCCTAGGGTTAACTCATCTCCTTATACGACCTCAAAATTTGCTCTTGAAGGACTCACACGTTCAATGGCGCTGGATGGTCGAGCCTACGGAATTTCTGTAGGAGTCCTCCAACCGGGTAATGTAAAAACAGAGATCTGGGAGGGTAAGGAAGAAATTGCAACTGCGGAGGGAACTATGAATGTGGATGACCTTGCCAGGGTGGCTTTGTCGATGGTCACACTTCCTGACGGCGTTTCGGTGCTTGAAAGCACTGTGTTGCCGATAAGTATGCCATTCCTTGGTCGCGGTTAGTCAGCACGTTCTGTCCAAGCTAGCGAATGCCCCGGTATGTCATCTTCCCACCAAACCATCGGAGATTGCTGTTCTTCATGTGAGTTAAAGTTTAATTCGATGCCTTTGGGGTCCTGCATGAATCCAGTTCCTTCAGCTTTCAGGAAAGCTTCTTTGCAACTCCAATGTCTGTAGAACTTTTCCATATCTGGATTTCCTTTGTTCGGTATTACGGATTTATTTTCCAGCTCCGTGTAAACGATCCTTGAGATACCTTCATAGTCCTTTAGATTCTTTTTTCCTTCTACATCAATTCCTACGGACTGGGTTCCAGTGATAATTGCAATCCATTGGCCGCCATGAGTGAGGTTGTATTCGAGTGGTTTGACCCCAGCTTTATCAGAAATAAATGGTTTGTGATGCTCTGTTTCTGAAAAGTGAAATCGGCGTAATTTATCTCAAAGCGATTTTTAAGTAGTAGGTGAAGCGCTGCGTGAGCAATCACAAACAATTGTTTGGCTCCGTCGTGTTTGAATCTTCCAGCCCTATCTAGTTCTTTCTCTGTGAGTATAGAATAAATTAACTGATATTCCTTTGTCTCCACCTCGTTAGGGAAACACCAAATAGACGTTTTACTTTCTGTATCAATTTCGATGCTGGGTTCGTGATGCCCTGCCAATAAGGATGCTATGGATGTGGGACGCATACCGCCCGACCACTGACGGCAATATACTTGTGTAGGCATGATAACGGAAATGTGATTGAGCTAATAGACGGAAATGTGAAGACGCTTTGCCGCCTCATTCATGTTTTAACAGCCGATGCTAGTATGGTTTCAAAGAAGGGTTCTTCCTCCTCTTTGGCTACTATGGAAACATCTACTTGCTCAAATCCAACTTCTTTCATCCAGCGATAAAGTTGGTTTTGGGAAAAGCCTAGCCACTTATCATTGTACAGCTCCCTTGCCTTTTCGAATAGATGTTCATGGAGATCAAGAACGATAAGTTGTCCTCCTGGTTTTAGAATTCGGTGAGCTTCTTTGAGTGCTTGAAGAGGTTGGATTGCATGGTGAAGCGCTTGACTCAAGAGCGCTAGGTCAACCTGATCATTGTCCATGGGTACGTTTTCAATATCACCGTATTTATAGACCAAATTATTGAAACCGTTTTTCACTGCCAGGTCGGTACCAACCTCAACCATACGCTTCGAGATATCGATGCAGTACACGGTTTCTGCTCGGCGAGCAAGCAGTTGAGAAATGATCCCTTCACCTGCGCCCAAGTCTGCGATTACGATGGTCGGTGTAAGCTTCAACAAGAAATGGCCTATCGCTTCCCAGGACCTTCCGGGGCAATGGTATTTACCTAAGTTCTCAGCAACGGAATTAAAAAATTTTTCTGAGAGTTCCCTACGTTGGTCAAGAATCCGTTTCAGG
>Ga0115002_10002240_pt1 | contig 25496 bp, 25 predicted proteins | sample ArcticOcean_MG_C_8_FD_89576 | JGI IMG/M metagenome (GOLD analysis project Ga0115002, IMG submission 89576) | Marine microbial communities from western Arctic Ocean - ArcticOcean_MG_CB11_86 | ecosystem: Environmental > Aquatic > Marine > Oceanic | place: Arctic Ocean: Canada Basin | collected... | reverse complement strand
TCGAGCTCTCCGGCACCCGCAACGCCTCGCTGCCGGTGATCGACCGGCTCTCACCCTTCGGCTGGGTGGATGAAGCCAATGAAAGCCGGGCGGTGGATGCCGTGTTTGATCGCCTCGGCGTGCATCCGCGCGCGCTTTACAAGCCGGTAGCGTCCTTCTCGGGCGGCAATCAGCAAAAGATTGCCATCGCCAAATGGCTGCTCGCCGACAGCAACATCATGCTGATGTTCGACCCGACGCGCGGTGTCGATATCGGCACCAAACATGAAATCTATGTGCTCATCCGCGAGCTTGCCGAAGCCGGCAAGTCGGTGTTGTTTTATTCCACCGAAGTACCGGAGCTGGTCAATCTCTGTGACCGGGTGCAGGTGATTTATCAGGGCCGCATGGTCGCTGAACTTGCCAGCGATAACATTACGGAAGAAGAAATCATGCGCCACGCGCTCGGTCAAAGCCCGGGTCAGAGCGCGCCCGGTCATGCAGCGGGAGCGCCCGCATGAGCATGACAGTGAGGGGCCGGTTGCGCGGGCAGTTTGGCAACATCGACCGCCACCGCCGCCTGCTTGTCGCCATCTCTGCCTTCGTCATCATGTTCCTGTTCCTCAGCGTCGTGGCCCAGGGCTCGTTCTCTTATTTCAGCATCAATGTACTGTCCGCCAATACCGGTGCCTTGGTGTTCGCCGCCATGGGCCAGACCATCGTGTTCCTGCTCGGCGGCTTCGATCTCTCGGTCGGCGCCACCCTCTCCCTGGTCAATATCATTGTTGCCCTCAATACCAATGATTCTCCCGTCAGCCAGGTGTTGATGGTCTTTGCCGGCATCGGCGTCGGCGGGGCGGTGGGCGCTTTCAACGGCTTCTTCATCGCCTATGTGCGCCTGCAGCCGGTAGTCGTCACCTTGGCCTCAATGTTTATTATCCTCGGACTCAATCTATTGTTGATGCCGACCCCGGGCGGCTATGTACCGCTCGAATTTTCCCTCGCCTTTACCGGCGATCTCGTCCCGGAAGTTTTCCCCGCCGCACTTGCTTGGATCATTCTGGCGTTAATCGTCTGGGCGCTGATTAAACGCAGCCGTTTCGGCACCGCGATCTATGCGGTCGGCAGCTCCGAAGAGGCGGCGCATTCAAACGGCATCCCCGTCGCCCGCACGAAATTCTTGGGCTACACGCTGGCCGGCATGTTTTATGGCATGGGCGGCGTTTTTCTCAGCGCCCAGACCAGCTCGGGCGATGCTCTGGTTGGGCGCGAGATGCTGCTACTGGTATTCGCCGCCACCATCCTCGGCGGCACGCGCATCGGCGGCGGCCAGGGCGGTTGTCTCGGCGCCGCCTTCGCCGCTTTTACCCTGACCTTGATCGCCAATGTTCTGCTCGTGCTCAACGTCTCGTCGCACTACACCTCGATCGTTGAGGCGGTGATCTTAATCCTCGCGGTGATCGGCGCCTCGATTGGCCGCGAAGCGCCGATTGCCGATTATTTTCGCCTTGCCCAATTACAACTGACCGGCCTTGTCAGTCGGAGTCTGCCCAGATTTCACCCCGGCAGGCAGCGCGGGCGCATACGCTCGGACTGGACCATCCGCCCGGATGATGAACTGCGCGGTTCGCCGTTCCAACAATGGGTTACCAAAAACTGGGGCACTTTGCGCCTGCTGATTCCCGCCTGGACGCTGTTTCTCCTGGTCTATGTCCTGGTGCTGATTTTCATCGGGCCGTCGGCGTTCAGCACAGCTTATTTCAACTCCCTGCTGATGCTCGCCCTGTTTACCTCTGTACTCGCCATCGGCCAGGGCGCCGTGGTGTTGACCGGCGGGCTCGACCTTTCAGTGCCGCATACCCTGGCCTTTGCCGGGGTGTTTCTCGCCGCCGTTTCCAATGGCGCCGATGGGCCTGCCTATTGGGCGATCCCGGCGGTGCTCGGATTCGGCATGCTGGTCGGGCTGGCCAATGGGCTCGGCATCGTCGTCTTCGGCATGCCGGCGATTGTCGTAACGCTGGCGACCAACGGCATCATGCAGGGCCTCGGCCTGCTCTACACCGGCGGCATTCCGACCGGACGCTCGCCCGAAGCGCTGCAATGGCTGTTCAGGGCGCGCTTTCTCGGTTTCGCCCCGGCCTCTTGGTCGATGATTCTAATCGTCATCGTTGCCGTCATTCTGTTGCACCGGACGAGCTTCAGCCGGCGGATATTTGCGGTCGGTAGCGGCCAGCGGGTGGCGCGCCTCTCGGGCGTGCGTGTCGATAAGACCATTGTCGGCGTCTATATGCTTTCCGGATTCTGCTCAGCCCTGGCCGGCGTGCTGATGACCGGCTTTTCCAGCATCTCTTTCCTGCGCATGGGCGAGCCCTATTTGCTGCCGGCGATTGCCGTCGTGCTGGTCGGCGGCACCCTGGCGACCGGCGGACGCGGCAATTATCTCGGCATGTTCGGTGGCGCGCTGCTGCTGACCGCAGTCAGTACGCTGGTGGTCGGCACCGATGTTGCTATCGGCCTCAGAGACGTCATCTTCGGCACCGTTATTCTCGGCGCCGTTTTGACGCTCCGGGAACGCCATAGATAACCCCAAACATTCTATCGCGGAGGATCTTCCCCCATGGCGGCATTTTCAACGGTACGCACGCCCAGTGCGGCAGAGATGACCGATCTGGCCGAGGATTTCGGCATGCATCTGGATGGAGATCTGGCCCAATCCTACCGCGATCTAGTCGATGAAGGGCTGGAGAGCTACCGCCGCCTCGATCAATTGGTCGAGCCCAAATTGCCGGTGCGCTATGCGCGCGGCCCGGGCTATCGTCCGGAGCCCGAAGAAGACCCCCTAAACGCCTGGTGGCGGAAGAGCTAAATCAAGGGTGCTGCGAGCGGCCCGCTGGCCGGCAAGACGGTGGCGCTGAAAGACAATATCTGCTTGGCCGGCGTGCCTATGACCATTGGCACCTCGCTGCTCGAAAGCTATGTGCCGGATATCGACGTTACCCTGGTGACCCGCATCCTTGATGCCGGCGCGACCATTCTTGGCAAAGCAGTTTGCGGCGCATTTTGCCTCGAAGGCTCGAGCATCACCGCCTCCACCGGCCTGATCCCCAACCCGCATAATCTCGCCCATGCTGCCGACGGCTCATCAAGCGGTTGCGGCGCATTGGTTGCCGCCGGTGAAGTGGATCTTGCGGTTGGCGCCGATCAGGGCGGCTCGCTGCGTATCCCGTCATCCTGGTGCGGGCTGCATGGTCTGAAACCCAGCTATGGCTTGGTGCCCTATTCCGGCGCCGCATCACTTGAATTCACTCTCGACCATGTCGGACCGATGGCAAACAGCATCGAGGATATGGCGCTGCTGCTACAGGCCATGGCCGGCCCCGACGATTTTGATTCACGTCAGCATGGCTGCCAGATTGGCGATTACACCGGGGCGCTGAACAGGGGCGCCAAGGGCCTGAAGATCGCAGTTCTCAAGGAAGGTTTCGCCCGCCCGGGCAGCGATGCCAAAGTCGACAAAAAAGTGCGCGCCGCGTTGTGCCGGTTCGAGAAGCTCGGCTGCACAGTCAATGAAGTTTCACTGCCGCTTCATCTCGACGCGGTGCATATTTGGATCGCCATCGCGCGTGAGGGCGCGGCGCAGAATATGCTGAAATCGGGCGGCGTCGGCGCCAATCAACAGGGCTATCAGATCACCCCTCTGGCCGATGCTTCGGCCCGCGCCCTAAAACAACGGCCCGACGATATGGCCGATACCGCCAAACTCACTCTGTTGTTCGGCGAATATATGCAGCGCCACTACCACGGCCGCTATTATGCCAAAGGGCAAAATTTGCGCCATACCCTACGCACCGTCTATGATTCCGTCTTCAAGGATTATGACTTGATCGCGCTGCCCACCGTGACCACCTTGGCGCCGCTGCTACCGGATCCGGATAATTGTAGCGTGGCGCAATATGAGCATGACGCCCATGACAGCCTGCTCAATCCGAGCGCCTTCAACGCCACCGGCCATCCGGCCAGCAATATGCCGTGCGGCATGATCGGCGACCTACCTGTCGGCCTCTCCTTCGTCGCACGTCACTTCGATGAAGAAAGCATCATCCGCGCCACCGCCGCCTTTTCTGAATCCATTGATTGGACGAAGATTTAGGCAACTGCTGAACCCTCGCAACGGCACCACATTTTTAAGAAGCCCTCAAGCGCCCGCGACCACCGGCAGATCGATGCGCGAGGCGCGCACGGCATCATGGAAGACGGTCTGACTGGCGGTGACGAATTCATCATCTTCGCCGAACGGCTTGCCGTTGTTGGGGTTGCGATCAAAATGCGGGAAATTGCTGCTAGAAATTTCCACGCGGATAGCATGCCCGGCGGCAAATTGGTGGCATGCAACACCGGCAGCAATGGCGAATTCATAAATCTGATTGGGCTTAAGCATCACTTCGCGCTCGAACGATTCACGGTAACGCGCGCGGATGATGCCCTCGGTGATGTTGATCGATGTGCCGTCCGGCCACACATCGCAGAGCTTGACGGTGAAATCCGTATCTACCGCCGAGCTCGCCGCATGCAGCACCGCGCTCACCTTGCCGGCAATAAAAAGCGGCTGTTGGAGCGCCTCGGAGGTATAGACCAACACGTCATTGCGATATTCGACCTGACGCTGATCAGTCGGCCCCATGGGGGCGCGGTCCGGCAGGCAGCAGGAATGGCCGCCCAAACTCTCGACTGGCGCTTCCGGGCCATAGATGAAGAAATCGGCATGTTCCTCACCCGGTGTTTGACAGGACAGCGCGCCATCGCCTGACAGGGAATTGGCCCGCCCACCGCTATGCAGATACCAGCTCTGGGCCGTCGTGCCGGCGAGCGGCCAGGATTCATAATCGCGCCATTCATTGGCGCCGGTGACAAAGAGGCGCACCATCGGCAGCACATCCAGCTTGCTCCTGTCTCCTTTAAGCTGGGCATCGAGCCAGGCGATCTGATAATCATCGACGAAGTTCCGCGCCACATTGCCAAAATCTATGCAGCCGACCTGTTGCGTCCAGGGAATGTGATACCACGGGCCAACGAGCAACCGGTGTTCAGCCTTTTGCGCCGCTGACAGCGTCTCGTAACTCTCGATTGTCTTGGCGATGAAGGTGTCGTACCAGCCACTAATATGAAGGCAGGGAATATCGACGCTTTCCAGGCGCGACGGTAAATCCCATTCCTGCCAATAGTCATCCTTGCTGGGATGAGCGAGATAATCGGCGATAAAGGGCAGCGAATCGGGTTTGGTAAAAAACGGTGTGTCTTTGAGCGCCGAACCGGGGTGCCATTTGCCCGATTGTTGATCGGCCGGCACAACCTGGGCCAGGGCATTCATATCGCCTTTGCGAATCGCCGCATCCGCCGCGATTACGATGGCCCATTGCCCGAGCGTCGCCATGGACAAGGCGCCGCCGACAAAAACGAAGCCGTCATACATGCCGGAGGGATAAAAGGCCGGCATCGCCGTCTTCAGCGCCGGCGGGCGCAGATGGGCGGCGAGCAATTGGTTGATACCCGGAATGGAAAAGCCGTAGCTCCCCACTTGACCATCGCACCAGGGTTGAGCGGCACACCATTCAATGGTGTCATAGCCATCCTCGCCATCCAGGCGCAGCGGGTAATATTCACCCTCCGAGGCATAGCGCCCACGCGAATCCTGCACCAATACCGCATAGCCGTGGCAGGCATACCAGGCGGGGTGGGCATAAACATATGTTTGCGCTGCATCCTTATTGTAGGGAATACGCAATACCAATGCTGGCACCGGGCCATCCACCGCCGGGCGAAACAAGTTGGCGCGGAGCGTCACGCCGTCGCGCATGGTGATGGCGACATTTTGCTCAGCGACAATACCGGCGGTGTCGTATGCGTTTTCGGACATAGCTTTTGTTCCATTATCTGGCCAAGCCGTAGAAAAATATATCCCGTACTTTACCCGAATTACCCGCGAAGAGGACTCTGCAATCGCACGGTAGAAATAAAAAATACTTGGAAATATTAAGCAGACGTTAATGGTCTCTACGTAGTCTGTCCTACAACTCATCCATTAACCAATTCCGGACGCACAGCCCCTATGTTCAATGAAACCGCGAAATCTCTACAGGTCATGATCGTCGACGATCAGAAGGCCATGCGCAGCATCATCCGCGCGCTACTGTCCCAGCACGACATTAACAATGTGACGGAAGCTGCAGATGGCGTGGACGTGATGAAAATTTTGCTCGACTGTCAAAGGCCCAACCCGGACGTGAGCATTTGCGACCTGCACATGGAAAATATGGACGGTATGGAATTCTGCAATAAGGTGCGGCTGCGCAAAATTGAGGCCATCAAGGCAATTCCGATCCTCATCCTAACTGGTGAGCGCGATAAAATGCCGCTCGAAGTTGCCAAGCAAGTGGGCGCAACCGCCGTTCTCGGCAAACCCATATCAGCGTCCGATCTGTGCGGGCATATTGAAAGTGCTGTCGGCTTCTCTTTCAGCAACTGATTTCTGTTCCCGTTTCACCGCTATATTCTGTTTCTGAGCGGCCAAATTGCCGCTCTCCGGCAGTGTTGATCGGCGAACCATTTCAGGCTTTGGCTGGACAGGCGTGAAACACCCGCCATATAGTGCGCCCGCAGCTCGCCAAGCGCGGGGCAATTCGACATCAACAGATAGCAGGCATTATGGCCAAAGAAGAATTACTTGAGTTTTCAGGCACCGTGACGGAGAAGCTGCCCGATACGATGTTCCGGGTAAAACTCGAGAATGATCACGAGATCATCGCCCGCCCGGCCGGTAAAATGCGTAAATACCGCATCCGTGTTCTCGTCGGCGATAAGGTCGATGTGGAAATGACGCCCTATGATTTAACCAAGGGCCGCATCACTTTCCGCCACAAATAAGCTCGCTGGGCAAGCTGGTTATTGCGACACAGGCCCAACTGGGCCATACGCCCGCACCTAAATCGGCAATGGCCCTTTCGGACCATAAGCCCGTAATGCCTCGGTAACGGTAATGCGATAGTCGGCAAAGAGCTCGTTTTTCCCCAGCGCCTGTGCCGCCGCATGCCCCTCATGGCCCCGCCACGCCGCCACCGCAGCTTCATCCCGCCAATATGAAATCGATACGTAATTTCCCGGCGTTTTCAGACTCTCGAAACGCTCGATAGAGATAAAGCCATCCTGTTTCTCAAGCTCCGGGCGCAATTCGGCCGCCAGGTCAAAATAACGCGGACTACCTTCCTTATGGGGCTGGACTTCAAAAATTACGACGATCATTATACCCTCCGTGCGGCTGGGAAATTGGCGCTAGTATAATCAAGAATAGAGAAATTTATGTCACATCCAAGGTTTGTCAATATTGGCGCCTGCGTGTTCGACGCTTACGGCACATTGTTCGACTTTAACGCCGCTGCCGCGCGCTTTGAGGCCGAACTCGGTGGCAAGGCAGCAAAGCTCAGCGAAATCTGGCGCGCGAAACAATTACAGTATACTTGGCTACGCAGCCTGATGGACGATTATGCGGACTTTTGGACCGTGACCGGCGAGGCGCTCGACTATGCGCTCGATGCTGTCGATATCAATGATGAAGAGATTCGCAGCAAACTATTGAATGCCTATCTCACTCTCGATGCCTATCCCGAAGTGCCGGAAATGCTGCAAACGCTCAAATCCGCCGGTGTTCGCACGGCCATTCTCTCCAACGGCTCGCCGGTGATGCTGGATGCCGCCGTCAAGGCAGCCGGGTTGGAGGATTTGCTTGACGCAACGCTTTCCGTGGAAGATGTCGGTATCTTCAAGCCACACCGCTCAGTCTATCAATTGGCGGTAGGTGTGCTTGGCATCAGCGCCGAACGGGTGAGTTTTCAATCTTCCAATTCCTGGGATGCGGCTGGCGCCGCCCATTTCGGCTTCCGCGTCGCCTGGTGCAATCGCTTCGGCCAGCCTGAGGAACAGCTGCCGGGCAAACCCGACGTGCAGATCAAAACGCTGGCCGAGCTGCCGCCGCTTCTCGGGCTGGGCTAGAGAGTAAATCCCAAGCCGGAGAAATCACTTGCGTCGTGGATTTGCTTCAATGCATAAGATCTAAGCTGCCCGCGCGCGGCGGTGGTTGCGGATGCCGAGGCCGGTATTGACGCTGACCGAGAGCACAATAATGACGGCGCCGATAAAGGCGAGACGGCTCGGTATTTCGTCAAAACCAAGCCACACCCAAATCGGCGCCAACACAGCATCGATCAACACTACAAAGATCAGCGTCGGCGCCGAGAGATGGCGTGCGGCATAAAAATAAAGCGTGAGCGGCACGGCGAGCTGAACCACACCGAAGGCTGCCATCATAGCAACGTCATGGCCGCTGGCCTTTAACGGCCAGGCCATGGGCAGCGCCGCGAGGCCAGCCACCACGGCCGCCACCAACACCGCCGGCTCCATCTGCATATCACGAAATTTACGCACCACCAGGGTTTGCACCGCAATCGAGACGGCGATCGAAAAAGCCAACAGATTGCCGTAAAGGCCACCCAAACCGGCGCTGCCCGAAAACATGACGACTATGCCGCACAAGCCGCCGATCATCGCAAACCAGGTATGCGCCGCCACCCGCTCACCAAGAAACGGGCGCGCCAGCAAGGCAACGATAAGGGTCGAGGTGGTCATGATCGCAGTCACATTGGCGACCGAGGTAAGCTCCATCGCCAGCACATAGGCAATGATCGCCCAGCCGGTAAATAATCCAATGACTAGGCTTGGCAGCGCCGATGCGCGCAGCGACTTCACCATCCGACCGCGCTCTCGTACGACAAACAGCAGGCCGACGGCGATGGCTGCAAAGAAACAGCGCAGCACAATGATTTCCCAGCTATCGATGGAAACCGAGCGCACGAAATAACCGCCGCTGGAAAAACACAATCCGGCGGCGACGGCGAACAGGACGCCAAGAACAGGTCCAGGGATCACACGTACCTCCACGCTGCCATAGATATAGAGATTTACCCGGTCATATAGGCATTGGCGGCACGCAGCACCGTGGCGTCATCCATCCACCGACCGGTGAGCATCAACCCGACCGGCAGGCCGGAGACGCCCTGGCACGGCACGCTGATCGAGGGGTGGCCGGTGAGGTTTATCGGCGCGGTGTTGTGCACCATGCTGAGCGCGTTGGCCACGTAGGTCATGCGATCCTCTTCCGCCGACGGCAGCAGGGCATGGGCCTGTTGTGGGGTGGTCGGCATCAACATCACGTCATGGGTTGCCAGCACTTTGTCATATTCACTCGACAATACCCGCGCCATATTCTGCGCCCGGGCATAAAACGCGCCCTGATATTGCTCGCGCATATAATGGCCAACCAGAATGCCCATCTTGGCGGTCGGCGAGAAATCGCTGGCATTGGTTTGCACGGCGCGCGCCAGATGGGTCATGAAGCGCGGATTATATTGCCCCTTGGTCTGGTAGGCATGGCCGCCATTATAGAGGTTATTGGTCGCGCCCTCGATTGCCACGGCATTCCAGATCGGCAAACCACGCAGGTGATAGGGGATCGAGACGCTCTCCACTTCAGCGCCCAATGCCTGCAATCGCTCCGCCGCCTGACGCACTGTGCTGTCCACTTCCGGCGTCGAGGCGCCTTCATGGCCGAAGCTCTCTTCGACCACGGCAACCTTCAGCCCCTTGGCGCCGCCTTCCAGCGCCGCCATGTAATCCTGCGGCTCAACTGTGCTCGGCTGACGCGGATCGATGCAGGTATCTTCTTCACCGGCGAGCACGGACAGCATCAGCGCCGTACCCTCAACGGTTTTGGTCATCGGGCCGATATGATCAATCGACAGATCGAAGCCGACGATGCCGGTATAGGGTATCAGACCATGGCTCGGCTTGAGCCCGACAATGCCGGACCAGGCAGCAGGAATACGGATTGAGCCACCCTGATCGCCGCCAAGCGCGAGATCAACCATATCGGTGGCAATACCGATCGCCGAGCCGCTGGACGAGCCGCCAGGGTGATGGTCAGGATTGGCTGGGTTTTTGGCCGGGCCGTAGCCGCTGGTGTGGCCGACGCCGGCGAAGCCGAAATCATCGGTTGAGAGAATATGGGTAATATGACCGCCGGCCTCGAGCAGCCGCTTGACCACCGTCGCGTCGCCATCGGGCGTATAATCCCAAAGCAAGCGCGAGGCGCAGGTCATGGGAATGCCGGCGATGCTGATGGTGTCCTTCAGGCCAATGGTTTTGCCGGACAGTGCCCCGCCGCTGGTCTCCAGCGCTTTCACGCTGCACAGACGCACAACACCGTTTAAGGGATCATCCTCGGGCTCGGGCCGGGCACCGACCTGGCGGATGGCCTCGGTCAGGGGGCGCACCGGGTCGGGGATTTGGTCAAGTGCATCATAGGATTCCATAACGCCGCAGATGATATCGAAATAGGTTTCGAGCTCAGTCTCGGTCAGGCGCAGATGGTGGCGCGTGCTGATGTCTTTTAAATCTTCCCGCGAAGGACGGCGTACTGTCATCTCTCTAGCTCCTCACTGAATTTTGTTTTGATCCCTGCTTTTCCCCGGCCGATGCCGCTCAGGGCAGCAAGATCATCTTGCCGAAGAATTTGCGATTGGCGGTCAGCGCCGCCGCTTCAGAAGCCTTCTCGAGCGGCATGGTGGCGTGAATGATCGGCTTCAATTTGCCCTCGGCGAGGAGACTTAAGACCTCCGCCGTCTCGAACATTGTGGCCAGCGCGCTGCCCTGAAAGCGCACATGCTTGCGGAACAGGCTGATCACATCAACTTCCACCGTCTCGCCGGCATGGCAGCCGCAGGTGACGACGCAGCCGGCCTTGGCCACTGCCTCGAGGCTACCCTGAAGCACCGCACCGCCAACCGATTCGATCACCAGGTCCGGCCCCTTGCCACCGGTCAAACGCACCGCTTCTTCGGCCAAATTCTGGCTGGTGTAATTGATCACGCCGTCGGCGCCGAGTTCCTTTGCGCGCACCAGCTTTTCATCCGAGCCGGCGGAGGCGATCACATTGGCGCCATGCAGCTTGGCAATCTGAATGGCCGAGCTACCGACACCGCTGCCGGCGGCATTGACCAGCACATCTTGTCCGGCGTGAACGGCGCCAATAGTAACCGCCATGTGCCAGGCGGTGGCAAAGCAGAGATGCCCGGCCGCCGCGGTTTCAAAATCAAGCCCATCCGGCATGGCGACAAGCTGGCTTGCCTTCACGCAGGTATATTCGGCGTAGGTGCCCCACATAAAGAGGCCAAGCGCGCCATTGGGGTTCTCGCAGAGATTTTCCCGGCCGGTGCGGCACATGCGGCAAGTACCGCACGGCGCAATAATCGAAATACTGACTCGGTCACCCTCTTTTACATTGGTGACGCCCTCACCCACTTCGGCCACTTCACCGGCACCCTCGATGCCCGGCACATGCGGCACAGGCGTTGGAAAACCAGCCATGCCTTCGCGGATATCGTGATCAAGATGATTGACGCCAGCGGCACGCACCCGCACCACGACCTCACCCGGCCCGGCTGTTGGTGTATCAACTTCCTCATAAACCAATTTTTCAACACCGCCGGTCTCACGAATCACGATAGCTTTCATTAATCTCTCTCCATAGCTCAATAATTAAAGTTTCGCCATCATAGCCATTCCCGGGGCCGCCGCCAGTCACAGCCTCGTGTGATCGATTTGGCGGTGCCCGATTTGGTGCTAAGGTCCGGCGCGGATTCGAGAGCAGGAGCTAAACTATATGATACGCGCAGCTGCCATCGGCCTCGGCTGGTGGGCCGACGAGTTGACCCAGGCGATTCAGGGAAAATCGGAGAAAACCCAGGTCACCGCCTGTTATTCGCGCTCGCCAGAAACGCGCGCAGGCTTTGGCGAGAAATTTGGCGTTTTGGTGCATGACAGCTATCAGGCAGTACTCGCGGACAGCGAAATCGACGCCGTTATGCTCTGCACACCGCACTCGCAACACGCCGAGCAGGTGATCCAGGCAGCAAAGGCCGGCAAGCATGTGTTTGTCGAGAAGCCCTTTACCCTGACGGAAGACAGCGGGCGCATGGCTGCGGCGGCCTGCCAGGAAGCCGGGCGGGTGCTGGCGGTTGGCCAAAACCGCCGCTTCGCCGCCGCCACTCAGGAGGTCAAACGCATGCTGGAGGCCGGTGAATTCGGCACCCCGCTGCACTGCGAAGCGCATTTCTCCAACCCCCGCCCCCTGACCTATAGCCCTGGGCGCTGGCGCGCCACGCGCGAGGAAAGCCCAGGCGGCGGTATTGCCGGCATGGGCGTGCATATGATCGATGCCATGACCTATTTTCTCGGACCCATCATCCGTGTGACGGCGCAATCCAAGCGCCTCGCAGTGCCGGTTGATATCGATGATACAACCTCGGCCTTGTTCGAATTTAAAAGCGGCGCTACCGGTTATCTCGGCACCCTCAACGCTTGCCCGCAAACCATATTCTTTAATCTCTACGGCACCGGCGCCAACGTCTTTGCCGAGCCCGACGCCAACCGGATGAAACTGCACAAAGCGGGCGGATCACCGGCGGAAGTATCGCTCACACCCGTCGATACCCTGCACGCCGAGCTGGAAGAATTCGCCGACGCCTGCGCCGGCGGCCCTGCCTTTCGCGTGCGCCCGGCAGAAGCGATCCATACGGTTGCCATCATGCAGGCAATGGTCGCTTCCGCCACAAGTGGTGCTGCGGTCCATATCGATATCGACAGCGCCTAACAAAATAAGAAGCCAGACCCATGCTGCTTAAACTCATCATCTTTCTCGGCGGCGCGGCGATTGTCGGCGCCATGATCTACGACCGCTTTACCGGCAAGAAAATGACCCGCAAAATCCTCTGGCCGTTGGCTGGCGGCGTTGCCGCGATCATCATCGCGATCATCGTTCGCACCATAGTGAGATAGCGTTCTCGCCAGTGCGGTATTTGTCACCCGGCGCCAATCTCCCTAAATACCTTAGAATGATCCCAATACCCACTCGCCGCCTGCTGCTCGCCCTCGCGATGATGATCGCAATTGCGTTCACTATCCTCGCCGCCTCTCCAGCGCGTGCCGATTCGGCCGCCGGCATGGCGGCGCTAAAAGTGGGCTATTTCTCGCGCGCCCATGCTCTGCTTTTGCTTGAGGCCGAGATCGGCGATCCGGCCGCACAATATGAAATTGGCCGCATGCTCGATAGTGGCCGTGGCGCGGGCGTAGATACAGCCGCCGCCGTTACATGGTTTCGCGCCGCCGCCGAACAGGGCCACGCCCGTGCACAACATGCGCTCGGCACCTATTATGAAGAAGGTAAAGAGCTTGCCCAGGATTATGTCTAGGCGGCGCACTGGTATGCCCTCGCAGCGGCGCAAGGGAATGCCAAGGCAGAGCGTAATCTCGGCACTCTCTATCTTGCAGGAAATGGCGTGGCGCACAGCTTCAAGAGCGCCGCCGAGCTGTTTCGTGCCGCCGCCGAGGGCGGCAATTCGAAAGCCTATAAGAGCCTCGGTTATATGTATTATTTCGGCACCGGCGTGACCCAGGACCCGGAATATGCCGCCGAGCTGTTCCGCCTCGGCGCCGAAGATGAGCGCGCTAAATCGGAATTCGCTCTCGGCTTTCTCTATTATCACGGCGAGGCGGTTGAGATGGACCACGCCCGCGCCTTCACGCTGTTCCACCGCGCCGCCCAACAAGGCCTGACGGATGCGCAGGTTTTTATCGGTCGCATGTTGGCGGAGGGCGATGGCACGGCGCAAGACGTGGCCAAGGCATGGTTCTGGTTCACCCTGGCCGAGGCGCAGGACCCGAGCATCGCGGCCTATTATTTCAGTAAATATGACGCCGCGCTCAATTCTAACCTAAAGCAGGTAGCGCGTCTCCGTGCCCGCCTGTGGGTACCGAAAAGCTGAAACCGGCCACCAAAACTATTTCCTACATCCGGTGTTCAGGCGCATGCCGCTATCTTAGGTGAAATTGGCCCACAGCCAATTCAGCGAAACGGCAAACCTGTTGCGAAAACCGCCGAATCCGACGCCGAGAATTACAACGCACGGTCGGGCGCGTTTGCGTTCGCCGGCGGGCTGGTCGGAAAATTTGCCGAGTGCCGTCGACACGAAGAGCGATTTGGAATGTTCAAATAAATGTAAGGCCATGCGAATCTCCCGGGACAACCTCCCTAAAGAACACATGGGGTGTAACGACAGGCGCGCACCATCACATTACGTTCAAATCGCCGTTCACGCAGTGTTACCACAGTGTTGCCGGCGCCGTTTAATTTACCGGCTCGCCGAACTCTAACAGTTTGTCGCGGTAACCATGATTGTCCGGTGCCATTTTGAAGGCGCGGCGGAAATCTTCCACGGCGCGCAGCGCTTGGCCGTCCTCTTCCAAGGTTAGGCCGCGGTGGAAATACATCTTGTCATTGATCGTGCCGAGCTTGATGGCAGCATCGAAATCTTCTATCGCCAAATCCAGTTTGCCATCCAACCGGTAGACGCTGGCACGGGTCGCCAGCGCGATGCCGACCAGCGTGTTATTCATAAGGCCGCTGTCGATCGCCAGGGTCAAATCACCTGCCGCCAGATCGTAATTTTCGAGATGGTAATGTGCCTGGCCGCGGCTGATCAGCATGGCGGAGAGCGCTTCGCCGTTAAACTCACCGGATTGCAGCGCCGCATTATAATGCTCCACGGCGGCGACAAAATTGCCCTTACGCAAAGCATAGGCGCCTTCATTCATCTCCTCCTTGCCACCGGCCAGGGCCGGCACAGCCTGCGATGCCATGAGCAGACAGAAGAGCAGCGCGACAATAAACTTCATGTACAACGCCTCAGGCCTGAAGCGGAATGAGGAAATCACGCAGAGCATCGAGGGTCGCGTCCGGATCTTCTTCCAGCATGATATGACCGAGGCCAGGAAACATCACACTGGCAGCGCCCGGGATTGCCTCAACCAAAGCGCGGCCCGCCTTGGCCGGGGTCATCATGTCTTTCTCGCCGATCACCACCAAAGTCGGGCAGCTCACCGCCGCCGCCGCGCCCGCGCCGTCATAGGCGTTGGTGGCAAGAAGATCGGTGGAGAGCAGACCCTTGGAGGCGCGCTCCATAATGCGCAGGCCGCCCTTCATCATCCAAAGGCCCGGCATACGGTGCACGCCCAATTGCGCACGCCGGCCATAGCCCCAAACATTCAATAAATCATAGGCCAAATGATCGTTTGCCGCCGCCGGATCCAACAGCATGCCATTGACCGGAATGGCGAGCGCGCCACCTAGCAGCGCCAGTGCCCGCACCCGATCACCATGCCGCCCTGCACAATCGAGCGCTACCTGCCCGCCCATGCTATGGCCAACCATCGCCGCCTTGGCAACGCCTGCCGCGTCCAATACGCGGATAAGCCAATCAGCCATGGCTTCAATAGTTTCAAGCGGCGCGCCGGCGGAATTACCATGGCCGGGAAGATCCACGGCAAGAACATTGCTGCCGTGCCAGGCGAAATAGCGCGCCTGTAGCTTCCACACCGTACGATCAAAAGAAGCACCGTGAATAAACACCGTGGTCGGCAATGCAGGATCAAACTCCTTGCCGCCGGTGGCGCAAAAGACTTCATGGCCGTCTATCTGCAATTTCATGGTTCAGCCCCGCTGCGACGCTTTGAGAGCGCGCGTCAGATCATCAATTAAATCCACCGTATCCTCGAGACCAATGGAGAGACGTACCATATCCTCGCCGACGCCGGCTTTTTCGAGTGAGGCGGCATCCATCTGCTGATGCGTGGTGCTGGCCGGATGAATGACCAGGCTCTTGGCATCGCCCACATTGGCGAGATGGGAGAACAGCTCCACCGCCTCGATAAATTTCCTCCCGGCTTCCCGCCCGCCCTTGATGCCGAAAGTAAAGATCGAGCCGCAGCCATCGGGCAGCATGCGCTTGGCCAATTCATGATCGGGATGGGACGGCAGCTCGGGATAACTCACCCAGCTCACATTGTCATGGCCCTCAAGGAAGGCGACTACCTTGCGCGCATTCGCCACATGACGCTCGATCCGCATAGAGAGCGTCTCCACCCCCTGCAGGATGTAGAAGGCATTGCCGGGGCTGAGACAGGCGCCGAAATCACGCAAGCCCTCGGCACGGGCACGCATGATAAAAGCGCCGGGGCCAAATTCCTCGGCAAAATCGAGGCCGTGATAGCCTTCATAAGGCTCGGTCAGGGTCGGGAATTTACCGGATGCTTCCCAATCGAAGCTGCCGCCATCGACCACCACGCCGCCGATGGCAACGCCGTGCCCGCCGAGAAATTTGGTCGCGGAATGCATGATTATATCGGCGCCATGCCCGAACGGGCGAAACAGATAGGGCGTGGCAAAAGTATTGTCGATCATCAGCGGCAGGCCGTTCTGATGGGCGATCTCGGCGATGCGCGACATATCCATTATATCGAGGCCGGGATTGCCGAGTGTCTCGCCGAACAGCAGGCGGGTGTTGGGCCGGATCGCAGCGGCAAAAGCCTCCGGATCGCGCGCATCGACGAAGCTGGTCTCGATGCCGAAACGCGGCAGAGTGTGGGCGAACATATTATGGCTGCCGCCATAGAGCGAAGCCGAGGAAACGATATGCGAGCCGGCACCCATCAGCGTCACTATGGCAAGATGAAGCGCCGCCTGGCCGCTGGCAGTACAGACCGCGCCGACGCCGCCCTCAAGCGCTGCGATACGCTCCTCCAGCACCGCAACGGTGGGATTGGAGATGCGCGAATAGAGATGCCCGGCGCGCTCCAGATTAAATAGCGACGCGGCATGCTCGGTATCTTTGAACACAAAAGAAGTTGTCTGATAAATAGGCACAGCACGCGCACCGGTGACCGGATCAGGGCGCTGCCCAGCGTGTAGGCTTAGCGTATCGGGCTTGAGATATTTTGGGTCTGCTGCCATGGCGAAGAGCCTCTTTCAGTGGTTGCCGGTATCCTATTCGGGCGCGGCGGTTTGTCCAGAGAGCAAGGCGATTTATGCAGATTCACAGTGTTATGCAGAGTGTTTTGCGGAAAAATGTTTTAGACACGGCCCACAAAGCGCTAGATTAGCTGCCAACAAACAAAATATTAAAAAACTTAGGGAGATGGCTCGATGCTTAAGATCACCGGCTATTCGGACCGCGTCAGTGCGCGCCCCGGCGAAACGATCAAATTCATGGTCAATTGTGAACTCGGCAAATATCGCGCCGATATCGTCAAGCTGATCTGCGGCGACTCCTCTCCCGACGGACCCGCCTTCAAAGAAAAGTTGATCCGCACCCCGGCCAGCAAAACCTACAAGGGGCGCAAGCAGCGCATCTATGCCGGCTCTTACGCCATCGTTGACAGCAATCCGGCGCTCGAAGGCCTTAAAAGCTTCACCGTGCAAGCCATGATCTGGCCGACCACACCGGAGAGAGGCCTGCAGGCCATCATCGGCAAATGGAACCCGAAGAATAAATCCGGCTTCGCCATGGTCGTGGCCAAAGACGGCTCGCTCGGCTTGATGCTCGGTAACGGCAAAGGCAAGGCGGAGACAGTCTCGACCGGCAAAGCAATGCTCGCCCGCCACTGGTACATGGTGGCCGCCAGCTGGGATGCCGAGAAAAAGGAAGTGCGCCTCTATCAGGAGCCCATGCGCGAATACGTCGGCGTCAAACATGGCGGCACATCGCGCAAGAAAATCAAACTGGCCAAAATGGCCAATAATTTAGCGCCACTTACCATGGCCGCGCTCTATGACAAGAATGCCGGCAGCCGCATGCTGTGCAGCGATTTCTACAATGGCAAGATCGATAGCCCGAGAATCTCCGACCGGGTGTTAAGCCGAGCCGAGATGGAGGCGCTGAAGGGCAACAGCGTGCCGCGCGGCCTCACCACCACCGTGCTCGCCGCCTGGGATTTCTCGCGCAATATCAAATCGATCAAAATCAGCGATATCAGCAGCCGTCAGATGGACGGCGAAATCGTCAATTTGCCGGCGCGCGGCATGACCGGCGCTAATTGGAGCGGCGCGGAATTATGCTGGCGCCACGCCGAAGATGAATATGGCGCCATCCATTTCCATGATGACGATCTTTATGACGCCGGCTGGGATGTGGATTTTGAACTAACCATCTCCAAAGGCCTGAAGAGCGGCATCTATGCCGCCCGCCTGCGCGCCGCCGGCGATGCCGAAGAATATATTCCCTTCGCCGTCCGCCCGGAGCGTGGCAAGGGCGCACGCATCGCCTTCATCCTGCCGACCATCCATTATATGGCCTACGCCAATGAGCATCTGGCATTCAATGGCCCAATCGCCGAAGTGCTGACCGGCCAAGTCTCGGTGATGCACGACACTCACCTGTTTCTCAACGAGCACCGCGAATATGGCTCCTCGCTTTATGACACCCATTCCGATGGCTCGGGCGTGTGCTATTCCTCACGCCTCCGGCCGATCATGAATATGCGGCCAAAATTTCAAACCCAATGGTCGTGCTTCGGCATCAACGACACCAATCTGCGCGAGTTTAATCTCGATCTCTATTTCATCGATTGGATGGAACGCTTCGGATTTGATTATGACGTGGTGACGGATGAAGACATTCACTATGAGGGCACCGACGCGATTGAGCCCCATACCGTCCTCATTACCGGCGGCCATCCGGAATATTATTCCAAGCAGATGCGCGATGCGGTGTTCGACTTCACCCAAAAAGGCGGCCGCCTGATGTATATGGGCGGCAATGGCTTCTACTGGCGCGTGGCGCTGCACGGCGAAGTGCCGGGCGTGATTGAGGTGCGGCGCTGCGAGGCGGCGATCAAGACCTGGGGCGCCGATACGGGTGAATATTATCACAGCTTCACCGGCGAATATGGCGGCCTGTGGCGCCATCAGGGCGAAACCGAGCCACAACGGTTAACCGGCGTCGGCTTCACCTCGGAAGGTTTCGATATCTCGTCTTATTACCGCCAGACACCTGAGGCGAAAAACCCGCGCGTCTCGTTTATGTTTAAAGGCATCGACAAGGATGAGCTGATCGGCGATTTCGGCTTCCATGGCGGCGGTGCGGCGGGCAATGAGCTTGACCGCGCCGACCCGGCGCTCGGCACCCCGCCGCATGCCCTGGTCGTCGCCACCTCGGAGGATCACACCAATCTCTACATGGTGGTGAATGAGGAAATCCTGGTGAATTTCCCCGGCGGCACATCGGGACCCAACAACCCGCTAGTGCGCGCCGACATGACATTTTTCGAAACGCCCAATGGCGGCGCTGTCTTTTCCACCGGCTCGATTGCCTACGGCGCCAGCCTGCCGTGGAATGATTATGACAACAACGTCGCCAAGCTAACCACCAATGTGCTCAAGCGCTTCGCCAACCCGAAGCCATTTTAGATAAGAGGAAGTAATGCCAGCATATGTTCTCGGCGATATCACCATTAACGACCCTGAGCTATATAAGAGCTACACCGCACTGACGCCGGCGACCATTGAGAAATATGGTGGCCGCTTTGTCATCCGTGGCGGCACCCAAGAGCTGATTGAAGGCGATTGGCAGCCGGGCCGCATGGTGATGCTCGAATTCGACGATATGGCAGCGGCCAAGCGCTGGTATGATTCGCCCGAATACAGCGAAGCCCGGGCCATCCGCCAGCGCGCCGCGACTGGCAGCCTGCTGATTGTCGAAGGATTGTAAAAAACGCCGAATTCTCGGCGCGACATCAGCATCCAACATCAGTAATTAAAACCAACACCGATACCAACAAAAAACTTAAAGAGAAATATCCATGACAGCCTATGTAATCGTCGATTCCGAAATCAAAAACCTCGACGGCATGAAGGAATATATCGAGAAGGTCGGCGCAACCCTAGGCGCGCATGGCGGTCAACCGATTGTCGCCGGCACCAATATTGAAAAAATCGAAGGCGACTGGAACCCAAGCCGCATCGTCATCGTCGCCTTCCCAAGCATGGATGCGGCCAAGGCGTGGTATAACTCGCTGGCCTACCAGGAAATCCTCCCCATCCGCACCGCCAACACCGACGACAAGGTCATCCTTGTTGAGGGTTTGTAAGGCGTAGACCTAGGCCGTCTCCGGGCCGGCGATGATGCCGGAATCGTGCAGGCGGCCTATTTCGCCGTCGCTCATGCCGAGGATGGTGCCGAGGATTTGATCGCTATGCTCACCGAGTAGCGGCCCGCGCGCCACATCCGTGCGCGGCAAGGCGGTAAAATCGAGCGGCGAACCGGGCGTTAACAAGCGCCCGATGCCGGGCTGATCGACTTCTTCGAACAGCGGGTTATCGGTCGAGACGTAAGGGTCTTCCTCGATCATCTGCTCATAGGTGCGGAACGGGCCCCAGAGGATGCCGGCATTGGTCAACGCCGCGCCAGCGGACGCCAGGGTTTTCCCGGCAAACCAGGCGCCGACCATCTCATTGAACTGGCTGCGCACTTTCCAGCGATCCGCCTCGAGATTGAGGTCAACGCCATGCTCGACTTCCAGTTGCTTGAAGCGCTCGGTGAGGCCGGTGACCTCGCCGATGGCGCGGACATGACGGCGGGTCACCACCACGAGCATGATCTGGCGGCCATCGCTGGTATTGAAATCGCGCCCGAAGGTGCCGTACATATCGTTGCCGATGCGCGGGCGCGTCTCGCCATTAATCTGCACATCGCCGATATAGCCGAGCGATCCGGTGAGGTGATAGGCGGTATCGGCGAGACTGAGTTTGACCAGCTGGCCCTCGCCGGTGCGTGAACGGTGACGCTCGGCCGCGAGCAGGCCGATGGCGGCGGTCAGGCCGCAGGTGAGATCCCAGCCCGGCAGCACATTGTTGATCGGCCCCTCATGGCCCTCCGGCCCCGTCACATAGGGCCAGCCGGTGCGCGCGTTGATAGTGTAATCGACCGCCACGCTGCCATCCGGATTGCCGATGATCTTGAGCATGATGAGATCATCGCGGCGCGCTTTCAGCGTGTCATAATCAAGCCATTTCTGGACCTGTAGATTGGTCAGGAAGATGCCGGCCTCGGGGCCGGGCGCGGTGATCAGCTCGGCCATGATCTCCTGGCCCTCCGGATCGCGCAGATTGATCGCCAGCGAGCGCTTGCCCTTGTTCATGGCGGCCCAATAGATGCTTTCGCCATCCGGCGTGACGGGCCAACGCTTGTAATCAAGCCCACCGCCGATCAGATCGAAGCGAATCACATCAGCGCCCATTTGCGCCAGGGTCATACCGCCGAGAGGTGCGGCAACGAAGGCTGAGCCCTCGACGACGCGAAGTCCTTTGAGGATATCATTCATGCTTGAGGATTTACGCCATTCGAGCCGTCACCTCAAGCCAAACGGGCGCAAAATTAATGCTCCTTGCCTGTCTTTTTTCCAGCTCTGGCTTTTTTTCCGGCGAGTGCTATCAGTAGGGGCGGCAGAAAGATAAAATCCGCGATCAGGGCGATTATCAGGGTGATCGCCGTCAGCGCGCCGAGGCTGGCATTCACTTTAAACCCAGAAAAGCTGAGCATGGCAAAACCCGCCGCCAGAGTGATCGCGGTGATGGTCAACGCGCCGCCGACCGTTTCAAACGAATAGCGCACCGCGTCGGGCGCCGACAGCGACAAAACGCGGCGCGCACGCAGATATTTGTTGAGAAAATGAATGCTGTTGTCGACGACAATACCAAGCGTCATGGCAACGACGACCGAACCGGCGATGCCGAGATCGCCGACCAGCCAGCCCCAGAGGCCAAGCGCAATCACCGCCGGCGCCAGATTAGGCAACAGACTGAGGGCGCCGAGCATTCGGCTTTTCAGGGCAAAAACCAGCAAAGCCGAAATCAATATCAAGGCGACGCCGGAGGAGATCAGCATGGCCTCGATATTGCGCCCGGACATATGCGCATACATCAATGTGAGGCCGGTGGCCGGGGCGGCGAAAGGCGCGGCATTCTCTGCCAGCCACGCGTCCGCGCCTGCCGCGAGTTCACGCAATTGGCGCGACGAATAGCCGCGCGTTATGACGCTCAGGCGCGAGACGGAAAATTCCGTATCGACCAGCGTCTGCGCCGCTGTGGCCGGCGCCGCGCCGCCATATTGCAGCAATAACTCTGCCGCACCGATTTGCGGCAGGCGGAAATATCCACTGTCCTCGCCATGCTGCGCCTGATTGAGACGCTTGGCCATTTCAGCCAGGCTGGCAATATAAACCACGCCCGGCTGAGCCCGGTACCAATCGCCCAATCCGTCCAGAGCCTGGAGATATTCCGCCTGCAGCGCCTGCCCCGTACCGCCCGCCGGCAGTGCATGTTCAATAATGTCGATGCCGGTCAAATGCGCGGCGACAAAATCCGTATCGCGGCGAAACTCAAAGCGACTGTCGAGATATTCACCGAAGCGATCATCCAGGTCGATTTCAAAAATCCCAGCGCCGAGGCCAATGCCAATTACGCTCATCAAGGCAAACAACCGCCAGCGACGACGGACAATATAACCGCCGAGAGCCGCCATGACCCGTTGCTCGAAACCCGCGCCGCTTGTGCGCCCTTTGCGCCCGAGCGGCAGCATAAACATCAGCGCCGGCAGCAGAGTTACGGAATAAACAAAGGCGGCGGTGACGCCGATGGCGGTGATATTGCCTAGATCGCGCAACGGCGGCGACACGCTGGCATTCATGCTGAGAAAGCCCACTACGGTAGTCGCGCTGGTGAGAAAGATCGGCCAAAAATTAAGGCGCAAGGATTCGGCAATGGCAGCCGGCTTATCAAGGCCGCGCGCCATGGCATAGCGCGCGCCCGAAACCAGATGCACGCTGTCAGCAATGGCCAGCGTCAAAATCACCGACGGCGCGGCGGCGGAGCCAGGATTAAGCACATAGCCTGCCCAGCCAGCGATCCCCATGGCTGTCACCGTCGACGCCAGGATCACCGCCAAGGTGCCGATCACCGCACCGCTTGAGCGCAACATCAGGATCAACAGCAGCAATACCAATGCCGCCATGCCCGGCACGATGGTTTGCATGTCATGCTTGGTCGCTTCGCCGAATGCGGCGCCGCCAACCACCGGCCCGGTGAGATAAAATTCAAAATCCGGATGGTCCGCCTCAAGCTTTGTGATTATCTGGCGGATCGCCGCGACGCTGTGCTCGACCGCTGCGCTGTCACCCGCCGGCAACGTTAAATTCAGCATCACGGCGGCAACATTGCCGTCCGTAGAGACCAGCCAACCGCGAAACAGCGGCTCGGCGCGGATTCGCCGGGCAGTCTCATCGTCGAGCGCCGCGTTCGACTCGAGCAGCGCCGCAACCTCGAGCCGCCCGCCGACCCAGCGCGGCAGGGGCGTGGAAAGAGGGCTATCGATGGCGGCGATATCGGCCAAGCCGCGCGCCCGGTGAACGATATCGGCGAGTGCTGCCAAACCGGCCGGGCTGAGCGCACCATTTTCACTACCCGCCGCGATGCCACCTTTTAGCGCCAACGCCAGAACAGCGGTTTGCGCCACATCAAAATTATGCTCGAGGCGCTCAAGAGCGGCGCGCTCGGGATTGTCTTCGCTGAAAAAGACCCGACTGTCATTGGTGAAGGAGAGCGACGGCGCCCCGGCCGCTGCGGCAATGACGGCAATCAGGCAGGCAACAACAAGCCACAGCCGCGCGCGTGGTGTAAACTCAAACGACAGCATATGTCATACCGGTGTCACGGCGATAAATGGAAAAGGACGCGCATGAGCGACGAGCAGGAAATTCTGGATGCCAACCAGGCCTTCTATACGGCCTTCGCCACCCAGGATGTCGAAAAAATGGCGCAGATTTGGGCCGAGAAAGCGCCAGTCTGTTGCATTCATCCGGGCTGGGCGCCGCTTGTCGGGCGCCGTGCGGTGATCCAAAGCTGGACCGCCATTCTCTCGGACCCCGGTGCGCTTGAGATTTCTTGCGCCGACATACAGGTTGTTATGCATGACAGCAGCGCCGTGGTGGTGTGTCAGGAAATGCTGCCGCAAGGCCAATTGTTGGCAACCAATCTGTTTGTGCGCGAAAATAAATCATGGCGCCTCGCCCATCATCATGCCGGCCCCGGGCCGCAATTGGCGACGGCCAGCGCCGCACCACCGGATGGTGGTACCTTGCATTAGGACGGGATCGCGCGGACCTGCCATTATTCGCACACTAAATTATCTTATCCGTATCGTCCGATATCAGGCCCGCCACAGCCTGCATTTCCTTACGCAGATCGCGCCGCTGGCTAATTTTCTGCAGCGCATCGGACGGCAGGTCGGTGACCAAAATCAACCGCTTGTCGATCAAGCAGTCGATCAAATCCTCGAGCACCCGGCCCATGGATGAGTCGCTCCGGCCTAGATTTTCTCGCAGCGGCGCGGTGCGACCGACGCGCTCGAGGAATTCGGTTATTTCGGGATGATTGGCCGGTAGCTTCTGACCAACCTGGCGTTCCCGTCGGTCAAAAATTGCAGCAATCGCGCCAGTCTCGTCACGTTTTACAAAGGGCATTATTTCACTCCATTTGTCGCTGTTCGATCGGGAAATCGATTCTGCTCAGGTTCGCCCGCGCGCGACGGCGAACAATTCATTGGTAAACCAGAGGCCGTCATGCGAGCGCAAAATTTTCTCCGTTGCCTCCAGATAACCGCCTTTGCGCAAGACTTTCATTAGTTTGTCATCTTCGATCTGCGCTATATAAACGGCGGCATTCCATGCCGCCAGCAGAGTCGACGTGCCGATATTGCTGGAAATCTCATTCGAAAGGGTATGCATTTCATAGCGGAAATGGGAGCGCGCGTCGGTATAGGAAAAATAACGCAAATAGCGGCGCTCCTCCTTCATCTCAGATTTCAGCACATCGAGCAGCATGCGCCGCGGCGTCTGGAACGGATTTTCTTCCGGCCACACAGCGCGCACAATATCCATGGCCGGATCCTTGCCGGTGGACTGGACAACGACCATGCGCCCGCCCGGCGCCAATGCTCGGGCCAGCGGGCGCAATACATTGCGGGATTTCACTTCCGCCGAAAGGCGCGCCTGGTAGGGCTGTGAGGCCATGATAAAATCAAACTTCAGCGCCTCACCGCAACGCGGGATCACGGAATCAAGCGCGAAACGATGATCCTTGCGGTAGATCACCACGACGGAAGGTTTGACATAGAGCGGATTGCCGGTTTTTGCGCTCGTCCGGGTGCGCCAGTCGGCACTGAGGATTGGCTGGAGTTGGTCGCTGATTTGCGCATCAAATTCATGCGTGGTTGAGCCTTCAAGTTCAATCGTCTGCCAATTGAAATCCGCCGGCAGGGATTGGCGCGGCGACATGCCTGCGACTTCGTAATAATAGAGATTGGTGGCAACGAACACGGTTTGGGGGTGCTCGTGGAAGCGGTCGGTCATTTTTTCGATTGAGAGCCGGACATCTTCAAGACTGATTTCCTTGCCGACGACGAGAAACGGAATGGTCGGAAACATATTGTGCATGGCGCGCATGGTGCGGGTTAACACGGTGCCAT
>Ga0115002_10002235_pt1 | contig 25552 bp, 21 predicted proteins | sample ArcticOcean_MG_C_8_FD_89576 | JGI IMG/M metagenome (GOLD analysis project Ga0115002, IMG submission 89576) | Marine microbial communities from western Arctic Ocean - ArcticOcean_MG_CB11_86 | ecosystem: Environmental > Aquatic > Marine > Oceanic | place: Arctic Ocean: Canada Basin | collected... | reverse complement strand
TGTCAGCGTTTTACAACAAGCGCTGCTCACGATCGAGCGCGAATATCGCGGTACGCAGGCACTGTTCAAGCTTGCAGTCGAGGACGTCCAGGCGCGTGTTCAAAGCTACCTGGACTTCCTGCTACCAGGGATAATTGCGTTCACTCTGATGCAGATCAGCATCGCCGGAAGCGGTTTCAACATCGTCGAGTATCGCCGCAAAGGTATTCTGAAACGGTTGTTCGTCACCCCGATCACGCCTGCTGAGTTCATTACTGCAATCGTGTCGGCCCGTCTCTTCTTATGCTTGGCGCAACTTTCGGTGCTGTTGGCGATCGCGATACTAGCCCTGGATGTCACGGTCGTTGGGAGCCTCGTATCGCTCTACAGCGTCATCATCCTGGGTAGCGTGCTGTTCCTGTGTATAGGTTTTTCCCTCGGCAGCCTCGCGAAAACCCAGCAGGCTGTCCAAGCGATTGGCAACATCGTAATCTTCCCGCAGATGTTTTTGTCGGGAATTTTCTTTCCCATCCAGGCTATGCCTGAATTTATTCAGCCCATCGCCACGCTATTACCGCTGAGCTTTGTTGCGAGCGCATTGCGCGAGATCGCAACCAACGGGATGGCACTAACCGGCATTCTGCCAGACCTCTTGGGAATTGCCGTGTGGCTAGCGATTGGCTTTGTGTTAGCAACTCGTTATTTTGTGTGGAAAGAAGTGGCTGGGTAAGCCACGTTCCTTGCTCGAGAGTCCCTCAAACCAAAATCGAGAAACTGCAGATGGACGGCGATAAGTCTGAACTTTGGCTGATCACAGGGGCGTCCTCCGGGATTGGCGCGGCAGTGGTGCAGGCCGCCAGGGCGGGCGGCGCCCGTGTGCTAGCTCTGGATGTAGACGACCAAGCGGGGTTCGCGCTTGCCGATCAAACGGGCGCCGTATTCCAGCACTGCGATGTGAGTAGCCAAGCGGATTGGCAGGATGTCGCCACAACGCTAGCTGAGCTCGGCTCTCCAACGCATATCCATCTCAATGCAGGTATTCAAATAGCGCCACCTGATGCGTCGTTGCAAGAGTATCGGTTCGATGCATTCGACTTGGAACGCTACCGCCGCATGATGGGCGTCAACGTCGACGGTGTCGTATTCGGCTTACAAACGTTGGTACCGTTGTTGCAGCCGGGCGCCGCGATTGTGGTGACCGCCTCGCTTGCAGGGATTACGCCTTACTCGGTTGATCCCCTATATGCGATGAGCAAACATGCCGTGGTTGGCCTCGTACGCAGCCTCGGGTCAGCGCTCGCCAAACGTCAGATCCGCATCAATGCCATTTGCCCAGGGGGTGTCGATACCGACATCATTCCCCAAGCACAGCGCACCGACGATGCCGTGTTCATGTCCCCGGAGCACGTTGCACAAGAAGTTATTCATCTGATGGGCGTGACAGAGACAGGCAAAAGCTGGGCCAAAGTGGCCGAGTCCAAGCCGGTATTCATCATACGGGCACCCGGCGACAAAGACCGAGGCTAACCCTGACTGAACACCCCGACAGCGAGGCTGCCAAGAAGCCTAAGCCGTGGCAAGCGTTCGTCTACCACGACTACCGAGTGCTCTGGGCCGCCATGGTGACGGGCGCCATCGTGCTCTGGTTACGAATCCTCGGCACCTCCCTGTGGTTGCTGGAGGAGACGGGGTCCGCTGCGCTGGTCGGTCTCATTGGGGTTGTGCAACTGGTAGTGCAGATTCCGGCGCTGTTGTGGGGCGGGGCGTTGGCGGATCGAATCGACCGCAAACGCCTAATGATGTTGGCTAATCTGGTCACCTCGATTGCGCTCATATGCCTAGGGTTGCTCAATTGGCAAGGGCTACTCCAACCGAGTGCCGTGTACGTAGGCATTGCGTTGATCGCCGCCTCGCAAATGCTCGCAAGCCCCGCCCGATCCGCCCTAGTCCCCATTGTGGTACCCGAGCGCCACCTGCTCGTCGCAGCCTCCACGGATACTGCCTCGTCAAATGCCGCTGCGATCGCCGGGCCATTGTTGTTTGCCGTCGTCGCCACCACGGCCGGATTGAGCGTGGTATTCCTGTTGGCAGGGGCGATTTCGCTTGTGTCGAGCTTTTTGCCTCTCTTGATACGTGCGGCTGGCGTGGCTGCGGGGCGAAGCGGTGGGCCGCCTGTGTCCACGATGCAACAGACGAAGGACGGGTTTCAGTTCGTTGCAAAGCACCCGATATTGCCCGGTTTGTTCTTGCTCGATGCCGGCATCACGGTGGCATCCTTTTACCGTGAAATTCTGCCGGTACTTGCGTTTGGCATGTTTGCGGGCGGCGCAAGTGCGATCGGTATCTTAGGTTCAGCCAATTCCGTGGGCGCCATAGCAGGCTCGTTTGTCGCACTATTTCTGGTGGGCTATCGAGCCAAAGGTATGCTCGTGTTGTACGCCTCATTTGCGTATGGGTTCATCCTGTTCGGCTTTGGCACCGCGAACACGCTATGGATGGGCATCCTCATGATTGCTGCACTTGGTGCCGCCGATGCCGTGACCGTGGCCGTGCGCCAAACGACGGTAATGTTGACGACACCAGATCACATGCGCGGACGTGCATCAGCACTACTGATACTCGCAGCTTCTACCGCAAACAATGTCGGCACGATTTGGGTCGGCATCTGGGCTGGCGCCATCGGCGCCGGCAACACGATGGTAATGGGCGGCGTCATATCGATCGTTGCTACCGGTTTGATCTGGCATTTCTGGCGACCGATCCGCGATTTCAGATCCTCCTGACGTCGAGATTAGCGCTAATATGGACGGCTTGTGAGGCAACATGTCACCCCTGGTGATGCAACATAAAAATGGAGAGAGTTTTGTCACAGTTAGACGAAAAAGTAGTCTTAATAACCGGTGCAGGCAGTGGCATAGGACGCGAAAGCGCGCTGCGTATGGCCAAGGAAGGCGCGGCGGTCATGTGTGCTGACCGCGACGGTGATAGCGCCGAAACCACGGCCGGCCTCATCCACAACAATGGCGGCCAAGCTGGCGTCCTAGAGCTCGACGTCACGCACGAAGCCGATGTAAAAGCCTCACTAGCCACCACCGTTAGCGAGCTCGGCGGTTTGGATGTGATCTTCAATAATGCCGGTATCGGGGGAGCGGAGTACGGCTGGGACCAAACCATCGCGGTTAATCTAACTGGCGTATACAACGGTTTGTTTCACGGCGCCCCGTTTCTAGCCGCGCGAGGTGGCGGCGTCATTATTAACACAGCATCCGTTGCAGGGCTGGTCGGTCTCACTGGGGTTGCGTCGAGCGAGGAACTTGCTCCAGGCGCCGGCGCGTACGTTGCCGCGAAGCACGGGGTTTCCGGGTTGACCAAACAATACGCGATCTCGTTCGGCGCGCGCGGCGTGCGGGTCAATGCGATTGCGCCAGGGTACATCGTCACACCCATGACCGAGGGCGTGCGCGAGATTGAAGGTGCCGCGGAATACCTTGAGTCATTGCACCCGATGGGTCGTTTGGGGCAGCCAGAAGAGATTGCGTCAGTCGCGGCGTTTCTCGCCAGCGACGACGCAAGCTTTATAACCGGCGTGGTGCTGCCAGTAGATGGTGGATACACCGCCCGCTAAACCAATTCCCGGGGGAGCTATGGAATATCGGTCATTGCGCGTGCGATGGATGCAGGAATCACCTTCATCGATACAGCCAATGTGTACACCGGTGGCGAGAGCGCGCGCATCACCGGCAAAGCCATTCGCGAAAGCGGCCAACGCGACTAGGTAGTACTTGCAACCAAGGTATTTTCTCCGGTTGGTGCCGGTTTTAATGATCGTGGCGGTTCGCGGTATTACATCATTAAGGCATGCGAGGATTCGTTGCGCCAGTAGCGGATGTTCACGACTCGAATAACTGGTATCAGGGCCGGTTGGCTAGCCGATGAGGGTGTTGATCATTGAGAGCAAGATTGTCGTTGACGACAGACTGCCGGTCACAATGACCTTCAACCGTTGTTGGTCGAAGTTGTAGACCGTGTCCAATCGGAGAGATCTGTCAGTTGGTTCTCTCCCCTGGACAGATGCCAGCAAGTTCTTGGTTAGATCATCGGCTGCGTTCTGTGACAGCGAATCAATTGAGACAACGCTTGAAGCCTCTGCCGATGTCGTCGCTGCTGCCTCGTCAACACTCAATCCCATGAACGAATCGAGACCGGCTTGGGTTACTCGGTAACGCTTGCCGAGAGGTACTGATTCAAGCTGACCGTCGCGAATGTATCGACGCACCGTTTTGACATGAAGGCCTAGTCGATCGGCTACTTGTTCTGGGGTCAAGAGCTCAGCGGAATTGGCCAACTTCGTCACCCCTTTTTTTCGTTCACACATGCTTCAAGCAGCTGCGGATAATCCGCGCTTCAGATCTTGGCTGATCCACCATATTCGGCTTTTCGAAGCGTCTATACTCAATGGACGCCGACGCGTGCTCCTGGGCTTCGGTACCAGGCAGTGATGCGATCTCTGCCTTCGAAACCGCGCGCCCATCGAATGCATTGTGACGAGGTCTGTACTTGGTGTTATCAAGCACATTCAACGCAGCCCGAAGGGCGCCCACGCGAACGCGATCCTGCGCCTTGATGGCCTGCTGCAAGTCGGTCGATATATTGAGTCTCGTCTTATGAAACGGTGACGAGTTCATTTCTAAGCTTCCGGATCGAATTGATGGCCATTATTATTCTCTAAAATTACTATTAAAGAAATATTAGGGGCTAATACGTAATAATAACGAATAAAAAGGAATAATCGATTTCATACGAGAAGCACGCTGGTTCGCAGATGGGTGGAGTTGGCGCGACCCGGGAAGCGATAATGCCAACATTGATATGATAGAAGAGCGGAGCAACTGCACTTGGCCAAATTGGAAGCGACTAAATTGGAAGAATTATTGAATGCCTTGTCTCTCCGTGAAAAGGTGATGCTCGTTTCCGGTGCCAGTGCCTGGCGCACTCACCCGATTGAGCGCATGGGTGTGCCAGTGCTCAAAGTCAGCGATGGGCCGAATGGAGTTCGCGGCGATGGCGGCGTGAGCGCGGCCTCATTCCCGGTCGGTGTTTGTATGGCATCGACGTGGAACCTGGACCTGGTAGATCAAGTCGGGCGGGCAATTGGCGAAGAGGCCCAGAGCAAGGATGTGCAGGTCGTGTTGGGACCAACCATTAACATTCACCGCACGCCGATTGGTGGTCGCAATTTCGAATGCTATTCGGAAGATCCGCTGCTTTCCGGCTTGCTGGCAAGCGCGTTCACTGACGGTGTCCAGTCCCAAGGTGTCGGTGCGTGTCTCAAACATTACGTCTGCAACGACACCGAGGTCGAACGACACACGATTTCAATCGAAGTGGATGAACGAACGCTGCGAGAAATCTACCTGCGTCCGTTCGAGATCGCCATCAAGCGCAGCAAGCCGTGGACCATCATGGCGGCCTACAACCGCATCAACGGTGTGTATGCCTGCTCGCATGATGTGTTGGTCAATCAAATCCTGAAAGGCGAATGGGACTATCAAGGCTTAGTCATATCGGATTGGTTCGCCGCCAAGGAAGCGGTGCCGAACGCATTGGGCGGATTGGATTTGGAAATGCCTGGCGGACCCGGCATCGTTTGGGGGAATGCGTTACTAGCGGCCGTCAATGACGGCGCTGTCGCGGAATCGTTGTTAGACGACAAGGTTCGGCGCCTCTTGCGGGTGCTTGATTGGTCGGGAAGATTCGCTGAGCCTCAAGAGCGACCTGAACGTGCGCTAGACAAACAGGCACACCGCTCACTCGCGTATCAAGCGGCTGCGGAAGGCATGGTTTTGCTAAAGAACGACGGCGTGCTGCCGTTTACGGCAAACGATGTAAAGAAGATCGCTGTTATCGGCCCGAATACGTCGGATTTCCGCATCATGGGAGGTGGATCGTCCGCTTTGAAGCCGCACTACGTATCGACGCCGTTGGATGCTTTGTCGGCGAAACTGCCCGACGCTTCACTCTCGGTGAGCGTCGGCTGCTTGACCCACAAGTATGTTCCGCCACCGGACCGGCGCCTGCTGAAGGCGGATGAACAAACTGATGCCGTGGGTTTGCGTTGCCGGTTTCTGGAGAGCGACATCAATTCTTCCGTGTTGTTCGAAAAGACCATTGGGTCCGCCACGGTCATGCTGGGCGGAATCGGCGTGCCCGGTGTCGCCCAAGCTGCGGTGTTGGATGGTTTCTACCAACCGCAAGAAGCCGGTGTTTACGAGTTTGGCGTACTGTCGACAGGGTTTGCGCGCATGTACGTGAACGACGAACTGTTGATTGATAACTGGATGGACACCGAACCAGGCGATGCATTCTTCACCCAAGCCACTACAGAAAGACGTGGACGGTTGGAATTAGCAGCCAACGTACCGGTATCACTGAAGATCGAATATCAGTCCATTCCCGAGCATACCTTCCAGGCGGTGCGGTATGGGATCTTGCCGCCGCAGCCAGCCGACCCCATCGGGGACGCTGCAAGCGCCGCCGCCGCCGCCGACATTGTGCTTCTTATGGTCGGTACCAATGACGACTGGGAAACCGAAGGCAACGACCGCGGCGAGCTCGAATTGCCCGGAGCACAGAATCAACTAATAGGGAGCGTGCTTGCAGCGAACCCCAACACGGTGGTCGTCAATAACAGCGGCTCACCAATTGCGATGCCCTGGGTTGAACAAGCGCCCGCCATCATCCAAGCCTGGTTTGCCGGGCAGGAGTTCGGACGGACGTTGATCGATATCTTATTCGGGAATGTAAATCCTTCAGGCAAATTGCCCATCACGTTCCCACAGTGCCTGGACGACACGCCGGCGATTACCCATTACCCGGGCGGCGGCGGCAAGACGGAATACGGCGAAGGCGTGTTCGTCGGCTACCGCTGGTATGATAGCCGAGACATTGAACCACTCTTTGCGTTCGGCCATGGCCTGTCGTACACGACGTTTGAGTTTACCGAGCTGGCATTGGGCGCCTTTGACAGCGAGGAGGGGGCCATAGTCACACTCGAGTTGACGAATACGGGCCAACTCTTCGGCATGGAGACGGTGCAGGTCTACGTCGAGCCAATATCCAGCCCAGTCGCCCGTCCGAGGCGGGAATTGAAAGGGTTTACGAAAGTGGCGCTCGCGCCGGGCGCACGTGAACGGGTTGAGTTGACGTTGGATCCACCTAGTTTCGCCCACTGGGATGTCGAACGCTCGCAGTGGCTTGCGGCGCCCGGTCGCTATCGCGTCTGTGTGGGGAACTCGTCACGCAACATCCTGCTAGAGGATGAACTAACGATCGAGGCATAGCGGTCGTTCCTACACGGTTTTTGCGACCAAACTACAATCCGCCCTTAGCTCCGCGTATCACTGTGCCTGGCAATTCGCCAGTGTGCTTGCCGTCCTCAAATGTAACGACCCCGGATTTGACGATGTAGTCATAGCCGGATGCGCGCTGCACCAAGCGCCGTCCACCCGCAGGTAGATCGTGGATCGCTTCGGGTCGGTATAGACGCAATTCGTCGAAATCGATCACGTTGATATCCGCCATGAGCCCTGCAATGAGTGCCCCGCGATCGCGTAAGCCATAGGCCACTGCGGTCTTGCGGGATAGCGCGTTAACAAGCATTTCCAGGGGCAAGTGTTCGCCCTGCCGATCGCGTGCCCAGTGCGTCAAGATGAACGTTGGCATGCCGGCGTCGGCGATGATGCCACAATGGGCACCGCCGTCAGATAGACCGTAGAGCACTTGCGGGTGCGTTAAATTGCGCCGGGTTTCATCAAGGTTGTAGTTGGCGTAGAAGCCCAGCGGCTGATAAAAGAGCTCGCGGCCTTCGTCTGCCAACAATAGGTCGTACATTACTTCCCATGCATCCACGCCGCGCGCTTCGGCAATCCCGGCCACGCTTTGCTCTCGGTCCGGTTCGTAGTTTGGCCGATCACCAAGCGGGAAAATCTGCGCGAACAAGCCAGCCATCGCTGCAACCATTGGGTTGTCGGAATGCGGTTGCTCTGCCAGGATTTTGGCTCGAAGGACTGGGTCACGCATGCGTGTGACGCGTTCTTCGAGCGGCAATGTCGCCAATTCGCCGACATAGGTCGGGTGCGTCACGAATGCGTGAAAACTGGACGTGAGTCCATGCAGAATACCGGTTGGGCGCCCGGCGATCTGCGGATAAATTTGCAGGCCGTCGTCGTGCGCGGCTTGTGCAATCTTGAAGACCTTGCCGCCTTCGTACGCGTCGGCGGACGTTGGCACCAACGTAACCGGTCGGCCGGTCTCGCGAGCGACCGTCTTGACCCAATCCCATTCCTCATCCGTGCCGAAATGGTCCGAAACGATTTCGAGCATGCCGTGATCCAGACCCTTCATGCTCAGACCGAGCGCCAGCATCTCGTGGCTTTCCGCAAAGGTGCCGGGCACATGCACACCACTCTTATCGGTATGCAACCATGTCCGCGATGTCGAAAAACCTAGCGCGCCGGCCTCCAGACCCTCGCGCACTAGTGCGCACATTTGTTCGATTTCCAATTCGGTCGGTTGTTCTTTGTTGCAGCGCCGGCCCATAACATACGCACGCACGGCGCCATGGGGGACTTGCGTGCCGACATCGACGGTGCGCTTCATCTGTTCGAGCACATCGAGGTATTCGCCAAAGGACTCCCAACCCCAATTGATACCTTCCGTGAGCGCAGCGCCAGGAATGTCTTCGACGCCTTCCATGAGCTCGATAAGGAATTGCTCGTCGCCCGCTTTAACCGGCGCAAAGCCCACGCCACAATTCCCCATAACAAGCGTAGTCACGCCATGCCAGCTGGTAGGCGCTAATATCGGGTCCCATGTCGCTTGGCCGTCATAATGCGTATGAATGTCCACCCACCCTGGTGTGACCAGCTTGCCCTTGGCATTGATCTCGCGCTGGCCTTTGCCAACGGCGCCTACCGCGGTAATCCGTCCATCGTCGATCGCAACGTCCGCTGTGTATTCGGGCGCGCCGGTGCCGTCAACGACCCGGCCGCCTCTTATGACCATTTCATGCATTCGAGCTTCCTCCCGGATAGAACTGAAACAAACGTGCTGCGTTTTCGCCAAGTACCGCGGCACGGCGGGCATCGCTCAAGTGTGACACAGACGCGCGGATTTGCTCAGGTGCTTTGAGGGTCGCATCGATGTGTGGATAATCCGAGCCCCACATGATGTTTTCTTCGCCCACTAAGTCGAGCATCGCATCGATGCTACGCTCCGCCGGTTCGGCGACGAAATAACAATTGCGCGATATGTACTCACTGGGTTTAAGTTGCAATGGCGTCGGCGATAGCGCGTGGAACAGTTCATATTTTTCATCGAGCCGATCCATGAGGTAGGCCGCCCAACCACATCCGGCTTCGACGCTTGCGATCTTGAGGGTGGGGTGGCGATCGAATAAGCCATCGACCACCATGCTGGCAAGGGCGGGGATGAGTTGGCCAGGCGCGCCCAATCCGAAGCCAAACGTCGGCCCTGGGCTTGGCACGGCGCCAGTCCAATCAGCAAATGGCATGGCCGCCCCCGAAAAGCGCACGATCACATGCAAGCAGCCGGGTAGGTCTGCTTCGGCCAGACGCGCCCAGAGAGGGTCGAAATGTGAATCGCCTGGCCGATGTCCGTCGACCGGTTCCGGCGGCACGAACAATCCTTTGCAGCCAAGCGCGAGACACCGATCGAGTTCCGCAGCCGCCGCATCGACATCGCGCCAATTCACGCAGGCAATGGAAGCTACGCGGGCGTCGCTGTCCTGCGCAAATTCGCTTTGCCAGGTGTTGTAGGCACGGAAATAGGCGGAGATCAGGTCTAAATCATCGGTTGGGATCGGCAAAATGCCGATGGTCGGAAAGCTGACGCATCCGTCCACCCCCCATTCATCCAACAACGCCTTGCGCGCGCCCGCTTCGTAGCTTGCTGCTGGCGATGCGTCCGCGTAGGTCAGACCGCCGCTGAACAGCGTTGCACGATCATGCTCGATGCCACCGAGGCCGGCAAGGCCGCCGGGTAGCACGACCTGATCGGCAATGACCAAAGTTTCGTTACCCTCAGGCTCATTTTCGATGCGTATCGCCCGGTCTTTATACTCGACCTCCAAATAGTCGTGCCACAGGTTCGCAGGTTCCAAAACATGAGAATCAGAGTCGATGATCATCGCGTGTCGGCACCTCCCGGGCCAGCGGGGTGAATTTGAAGGTCAGCTTGTATCTCGTGCAACCGCTTGCGGGTCAAAGTGTAGCCTAGCAGTAACAAAAACGGGATTACATTGAGGGCTGGCACCGCAATACCGTCGCTGAAGGCGAGGAGGAAGAGTGTATCCGTATCCACGCCACCCGGTTCGGCGCCGCGCGGGAACGCGATGAACAGGTCTAGCAGCGTCCCGCCGATAACCAAGCCTAAACTGCTCGTTGCTTTGCCAGCGAACGTAATGCCGGCAGAGAACACGCCTTCCTGGCGCAACCCGACGTCGAATTCCTGCTCGTCTACGATGTCTGCAATCATGGATGCAAACATGATCAGCACCATGGATCCACAATAGGCCATGAGGCAAGCATGTCCGACGAATAGCCATAACAGCAGCGGGTCGCCGTTTTCCGGCCAAATCCCCCAAAAGCGAAACGCAACCTTGATCATGGATAACAGCGTCATCGCCAGCAGCGAGACGATCATGATGTGCTGTTTTTCGATCCGTCGCTGGATCAAGCCTACCGTCAGAAAAGCGCCGATCGCGCCGATAATCGCAAAGCTGAACCAGCGAATGTCTTCGGTCGTGAATTCCCAGTAGTAGATGTTCATATACACATCGAACACTTGGCCAGTGCCACCGACCGCGGAGCTGATGAGTGTGGCAAAAAACAGTAGCCGAAAGTTGCGGCTCTTGAGCGCAAGCCAAGTTCGCGCGAGCATATCTGCAATGGACTGGCGTGACGTCGCATCGGTTGGTTGCGGCAAGTAGTCTATTTGGTTACGTGTCAACCACGTTGCAACGCCCATCCACAACATCATGAGCAACGCCGCGACCGCGGCGAACACTGAATATTTCGAGGGGTCGAGCAAACCGTTACTGTACTCGGGAGTCGAAGGAAACACGTACGAGTACATTATGAAAATGAAGATGACGCCCATTAGCCATCCGACGAACATGCGATAAGTGATAATTGAAGTCCGCTCGCGGTAATCGGTTGAAAGCTCCGCGGCGACTGCGTTCCATGGGACGGCGAAGAAGGTGAAAGCCACGCGCACGAGCACGGTACATACCAGCATCCACCCGCTCAGGAGAAGGGTCGATAAGCCGCCCGGCGGCACGAAGAGCGCATACATGAACAACCCGACCGGCACAATTGCTGCCAACATAAACGGGTGACGGCGCCCCAAGCGTGACTTGAAGTTATCTGAATAGGCGCCAACCAACGGGTCGGAGATCGCATCGACGAAGAGTGAGATCCCCAACACGATCGCTGCATACGTTGCTGGTAGATCGAGCACCTGCGAGTAATACAACAGCAACAGTGTGCTGAACGCCCAGTCCTTATGCTGTCCTGGTAAAGCGCCGGCACCCTGAAAAATCTTGATCAGAACCGGCACTCGACCCTCGCGAATTCGCGCGCGCCGAAAGCGTACCGGATCGTCACTCATGAAGGGTCAACTGGTTAAAACAGGGCGCGAGGCTATCGAGATCACCTCAGCGCTGCAACTGCAGGAGCGTCGCCGCTGAAGCTATCTGACGCCCAGGAAAGTCTTGATTGCCTGCAACTGATCTTTGCTGATTGGTTCGAAGACACCTAAGTAGCAAGAAGCTGTCATGGTTTCGATAGTGCCAGCGAAATTTTGCACGCCCTCGAACATTCCCCCGACGCAGATTTGGCGTTTGCTGACGCCGAGATGCAACATCATTTTGGGCCGCAATCCGGAGCACCTTTTCTTGATTTTGTTGAGCCAGGTTGTTCCGCCCAGATCATGGAACACCAGATATTCGCCATTCAGGACTTCAACGCGATCGTAGTCCGATGTCTTCAAACAGCTTTCTGTTGCCATGTAGTCGTTGTTGCGTGACCTCGGGGTGAGTAGAGCGTCGACATTTGCATTCGCAAGGTCTTGTTGCGCCGACGTTGCCGGATCTGTGGTTTGAGGTGCTGCATCGGGCGGAGTTTTACTGGCGCAGGCTGCCAGCAAGAAGAGCGCGAAAATCAGTATTAGTGGTCTGCTCATGCCTTCCTCATCGATGGACTATTGTTACCCTGCGCCGTCAAGAAAGGTATATCAAGCAATGAATCGTCGGACCAAACGCGACCTTCATATCTCCGAAATGCTGTGTGAGGGGGCGTTTGGGCGGCGTTGGCGCCACCCGCTTAACTGACATAAACTGCAGGCCTTGCATTTTCCAGGAAAGCTCATGTCAATGTTTCCACGTTTCTCGGTTTCTCTATTAGCGTTAGTATTCGCCGTGTCGGCAACGGCGGACATAAAACGCACGCCCTCAGGCAAACTAGATCTTTCTGGAATCTATGACACCGGCACTTTGACGCCGACTGAACGTATGGAATGGCTCGGCGAGACCGAGACCCTCTATCCTTTTGTCGCCAATGCACTCAACTGGGCATTTTCCATAGCGTCGGGGGTTGCAATCGGCGCTGACAGTGACCCGAACCGCGAAGCACCCCCGCAAGGCGGTGACGGCAACAACTTGGGCGGATCAGGCGGCGTGGGAGGCTATAACGCGTTCTGGATCGATCCGGGCTCGTCGTTAGGAACGGTGGACGGCAAGGTCCCTACTTCAATCATCTACGACCCGCCCAACGGCCGCTATCCGCCCGTACAACCTGGATTCGCTGAGCGGATGGGCGTGCTTTATCAGAGTTTTTCGCACGACAATACGGGCACTGCAAGCTGGCTCGATTCGGACGGACCGGGCCCGTTCGATGGCCCGGAGACCCTGGCCCCATCTGAGCGTTGCCTGATCTCGTTCGCCGCCACGGTGCCGACCATTCCAAGCATCTACAACAACTACAAGCGCATCGTGCAGACCGATACCCATGTAATGATCCTGCAGGAGATGGTCCACGATGCTCGGATTATTCGCATCGATTCCGAACAGACACCGGAAGGGAACCGCAAATCGTTGGGCGACTCGACCGCCCACTGGGAGGGCGACGTATTAGTGGTCGAGACGAGTCGCTTTAGGAAGATGAATGGGTTGCCTGGCGCAGATGAGAACCTGCGCGTGGTCGAGCGGTTTAGCCGCACGGAAGAGGGCGACCTTTACTACGACTTCACTGTGTCCGACGAAACAGCCTGGGCTGCGCCATGGAGCGGCCGCTATACGTGGCAGTCTAAGCCCGCAAGCAAGGTCTACGAATATGCTTGCCACGAGGGTAACTACGCCATGGGCAATATTTTGCGCGGTGCGCGATTACTGGAAGCCGAATGGGACGCCCCGCCAAAATCCACGGATTCGCCGTCCGGGGACTAGCCGGGGCGCGATGCATCGGAGGCCACTGGGGCCAAACGCGATGAACTTAGCTGAGCGACGTCACTTCGAGGCTGAAGGCTATGTCGTGCTCCGCGAGGTATTCGGTGCGGAACAGGTCGTCGAATTGCGCGATGCAATCATCAGCCTGACAAAAAAACTGAGCCGTTCGGATCGTTCGCACGACACGGGCTTCGACCCCTGGTATGCCGAAGACGGCCATGGCGACCCGATCAACCCCAATCGGGTGATCTATCTGAATGATTTGCATTTACGGCAGCCACGTCTCGATGCCCACATGCGTTCGCACGAACTGGCGAGTATCTTTTGCTCCATTTGGGATGCGGACCTTCGCTCGTTTCAAGCTGCGGCGGTCATCAAACCGAAGCAGGACAACGGTGAGTGGCGCGGCTGGCACCAAGACATGCCCGACTACGAGCCGCTGTCCAATGATCGCAACGCCTGCGCCATCGTTTATCTCGACCACATGGGTCCGGATACCGGTGGGACGTCGCTCGTGCCGCGCTCGCACCGCAGCGGTTTGCCGGAACGCACCCTAACCCCGGTTGCAGGCTGGCCGCGCAAACTAAAACGCCGATCGATTGCGGGTTTCGACGAGTCGACGGCGAATGTGGTCGCGCCTCAATTCGGGCCTGGGGACGCGTTGATCTTTCATTCCTGCTTGTACCACAAGGCAAACAACAACCGTGATGACGTGAGTAAGATTGGCCTCATCAATGTCTACCAGGCTGAGGACTGTATCGACATCGAACGCAGGAACACATTCAAGGCGGCGAATATACCGATTACGCGCGATAGAGTTCCGATCGCGGCTTCAGAGGCCGCCGTTAAATGATCGTTCCGCTGTAGGAGCGGCTTCAGCCGCGATTCCTGGCTCGTCTCAAGTCGCGCACACCAGGCACAACGTGGCCGCGTGTAACGCCTCCAACCTCGATTCACTGATTGGCTCGCCACATGTGGCGCACGTGCCATAGCTGCCGTTGCCTGTTCTCTGCAATGCCCGATCCAGTTCCTCGATCAGCGTGTCCAATGCGCCGCTGAGCGCGACCATCGGCTCATCATTGCCCAGTTCTTGCGCCTGTTCCGCAAAATCCGGCGGCAACGGATACGCACGATGGTCGACATGGCGCGCCAATTTGTTCCGACGCTCCACCGCGTCGTCTCGCTGCAATTGAATCTCGCGCTTTAGTCTATTCAGGTTCTTTGGTCTTAGATCCATGGGATACATCTACATCAGACAATTCGAACTAGGAGAAGGTACGGCGGTCGCGCATCGTCCCCGGTTGGATAGTGAGAGGGTTGGTTAGCTAGCGGTCGGCGGCGAGGTTTGCGGCGCCAAAGTGCCATCACAAAAAGCCTTGCGCGGTTAGCGTATTCACGGCAGCCTTGCATGTCCGTTTGCAAAACATGCTGAGTAGACGATGACCGCGTTGACGCTAGAGCAGCGTTATTTGTTCGACACGATGGGCTACATCGTGATTCCTGAGCTGTTGAGCACAGAGCAAGTCGAGGCACTGCGCACCACACTCCAGGGATCGACTGAGCAGTTCCCACCAGTCCCCCAGACCGAGGGCCCGCTGCACTGGGACAAGATCTGGCGCGATCTCCTAGACCTGCCGAATCTCAGTCCGATCCTTGAGGAACTGGTCGGCAATCCACCGCTGTTAGCAGCGCGTCGCGCACGCGCTAGCGAGGGCAGCAACGATAGGCAACCGCTACCGACGTTTCGGCTCGACCATATCAACGTGCATACGCACATCGAACAAGGCTTCAAAGGCGGCAAGCTACACGGCGGCTGGAACAGCGTGACAGGGCTGTATCGCTATCACGACGGGGTGATGTACAACGGGCTGACGACCGTGAGTTTTGAACTCTACGACACACACCCCAACGATGGAGGGTTCGCCTGCATTCCCGGCTCGCACAAAGCCAACATTGATGTGCCCGAAGATTGGATCGACATGAGCCAAGGCGTACACGAATGCGTGGCGCGGGTGGCCGCCAAGCCGGGTGACGCGATCATCTTTTCCGAAGCGATGACACACGGCACGCTGCCATGGACGTCAGATGCCAGGCGTGAGACGGTCTTTTACAAATTCTCACCACACAGTCTGACCTGGTCCGCGGATTTTTATGATCCCGAAGATTTTCGCGAGTATCCCGATATGGACGAACGCAAGCTTGCGATTCTCGAAGCGCCAAACGCACGCTACCCGCAGCGACCGAGCAGATCTAGACAAACACGGGATCGGCAATAGCTGCTCAACTGTAGAGCCCCGTGCGTCATGGTTCGCCACCCTTGTGGGAGTGCCTTTAGAGGCTGTTGTAAAACAGCCTCTGGGTTCTGGCCGGGGAAGGCCAAGCAAAATCGACCACTGTAAGTGGTTAATTTTGTTGCCAAACGAGCACATGGATGTGCGCAGCGTAGTGGAATAAGTACGCAAGAGGGTGTTTTGCGACACCCTCTTTACCCGCGATTGTCAACCGCTAACAATCCGTATACGTCAGCGAGACGGTATTAATGCCCCTTGCGATATGGGAATATCGAGGGCTTGTGTTTTCACTCTTTGAGATTCCAACGTGGCAATCAGCACAGACCCAGATACCGGACTTAAGATCTTCAAAACCCGGGCTGCCAAAGCGACCGACAAAATCGTAGGCGCCGGCTACGGCGTGGTGGCCGACGAATCACTAAAGACACTGCCGGAGCCACCGCCCGGCGCCGTCTTCAACGCAGAAGAGCAAGCCAAATACCGCGAGTTCAAAGAGGCCAGAATAGGCGCCGCGGACTATATGGCCATGGAAGGTGAATTCAGCAAGTACCTCGATGATGTCTACTCGACCGACGCGGTGCCGCGCGACGCACTAAGCGATGAATGCGAAATTCTCGTCGTCGGTGCGGGGTTTGCGGGCCTTTTGTTGTGGTACAAGCTCTCCCAAGCGGGTTTTAAGGACGTGCGCTTCTGCGAAAAAGGCGGTGACGTTGGCGGCACCTGGTACTGGAATCGTTATCCGGGGATCGCGTGCGATGTCGAAGCGTACAGCTACCTGCCGTTGCTGGAAGAGATGGGTTACGTCCCAACCATGAAGTTCGCATCCGGATTTGAAATCATGGAGTACTGCCAAAATCTGGCGGAAAAATATGCTTTCTACGACCACTGCCTGTTTCACACCACGGTGGAGAAAACTGAATGGGATGAAACCACCGGGCGCTGGACGGTGTTTACTGATCGCGGCGACACCATGCGCGCACGCTATGTGGTCCTGGCTAACGGTATTCTCACGACACCAAAGCTTGCGCGTATCGAAGGCATGCAATCGTTCCAGGGGGAGTCGTTCCATACTTCGCGCTGGGATTACAACATCGACCTCAAAGAGAAGCGCGTCGGCATCATCGGCACGGGCGCGACCGCGGTCCAGGCTATTCCCGAACTCGCCAAATACGTCAAAGAACTTTATGTGTTTCAACGCACGCCCTCATCGATCGATGTGCGTGATCAACGCGAGACCACTCCCGAAGAGTTCGACACGTGGGCCACCGAGCCCGGCTGGGCGCGCGCCCGGCGCGCGAGGTTTGCGAAAATCTCGGCGGGGCGTACCGCGATGAAGGCCAACGACGATTATCTGGCCGGAAAAGTCGCGGACTTCAAAGTACGCAAGAAACATGCGAGAGAGTTGAGCCCCGAAGAGTTGGTGCAGAAGCAGCTCGATACGAACTTTCGCATCATGGAGCAGATCCGCGCGCGGGTAGATGCGATCGTCGAAGACCCAAAAACTGCGGCGGCGTTGAAACCGTATTATCCGTATGGGTGTAAGCGCCCAACGTTTCACGATGACTTTCTGCCGACGTTCAACCTTCCGCATGTGCACCTGGTAGATACTGCGCCACGCGGCGTCAGCGAAATCAACGAGCGCGGGGTTGTGCACGAGGGCACCGAGTACCCCGTCGATGTCCTGATCTATGCAACGGGATTCCAGTGGATGGCGACATCGACATTCAACATGATCACGGGCCGGGACGGCGTCTCGCTGCGTGACAAGTGGCAGGCCGAAGGTACAAGGACCTTCCTCGGCATTCACAGCAATGGATTCCCGAACCTCTTTATTGTGTCGGGACCCCAGGGCGGCGGCGGTAGTTTCAATTTCACCGATGCCATCGACACCCACGGTGATTACATCGTCTGGATGCTGGAAACGCTGCACGAACGGGGTGATGCGATTGTCGACGTCAAACCAGAGCCGGAACAAGAATACGCAAAGCACTGCCGCCAGGCCGATATCTTCAGTGCACCGTTGCGCGACTGTATTTCGTACTACAACGGTCATGGCGAGTCCGAGCCAGGTAATCTTGCCTATTACGGCGGCGGTACGTGGCATAAATACCGCATTGCGGCGCAATCAACGCTGGAACCTTATGAATTCAGCCCCGCGGGTCCGAGAGAATTCGGCTAATGCAGCCGCAAGCCCTGGCAGGCATACGCGTGGTGGATATCGTTGGCACCATTAGCACCAGCTACTGCGCAAAACTCTGCGCGGACTACGGTGCGGACGTCATCAATCTCGAACCCGATGAAGGGTTTGCCACCAGGCGTTTGGACGACTTCTTGACCGACGCCGTACGGCCCGAGAAGAGCGCCATGCACGCCTATCTAAACACCAACAAAAAGAGCGTTCAGATTAGCCGCGTTGACGCCCAAGCGCTTATCGCAAGCGCCGACTTGTTACTCGATGACGGTAGTGACGACGAATCCGCTGCAGCCTGTATGGCCGTGCGATCGAGCATCTGCTGGTATGGAAAAAGCGGACCCTACGCAGACTTCGTCGGCAGTGACGCCCAATGTTTTGCGCTGAACGGCATGCTGCGCGGCATTGGACCGGTCGAGGGCCCACCGCTAATACCAACCGGTTATCAGGCCCAGGTCGTTGGCGGCCTTACGGCATTCATCGGCAGCCTGACCCAAGTGCTCGCCGGCGAACTCGGCAACCGAACAGAGCCGGTGCATCTGGAAACCAGCATTCACGAATCGTGCCTGTGCTTTACCGACGTGGGCGTCGTGTCCTCGTACAACTTGGGTATCGAAGGTTATCGCATGGGGCTGAACCGCTTCCCGCCTACGTATCCACTTGGCGTGTTCCCGTGCAAGGATGGTTGGCTCGGCGTGACCGTGCTAACCCCCGGGCAGTGGCATGCGTTCTGTGAGTTGCTGGACATGAACGAGTTTACCGAAATAGCGCTCTTCGAAACGTCCGTCGGACGGCTCGAAGCGGTCGATATACTTGAGCCTGTGATTCGAGAGCGGCTGCTTGAGCATTCCGCCGAAGATCTTTTCTATCGCGGACAAGAAGCGACCATCCCGCTGGCCCGCGTACCGACGATGGAGGAGTTGTTCGAAGTCGATCAATTCGTCGAGCGTCGCGCCATGTCTCAAGCCACGCTCGCTGATGGCAGCCAATTAACCGTGCCAAGCGTGCCGTTTCGACTTTATGAGACCCCGCCTCATTTCGGCGGTAAAGTCGCCGGATTGGGCGAGCACACAGGAGAGTTTGCCTAATGGCCGCCACCCACTCTCTCAAAGGTATTCGCATTGTCGATCTCAGCATGGGCTGGGCGGGACCACTGACTGTACGCCACATGGCCGACATGGGGGCAGACGTCATCAAGGTGGAAAGTTGTGAGCGTTTCGACTGGTGGCGCTCCTGGGAAGCCACGCCCGAGTGGATCGAAGACGACGGTGCCGAGAAATCAGTCGCGTTCAATCTCGTGAACCGCAATAAGCGCGACATCACATTGGATCTCGAACACCCGGAAGGGCGTGAGCTCTTGCTACAACTCGTGGCAACGGCAAATGCGGTTGTGGAGAACTATTCGGGTAGCGTTTTACCCAAGCTCAAGCTCGGCTACGATGTATTTCGCGAGGTTCGCGACAACATCATCCTCCTGTCCATGCCCGCGTTTGGCTCAACCGGCCCCTGGAGCAAGTTCCGCGCTTACGGATCCACCGTCGAGCAGTCCTCCGGCTTGCCGCATCTAAACGGCAACGCCGACGATCCGCCCACGATGCAGCACGTGGCATATGGCGATGCGGCAGGCGGTCTGACGGGTGCCGCAGCGCTCCTAGTCGCGTTGCGCCATCAAGCCAAGACGGGTGCGGGGCAGTTCGTCGACCTGTCACAAGTGGAAGGTCTGTTTCCGCTGGCGATTCACGGCATTTTAGAATACTCAGCGACCGGCGCGGCGCCGCCAAGGCAAGGCAATCGCTCCGATCATGCGGCGCCTCACGGCGTGTATCGATGCGCGGGCGAGGACGAGTGGGTCACGATCCAGGTTTTCGACGAAAACCAATGGCAAGCGCTGTGTACAGAGGTGGGTGACAGCCTTACCGAGTTTGGCGACCTGCAACATCGGTTGGCAAATCTAGAGGCGCTCAACGGCGCCATTGGCCACTGGACCATAGATCAAGATGCCCATGAATTGATGATGAAATTGCAGGGCGCAGGTGTCCCGGCGGCCGCGGCGACCACCGCAAAACGATTGTTAGACGACCCGCATTTGGCACATCGAGACTACTGGCAGTGGCTCGACCGGGATGTCGTGGGCCGGCAACCGAATCCATCGGCGCCCTTTCGAATTGGCGACAAACCAATCCCTATTCACTCGCCGGCACCGACACTGGGCCAGCACAATGAGGAAGTGCTCGGTGACATTCTGGGACTTTCGGCTTTGGATCTTGCGCGCCTTACGGAACTTGGCATCATCGGTACGCGGCCACGGATACCGAGCCAACGGTAATAAGTGCCTATCGTGAAGATTTCCTTCGCCAAAAATTAGACGTAGCGTGAGCGCATCGGGCAATGCCGTCTCCTGCAGATGTACGGCAAGGACTGGGCGATGGTGCTCATCGAGCGCGAAATTTACTTCCCGCGTGCAGTGTTCGGACGCGACCGAGTTTGGCGTCGTGAAGAAAACAAGCCGTGAACAGCCCCGAATGGCCTGCGCGAGTTCGCCCCGCCACACGGTACCGGGACTGATGCCTTCATCCCACCGGACATTGAAGCTCTGATCTTGCAATCAGCGGATCTGTGGATAAACGAAATCGTTATCCGCATGGGAATAGGTGACGAATATATAGGCTTCGTCGCCTTTGTAGGCAGGTAGAGGTTGTGCAGCCATGATGTTCGCTCGACCGGGCGCCCGCTAGTTGGCGAGCGGATGCGGGCGCATCTGAAACCTCACCATCTTGCTTTTCGCGCCCTTGCCCCCTTCCATGTGCCAGTTGTTCGCCGAACCGTAATCAGCCCAAACACCGCGACCCTTCCAGCCGATGTTAGGGTCGTCGATGCGACCATCCATGCCGCGTGTGTAGAAGCCTAGTGGATACGGCACACGCATGATGGTCCACTCACCCGAGTCCGGATCGAGCGCGAGCAGCGCGTCCGAGGTGCTACCCGCGGCAATGGGCGTGTTTGTTCCGAGGCCCAGCGTGTCGAACTGGTCGACCCAGGCATAGTAGTGGAAATCGGCGCTGCCGGGCCCCTCGACATTGCGCATTTGCGGTCCGGGAGATGGATACAGCGTCCACCCCTCAGGGCAGTGCTGACCGGTGGCAGTCGGACCATTCAAGGTGGAGCACTTCTTGCGGTCGAAGCTTGCCAGGTGTCCGCTACCCGATAGCGCGGTCCAGATGACCCCATCACGCGTAATGTCGATGCCGCGTGGTGCAAAACCCCACTGATCGGTCGGGACCGCGTCATTTTGGAACGGTGGCTCAAAGACCTCCGCCTTGCAGGTTGCTGGCGGATTGGCACCCAGTTCGAGGCGGACCAGTTGGCCTGGCACGGGTTGCGTGCGAGCAATCCATATCGATCCGTCGACGGGGTTCGGAATGATGCCGTAGGCGAAACCGGCAATCCGCGTATCAAGTGCAGGATCCGCTTCAGCGTCTCTGCGCCGGGGCTCGTTCCATGGCTTGGTTATGACGCCGTCGCCATTGCTGTCGATGACCGTCGGGCACCAACCTTGGGAGGCACGCTCATCACCCGTTTCGTCCAGTTGCCGGGTATTCAACCATCCGATTGCGTTGGAATCACCGCTGAACCAGAGCGTATTGTCGTCGTCCTCGGCAAACTGCAGGTGGTGGGTGCCGTAGCAAGTGTCAACAAGCGAAACCGAGCCGGTGACCGGGTCGAAGTAAGACGCCTGCCGACCGCTGAATGCTATGGGAAAGTAGTCCGCCGACGGATGGTCCGACATCTTCCCACACCACTCCGCATTGCCTGATGGTCGTATGCTCGACGTCATCCAGACACGGCCCTTTTGGTCCATCATCGGATTGTGAACGTTAGCCGGCGCATTCAGGAACGCCTCGTCGCCCCAGAATGGCGACGGCTCGAAGTTGCTCAGCGGAAAGTACGACGGCGTGGCGGGGTCCCGCACCGGCACCTCCACTGACGTGGAGCTGTGTTTGATCGGATCGGTGATAACCAGCTGGTTGTCGGACATCGACACGCCGTACACAGGCCCATATGCATTCACCTGAGGATTGCGCTTGTCGCTGGTCACCTCGTCGTGCACGTACGAGGTTGCATGGCCCCAGTCCCACATAGTGAGCACGACGTTGCGCTCGGCGCCCTGCGGCCGCGGTGGTGCTTGCGGCACGACCCCTGCGTTAATCTGATCGGTCCAGTTAGCAAACATCGCAAGCGTTCGTTCGTGGCCCATGTAGCCCATGATACCGGTCATTCGCGCACCGCGCTGTCCGAACCGGAGGCGGTTGTCCCAGGCGTGCGCCGTCGAGTCGAAGCGGTCGTTTATGTGGGCGATCTCGCGGGTGATTTGGTTACCCATCTGATGACACAGCTGACAGCCTTGCTTCATCTGGTCGACAAACGCTGCCTGGCTCGTCATCCCCTTGCCGATGCCGTTGCCTTCAGCGCCGGTACCAGGGAATTCGCTCGCGGGCGGCACCTCGACCAGCGAATACCAGTAATTCGCCGGGTAGACAGCGGCAGCCTGGGTGGTTGTGGTGGCGACAGTGGCGGCCAAAGTGAGATCGACACCCGGTTGCGCTTCGACTGGCGTCGAGTCCGCCAGTCCATACCCACGCACCCACACCCGATAGCTTGCATCCGGTAGCCCGGGCAGCAGAAACCGGCCGTCGTCGTTAGTCACGACAATCTTGATGAAGCCTGTCCCAAGGTCGTCTGTCTCGGCGATCACCCAGACACCCGCTTCTGGACCACTGAGCCCACTCACCAACCCGGTGATGTCGCCCTTGGTAGCATGGGTCGTACGCTGAGCATTTCCAACCAGCGAATCCAACGCGTTGCGAACTTCGCCATCCCACTGCTGTGCAACAGTTTTACCCGCAGGTAAGTCTGTCGATGCTCGTCTGTAACTCACTTGACCTTCGCCATCGACAACCATCAGGCCGGGGATAAATTCGACGTTGTATTTCTCAGCGATATTGTCTGCGTCGGCGATAGCAAACATTGGGAAGCCCAGGCTTTGAGCGTAAGCTTTTGGGTCTCCCTTCCCGCGTTCCTTGGCATTTAGCGTAACAATCTGCACGCCCTGATTCTCGTAATCGGCCTGGATGTCGTTTACATAGGGCATAAACGCTTTGCAATAAGAACACCATGTCGCCCAAAAGATCACGACCGCCGGTTTCCCATCAAGCAACTCGGGGAAACTAACAGTCTGTCCATCGATCAAATTGGTGCCTGTCCAGGTGGCCGCTGAACCTACGCTACCCGCGGCTGGTTTTTCCGGGCTGCATCCTTGGATGAGGCCCAGCACCAGAAACACTAATAGCAAACGTAAAACTGAAAACGCGTACATGTCTCAACCTCGCTGCTTGCTCGGGACGTCCACCATACTGTTTTTGGGGCGAATGATGAATCGTCGGTTTGGGGGCGTCCGCGAGCCTGGTCCCCTGCTATTGATAACGCCCAGTCGTTACGCCGAACTGTTTTTTGAAAGCTGCGATGAAGGCGCTGGTACTGTTATAGCCGCAGGCCAGGGCGGCGTTGGTGACATTGGCCCCGTTGCAAAGGTATCCAACCGCATTGATGAGTCGCACTCTCTGCCGCCAGGTCTCCACGGACATCCCGGTTTCCCGGGCGAAGAGTCGTTGCAGAGTACGCAGTGAACAACCCACCTGCTGAGCCAGCGTCGAAAGGTCACACCGCTCGGCGGGATTTGCCTGGATCCACTCGGCCGCCGTGCAGGCTCGTGGGTCGGTGGGCATTGACAGGCGAAGATCCCCCGGCGACGCCTCACGCATCAGATCGGTCAACACATCGGCCAGTTTGTTGTGTTCTGCAATGCGGCGATCGAGCATACCGGTCTGAAGAATGTGCAGGATGAGTTCACGAAGTAGTGGCGACACCTCCATTGCGATCGCGATGTCCGACAGGCCAGAAGTGGGCGCCGCTGCCAGATAAAGCCTGCGCATGGCGACCTCGCCCTGCATGACGATTTTATGTGGGCGCCTTGGCGGCAACCAGACCGCCCGCGTCGGCGGCACAAACCAGATCGTGTCCCCGGCGACCACGCGCATGACACCGCTCGTACCATAAGCCAGCTGTCCCCAGGGGTGATCGTGTTCGCTGATGGTGAACGCGTCCGGATAGGTGGCGGCCAGGGAACGGACCTCGAAACCGTCCTCCGGGCGATCGCTGTCGGCGGTTAGTCCCACAGCCCCTGTTCGTACTGCATGGCACCGCACACGTTGCCTTCGGTATCTTCGAAATAGACCAGTTCGCCCACGCCTTCTATGCGGAACGGCGGCATGACAATTTTGCCACCGCTCGCTTCGATCGCGGTGATGGTTGCCGCTAAATCGTCAACGCCGAGGGTCGTTTCGAACGTGTTGGCGCGCCTGCCAGGAACCAGTTCGCGCCGTTCCTGTAACGCACCCTGAATACCATCACCCGCGTTCTTTATCTGGTAGAAGTTGGGCGGACCCCACGGCGTGAATTCCAGACCCAGCGCTTGCTCGTAGAATCGCCTGGCTCGGGTAACGTCGTCCGCGTTGATGGCGAAGTGTCTAAAGTTGGTTGGCATAATTGGCATCCTGATGGTGGAGGTCACAACGATAGCAGCCGCGTTGTGGCGTTCTTGCGCTACCAAGACATGGTATATCGCAATTACGCCAAAACTGGGCGCGGAGCTAGGAGCTATAGGCCTAACTGTCGGGTCAGGCTGTTTGTTTCTTCATGTCGATGCCGAGTCGTCGCCAGCCCTTGAGGCTAGTAACAACGCGCACATCATGCTCGGGAAATAGTCTAGATTGGTGGAGGCGGCGTCACTCGGAAATATTTCAGAGAGTTAGTGACCTGATGGGTCCATTGACTGGTTCGTTCCTGGGCGACTGGTAGGATATTGGTAGGGTTAGAAGTTGTGAAAATCCTACCTGTTGAGGATTCCGCCTGGAGTCCGTGCGGGATTACGTACCAGCCATACTCGGGTATTTCCAGGTTGGCTGCTGACTCGAGTTCGGTTGCCCAAGAAGTTGCATCGATTGGAAAATACTCGGGTATGCCGGGTGTGAGCTGAAAGTATTTCACTCACCCCACGCCGGACACTTCACGCACGAATGGTGCACAGATCTGCCGCTGTAAGCGACCATCGGATCTTGGATGATCCCGACATGGTCATTTCGGTCGATTCAGGCGGGAACAAACTCAGTGAAATGTCTGCCTCACCGGTTTCGATGGATCACCGGTACCGACGCCACGAACCGGAAAAGACCGCGCTCTACTTGCTCTCAGATTCTACCTGGGCAGCAACATTCTCAGTGACGGCCGACGAGACCACGCCGATTCCTGGAGGAACGGGAGCGAAGCATCACACGTAGCGTCTGCCACGCAGGCTAGCCACCCGGCCATCCGGCCGCATGCGAGTTGGCAAGTCGAGTATAGTAAGATATGGTCGGGTTAGTTGTTGGGCGGGCTCAACGGAGGTCTACTTGGACTGGAAGCTGGCGCTTGAGACGTATCGCGAGTCCCGCGCTGGGGCACCCCTTGGCGACG
>Ga0115002_10002230_pt1 | contig 25582 bp, 36 predicted proteins | sample ArcticOcean_MG_C_8_FD_89576 | JGI IMG/M metagenome (GOLD analysis project Ga0115002, IMG submission 89576) | Marine microbial communities from western Arctic Ocean - ArcticOcean_MG_CB11_86 | ecosystem: Environmental > Aquatic > Marine > Oceanic | place: Arctic Ocean: Canada Basin | collected... | reverse complement strand
CAATCCTCCCTTATTTCTATTGAAAGTTGCATAATTTCCTCGATAATCTTTAGAATATACAAATCGCGTTATTCTTGGAGAGATATCAAAACTCCCCTTTTAGCTCTTGTGCGGAGATACTGTTATGCCTCATCTACCTTATTATCTGTAACACTATAAATTCCATATCTTCTTAGGTTTTCTACTAGGGCTAATACATCTTCTACTTCTTGCTCTATAAATGGGGGAATTTCAGATTTCTCAAGATAATTAACATTTACTGTTGAATGGCCTCTATCCTGTAAAACTCTTGTTTTATTATTCCCATCAAAGATTACTTTTCCAGTAATAGTATCATATACATGTATATCTTCTAATTCTAGAATCTCTGAGGTTGAGAATCTAGATAGATATCTTTGAGAGCTAGAACTAAGGTAATCTCCTGGTTGCAATTCTGATATTCTCATTTCTATTGTTTTCATGGATTAATATTCAGTATTTTTTGTTTTTATATTTTATCCTAGTTTGAAGTTATATAAATGTTACCATTAGTTGTAACTTTGTAGTAGTTATATAGGAAGGTTTTTAAAGGTGAAATGGGGTAAAATAGTATGATAGTATCACAAAATTTATTGGATGAAATAGATGAAAAAAAGGAATTGATTTCAGAATATCCTGAATATTTTCTTAGACGATCTAACTTAGTTAGAACTACATTAAGAAGAGCTTGTAATGTTCACTCATTTTGGATTGAACACCCTGAGCTTAGGACTAAACTTCTAAGGGATTTTGAGGCTGAAGATACTAGCGAGTTTAGGGCTAGAGCAAATATTGGTATGGTAAGAATTAATGATGCTTGGAAATATCTTAAGAAAGTTTCTGGAAAATCTAATGAGCTTGAATATATTTCTTCTCGTAATATTCTTGAAGTTTTATCAATTGTTGAACCTGAACTTAATTCTGGATCTTTTAGGCATGAAAGGGTTTCAATGAGGTTGAGTGGATTTACGCCCCCAAATCATTTATCTGTACCTGATCTAGCAGAAAAATTTTGTTATGAGGTAAATGACGGAGATTTGCACCCTGTAGAGGTTGCAGCACAATGTCATTTATATATTGCAGCTATTCAACCAGGATTAGATGGGAATAAAAGAACAGGCAGATTATTTCAAAATACTGTTTTGCATAATTATGATTTACCTCCAGCGGTTATTCCTGTAGGAGAAAGAACAACCTATATCGATCTTTTAGAACCTGCCATGGCATCATTTAGGGAATCTGATTATAGGCCCCAAATACCTTTTTGTAATTATGTTGCCGGGAAAGTAAACTCAGCTTTAGATTATATGATTGATGACTTGAGAATTCCTCCTAAAAAACATGGAAGGAAATAATTAATTTTATTAACCCACATGATCTTTCTTATCTATGCAAATTAAATCTGGAATTGAGATACATCAGCAGTTAGATACTCATAAGTTGTTTTGTAATTGTCCTTCTGTTCTTCGTAAGGATGAACCTACATTTCTAATTAGACGAAAATTACATGCTGTGGCTGGTGAGGGTGGGGAGGTGGATGTTGCAGTGAAGCATGAAGCTGAACAAGATCGTGAGTTTATTTATGAGGGTTATGACAGTACTTGTTTAATTGAACTTGACGAAGAACCTCCTCATTTGATTAATGATGCGGCGCTTAGGACTGTTTTACATGTTGCTCTTCTTTTGAATTGCGAGATACTTACTATTAGCCAGATAATGAGAAAGACGGTTGTTGATGGTTCGAATACTGGAGGATTCCAAAGAACAGTTCTAGTTGCAAGAAATGGATATATTGAAACAGAAAGTGAGAGAGTTGGAATTGATAATATTAGTTTGGAAGAGGATTCTTGTAGGGTTATAGATCGTGCTGGGGGAAGGTTTCGTCTTGATCGTTTGGGAATTCCATTAATTGAAATTGGGACTGCGCCAGACATAAAAAGTCCTGAGCAGGCTAAAGAAGTTGCACTTTATATTGGAGATGTTTTAAGGAGTTGTAAGGTTAAGAGGGGGATAGGTACAATACGTCAGGATGTAAATATAAGTATTCCTGGACACCCAAGAATTGAAATTAAAGGATTTCAGGATGTTAAGATGTTTATTCCCACTATAGAAAAAGAAGTTAAGAGACAAGAGGGAAATCTAGGTAATAAAAAAGATTTAATTGGTCAAGTTAGAAATGCTTTACCCAATGGAGAGAGTGAATTTATGAGGCCAATGCCTGGGGAAGCTCGAATGTATCCTGAAACAGATTTACCTTTACTTAGAATTAGTAAACAGATAATTGATGAGGCAAAGAGAACATTGCCTATGTTACGTAGCGATTTAAAAATTGATTTGATGAAAAAGGGACTTCGAGATGATGAAATTCAAATTTTATTGAAGGAAGATAATTTGGAAGAGTTTAATTCTTTGTTGAAAATTATTAATGAGCCCCGATTTATCTATAAGGTTTTAATTGAAATGCCTAAACAGATTGGTTCTATTGATATTGATCTTATTGAGGGTATAGTTTATGCGGTTTATGAAGGGAAGTTAGATAGAACTGACGTGAAACAAGTTATGAAAGAAATTGTTGATGGTAAGAGTTTGGAAGAAGCTCTTAAATTTGAGAAAGCAGACTTAGGGGATGTTGAAAGTGAAGTAATAAAAATGATTAAAGATAAACCAGGACTTTCAGTTGGAGGATATATGGGACTAATAATGCAGAAATTTAAAGGGGCAGTTAGTGGGAACGAGGCTAACCAAATACTTAATAAACTATTGAAATGATTATGTTATAGAGGTGAAATATGGTTAAGTGGCGTTCAACATTGTTAGTAGGTAGTTTTATTCTGTTGTTAATTTGGGGTACTTTTATCTATCATGCTGTTGAGGGATGGAGTTATCTTGATTCTGCATATTTTATGGTTATGACTGCAACTACTATTGGTTATGGTGATGTTGTTCCGGCAACAAATCTTGGGAAAATTATAACTATGCTATATTCTTTAGTAGGCATTGCCTTCATGTTTTATATTATTAGTTTGATAAGTCATAGCATTTTTGATAAGAGAATACAATTAAAGGTTACTGATGTACCTTCTAAAGATAAGTTAATTAGTAAAACTAAAAGGTCCAGAAAGAAATAGTTAACACACCTTATTTATTTGTTTTTTAGATCTGGGATCTTTCCAATCATTGTCAAATTGAATTGCTGCCCCAGTTATGGGATTAATTGAGGTTATTATCTTATTGTTACATTTGAAATAATAATCTTGGCAGTAGTTATTTTTACATACAGCTTTTGTGAAAGATGATAAATTAATTCTATTTTCTTTTTGTTGAAGTTGATCTTGTGCAAGGGTTAATATTGAAATAGTTAGTAAAATAATTATGATTATCAAAATGATTTTGTTCATAAGATTTCTTCATATCTTGTTTATATAAGCATATATGAATATATGAATAACTTTATAAATTTAGGAAAATAGATGTTTTCATGCTTAGAGATTATAATTTAGGAGAAGTTAATGAAAAACTTGCTGGTAAGAATGTTAAGTTGTGTGGTTGGATAGATACTATTCGGGCTCATGGTAAGGTAGCCTTTTTTGATCTCAGAGATAGATATGGCAAGGTACAATGTGTTATTATTGCTAAGAATGATGATTTTGAGAAAGTTTGTAAGTTGAATCGTGAGAGTTGTGTTTGTGTGGAGGGAGAATTAAATGAAAGACCAAAGGGAAGTGAAAATAAAGATTTAGCAAGTGGAAAAGTTGAATTGTTTTTAAGTAAGGTTGATGTATTGAGCGAGAGTGCACAGATACCATATGAAATAGATGATGATGTTAGCGATGAATTGAGATTAAAGTATAGATTTTTAGATTTAAGAAGTGAGAATATGCAGAATAATTTAGCATTTAGATCGAAAGTTGCTCAAGCTGTAAGAAATTATTATATAGATAATGACTTTATAGAGATAGAAACTCCCCTATTAGTTAAGGCAACTCCAGAGGGTGCTCGAGATTATATTGTTCCAAGTAGGGTGAATCCGGGTAAATTTTATGCATTGCCCCAGAGTCCTCAGTTATATAAACAGATATTAATGATTGCAGGATTTGATAAATATTTTAGTTTAGCTAAGTGTTTAAGAGATGAGGATTTAAGACAAGATCGTCAACCCGAGCATACTCAAGTAGATTTTGAAATGAGTTTTGTAGATGCTGAAGATATAATGAATTTTACGGAAAATATGTATAGGCATATTTTTGAGAAAGTTCTTGGTGTAAAATTGAAAAAATTTGAAAGATTAACTTATGAAGAATCAATGAAAAAGTATGGTACTGATAAGCCTGACTTGAGAAAAAATAAAGAAGATGAAGGAGAATTTGCTTTTTGTTGGGTTTATGATTTCCCTTTGTTTTCTTATGATAAGGATACTAAAAGTTGGACTCCTGAACATCATATGTTTAGTTCTCCAAAAAAAGAGCATTTAAAGTATCTGGAGAGTGATCCAGGAAAGGTCAATGGAGATTTATTTGATATAGTGCTTAATGGAGTTGAACTTGGTAGTGGGAGTATAAGAATTAGTAATCCTGAGTTACAAGAGAAAGTAATGAAAGTTATTGGTATGAGCAAAGCTGAAGCTGAAAAGAAGTTTGGATTTTTACTAGATGCGTATAAATATGGAGGCCCAGTTCATGGTGGAATGGGGCTAGGATTTGATCGTTTAATTGCATTGATGTTGGGACATAGCGATATTAGAGAAGTTATAGCTTTTCCTAAAAATAAAGCTGCTCAAAATCCAATGGATGGAAGTCCTAGTGAACTTGACAAGCATCAATTGAAAGAGACTCATATAGATATTGTCGAACCTAAGAAAAAGAAAGGGAAAAAGTAATATGAAAATTCTTTGTATAGGGGATCCTCATGGGGATGTTGAAGAATTAGAAAAGATTAATTATTCTGGTGTTGATTTGATACTTGTAACTGGGGACTTATCTAGGGCAGAAATTGCTAGAAGGAGATATTTTAAGAGGGTTGAGGGTAGTGGAGAAATTTCGGATAGTGATAAAATTAAATCTTTTGATGAGATCTATAATAGTTTGTTTGAAGTTTTGAATTATTTAAATAAAAATGCTCCTGTTTATTTTATCTTTGGAGATTTTGATTATTCTAAGGAGTATTTAGAGGAAAGATATGGTGGATTGGATATTGATTTCTTGGATATAATTTCTGAAATTAAAAAAATAGAAAATGTTCATATTTTTCAAGATAAGAAGATGGAGATTGAAGGGATAAAGATAGCTTCGATTGAGAGGTTTACTGATACTAATTGGGTTAGAGATTTTAAACCTAAAAACTTTGAAGAACAAATTAAAAATGCTGAAGAAGAGACTTCTAATGCTAGAAAAGTTTTGGATAAATTTGGAAAAGTGGATATATTGATGTGTCATCAGCCACCATTTGGTATCTTGGATAAAGTTAGTAATCATCATGCTCCTAAGGACTGGCAGGGTTTACATGCTGGAAGTAAGTTGATTCTTGAATATATTAGGGATAAAAAACCAAAATATGTAATTTGTGGACATATTCATGAGGGTGAAGGAGAAGAAAAAGTTGGAGAAACTATAGTTTATAATTTGGGACATTGTGGTCATAGGTTTATTGAATTTTAATTTTCACTCAATATCTTTAAATCTCTATTCTTCTCCTTGAAGATTGAGTTGAAAAATAGATTAATTTTAAATACAATCTTTCTTACATAAATATATGGATAAGAAAAAAATTCAAAGGGATGCTAAGGGGATCTTAGATAGATTTATGAAGGCTCTTGATAAATCTAAAATTATTGAGGGCGAGTATTTTGTTGAACGAGATAAATTTGAACGTGAAGAAGGTAAGACTGGAGAATGTACTCTTGATTTTAAGGCTAAGATGTTAGGTAATGCTCCAAATAAGGATGATGACTTCATAATTGCAGAAAAGGGAGCTTGGAAAAAATGAGTGGCATTAATCCTGCAAATTATGGTCCTGGAGATCCAAGATATCATAGGGTTGTCCCTCCTGTTGTCTTGAATGATAAACTTGAAGAAACATTAAAATCTGGAGATGGAGGGGATTCTGTTGGAGAAGTTGATGCAGGTGCTGGAGGATCTATGGGTGATGAGAGGGGACAGAAAAGAGGGGGAGATTATAAACAACCTAAAAGAGAATATCGTAGCCCTTCTGGAACTGGAGAAAATGTTGATGAATTAGTATGATAAAGCAAAAAATTAAAGAAATTAAAGAAGGCAAGTTGAAAGCTGTTGAAAATATTCAGAAATATATTGATAAGATTAAGAAAGAAAATAGTAAATTGAATATCGTTTTGCATGTTAATGATAATGCTGTTAATGAGGCTAAGAAAATAGATCAGAAAATAAAATCTGGAGAGAAAGTTGGTAAGCTTGTTGGTTTAGGCTTTTTAGTTAAATCGAATATAAACGTTGAAGGGATGATAACAAACTGTGCTTCTAAGACTCTTGAGGACTATGAGGCAGGTTATAATGCTACTGCGATAGATAAACTATTGAAAGAGGATGCTATTGTTCTAGGAATGGTTAATTGTGATGAATTTGCATCAGGTTCTACTGGAGAAAACAGTGCATATGGAGTTTGTGTGAATCCTGCTGCAAATGATCGGGTTCCTGGGGGGAGTAGTAGTGGGAGTGCTGCAGGGGTTGCTGCCGGTTTTTGTGATTTTTCTTTAGGAAGTGATACAGGAGGGAGTATAAGAAATCCCGCTAGCTGTTGTGGGATTGTTGGTATGAAGCCAAGTTATGGGACTGTAAGTCGATATGGGTTGATAGATTTATCTATGAGTTTGGATCAAATAGGTCCTTTGGCAAGTAATGTGGAGGATTGTGAAACCATATATGAAATAATTAAGGGGCAAGATGATCATGATCCTGTTACTAATGATTTTAATTCAAGTAAGTTAGATATGAAAAATGTTAGAATAGGAATTTTAGATATTGATGCAGATAAGGAAATTTGGGATTTAATTAATGAAAAAGTTAATGCTGTTTGTAAAGATAATAATTGGAAGAAGGATAATGTGAAGATAGATCATGTTGATCTAGGAATACAGACCTATTATCCAATTGTTTATACAGAGTTTTTTTCAGGAACAAGGAAGTTTGATGGTCGAAAATTTGGACTAAAAATTGAAGAAAGTTGTGGTGAAGAAGTATTAAGAAGAATTTTAGGGGGCGCAGAGATAACCAAAGCAGAGTATGCTGGAAGGTATTATCGAAAGGCACTAGCAGCTAAGAAGATTATTGAGAAAGAGTTTGAAAAGGCTTTTAAGAAATATGATTTTATTATTTTACCCACAGTTCCAAAATTGCCTCATAAGGTGGGTAAGAGATTGAGTCTGGGAGATGAATATAATTTAGATGCTTGTACTGTTTTAGCTAACTTAGCTGAGATTCCTGGATTAAGTGTTCCTGTGGGTAAGATTGATGAAGTTCCTGTTGGATTACAGATATTATCCTCAAGAGGGAATGATAGAAATTTGTTAAATGTTGCGAAGAAGTTTGAATAGATTTTTCACCCAAAATCTTTAAACCCTCCCACCCTCCCTTTAAGGTTGGGATGAAAAATCATCAAGTTTAAAAAATAAGGAGAGTTGTAGTTAAAATGAAGAAAAAGGATGTTAAAAAATCAAGGAGAAATTTATATTATTTAGTTTTATTAATTTTAATATTCCTATTGACATTAGTTTTAGGAGCCTATAATGTTAGAAATTCAGTTGGGGAAAATGGACTTTCTAGTGTGTCTTTTATTGAAGAAGTAGATTCATTGTTATTTGATTTGGGATTATCTTTTGAGGAGACAAAGGTTAGTGATACAGTATATATTTTAATAATATTAGCGTTATTTATTTTGATATTTTTGATGATATTCTTGATAATTCAAGAAAGAAAATCTCATGGTGTTATTGGTAGATAAACTTTGTCCGGAATGCTTCCGGACGAATAGAGAATGCAAATTTCACGAAGTAAATTCGATGAAAAATTGTTATCTAACTATTAAATTACATGACTTCGGACAGAGCTGGTAGATAAGCACTGTCCGGAATGCTTCTGGACGAAGATAATTTGTAAATTTTCACGAAGTAAATTCGATGAAAATTTGCTATCTAACTATTGAAATATGCGACTCCGGACAAAGCTGGTAGATAAATAACTTTATATACAGATTTATTTTTGCAGTTCTATGGGATTTAAAGAATTACTTAGAGAAAAATTAGAGGGTAATGTTAATTGTAATTTAGATAAATTGCCGAAAGGATTTCAGAGAATTGGAGATATAATTATATTGAATTTGGATAAAGAATTTGATGATTGTAAGAAGGAGATTGGAGAAGCCGTTCTTGAACTTTTTAAGGTAAGGAGTGTTTGTAATAAGTTTGGGGAAATAACTGGGAAATTTCGTGAGCCACAGATTGAAGTTCTAGCTGGAGATGAGGATACAATAGTTACTCATGTAGAACATGGAATAAGATATAGATTTGATTTGAGGAAGGTTATGTTTGCTAAGGGTAATTTATCTGAAAGAGTTAGATATCCAAAGCAACTTCGCGATGGGGAAGTTATTGTGGATATGTTTGCTGGTCTTGGGTATTTTAGTTTAGCTATGGGAAAACTTTCGAATCCTGAGAAGATATATAGTATTGAACTGAATCCTGTTTCATTTGGTTTTTTGGAGGAGAATATTAAAATTAATCATATTAATTGTATTGAGGCAATTAACGGTGACAATCGAGAAATAATTGATAGTTTGGTTAAGAAAGGTGTGAAAGTAGATAGGGTTCTAATGGGCTATCTGCCTCCTCCGAAGGAATTTTTACCTTGGGCACTGAAGATAGTTAAGAAAGGTGGAATTGTACATTATGAAGACATCTTGACTGTTGGTAAAATTGAAGAAGAAAGTAGGAAAGTTGTTGAGATGATAAATGAAGTAGCTAAACAGTTTGATAAGAAAGTTCAATTGATTCATTTACAAGATGTTAAGAGTTATGGGCCTATGACTCATCATTATGTTTTTGATTTGATTGTAAAATAGTTAGTTTTATTAACATATTTTTGATCAATTTAGAATGGTTAAAAATAAATATTATGTTACAACTGCAATAGATTATCCTAATGCTGAGCCGCATATTGGGCATGCATATCAGAAGGTTATAGCGGATGTTCTGGCAAGATGGCATAAATTATTAGGTGATGAAGTGTGGTTTTTGACTGGAACTGATGAACATGGCAAGAAAATACAAGAATCTGCAGAAAAATCTGGGAAGGATCCAAAGGAATTTGTAGATGAGCTTTCAATTAAATTTAAAGAAGCTTGGAAAAATTTGAATGTTATTCCAGATAGATTTATTAGAACTACTGATGCAGATCATAAGAAATTGGTTCAAGATGTTATTAAGAAATGTTATGCTAAGGGAGATATTTACTTGGATAAGTATGAGGGGCTTTATTGTGTGGGGTGTGAGGCTTATTATACTGAGAAGGATCTAGTTGGAGGTAAGTGTCCATTACATGACAGGCCACTAGAGAAAATTCAAGAGGAATCTTATTTTTTTAAATTATCTAAGTATGAAGATTTTTTATTAAATTTATATGAGAAATCTCCTAATTTTATTCTACCTGAAGAAAGAAGAAATGAGATGAAATCAAGGGTTAAAGAAGGATTAAAGGATTTGAGTATATCTAGAACTAGTTTTGATTGGGGTGTAAAGTTTCCTTTGGGAAAGGGGCATATTACTTATGTATGGTTTGATGCTTTATTCAATTATATTTCTGGAGCGGGAAAAAACAATGAATTCTGGCCAGCTAATGTTCACATTTTAGGTAAGGATAATGGTTGGTTTCATACAGTATATTGGCCTGCTTTCTTAAAATCTGCCGGATATGAATTACCAAAAACAGTTTTTGTACATGGCTTTTTAACTTTTAATGGGAAAAAAATTTCTAAATCTTTAGGAAATGCTATATCTCCAAAAACTTTAGTAGATAAATATGGTGTTGATTCAATAAGATATTATTTTACTAGAAATTTTGTTTTTGGAGAGGATGGCGATTTTAATGAAGAAGTATTAGTTACTAGATATAATGGGGAATTAGTTAACAAGTTAGGTAATATAGTTAGTAGAGTAAGTAGCTTGGCTGAGAAAAATGGAATTGAAAAATGTGAAAATAAGTTACTAAAGAAATTGAAGTTGAAGAAAATTGGGAAGTTGATTGATGGATATGAATTTGATAAGGCCTTGAATGAAATATTTGCATATATTGATGTTTGTAATGAATATGTGCAAGATAAGAAACCTTGGGAGACGAAGGATCAGAAAGTTCTATATGAGCTTGTTGATAGCATTAAGGCTATTGCCATATTATTGTGGCCTTTTATTCCTGGAACTAGTGAAAAAATATCTAAGAACTTCGGATTTAAGTTAGATTATAAAGAAATTGAAAAGCCTATTGCAGTTAGAAAGATTAAGAAGGGTGAGAATTTGTTTAATCGTGTATGATTATGTTTAAATAGTAAGGCCTTGTCGTTTAGTTCATGGAAGAAACTGATGAGGGTAATGTGATGCAGAGGGCCTTTAGACTTTTTGACTTTAGATCTATTCGGGAAACAGTTTCAAATGTTTTATTAATTTCTACAGCTTATGTATCTGGAGTAAATTTGACCCCAAATGTGGTGGATTATAATATGCCCCCTAGGCCAAATTATGGGATTGTATATGAATCAGGGATAGCTTCTAGGAGAGGGACTGGGAAATCTTTATCTAATCTGGCCAGTAGCTAAATCGTCTACCTTTTTCAATACAGAAAGTTCCTCGAAAGTTTGTTGAAGTTTTATAATCTTCCTTACAAATACATCCTAATTCGGGATTTGCGTATTTTCTTGGATCTTCACATTTTAGGTCTGTAAATTGAGAGGTTTCTCCTTTTGGAACTGGTTGTTCTGAATTCGAATCAATTATTTTTGGGCTGCCTAATATAGTGAAAGTTATTATTCCAGCAATAATTCCTGCTAAAATTATTGTTAATAGGGATAAGCCAAACCAATGTCTATGTGTTAACCTGCCTTTTTTTGCCATCTTAATTATAGTTAAATGTGATTTAAAAGTTCTTTGTACTTTTGATAGATTTATTTATTTTTTAATGAATCCTATTATTAATCCGGTTACCCCCACAATACTATGGAGAACTGTATCTATGAAGTTGAATGCATCAAGACCTCCAAAATCCATGTATGTCCATCCAAATAGGGCTACAAATGAAAAAAATAATCCATTTATTATGCAAAATGGCTTATAGAATTTTTTGTTATTCCAGTTAGATAAAATTATTATTCCAAGTAAAACATGAAATATTTTATGCCATGTTTCTGGTCTATGTCCAAATTGACTAAAATCAAAAATTAGTGAGATAATAACTAATGTGAATGCGATTCCAATAATTCGTGTATAGTATTTTTGTAAATTTTCTTTTAACATTAATTAGTTAAGAAATAATAATATATAAATCTAGCTTATTTTGCTACCAAGATCTAAGGCACCTTCAGCTTGGAGAAGTTTTACTTCACTTTTATCTCCATTAGAAGCTGCTAAGATCATTCCATGAGATTCTATTCCCATAATTTTCCTGGGTTCTAGATTGGTGAATACTATACATTTTTTCCCTTCTAGCTCCCCTTTAGTGTAATAAGGTTTCATCCCTGCTACCAGTGTTCTTGTTTCAGTTCCTAGATCAATTTTAAGTTTGTATAATTTGTCTGCTCCCTCTATATCTTCTACTTCGATTATTTCTGCAGTTTTAAGATCTAAATTGCTCCATTCATTAAATTGTATGTTATCCATTATTTCAATCCTATTGTTTGTAGAAATTTACCTATTAATCCCATTTTTAGAGGATCAATAAAATCTATATCTTCCCCTAATAATCTTTTTGAAGTATTAAAATACATTCGTGCTGCCCTACTTCTTGGGTGAGTTAGTATAACTGAGTTTTTCATGGCTTGAGACTCCCTTATAGCATCATCTTCTGGAATTATTCCTAGGATGGGAATTTCTAACATGTCTCTAATGTTAGGTATTGACATTTCATGCGATTTTCCACGATATCTAGTTATTATAACTCCAGTAACCGGTTTACCTTTTTCTTCTGCTAACTTGACTGTTTTTAATGCATCAGTTACAGCTGACATTTCAGGATTAGTAATAATAATAATTTCATCACATGCATCTATTGCCGCTCTTGCTTCTTCACCTAGTCCTGCTGCAGAATCTATTAAAACATAATCAGTTATCTTGTTAACTTTTTTCATCAATTCTGGAAATTTAGTATAGTCTACTTTTTCAGTTTCTCTTAGGGATAAAGATGCAGGCATAACTTTAGTCCCTGATTCATGTTCATAAATTGCTTCTTCAAACTTTGCTTGATTGTTTAATGCATGATTTAGTGTTACTGGGACTATAGGGGCTCCTAAATGTATTCCCACATTTGGGGTTGTTAGATTCGCATCTACAATAATAACATCTTCTCCTAAATGATTTAAAGAAGTACCTATATTGATAGTTGAAGTTGTTTTACCTACGCCACCCTTACCAGATATAATTGCGTATATTTTTGCCATATAAGTTTTAGAAATTAGATGTTTATAAGGTTTGTTGGAGTTTTTGTATTGGTATCTGAGGTATTAATTTCTTCGGAGTCTTTTTTCGCTTTCAATGATGAAGTCTTCAAGTTGCCAACTACTGAGATCTGGAAATGTCCTTGGTTTATAGATTCACTTGTTGCAAAAATCTGATAATTCAATTAATAATTGTTTGTATCTTTGGTAATCTTTAGCACATTTTTCAGAGAGCTCTAATCATTTTACTTCCTCTGTGTCTTGATAGCCGTCAAGATTAATGCTACATCCAGCAGATAGATTTCCCATTACATGGCTAATATTTCCTCCGACGAAAAACTAATTCTATTCACAAATTCTTTATAGGCCTCAGAATCTTTATTCATGCGATATAGATCTTTTCTTAATTTCCTATTTCTCTGTGAATCATTAATAATTACCCCTTAGAACTATTTATAAAATTATCTTTTTGGGAATTAAGATCACTTCTTCTTAGTCTTACCCAAATATTCTTTTACAAAAATAATAAAATTTTCTTGGATTTCAGCGTATTCTTTTAGTTTGTCTAGATTAATAGCTACTTCTTCACCTTTAAACATAACTCTTAAGCAAACACCTTTTCTGAATTCACTTTCTTTAGTTTTACTTAGAACATCGATTAATTTGAATAACATGTATTCATTTAGAGCAGTCATAACGGCTTCATCATCTTTGAAAGTTTCTCTAACCATATCTATTCTTAACTTAGGCGCATCTGGAATTTTTTTAATTAGTTTTTTCTTTTTAGCCTGATCTAGCATTCCATCGAAGGCGTAATCCATCATTATCTTCCATCTTTTTAATAAATTTATCATTACGTCGCATGTTTTTGTGTATTTCATACTTACGTAGAGAAGATGATCTGCGCTTATTTTCTCTTTAATAATTTTTTCTAATACTTCGGACATGTTTTTCTAATTCTTTCCCTGGGACAAATTTCTTAATTTAGTCTTGTAATTGCTCTAATCTTTAAGAAAAGGGAGTTGTCTTATAAAAACAATGATCTATATAAACCTTTACTTAAAAAATAAACTATTGTTAACTTCTAAAATACCTCCATTTTTAATTATTTAAAATAACCATCCTTACTTTATAGGGGGCAATAGAACTATATAAATGTTACTATATGTTGTTACTTAGTAATGACGGCTATTATCCTAGATAACTTTTTGGAACTTCAAGAGCTGCTTTAGCAGATCTTAGGTATTCAGTCTCTATCTTTCTATATCTGTCCATGTCAGACTTTGTTACTGATGCTCCTACCTTTTTCATTGCTTCTTCAAAGTATTTCATACTTACTTCTTTAGAATCAATGTTATCTCTTAAGGAAAGCATGGCAGCTTCCCTTACAAGAGATTCCATGTCTGCTCCAACATAACCTTCGGTTTGATCTATAATTCTTTTTACATCTACGTCATTAGCTAATGGCATTTTTTTTGTATGAATTTTAAATATCATTTCTCTTCCTTCTTTTGCTGGACTACCAACTAATAAGATTCTATCAAATCTTCCCGGTCTTAGTAATGCTGAATCTAGCATATCTGGCCTATTTGTTGCTGCTATTATAACTACATTAGAAAGATCTTCAATCCCATCCATTTCTGCTAACATCTGATTTAGAACTCTTTCAGTTACCTTATTTCCAGTTTCCATTCCCCTTTTTCCAGCTAATGAATCAATTTCATCAAAGAATACTACGCACGGTGAAACTTGTCTTGCCCGATCAAAGATCTTCCTTATTCCTTCTTCAGATTTTCCCACCCACATAGATAATAATGATGGCCCCTTAACTTGTATGAAGTTTGCTTCGGATTCTTTCGCAACAGCTTTAGCTAATAATGTTTTACCAGTTCCAGGTGGACCATATAATAATATTCCTTTTGGAGGTCTTATCCCTAATCTATTAAATGAGGCTGGATGTTTTAGTGGCCATTCAACTGCTTCTTTTAGTTCTTGCTTTATTTTATCTAATCCTCCAACATCATTCCAATTTACATTTGGAGTTTCAACAAGTACTTCTCTCATTGCAGAAGGTCTTACCATCTTTAATGCTTCATCAAAATCACTTTTAGTGACTTTTAATTCTTTAAGTACTTCTTCAGGAATTTCTTCATCCTCTTTTAGGTCTAATTTAGGTAGTAATCTTCTTAGAACCACCATTGCTGCTTCTTTAGTTAATGATGAAAGATCTGCCCCAACAAAACCGTGCGTGACTCTTGCTAGTTCTATTATATTCACATCCTTAGTTAAGGGCATACCTCTTGTATGAATCTTTAGGATGTGGAGCCTTCCTTTGTTGTCTGGAGCTCTTAGCTCTAATTCTCTATCAAATCTTCCAGGTCTTCTTAATGCAGGATCTATTGAATTAGGTCTATTTGTTGCACCAATAACAACCACTTTTCCTCTTGATTGTAATCCGTCCATCATTGTTAGTAGTTGGCTAACAACTCTTCGTTCAACCTCTCCCCCAACTTCCTCCCTCTGTGGAGCGATTGAATCAATTTCATCAATAAATATTATAGATGGAGCATTTTTCTCTGCTTCTTCAAAAATATCTCTAATTTTTTTTTCGGATTCTCCATAAAACTTACTCATTATTTCTGGGCCATTCAATAAAATAAAATTTGCTTCAGATTCATTTGCAACAGCTTTAGCTAATAATGTTTTACCAGTTCCTGGAGGGCCATGCAACAAAACCCCCTTAGGAGGTTCAACACCTAACCTTTCAAATATCTCAGGTCTCTTCAAAGGTAACTCCACCATCTCCCTTATCTTCTTAACTTCATCCGTCAATCCACCAATATCTTCATAAGTAACTTCAGGAATAGTTTCATCACTAATTTCAACAGTCTTGCTACTCAAAACTACCTCTGTATTTTCAGTGATTATACAGGGAGTATTTGGATTAGTATTAGCCACAATAAATCTAATTTGCTGAACTCCGCCTAGATTTCCAAAGCCTCCAAAAATATCATTTAAATTTCCAAAAATATCATCCATTCCAAATTCTTCGTTCATTACATCTTTTCTTCTTTGAACTCCTCCAAGAACCAGGATATCTCCTTTTACTATAGCTCTTCCCAATAATCCTGGTTTTAAATCTCCTTGAACTTTTATTCCCTTTTGAGCTGGTGCAATAATTATTTTTTTAGCTTCTTTTATATCTGCCTTATTTATTGTAACGCTTTCTGAAACTCCTGTTTTTGAGTTCTTTCTTATGATGCCATCAATTCTAATAATTCCTTCACCAACGTCTGCAGGATATGCTTTATCAGCTATTGCAACAGTTTCTCTTTCACCTTTAATAGTAATTATGTCTCCTCTTCTGATTCCTAGTTCTTTCATTACTTCAAAATCTATTCTAGCAATCCCTCTATATGCATCATCTTGTAATGCTTCAGCGACTCTTAATTTAACAGGTTTATTTGGCATTTTTATTTAAAATTATTTTCTTTGTTATCTTTAGGATGTGAATGATGGTTATTTAAATGTTTGTCTAAATGTTTATGATGGTTGCATGCAAAACTCATTTTTAATGAACCAAATTCTTCTAAGCATAAGTTTACCATATCATCTACCATTTTTTCTTGATGTTGCATAAAATTAACAATCTCTTTAGGGATTGAAACAGCGTAAGAGTTACCAACAAATCTCATTTTAACTTGAAAGTGTTTTTTCTTTAGATCATTAAAATTTTTGAACTCTTGTTCATCTTTTGGATGAATAATTTTAGAAGTGCACTTTGGACATTTAATGGCTCTGAGTGCGAATCCATTTTTGGTTAGTTCAATGGGAGTCATCTCAACATTACAATCTTTGCATAAAATTTTGTGGTTGAAAATGTCTGAGTCCATTGGGTTTTTGTTTATTTATTTGATATTGATTTTTCTCAATTTTATTTTTTTATAACAAGTACTTATATCTCATTGTTATTATGATTATAAACCCTAGAGAAGCTGGTGTCATACAAATGCATGTCTTAGCTCGTCCAGGGGAAAAGAGGTGTATTGAAGGTATGTATATACCTTCTGTATATACATCTCTTAGATACTATATAAATGTTTCTTTTCATTGGAGAGTTGTAAAAATATTGGAAGAATATAGTTTAAGATAATAATACTTTTATACTAGAGAGATTAAATATGATGATTATAGCATTTGATGAAGTTGTCATATGATGTAGTGTGGTTGTATTTTAAAGTTGTAAGGAGGTAATTAAAATAATGAATTGTAATAATGGATCATGTGGAACTTCTTCAGGAAGTGGTTGTGGTTGTGGTAAGTGTGGTTCTGGATGCAGATGTTCTAAATGTAATAAGAATGAATGTTTGAAGACTGGAGATCCTATGATAGATAAGATGGCTATGCTAGCTGATAAGGCTTGGGAAGCTGCTTTGATAGATAAGATGAAAGTTTTATGGCAAGATAAGATGGGTGAGAAGATGGACCAGGTTGCTGAAGCGAATGTTGAATTAAGTATGGCTTTTCATAGGGGTAAGATGAAAACTGAGATAGAGTTAGGCGAAGCTGTTGGCAAGTTGAAAGGATCTTTTGCTTAATTAATAATAATTGTTTTTTTTATTTTTTTACTTAGAATTAAATTAAACTTGCTTTAATAATTTTAACTTCTTCAATAGGTTTGTCTGCAGGATCTGTTGCAACTTTTGCTATTTTTTCAACAATATCCATACCTTTTACAACACTTCCAAATGCTGGATGTTTTGTGTCTAAGAAACTATTGTCTACTAGATTTATGAAGAATTGACTGCTACCTGTGTTAGGCCCAGCATTTGCCATAGAAATTGTTCCTACTTTGTTTCTGTTTCCACCAGCATGGGTGAATTCATCTTCAATATTTGGAATGCTTGGATCTCCAAAACCTGTTCCAGTTGGATCTCCACCTTGGACCATGAATCCATCAATTATTCTATGGAAAATTACTTCGTTATAAGTTCCTTTTTCTGCAAGGCTTACAAAATTACCAGTAGTTATTGGCATATCATCGTACAACATTATTACTATGTCTCCATGATTTGTTTCAAGTTTTACTTTTTGTCCTTCTGCCATGTTATTTTCTTCTCCAATAGTATTATTGTCAGTCATATTATATAAGACTATTGCTGCAATAAAAATTACTAGTATTATAAAGATTGTGTTTTTAGAGAACCTGGGTTTTTTCTCAGGAAGATTTAGATTTATCTCGTTATTATTTTCCATAGAAGGGGATATTTATTTGGGTATATAAATTTATTTGATATATTGGGATATAATCTAACTTAAATACTAAAAATTATTTTATTAGTTATGAAATTGAAAGGTATTGCATTATCTGGAATTGCTGTTTTAGGAATTTCTGGATGTGCTATTGATAATGTTAATGTATCTACTCGTTTTGGTGGTCCTGAATTGAATATTGGTGGCCGTATAGAGAATATCCCTGATAATAGGGATAGTTATTTTAATGAAGACTTTCCAAGCCAAGCAGCAGAACCTAGAGGTTATGTTCTTCCAAGAGGGGAAGTTCCTACAATTCCTGAATATAGGTGAAGGTTTTAAAAACTCATATTTCTACTATCTTTTATGAATAAGTCTCTTGAGAACATAAAGAAGTTTTGGAATTGGGTTTGGAATTCTGATTCGATGTTGAGTTGGATTGTGGCTTTGGTTTTGATATTTATATTTGTTAAATTAATATTTTTCCCTGGATTGAGTTTGATATTTGGGACTACATTACCTTTAGCCGGAGTTGAATCTAGTAGTATGGATCACCAAATTGTTGGAACTGATGGAAGATATAGTCTTTGTGGAAATGTTTATGATTCTACTAATAAGGATTATGTAAATTATGAAAGATATTGGGATGAATGTGGGGATTGGTATGAGGCTCACGATATAAGTAAGGAAGAGTTTTCTAAATTTTCATTGAGTAATGGATTTGCAAAAGGAGACATTATTATTGTTTGGGGGAGATTTGTTCCTACTGTTGGAGATATAATAATTTTTCAAGCTAATAGAGATTCAAGTGCGCCTAGGCCAATTATTCATAGGATTGTTAATATTGAAGATGGATTTATTGCTACTAAGGGAGATCATAATTCTGAGCAGTTGGTTAAAGGGAATAATTTGTTTAATACTGATGAGACTACAATTACACAGGACAGAATTATTGGTAAGGCCGTAATGAAGATTCCTTATTTGGGGTGGCCTAAGATTTGGTTGGTTGAAGGATTAAAGTTGATTTTTGGGTGAATTTTTAGTACTTTATAATAGCTATTTTAAAAACAAACATATAAATATATGTTTTAGGTGTGTATATTATTGATATTGGGGAATATCGTGTTATCAAATAATGGAATTTTGTCCTAAATGTGGATCGGTGCTGGTTAAATCTGGTAAGGAAATGAAGTGTGCTAGATGTAGGTATAAAACTAAGGGCAAGATGAAAATTGAAACTAGCGAGTCAATGAAGAAAGTACTGCCTATTGGAATTATTACTGATGGCGATACTGATGTTTTTCCAGTGATAAGTTGTGTTTGTGGGAAGTGTGATAATAAAGAAGCTTACTTCTGGACTTCAGTTTCAAGAGCTGGGGACGAAGCTGAGACCAGATTTTTTAGATGTACTAAGTGCAAACATACTTGGCGAGAATATCATTAAATTATTTTTTAGGGGGATTGTAGCTCGTATGCCTTGTAGACATCATTAATAGTTGTACTAATCCTTGAAAATGATATTCTCTAGCAGATGTAACCATACCTGCATATCCTGCTTCTAGAGTATCTAATTGCTTATCCCATCCTCCCATAACATTAGATACGTGTGTTAGAGATTCGTTTAATGCAGTGGTTTGTTTATGAAGTTCAGTATTATCGTCTCCATTTAGAATAGCATCTCGAACTTTATCCGCTCCAGGAATATAAAGTCTTACATTAATCTCAGAGGGGTTTTTATTTAAGGTTACATCAAAATACTTTCTAAGTTCTGATTGAATCTGATCTCTGACTTTAGAGTCTTTAGTTCCATAGATTCCAACTTTGAATGGAATGATAGCGTCATACCCATCACTCTTGGGATGTATTTCTATTGGAGAGGGATCTATATGGTGGATTGGAGTTTGATGAGGTTTTCTTCCATGCATTGGTCTAATAGATTTTTCTAATTCTAAGGCAACTGTTGTTTCTAAAACTCCTGGTAGATACCCTGGATTTAATGCAGCAGGACTATTTTCATTTTCAGTATCTGGGAGAAATCCCATGATTAATAGCAATGATTCTTCAGATCTAGATCTCATAAGTTGACGTGCATTATTATCTTTTGGAACTAATTGAGATTCTTGTTTTAATTTTTCTACTGCGTATTGAGTGGTAGCAACTGCCATTGTTCTAAATTTTGCCCATTCAAATGCTACTCTGAATCCTTCATGTGCATCATCTTCTATATCTGTATAAACTGGAACTTGTTTTGTTCTGATTCCCATGTCATTATGTCTTTCTGGCTCTACTTCTTCAGTTTTATTTCTTATCCAAGTATTTTTTGGTAGAGTTCCATTTTTAACCCATCCTATTTGACTATTGCCTACTCTTAATTGAAAATAGTTTGCCGTTGAGAAAGTTCCTGGTGCGCTATGTAATTCAGATATTGGAAGTGCTCTTTTAATGTGTAGTAAACCATGATTGAATCCTGTTTGTATGTATCCTCCTCCAATTTCATCTGGAACTTGTTCAGCAAATCTTAGATCCCATTCAACACTATCCGGTCTTGCTTCACTTGTAAATCCTCTTTGATTTGAACTTCCATCGATAGTTAATTTAGAATAATGTGGTAGTGGGGCGAGATCGTGGAATGATTGCCTTTTTAGCCATGCGTCAACGTTTTTGTTTAGATCTATAAGTTCTTCAATTCCTAGATTTTCGTAGGTTTTTGTATTATGTAATCCTGCATTAGCTAGTTTATTTATCACTTCAATGTCTCTATGTGAACTCATAGATAATTAATTAGAATGCTGTTTATAAGAATTGTTGTGTTTTTATTGAAAGAAGTTTGTATAGTTAGTTTTAAATACTTTATTTTTGATTTTTAAAGATGCAATTCTGTAAATCATGTGGTGCTATGTTAATGGAAGAAGAATGTTCTAGATGTGGTACTGATTCTGGTAGTAAGGTAAGTTTAGAATCTAGTGAGAAAGTTGAAGTGGCTAAAGAGATAGCTGTAGTGACTGAAGGAGAGAATGAAATTAATCCTAAGGTGGAAATTCAATGTCTTAAGTGCGAAAATAATGAAGCAACTTTTTGGACTAAGCAAACTAGATCTAGTGACGAAGCAGAGACTAGATTCTATAAATGTACTAAGTGTAAGCATGCTTGGAGAATTTATAGATAAATTTATTAATCGATTTTCTCGGAATTTTATATGGTAGCTATGGAATTAAAACCACATCATATTGAAAATCTTGTATTTCATCATTTGACTAATTTTAGATTTTTAAAAAAATCTTTGGTATCTGATGCATATAAATCTATGATTTCTTCTCCAGATGCTGAGGTCAGGGTTGTTAGGAGAAAAGATAGAATATGCCATCTTGCAGATCCTAGTTGTGATAATAATGGTGGGAATTGTGATAATGATGGTCTGAGGGACTTAATGGCAATTGAATCATATAAATTAGAATATGGCGCATGTTACACTATTGGTCAATTATTAGATAAGGGTCAGCGTTTTTATGAGGATACTGGTTGGTATACCCCCTTAAATAGAATTCATAGAATGAATAATCTTGATTGATTAAAGTTCACACTATTTTTTATAAAAATTTAAAAAATTTAAAAAATTATTATTTCTTCTTTGCTGCTTTTTTTGCAGGCTTTTTGGCTGTCTTAGTAGCGCTATTGATTTGTACTAAGGGACTTTTTGAATCTTCTGTAGAAGCTTCAAGTTTTTCTAGTCTCTCTGCAATAACTAACAAGTTACTCTTAATTTCCATCATGTCTTTTTTGACATTATGGAAAGCCATTTTTATATTGTGTTCATCCATTTTATAAAAAAATAGACAAGTTTTAGTATATAAATCTTCTTGTGCTGTTGTAATTATTGGGTGGTGACTAATATAGGCCAGAATTACTTCAAACACTTACAAGGCCCATAACCTTTCTTTTCAGCAATCTTTTTTGTCCCAAATATAATTTTAGATTTCTTCTTGATATTTTTCGCATATGGGCAAGCTTCTATGTGATACTTATTGCTGTCTTTTGTTCCTACATATCTTGTTTTCTTTGATTTTACATTTGTCTTAATTATTGTTGGTGTTCTTAATCTGTTTTGTAGAATGAATACTGTTCTTTCAAGTTCTTCGTTTTTATTCATAATCTCATATATCTTAGTGTGTATACTAGCTAAATCGTACTTCACGCCATTGAATGACTTTATGATGTTTTCTTCAATTTGTTTCATAATATACTTGATAAATTTAGCTATTTAAAGGTTTTTATTGTTGTTATGTTTGAGTGGTGAATAATTAGCTTATCTTAGGAATCTAGTAACCACATCTGAGGGATGTGAAGATCCCTCTAGATCCTAAAAACAATGCTAGTAAATTCAACACATTTTAAGGTTTGATGGCCATTGTTTTTTTGATGGATAGTTTTTTAAAGCAAAAATTTCTTGTTATTATTAGTGCCTTAGTAGCTCAGTCTGGTTAGAGCACCTGACTCTTAATCAGGGTGTCGCAGGTTCAAATCCTGTCTAGGGCATACCTCTTTAGAATGTGAATTGTATTGGTGGATTTGCCTTAAGGCCAAAATATATAATTATATTTTGGGAGGAATTTAGACTTTTGATTTTAGAATCAAATTTCGGGAATTCTTTTGGATCATTTATTTGATCTCCTTAGGGCCTTTTTTATTAAATTTTATATAGTTGATTAACTTTATTAATTCATGGTTGATATCTCTGAAGTTATGGAGGTAATGCAGGGTCATTATGATACTGAACGTAGAACTACACTGAACAGAATGAGGAAGAAACCTGATCCATTTAAGGTTTTGATTGGATGTTTGGTTAGTATTAATATTAAGGATGAAGTGACTGATGCGATTCTTGAAGAATTATTTACTGAAGTTACCAGTTTTGAGGATATCATTAAGATGAGAAAATCTAAGTTGGAAAAGATTCTATATAATGCGAGGTATAGAAAGGTTAAGGCTGCAAGATTGAAAGAAGTATCTCGAGATATCTTAAAGAGGTTTGGGGGGGAGGTTCCAAGAGATCGAGAGGGTTTGTTAACTTTAAAGGGGGTAGGGCCAAAGACTTGTAATCTAGTTTTGAATTTTGCATTTGGTAAGAAAGTTATTCCAGTTGATTCTAATACCATCAGGATTTCAAATAGGTTGGGATGGATTGAAAGTAAGAAGGCTGATGATGTTGAGAGATTGTTGGTGGAGGAACTTGAAGACGAATTTATTCAAGAAGCTAATGCAATATTTATGTTGCATGGAAAACATACTTGTGTTTCTGTAAGTCCTCATTGTAGCAAGTGTCCTGTCTCGTTGGCTTGTAAGCGGGTTGGGGTTGTAAAGAGTAGATAGATTTAAAAGAAAGATAATTTTTGGAATTATATGGGATTATTTGGAAAAACTGCTCGACTCGATGCATTAGATTTGGAAGTGCCTTTGAAATTTACAGAATCATATCATGATGATGGATATTTTGATTCAATGAATGATTATGGGCGATATATAGATCTTAGATATAGGCAATCTGGTGGGCCCTCTCTTAAGGCTATTGAGGGAGATAAAGATCATGTTTCACCTAATGCAGTTTTATTTGAGGTGAAGAAAGGGTTTAGAATCAATTATCATATTGCTTGTTTTGATCCCGATTCTACTTTAAGAAAAATATTATTGGCACATGAGGAGACACATGTATTGGATAGGATGGGTAAATTGGACTATTTATCTAGAAGAATGAGGGATCTAGCTCGAGTAGATGTTAATTTTAATATGGTAGAAGATGGGGAGGTGATTGCGGATATTGGTTTAATTTATGTAGCTGATAGGATGGGTTTTCTTGAATCAATTGAATGTTTTGGAAATAATAGTTTTGCTCCTGCTATGAATGTTTATTTACAGGGCAAAAGCTAGTTAAAAAAATACACACCTCTATTTTAAAAAAATAAAAAAATTTATGCTAATTGCCTTCTTATAGAATCTATATCTTCTGCAACATCTTCGCCTTTCTTTGTTAGCTTAATTAGCTTTATTCGACCTTTCTTCTCGAAATCAACTAATTTAAGCTCTTCTAGCGTTTGTAGTATCTTAACTGCATGTGAATACGTGCAGTCAACTTCCTTAGCTAGCAAAGAACCGTATCTTGCTTTAGACATTTTCTTTAAGGCTACCAGCATTAATGCTGGCTTTCTTCTAAAAAATATGTCAAAATTGTCTTTCATTTTATATTTAGTTTTTGTAGAGAAATCGAAATTGTTTTCTTTTTCTCTGAAGGTATAACTTGAAATATATATTCCAAAGCTATATATTTTAATTCATACTTTAGCTTATAAAGCTTTCTGACAGAAAGGTTAACCAGCGAGTAACAAAATTGTTTTACTTGATTTTTTAGTGACATGATGTTGTAACTGAAAGTGATTAGTTATTCTGCAATCACTTCTCCAGTTATAGAAGTATACATCGCTAAATATCCCTTACTACCAAGCTCCACCTTATTTGAAATTTGTTCCAATTTTGTATCACCATTATTAACTGAATTTTTCATATAATCCTGAACATTTGCAGACAATAAAGCTCTAACCGCCTCTTCGCGAGACATACTTATTCTCAAATCAGGATCTCCAGATACTCCTCTAGATACTTTTAAGCTATCACTAATTATTGCACTCCAAGTTTCTTCATCAATAATAAGATCTACTTCTGCATTTCCATATCCCACATAAGATTTATGTAAATTATTTGCCCCCAATGACACAAGAAGATAAATAATATAATCCTCATTAAATTCTAAAATACCCTTTTCAAGAACTGCCTGCCCATTTACCTCACCAGCCTCATTAGTATTTGAAATAATAATTCCTTTCATCGGATGCTCTATAGTAATTTGAAGAGGCTTACTACTAAAAAATCCCAAGAAGTAAGCTGTAGCTAAAAGAATCACAATTCCAAGAAGAATCAGAAACCATTTTAGAAATTTCCTTTTTCTAGCATGATTATCTTTCACCTTAACTTTTTGATTTACCATTTTTTGTTTTTGATTATCCCTATAATTGTTTAACTCTTAAGTACCCCTAATTGGATATATAAACAATCCATAATAATTAGAGATATCAATACAAGGCAATATTTAAATATTAACTAAGATTCACCTCTTCATGATAGACATCAAGCTAATTCGTGAAGATATAAAACTTGTAAAAGAGAATATTAAAAAGAAAAATCAGAATTCTAAATTAAAGCTAATCGATGAACTAAAAGAGAAAGATGACGAATGGAGAAAGGCAAAATATGAAGCAGATAGCCTAAGAAGTGAAAGAAATAAAATCAGAGAGGGTATCAAAGAGGCAAGTAAAAATAATGACACTAAAGCAAGAAAAGATTTTATTGAAAAAAATGCTAAAGTTCAAAAAAAGATAGAAAAATTAGAAGAAAATAATAAAGTTTTAGAAAAAGAAATATGGAATTTACAAATAGAAATTCCTAACATTATGAGTAAGAACGTTCCAATTGGTAAAGACGAAAAAGATAATATTGTAGCAAAAAAAATAGGTAAACCTGGTAAATTTAATTTTGAAGTTAAAAGTCACGTAGATATTATTGATGATCTAGACATTGGAGATTTTGAAAGTAGTGCTAGAGT
>Ga0115002_10002229_pt1 | contig 25586 bp, 21 predicted proteins | sample ArcticOcean_MG_C_8_FD_89576 | JGI IMG/M metagenome (GOLD analysis project Ga0115002, IMG submission 89576) | Marine microbial communities from western Arctic Ocean - ArcticOcean_MG_CB11_86 | ecosystem: Environmental > Aquatic > Marine > Oceanic | place: Arctic Ocean: Canada Basin | collected... | reverse complement strand
TGCCTGGGAAATACCACCAGCCATTGTCTTAGGATCCCCGGTACCGAATAAGGTGATTGCCTGGAATGTCACGATCATCCCAATTACCGTACCCAACAGCCCCAGCAAAGGTGCAACCATTGAAATAATCTTAATGAAAGCAATTCTGGCATTGATGGCAGGCTCTTCTTTTAAAATTGCCTCATCCAGTTTCAGAATCAGGTTCTCAGAGTCTATATCAGGATTAGCATGGTAAACCTGCAGAATCCTGCCGAGAGGGTTTGAAGTGTCCGCTGTTCCTACATTTCGGATTTGCGCCGTCACTTTTTGGCCCACCAGTGTCAGGGTGGTAAAACGCTCTATCGATAGTAACAACGCGATGATACCCAGCATAATAATGACGTAACCCGGTGTGCCACCCTGATGAATACGTTCTTCGATAGTTGGCACTTCCTTCTGTAGTAGCAATAGTTGACCGCGTGTTGGGTCAAGTGCAAAGGGTACAAATCCGCTGGAAGCAGCCTGTAGGTCTTCTGCAGAGGAGACAAATCGTGAGGCCGGTTGTTTTGGTAATTCCGAGATCAGCCCGGTGTCGATGTTATAGGTGACATACTCACCACCGCTCACCAGATTATAATCGCCGATTCGAATAACCTCCTGTTCGACTTTACTACCGTCCAGTTTGGTAACTTCAGTGGTAAACTTCGTCACCTTGCCGGACTCTGTCATTTCATGCTGCAGTTCTGCCCAAAGGTGTTCGATTTCTTCGATGGAGGCTAGTTTTGAACTCCGCCCCATCGACTGTGCAAACTCTCCCAGCCAATCACCGCGGCCAGGATACTCGGCACTCACAATAGAACTCTCGACAACACCCCGCGTATCGCCACTCACCTGTTGCAACACACCAAACAGCTCACGTAGTGAACCTAGTCGTTTGGCCAGTATTTCTTGTTGGGCTGCGATGTTTTGCTCGTTTTTCTCAAATTGAGCTTCCAATCTTTCACTGCGTGCTTCTTCTCGCTTTTGAGCAGCCTCTGCATCCCGGACAGCTTTTTGCTGTTTTGATTTGTCAGCTAAAAAATCACGCTCCCGCTTTTCATTGGCTCGCTTGTTGACGATCTTGCCATCGCGGACCAATTGTAATAATTCACCGATGCTCTTTGCTTCGATTTCCTCGTCCTCGGCCTTAACAGGCAAAGACAGAAACAAAGCAGCAGTAACCAATGTAATGACTAACTTATTCATGATTACTTGGCCTCCGCGGCAGGAATGGGTAAGTGTACAAAATCGGCAGTTTGCGTTTTCTTGGCAATACGGAAAGCATTTCGTATGCCCAGTCTGAATTCATCTTCTAATAATTGCCAATTACCAGCATTGCTATCCCAAACACCGGTAGTCTCACCGTCAAGGGTTTGGAACACCAATGCGACGCGACCCCACTTCAACATCTCGACCTGACGGTCCCGATCGTCAAGAGGAATGGTCTCTGTGTATACATCCAAGGTCGAACCATATGAATTCTCTACCTGGTATGCCTGGAGCACCTGGCTGAACTTTTCTGCAACACTAACATCTGCTCGATCGAAGGTTTCACGCAAAAATGCGATCCGATCTGTGCGCTCTTTTCCCAAAAATGGCACATCCAATTCGATAAACTTCTCAAGACTATCGATCATCCTTTCAATGAGAGGACCCATCTGGCGCTCAATGACTGTGACGTTGTCGATGGATTGCGCCAATTCGGCCAGTTCTCTTTCCTGACTCCGAATCAACCGCTCCTGTTGCTCATTATAAATCCGCAGACCATCAACGACCTTCATGACCTGTTTGTACTGTGTGAGTAGGTCCCTGGTTTGGTCAGAAAGAGTATCTATTTTATTCTGTGATTTTCGACCTTCCTGGGTGGTTGATGCTCGCACACCCAGGACATCGTCCAAAGATTGTGCGAATGCGTTGCCACTGGCGATAACAGACAGCAGACATAGGACAGCGGTAATGCCTCCAAGCCTTGACTGATGTTCATTCATACTGATACCTGCTTGAATTTATTGCTTTTATAATTATTGTCCGTCAGAAAAAAATAATCTTCTTTCGGACACTTTTGCTCAAAAGGCGACAGGATGTATAAGCCGCTCTGCAAAGTCAATAGTAGCGCCATTTTGTCCAATATTTAATCATCATTTTTTTATATATCTGTTGTGGTGTTATACGTTCAAATCCTGTAGACGGGTTACGCTGTGAATTCTTCATTTACGGCGCTGTGTTTAAACAGCTATGTTTACAGTGCTATATGCTCGAAATTACCTCCAAGCTCACCAATTCGTTCTTTGCTTGTGATGGTTGCCCGTCGCTGATCTCCAGCCAGATAGTTCGCAGCGGCCCGGGAAACATCGTCTACAGTGGTATTTAAGATAGCTTCGCGGAAGCTTTTTCTAACGTCGCTGTTACGACCAAATAACTGATTGTGGAAACTCAAGCGTGCTTCACCTGCGGGCGAACCAGGGGCATCCAGGCTACTCACCAGTCCTAAAATAGCCTCTTCAACCAGCGCAGCATCCAGAGCATTACCGGTCAGCCATTCCATGGCCCGATCAAACACGTCGAATGTGGTCTGGAGATTGGGATCGCGATAGGAGTAAAAACGAAAAATTCCGTTCGCAGAGTCATGCATCGCACCACCGCCATAGGCCCCACCCTGCTCTCTAATGACCGGATGTAGATACCCATTGCGCAACACACCAGCCAGAACCGAAAGCGCCGGGGAGTCAGGATGATTTTCCGGGACTGTGGGGTATGCGGCTGCGCAAAAATTGACTTGCGTATTGGTCGTGAACGCCAAATCCTGATCGACTGACGCCATTTCTATACGTAGTGATTCATTGGAGTCATCAGTGCTTTCGGACCACAGGGACTCGAGCTCTACAACAGCAGCGGTACTCGACGGGTCTGTTATTAATAACAGTTGTCGCTGCCCTGTCCGCAGATGCCCATGCATTGCAGAAAGATCATCCACAAACTTAGCGAGATTTGCGCTGTCATCCAGAGAGTCATCCAGACTTCTAAGCTGTTGCAAACCACCTAGCCCGGAGAGCTGATAGTTGAAATGTGTGACCGGCCGCAATCCAGACGATGCGGCAGCCATGGCCAGCAGGTGTCCATTGCCGGTAATAGAGGCATCCCGTCGAACCCTAAATTGCTTTACTAACTCACGTATACGACCGTGTTCTGTGAAATTTGGCTGCTCCGTGGTGTCTTTGACGAGCGTAAACATGTCGCCGGCCTTATTTGCCAGGGTCTTTGAAGACACCGTGTAATACGCCTGATATTCAGAAAGATCAGTCGCTTCGGTTCTGATGGAGGCAAAGGCGTTGATACCTCCCGTCTTTGCGTGCTGCTGCAACTGGGTATCAATATAACTCCGTGATGCGGAGCCGATCTCAGTTAACAAGCCTGTGTAAAGAGGCAGGAGCTCATATTGTGGCAATCTTGGCAACCGGGCGATCACCTGTTGATAGGTGATCCCGTTGGTACCCACCTTAAAATAGGTGATCGGGGTTGTACTCTTGTGCAGGGTGCTTTCGGGGTCAACGTGCGGCTCTCCTACATCCTCGAGTCCGACCTTCGGTAATACAGATAGATCTTCTTCGGCAAGTTGACGAGTTGCAAGCGCATCCGCCTGCTTGATGAGCGCGCTGATCTGATCCTCCGGGAGCGAGCGTTTAATGCCCTCCAGGGTCTCTTTTTCTTCATCATCCTCGCTTGCTGCCATCTGGGTATCGGGCACCAGGGTCAGCGTCACGCGATGCGGATTGTTCACCAGCAAATCAGCAATGAGTTGCGTAATAAACTGTGGCTCCTGAATCGACTGGCGTAGTTTCACAAGGGCTGCTTCAAGATCTAACAGGCTCAGCGGATCGCCACGATGAATTGCAGCGGAAAGGCAGGAGAGCATCACCTGCAATCCATAGGGTGAGCCATCTCCTCCAATCTCCCGTTGCGATAGTTCTAACTGATGCAGCACAGACTCCAGACGATCTACGCTAATGCCGTCTCGCAGGATATCTGTAAGCGTATTCTCGATAAGCGCTTCAATCGCTTCTGCATGCACCTGCTCACTACCTTCAAGGCCGCAGGTAAAACTCATCTCTCGATTCGTTTCTTCAAGTCCGCTCAATGGTGAAATTGCGCTTCCCAATTCGCTACCTTCAAGTGCTTTACGTAACGGTGAAGCGCTGGTATCAAGCAATACATCCGAGAGCAAATGGCACTTCAGCAACATCTCAAGGTCAGTGTTTTCACCCAGCAGCCAGCTGACGATAACGTGAGTGCGTTGCTTGTTTTCAGTTTCTGGATAGCACTCCACAAAGCGCTTCGGCTGATCATAGCGTTGCTCTAGTTCGACACCAATGTTGTCATCGCGTTTATCGAACTGCGACAACGCTTTCTCTTCAAAAAATGACTGCAACTCGATGACCGGGATATTACCGAAGGTCATAAAAACAGCATTGCTTGGATGATAGTGAGACCGATAGAACGACTGCAAATCTTCATACTTCAGTCCAGGAATCTCTTTTGGATCACCCCCGCTGTTGTAATGGTAAGTGGACGTTGGGAATAAATGATGCTGCATAGTCGAATAAAGACGAGAGACCGGGGAACTGGTATCGCCCTTCATCTCATTATAGACAATGCCTTTGTATACCAGGTCTGAGGAAGGATCTGATGGCTTGGCAAACTCTAAGCGATGGCCTTCCTGAGCAAAGTCCAAAGGATCCAGGCGCGCAAAGAATACAGCATCCAGATAGATGTCGAGCAGATTGAAGTAATCCTTGCGGTTCTGGCTTGCAAACGGATAGGCGGTGTAATCGCTGCCGGTAAACGCATTCATAAAAGTGTTCAATGAACGTCGGATCATCAGAAAGAAAGGATCCCGTACCGGGAATCTTGCACTGCCACACAAGGCGGTGTGTTCAAGTATATGAGCGACACCAGACGAGTCTTCCGGCATGGTCCTTAGCGCAATAAGAAATACATTCTCATCGTGATCGCTGTCGAAATGAAAATGTACTGCACCTGTTTTGCTATGCACGTACTTATGGACAGTAAAGTCGAGCGTACTAATATATCGCTGTTCAACTTCCTCGAAAGCAGAATGATGGGTCATATCAGGTGATTACCACCATCAAGGACTACGTACTGGCCAGTAATCACCGAATGTCCCTCAACAAATTGCAGAATTGATTCGGCGACAGTCTCCGCAGAGCAGGTAAGTTGCAACGGCGCGCGACTTTCCAGATACTCTTTTGATTTTTCATAAGCCTCTTTACCCAGGCCTTCAGTCAGCCAATCACCCTGAATAAAGCCTGGACACACAGCGTTAACCCTAATTTCCGGACCAAGAACTCTTGCCAGAGACTTCGTCATGGTCAGTAGCGCCCCCTTCGAAGCAGCATAGGCGATAGAACTGCCGATACCATAAATTCCCGCCACCGAATCCACATTGACGATGGCGGCGTTACCAGACTTTCTCATACCCGCCTCTGCCGCCCGGGTCATCTGGTACGGACCGACGACATTGACCCCATAGATGTCAAAGAAGTCCTGTTTGCTCAATCCATCCAAATTTTCGTGGGGTACAAATGTCGTGGTACCCGCGTTGTTGATCAGCGCATTGATCTTTCCCCACTTATCCATTGCCGCATCGACCATGCGCCGACAATCCTCGTCTTCGGCCACATTGGCCTGACAACAGAGAACTTCAACACCCATTGCCTCGCACTCTGCTGCGACCTTATGTGCAGCATCCGCACTGCGAGAATAATTAACGACAACGTTACACCCTTTACTTGCCAGTAAACGAGCGGTAGCTGCACCAACACCTGATGAGGAGCCCGTGACGATACCGACTGCATTTTTGAGATCCATTGCTATGTCCTTTGTTTACGTTTTGTCATCTGGATATTCACGATGGAAATATTCCCAATAGTCCGCAATGATTTGTTTCATTTCTTTGTGGAGGACGAGAATAGTAAACAGGTTGGGCAGGGTCATGAATGCTATCGTGATCGCCGCGATAAGCCATACGAGGGATGTATCTGAAATGGCAGCAACAAAGAAACCTGCCACATAGGTGATTCGATAATAAATCACTGACTTAACGCCAAAGAGATAGGTCATTGCGCGATCACCGTAATAGGACCACGCCACTGCGGTGGTAAAGGCGAACAAGACAAGACCAATAGCCACAATGTATCTGCCATACTCACCAAAGGCCCCGCGACTAAATGCTTCGGTTGTCAGGTCAACAGAGTGCAGTAAAGACCGGCCTTGAACATCAACTGCCGTGGTCAACTTGCCGGCTTCGATCGTAATCTGGCCGGTATAGGGTGCGTCATCAACCACAAACATCACATCCTCGGCGATAGAGCGATTATGTATCACCGTGTAATCGGGTGATGCTGCATGACCGGCAATGATTTCAATCCTGCCGCTGAATGCCTCTGCCGAAGTTTCTGCGTTATTCAGATAGCTAGAAAGCGTTCGCGCATGCTCAGGATTCTGATCCGTGTAGCTGCCTGCAAGGAAATGCATGTCGAAACTTTGGAATGTGTTCTCGTGTTTTTCAGTCCATACCCCGGACGACAGAATCACGAGTCCCGTTAACGTACAAATCACGATGGTGTCGATAAAGGGCTCGAGAATAGAAACCATTCCTTCCGACACAGGTTCCTCGGCTCGAGCCGCCGCATGGGCGATGGGCGCACTGCCCTGGCCCGCTTCATTAGAAAACAACCCGCGGTTCACACCACGATTAAAGGCATAGGCAAAACTTGCGCCGAGAAATCCACCAGCCGCTGCCGACCCGGTAAAGGCATCTTTAAACACCGCAACAAATGACAACGCGACCTGATCAAGGTTTACTAGAATGACGCCGAGTGCACCAATGATGTATATCACGGCCATAAACGGAACGATTTTCTCCGCAACCTGAATAATGCGTTTTATCCCCCCGATGATGACCAGACCCAGGACAATGGCCAATGCACCGCCAGTGAGCCACTCAGAGATCCCGAATGTACTGTTCACTGCGCTGGCAATGTTGTTGCTCTGAGGCAGGTTCCCTGTGCCGAACGAACTGACGACCGTGGCAACGGCAAAAAACACCGCCAGCCATTTCATATTCAGACGGCGCTCCATCACGTACATGGGGCCACCGACAATAAATCCATCCGCGTCGGTATCCCGATATTTGTGGGATAGCGATACCTCCACAAATTTTGTGGTCATACCGAAAAATGCGGTCATCCACATCCAAAATAAGGCTGCAGGCCCACCCAGGTAAATCGCGAGCGCAACGCCGCCAATATTGCCTGTGCCCACCGTCCCGGAAATGGCCGTGGTCAGTGCCTGGAAATGAGATGCATCCCCTTTGGCATTCGGCTTCTCATATTTACCCAGCAGGATGCGCCAGGCGTGGTTGAAAAACCTGATTTGCGGGAATTTCAAATAAAAGGTGAAAAACACCCCGGTGGCTAACAGCACAAAGGGGAAATACTGTGCAGAGCCAAGAAAAGCGTCCAGGGTATTCAGAAAACTAGCGAAAGATTCCGGCCAGGCTTGATATTGCAAAATCGTGTCCAGGGTTCATTCAAAAGGCGCGTCGACCATACCAAATAAACAGGGAGGGGAACACACCGTCATTAAATCACGATGACACCGGTTCCCTCATGGTGACGAATTCTTCCGCTGACGTGGGGTGAATACCGACGGTTGCATCAAACAGCGCTTTGGTGGCACCAGCCTTATAAGCGACCGCCAGTCCCTGGACAATCTCCCCCGCTTCCGGCCCAACCATGTGAATACCCAGCACTCGATCACTGTCCTTATCAACGACGAGCTTCATCAAAGTTCTCTCGTCGCTACCACTCAGTGTGTGTTTCATCGCCCGGAATTGCGAGAGAAAAACCTCGATGTTGGGGTGCTGCTCCCGCGCCTGCGCTTCCGTTAGACCCACCGTGCCTATATTTGGCTGGCAAAAAACAGCAGTCGCTATCCCATCGTAGTCCATTATCTTCTCATCGCCTTTAAACTGCGTGCTGGCAAACGCCATCGCCTCAGCAATGGCTACGGGCGTTAACTGAATCCGATCCGTCACGTCACCCAGCGCAAAAATGTTTGCCACCGATGTACGATAAAATTCATTCACTTTGATGGCGCCATTCTCTTTACATGCCACATCAACGTTTTCAATTCCTATATCACTGACGTTGGGTTTTCTGCCAGTAGCATAGAGAACGAGCTCAGTGTTCATTGAGCTGCCATCCTCAAATGTAACGTTGAATGAACCATCGTCCTGTTTGATTATCTCAGTGACCACGCTATCAAAGCGTAGATCGATGCCTTTTTTGGTTAACTCTTCCTTCACGCACTGCCGCACGTCCTCGTCAAAATGCCTTAAGAACATAGGCCCACGATAGGAAAGTGTTGTGTCTACACCTAAGCCTGCAAAAATACCCGCGAACTCAACCGCGATATATCCACCACCCACCACCAGCACGGTTGCCGGCAACGTTTCAATGAAAAATGCTTCATTGGAGGTAATGACATGCTCGTTACCGGGAAACTCCGGCACTGTCGGCCAGCCACCGGTGGCGATGAGAATCTTATCTGTGGTCACCGTAACGTCGTTAATCGAGAGGGTATGCTCGTCAACAATTCGCGCTCTACCATCAAAATGCGTCACTCCTGCATTATCGAGCATGCCGCGATAGACATCGTTTAACCGCTGTATTTCTCGATTCTTGTTATCAAGCAGCGTTGGCCAATGAAATTCAGGGGCCACTTTATCCCATCCAAAACCTTCCCCATGATGGAAGTCCTCCGAAAAATGAGAGGCGTAAACGAATAACTTCTTAGGTACACAGCCCACATTGACGCAGGTGCCACCCATGTAACGATCTTCAGCTGTTGCTACGCGAGCACCGTACTGCGCACTCATTCTTGCAGCCCTGACGCCGCCAGAACCAACACCCATCACGAATAAGTCGAAATCAAACATCTTTACTTTTCCCACCTAAAAAACGCGTTTAAGGTAGCATAGACCAACGTGAAAGAAATATTGAATACAGCTATGAAGCTGGAACTAGTACCTTTTGCCCCGGTTGCCGCTATCGATAGCGTAATTTGTACCATCGAGGCGATTAATGATCCGGCCGCCATGAATATCAGTTTTCTGATTAATGGCGACCTTAACCAGATCTGTTGGCCAGACGATGTACAAACCAACGACGCACTTTGGAAACATACGTGCTTTGAGTACTTTATTGCTGCAGTCGATGAAGCGCATTACTACGAATTTAACCAGGCCCCCAGTGGAGCCTGGGCCAGCTATCGGTTTGGTCGTTACCGAACTGATATGACGATATCCGATAACATCGTCGCGGATAAATTCCTGATGTCACTCGACGAAAAAACATGTGACGTCCAACTAGAGGTTGCTTTCCCGCACATTTCTGAATTCCAATTGGGATTGGCAGTGATCCTTGAGGATACGAACGCGCAGTTGCATTATTTTTCCCTGTCCCACCCACGGGATAAACCAGACTTTCATGCCCGCGAACACTATGCGCTGGTTAATGTCGATAACCTATTGCCGGAAGTGCTGTGAGCAGTTTCTCCTTGGGTATCGATAACTTACTGGAGAACGTTTCAGTCCTGCAGGGAAAACGTGTGGGGCTTGTCGCTCATCCCGCTTCGGTAACAAGGCGTGGCGCGCACTCTCTGGATGCGTTGGTTGATCAGGGCGTCAACATTTCCCGAGCATTCGGCCCGCAGCATGGCCTGCGAGGTGACAAGCAGGACAACATGATTGAATCGGAAGATTTCGTTGATCCGAAACATAAAATTCCGGTCATCAGTTTGTACGGACAGTACCGCTATCCCCAGCCAGATATGCTTGATGATTTGGATGTCGTTCTTTTTGACCTACAGGACGTTGGGTGTCGCGTATACACCTATATCACTACGCTTCGGTATTTCATTTCAGCCTGCGCAGACAAGGGTGTTGAATTATGGATTCTGGACCGGCCGAACCCAGCCGGCCGGCCGGTCGATGGATTGTACCTTGAAGATGGCGAACAAAGTTTCGTGGGCTGCGATATCCTGCCGATGCGCCATGGGCTCACCGTAGCAGAGCTTGCGCTCTGGTTTGCCAATCAACTCGATTGTACACAACCAACCGTCGTGCCGATGCACGAATACGATCCCGCCCAGGGCCCTGGATTCGGCTGGCCTGCTTTCCATAACCCCTGGATAAATCCAAGTCCGAATGCCAGCAGCGTCAACATGGCTCGTTGTTTTTCGGGTACGGTGTTGCTTGAGGGCACCACACTATCCGAAGGTCGTGGTACTACATCAGCGCTGGAACTCATCGGCGCACCGGATCTGCCGGTAGAGGCCATACTGCAGCAAATGGGTGGTGATTGGGGCGCGCTGCTCAGACCCTGTTACTTTACGCCCACATTTCACAAACACGCAGATGCTCTATGCAAAGGCATCCAGCTGCATACCGACTATGCCGGATACGATCACGAGAACTTCAAACCGTTTCGATTGATCGCAAATATGCTGAAATGCCTCCGCAGGATAGCGCCAGACTATGATCTCTGGCGCCACCATGACTACGAGTACGAGGCCGGCCGCAATCCGATTGATGTGATCAATGGGGGTGCTTTTTTACGTGAGTGGGTCGATAGCGACAATATGGGTCCAACGCTGCTGGATGAGAGGCTGAGCGCTACCCAGGCAGACTGGCTTGGCAAGCGAGAACCCTACCTCTTGTATTAACCCCCTGATAGAATCGCCCTCTTTTTAACAATGGAGACGCTCATGACTAACGCGTATCGCATAGCAGTATTACCTGGAGATGCCATCGGACCTGAGATAATGGCCCAGGCAGTTCGCGTATTTGACGTCGTCCAAAAACATCGAGACGTCGCGTTTGAACTGACGACGTGTCCCTTTGGCGCTGGCGCTTATTTTTCGCACGGCCATGCCTTTCCTGAAGAAACCAAGGCGGTCTGTGATACTGCGGACGCTATCCTCAAAGGCCCCGTGGGATTAAGTCATGAAGAATCGCAAAAGATACCTGTAGAAGAACAGGCTGAACGTGGCGCCATTCTCCCCCTGCGTGCACGATATAACACGTTTGCAAATTTTCGTCCCATTACCCTCAGTAAGAAGATGGCACATTTTTCACCGTTGAAACCGGAAATTATCAGTGACGGCATAGACATTCTGCTGATTCGCGAACTTGTCGGCGGGCTCTATTTCGGTGCAAAAGAGCGAGGTGTGAATGATCAGGGCCTGCGTTATGTGAAGGAAACGCTTGAATACGATGAAGAACAGATTAGACAGGTACTTAAAGTAGGCTTTGAGCAAGCCAGACAGCGCAAAAAACGTCTACACAATATCCATAAGAGTAACGTCTTGATGTCCAGCGTCTTCTGGAACGAAGTGCTTGAGGAAGTGCGTGTCGACTACCCCGACGTTGAAGTCATTCACCTGCTGGTCGATGCGGCCGCCACCGCACTGTGCCTGAATCCAGGTCAATTCGACGTCATGGTAATGGAAAACATGTTTGGCGATATTCTGAGTGATGAAGGCGGCGGCATTTTGGGGTCCCTTGGACTCATGCCTTCTGCCTGCATGGGCCCTGAGAAAGGCTATTACGAGCCCTCGCATGGTTCAGCCCCCGACATTGCTGGCAAAAACATCGCCAACCCCTACTCCATGATCGGATCGGTCGCCATGATGCTAGAGATGAGTTTCGACATGAAGGAAGAGGCGGACGCTGTCTGGGTCGCTATGCAATCAGTCTTTGAAGCCGGTTTTTCTACCGCCGATCTTTCAAGTGACGGACAACTGGTATCAACCGATGAATTCGGCGACAAGGTCATGGAGAAACTGGACGAACTGCTAGGGAACCTCTGATTAGGTGCAATCAGGCCTGCTGCATCACGGTGCTGGCAAAACTCGTCATCATGACCAGTACCGAGAGCCAACCCCAGCCAATAAACGCCCACATGCTCCAATGCTGCTCGAATAAATCACCCAGTATATTGACAGTCGAGTCCACGAAGAAAAACTTGAGGACGCGAAGGATGGCTTTCTTAATCATGGGTAAACCTCTGAATTCAGACCGCGATCTTAACGGGTGCTTCTGGTCGCAGCAACCGGTGCCGGTAATAGTTTAAATGCGTTGATTTCACCATGCAGCTTGTCATAGATCGCATTGACGTCGAGTTGTTCTTTAAATCGATTCCGTTTCGAAAACATAGTAACGGGAAACACATAATTTTCGGTGCTACGCCAGCGTAGTGCTTTACTGACACCCAGTTTATCTTCATAACTGACCCAGCTGAGACCAAACTCCTCAACCAGAATGTCTCCGAACACAACGCCGAGCGACTGCCACTCTAGAACCTCGTCCCGGGCTAATATCTTCTTATCAATAACCTGTTGGATAATTTTTAGGTCATCACGGTTGCCGGCAAGTTTGCGTATACCGAGATGCCGATACAGCAGGTTTTTGAACTCTCGGCGCTTCCTATCTAACGTAAATTGCTGACCCACATTGAGTTCTTTAACCGTTGCTATGCTGATTTCGGGCGCATGGCTGAACTGATAGTTTTGTAGCTCTTCCTCGGTCAGAGACTGCACAGGGTCACCGTCAGCAAACACAGTCGCCGTCAGCACTAATAAAATGAAGTATCGCATGACCATATTATGACATGTTCGATGATATTGGGTCTGGTAAGCTTTAAACGATTACAGTCACGATTAGGGTTTTTTTGAGCACCATCACAGACATTCATCGATCGCCACAGCAGTTCGTGCTCGCCATTACCGGCGGCGGGAGCGTAGCTATTTCTGATTTGCTCAGCGAACCCGGCGCCTCAGGGACGGTACTCGAAGCGATCGTGCCTTATCACTCAGGCGCACTATCACGTTTCCTTGGAAGACAGCCTGACAGTGCCGTCAGTTCAGAAACCGCGCGAAGTCTGGCGATGGTGGCCTGGCTACGGGCAAAGTCCTTAGCTGATATCAGTGACGACCCGCAGAATATAATAGGGCTCGGCGCGACCAGCTCTTTGAGTACAGATCGGACACGCAGAGGTGAGAATCAATGTTTCATCGCACTTCAATCCTCTAATGAGACAACAGGAATAGGCTTACGACTTGTCAAAGGTCGTTCGCGACAGGATGAAGAGCGACTGATCGCAGATGTGATACTTCACTTTATCGCAAGAGCATCAGGGGTCGATCTTGCACTACCTGTGATGGACGAAGTCATCAGTGAAAAATCACATCACGCTGTCAGCAGCTGGGTCAAATTACATCAGGGCAACCAATCCACCTACGAGGGCCAGCATCCTATTGCTGTGTTCCCAGGGGCTTTTAATCCGCTTCACCAGGGCCATCGTGACATGGTCGCTGTTGCCGAAGTAGCCTTAAGTAAAACCGTGCACTTGGAAATATCCATCCGCAATGTGGATAAGCCACCTATCGATTTCCTGACAATGTCCGACCGTGCTGAGCAAATAGACTACCCGCTCATATTTAGCAATGCGCCAACGTTTATTGAAAAGGCTGAGGCATACCCGGGCGCAACATTCATCGTCGGCGCAGACCCGATGCTACGTATTGCTGACAGCAGGTACTATGATGACTTGGACATTAATACCGCCATCAACAAAATGGCGGCAAAGGGTATTTCGTTTCTGGTTTTCGGGCGGGTGATTGACAATCAGTTCTCCGAGCTAACCGACCTGGCATTACCGGAATCCCTCATGGCGCTATGTACTGGTGTTAAAGCTACAGAATTCCGCAGCGATGTATCTTCCAGCGATACTCGCCGCGGCTTATGACACCGCGGAACCCTTGCCTAGATCAGACTGTCAACTGCCCGCTTGGCCATCACCTTACATAACTGCACACGATACTCTGCGCTGGCATGCATATCACTCATCAACGAATCCTGATCGAGCGTGATGCTATCCAGGGAATTGGCAGAAAAATTTTGTTCAAGGGCCGCCTCCATTTCGTTGGCTCTAAATACACAAGGTGACGCGCCAGTAATGGCGACTCGCACCCCGTCATCGGTTTTTGCAACCAAGACACCCACAGTTGCGTAACGTGATGCGGGATTAGGAAACTTAGCGTAGGCTGCTGCGGAACAGCCGGGGAAACTAACCGCGGTAATAATCTCGCCATCCTGCAACGCTGTCTCAAACATACCTGTAAAGAAATCCGCAGCTTCAATATTCCGTTGGTCAGTATGAACCGTGGCGTTCAATCCTACGATTGCAGCGGGATAGTCCGCAGCAGGATCATTGTTGGCAATGGATCCGCCAATTGTGCCGCGATTGCGCACCTGGGCATCTCCAATACCACCGGCCAGATCAGCGATTGCGCTGCAATGTGCGCTAACCAGCGCAGATGTGGCAACACTGTCATGGGTCGCCAGTGCGCCAATCCGTAACACGCCATCGTCGACAGAAATTTCATTCAATGCGGCAATTGCAGATAAATCGATGACATCACTGGGTGCGCTGAGCCGTTGTTTCATGGATGGGATAAGTGTATGCCCACCCGCGAGATAAATACTATCCTCATGGTCCGCAAACAATGCTTTTGCCTGATCAATAGATTCGGGTCTATGGTAATTAAAATCATACATGATTTAGCTCCTCTCCCCTTGTTGTAACGCGCGCCAAACCCTTTCAGGTGTCGCTGGCATGTCAATGTCCCGCACACCAAGTGCGTTCGTCACCGCATTGATGACCGCTGGCGGTGTGCCAATGGCACCGGCTTCACCACAACCTTTCGCTCCCAGTGGATTATGGGTGCAGGGTGTAACCGTCGTATCAATATCGAAGTTTGGTAGATCATCTGCGCGCGGCATGCAATAGTCCATGTAGGACCCGGTCAGTAGCTGACCCTGATCATCATAGACACAGTTTTCCAGCAACGCCTGCCCTATTCCCTGACCGATACCGCCATGAACCTGACCTTCTACGATCATTGGATTAATGATCTCGCCAAAATCGTCCACTGCAGAAAACTTCACGATCTCAACGACGCCCGTATCAGGGTCAACCTCCACCTCGCACACATAAGAGCCAGCGGGGTAAGTGAAGTTCAGCGGATCGTAGAATGCTTTCTCCGTCAAACCAGGTTCCAATTCTTCGATTGGATAATCAAAGGGCACGTAAGCAGAAAATGCGATCTCCTGAAAGGTCTTGCTGAGGTTACTGTCCCGAACACGAAATTCGCCATCATCGAAATCAATATTGTCAGCATTGCTTTCCATCATGTGGGCAGCAATTTTCTTACCTTTAGCAATAATTTTATCTGAGGCTTTAGAGAGGGCTGAACCACCTACCGCCAAAGAGCGCGAACCATAGGTGCCAAGACCGTAATCGAGTTTTCCAGTATCGCCATGGACCACCTCTACATCATCAACAGAGATTCCAAGCTTGCTGGAGACCAGTTGCGCAAAAGTAGTTTCATGACCCTGACCATGGCTGTGGGACCCGGTCAGCACGGTGACCGATCCGGTTGGGTTTACCCTGACTTCTCCGGACTCAAACAGTCCAATACCTGCACCCAGCGAACCCGCTACCTGTGAAGGAGCAAGACCACAGGCCTCTATATAACAGCTAAGCCCAATACCGCGTTTCTTGCCACGGGAAGCCGCCTCTTCCTGACGCGCGGGAAAACCCTCATAGTCCGCCATCGCCAGCACTTTATTAAGGCTGGCATTGTAGTCACCGGTATCATATTCAAGTGCGACCGGTGTTAGGTGCGGGAACTCAGTGATGAAATTACGACGACGTATCTCGACCGGCGAGAGATTCATCTCACCCGCGGCAATCTCGACCAAACGTTCCAACAAATAAGTTGCTTCAGGTCGACCCGCACCGCGATAGGCATCTACCGGTGCAGTGTTGGTATAGATCGCATCGACCTCAACATAGATATTCGGGGTTTTATACTGACCCGCCAGTAGCGTGCCATAAAGATAAGTTGGCACCGACGATGCGAAGGTAGACAGGTAGGCGCCCATATTGGCTTTGGTCTTCACATGAAGACCCAGGAAATGTCCCTCTTCATCCATCGCAAGGGCAGCTTCAGACAAGTGATCTCTGCCATGGGCATCGGTCAGGAACGACTCGGAACGTTCTGCCGTCCACTTGACCGGTACCCCAAGACGTTTTGAAGCCCAGGCCACTGCAGTTTCTTCCGAATAGACAAATATCTTGGAGCCAAACCCACCCCCGACGTCCGGTGCTATTACCCGTAACTTATGCTCTGGCGCGATCTGAATAAATGCCGTCAGGATCAGGCGCGCAACATGGGGATTCTGACTGGTGGTATAGAGCGTCAGTTCTTCAGTGCCCGTGTTGAAATCACCGATGGCTGCCCTGGGTTCAATGGCATTGGGTATCAGTCGATTGTTCTTCAGAGAAAACCGCGTCACGTGATGCGCATTCTCGATGGCCGCAAAAGTCGCGTCTTTATCCCCAAGTTCCCAGTCGAAGGCTGTGTTATTGGGTATGTCTGCATACAACTGGTCACTTTCCTGAGCGGCACCGAGATCAACAACCGCATCCAGTTCATGGTAATTCACGACCACCATTTCGGCGGCGTCTTTTGCTGCCTGATAGGTTTCGCCAACAACAATAGCCACCGGTTCACCCAGATAGTTAACACTATCGCTTGCCATAACGGGATGCGCCGGCTGCTTCATCTCTGAACCATCCCTGGAATGGACCATCCAGCCACAGGGCAATGTGCCAAGAGCATCATCTGCAAGCTGCTGACCAGTCAGTACATCGACAATACCGGGTGCTGATGCCGCGTCGCTGGTATCAATGCTCGAAATTGTCGCGCGCGCCACGGTAGAGCGAACGAAATAACCGTAAGTTTGACCCCGTAAGTTAATGTCATCGGTATAACGGCCCTTCCCGGTAAGAAACCTGACATCTTCTTTGCGGAGAACGCTTTGTCCAATAGATTTTTCAACCATCTCTACTCTCCTGTGTTTTTATGGGCCGCAGCGCTAGTAGCCGCGGCGCTTGCAACCGCTTTGACAATATTGTGGTAACCGGTACATCGACAGATATTGCCCTCCAGACCAGCCCTGATAGAGGCTTCGTCAGTGGCCTGCCCTCTCGTCACCAGGTCAATTGCCGACATAATCATGCCCGGTGTGCAAAAGCCGCATTGCAAACCATGACATTGTTTAAAGGCTGTCTGCATGGGATGCAGTGCATCTGCGCTCCCAATCCCTTCAATGGTCACAACGTCGGCGCCTTCAGCCTGGACTGCTAACATCGTACAGGCTTTCACCGCCCTGCCATTAACATGGACCGTGCAGGCACCACACTGACTGGTATCACAGCCAACATGTGTACCGGTAAGTTCGAGTTGCTCCCGCAATAAGGTTACGAGCGTAGTATTTGCCGGACATTCCTGAACCACGGCCTTGCCATTTACAGTTAGATTTACAGTCGTCATAAGCTTCCTCACTTAACCCGTAATTGTTTCTAAAGTGACTTCGATTGATTCATCTTTACATAATACTCTGATGAATTTGGTAAAAAACTCTTTGGCCATTTTCCTTGCGGCACCATCTACCAGCCGAGAACCCAGTTGTGCGATTTTTCCGCCGACGCTTGCATGTACGGAGTAACGCATTGTGGTGTGTCCATTTTCCAGTGCAATTAAAGACACTGACGCAGAACCCTTGGCGTGTCCGGCAACACCTCCCTTCCCGCCACCACTTAATGTATAGGACTGCTCTTCCACAATATCACTTAGGGTAACTTCCCCGGCAAACCGCGCTTTGACAGGCCCCACTTTTGCAAGCAGGACGATATCGTAGCCACCGGATGCGTTTTCTGTGAAAGATTCGCAACCCGTCAGACTTTGCTTGAGAACATCCGGGTCGTTCAGTGCTTGCCACACCTGTGGGACAGCGGCAGGAATTTCAACTTGTTGAATAAGCTCCATCGTTCAGCTCTTATTGACCAGGTTTACTATAAAAGCATATTCAAGGGCATCTCTTCTATAGCGAGAATATCTGTCAGTAGCACCGGCGTGTCCGGTATTCATATTGATGTCGAGCAACAGTAATTTATCATTTGTCTTCATTCGTCGTAACCGGGACACCCACTTTACGGGCTCATAATATTGGACCTGTGCATCATGAAGGCCAGTTGTCACCAGCAAATTAGGATAGGTCTGTGCTTTTACCTGGTCATAGGGTGAATAGGAGAGTAGATACTCGTAGTGATCTCTTCTATTGGGGTCTCCCCACTCGGTGAACTCCTGGGAAGTTAACGGTATGGATTCGTCCAGCATGGTAGTCAATACATCGACAAAGGGCACGTGGGCCACAACACCCGTAAATAATTCCGGGGCTTCGTTAATGACCACTCCCATTAACAAGCCCCCTGCGGATGCACCGACGGCAAAAACGTTGTCTTCATCGACATAGCCCTCCGCTATTAGCGATCTTGTGCCATCAATAAAGTCGTTAAACGTGTTTTTCTTCCTGAGCAGTCGACCATCTTCGTACCACTGTCGTCCCATTTCTTCACCCCCACGGACGTGCACAATGGCAACTACGAATCCGCGATCAAGCAGGGACAATCGCCGGGCCTGGAATGCCGCGTCCGTGGAGCGGCCATAGGCGCCATACGCATAGATATACCCGGCATTTTGGTCTTTGCTGAACAGATCCCTTCGATAGACCAATGAGATAGGTACTCGCGTGCCGTCACGCGCGGTAAAAAAATAACGTTGGGATTCATAGTCCGTGACATCAAAATTTCCAGAGACCTTGTTAACCTTCAACAAGCTGGATTGCCCACTGTTCATATCATATTCATAGATACCGAGCGGCCTGGTCAGGCTGGTGTAACTATATCTAAGCTTACTGCTTGTCGGATTTGGATTAGCTTGCAAATGTACTGAATAGGTTGGATCGGAAAATTCAATATAGTGGTCTTCCTCCCCCTGTATCCGGATGCGGGACAGCCCCTGGGTACGCTCCATGAGAACCAGATAGTCGTCAAAAACCTCAAAATCTTCCAGTAACACGTCCTGCCTGTGAGATATAACCTCGCGCCAGTGTCGCTTGTTTCCGATGTCACGTGTGGCCACTTTCATCAGACGAAAATTCTTAGCCCGCCAGTTAGTGAGCACATAAAACCAGTCACCATGATGCCGAATATGATATTCATGACGCGGCTCTCTGGGTAAAAAACTAACGGGCGTCGCCTGTTCAGCATCCAGCAATACTATTTCCGTTGAATTTGAGCTGGTTGTCGAAATAACCACATATTGTTGAGAGCGGCTGGTGTAAACGCGAGTGTAAAAACCTGGGTCTGATTCGGTATAAATCAGCTCGTGTTGGCCTGCGCTTAGCCTGTAGACCTGGTATGGCAATAGGGTCTGTGGATGCTTCTTGACATAAAATAGACTTATCCCCGCCCATGCCAAAGATGGGGAAACGTTCTCCACCTCATCAGATAAAAACTCGTTGCTACCAATATGCTTAATGCGTAATCGATACTGCCCACGCCCGAGTGTATCTTCAGCAAAGGCCAACAGTTTGTTGTCGGGGCTGACATTGAAATTACCAATCTCGTAATACTCATGCCCCTTGGAGAGGAAATTCCCATCAAGCAGCACCTCTTCCGCACCTTGTTTTTTACGCTTGTAGACGGGGTACTGCCCGCCGGGCACATACTCTTCAAAGTACTCATAGCCACTACGTATCACTGGAACAGTTTTGTTGGTTGATGGCAGGCGCGAAGAAATCTCATTGAACAAAGAAGCCTGCAGGGCTTCCGTATGCGACATTGCTGCCTGGGTATAGGCATTTTCCTGTTCAAGGAGAGACAGCATTCGCTGACTTTGTCTAGAGTCGTCCCGTATCCAATAATACGGGTCAATACGCTCATGACCGTGTTGGGATAGCACAGTGCGCTCAGTATGCGCCACGGGTGCCGTAGGACGTGACTGCTCACGCTCACTGGTACATCCGCCCAGCAGAATACAGACAGTCAGAATAACGCGCATAACGTACAGCCTGAAAAGACGCAAGAAAACCACCGACGCATGACTAATTCAAGTTAATTTTGATTGTTGTCTCATTTTCAAATACATGTTTATATGTACAGGACTGTATATTTAGTCAGTATTTACTCTAATCGAATTATTAACACTATGTTATCAAAGCCTTTATCGAAGCCGTCATCGAAGCCGTCATCGAAGCAGCCATCAAAGCAGATCGTAGATTTACATTCGCTCATGCAGAAAAGCGGATTATGGCGTGCCTCCAGTATTGAGTGTGAATTCAAACAGGGGCTCTCCTCGGGTTATCCTGCGCTCGACCAACACCTTCCAGGCGCAGGCTGGCCATTGGATGGCGTCACTGAACTACTGCATGAACAGCAAGGTATCGGGGAATTACAACTGTTGTCCCCTGCCCTGGCAAGACTCAGCCGTGAACAGACGCGGCATATACTGATGGTATCGCCTCCCTACATCCCATACCCCCCGGCATTGCATGCCCTCGGCATTGACCTCGCGAGTATCCTTGTTGTTCAAGTCAACGAGAACAGAGATATGCTGTGGGCATTGGAACAGGCGCTTGCTTCGAAAAGCTGTAGTGCAGTGCTTTGCTGGCCGAAAAAAATTAATGAGAAACAGATTCGACGACTGCAGTTAGCCAGTAAAGACGGTAATACCTGGAATATCCTGTTTAGACCGACACAGGCGATCACGCAATATTCACCCGCAGAACTCCGCATTCATCTATCCCCAGCGAAGTATGCACCTTTGAACTTTCACAGATCGATTCATCTAAAAATACTCAAACGCCGTGGCGGTTGGGAAAGCGATGAACACAAAATTGATTTCGATGATCGCCTTAATCAACAAACACCGGATTTTTCAGAACTAGTCATTCCTTCCACCGATAATGTAAACCATGAAACGAAAACACAGCGACGACCTATGGCTTTGCCTGCATTTCCCGCAACTGCCGGTTGAAATTTTTACCCGGGAAAAAACCGAGAAGCCTGTCGTGGTCACAGTCAAACAGCGCATTACCCATATGAACAGCATTGCCATGGCTCTCGGCATGCGGGTCGGCAGCAGCATGGATACTGCTTATGTGCTCTGCAGCAATATTGTTTGCTTTGAGAAAGATCACGATAAGGAACTACTTGCCCTTAATTTCTTAGCGCAATGGGCATATCAGTTCACCCCCAATGTCGCCCTTAAAACCCCCGCCAGTTTGTTGCTCGACATCAAGTCATCCCTAAGTTTGTTCGGGGGCATCGAGAATATAAAAATGCAGTTGCAGAAAGGCTTACTGCATCTTGGTTATTCTGCAGTATTAGGCGTACATCACACACCACTCGCGGCACACATTTCAGCAAAAATGGCATTGCCCGATGTTGCGCCGCTTCATGACACGCCCATAGAAATGCTTGATGTTGAGCCACGCATTCTTGAATCATTACAGAAGATGGGCATTCGCTCCCTACGCGACACGCTGGCCCTCCCCTATAGTGGCCTGACGCGTAGATTTGGTGTCTTTTTCGCTGATTACCTACAGCGCTTACAGGGCGAAAAATCTGACCCACAAAAATTTATCAGTGAGCAACCATCGTTCCTTAGTGAAATCACGTTTCTATCGAACGTCACCAACGTCGAGTCGCTGGTATTCCCAATAAGACGTCTGTTACAGGAATTTTGTGAATTTCTTATGGTTCGCCAACTCAAGGTAAGCACATTTAGCTTCAGGCTTTCACACCGCAGCCATAAACCCAGGTCCTTTAGCATTCATCTTGCAGAACCCGAAAGCGATGCCGCTATGTTTCTGCTGCTGACACAACTACATCTCGAAAAGATTAATGATGTAGAGGAAATAGATAGCATAAGACTTAGTGCCCGACAGTTTTTATCCACGATCGCTCTTTCCGGTGATCTTTTCCACGGCACACGGTTTCAACAAAAAGATGGACGAATGATTGGCCTTGCAGACCATGAGAACAGCGCCCGATTGTCCAATATACTTAACGCCCGGCTTGGACAAGAAGCCTGTTTCGGCTTGTCCCTTGCGAATGATCATCGACCTGAAAAGGCCTGGAAACCAGTTCAACAAGGTAGCCTGGAAGTGGGCGATGCTGAGGATAACCACCGACCGCTATTTCTTTTACCACAGCCCAGAGCACTGTCATTGCACAATGGAAAACCAGAATTTTCCGGGGACCTGGCGTTATTACAAGGTCCTGAGCGCATTGATTGCGGATGGTGGGATACGCCTGTGGCAAGAGACTATTACGTGGCAAGACATCCAGCAGGCGCCCTGTACTGGATCTTCCAGGAACGACCTCGAAAACCATCTCATGAGCCCTCTAAAAAAGAACAGCCATGGTTCCTGCACGGCGTGTTCTCATAAAGGCGTTTTACTCGTTCTAAACAAGTGACATAATCAATTCACCAACAAACCTTGGAGCAACTATGAGTAAGCTATACGATCTGGAAATGAATTCCATTACCGGAGATTCAGTAGCCTTCTCTGACTATCGCGATCAGGCTTTGCTCATTGTTAACCTTGCGAGTCAGTGAGGCATGACCCCACAGTACGCAGGTCTGCGTACACTACATGATCAAGGCAAAGTGAATGTCCTGGGGTTTCCCTGCAATCAGTTCGGCGCACAGGAACCTGGCACCGATGCGGAAATATTAGAATTCGCAACTTCAAAATTTGGGGCTAATTTCCCCATGTTCTCGAAAGTCGAAGTCAAGGGCGATGGCGCCTGCGAATTATACCAATGGTTAACGTCGGAAAAATCTAATGCCGAAGGTAAAGCGGATATCGGCTGGAATTTCACTAAATTCCTAATTGCGAAGGATGGCAGTGTTGCGGCCCGTTTCGAGCCGCAAACCACACCGGAAGAAATCGCTGATCAACTGGACAACTATCTGTAGAAAACCGGGGTCACTGACCCCGGTTCCCATATGACCAAACCACGCAATCACCAACTCATCACTATTTTTGGGAGAAAACCCGTTCTCGAGGTTTTACAGTCACCCACTCAAGTGGTCAGACTGCATATCTCACGGGAGGTCAGGCGTCAGGGAATCATTGTGGACATCTTGAAGCTTGCCGAAACTCGCGACATTGAGGTACAGACGCACAGCAAAAGAGAACTTTCATACATCTCCAAGAATAACCGTCAGGATCAGGGTGTCGCTCTGGATCTTTTTGCCCCCAATCTGCTATCCCTGGATTCTTTGCCCGAAACAGCGACCGCGCTTTTGCTCATTGATGGAGTGACCAATCCCCAAAACCTTGGAATCATCATTCGATCGGTCGCGGCATCGCCCATGCATGGGCTCATTTTGCCCAAAAAAGGCTGTGCCGGACTTGGTCCGCTAGTCTATAAGGCAAGCGCAGGAACATTAATCAAAGCCACGATTTACCAATGCGACGACACAAACCAGGGGCTCATGGCAGTAAAAGAGAAAGGTTTTTCTGTTTATGGACTTGCCGCAAACGGTTCGCAGGATTTGAACTCAATCACTAAGAAAGACCACGTAGTATTTGTCCTGGGCAACGAATCAGAGGGAATGGCAACAGAAACCGAACAAATGTGTGATGTGCTGGTCAATATTCCCATGGCCAACGATGTGGAATCTATCAACGTCAGTGCTGCAGCGACGCTGGTGGCATTCCATCAAATGTTCACGATCTGAGGGCGGCTCACCCCGGGGAGCCCAGGGTGAGACCACACCGAATCGCTAACGGCGCGGTCGCAGGATCAGATCCAGACCGATGGTGCGCGGGGCCTGAAAGATGAAACACACTGACGTCTCGGCGGACGCGCAATCCGCCGTGGGAGTGTCCTCGCCCGTGAGGTTGTTGGCATACAGGGTTACCTGCCAGCTATCGTCGGCGGCGCTCAAACCGAACCGCAGGTCGGTCTGATAACGTATGGGCAACGGCGTGGTGTCACCCAGGGCCTCGTCCTGACGGTCCATCCGCGTGTGATTCACCGAGCCGCTGAACTCCCAGCCGTTGGCCAGCTGCTGCCGGTAGTCGAGGGTGGCGTTGACCGTCCACTTCGGCGACCGGGGCAGCTCGGTACCTTTCGGGATGGGCGTCGCTACGTTGACGATATCTTCGTCAATTTCTGCCCGCTTGCGGTCGCCACCGAAGCGCAACCGCCAGGCGTCATTGATTGACCACTGGGTTTCGATTTCGATGCCCGCCGAGTGGGCCGCACCGCTGTTCAAGTTGTAGAGATTGGCGAAGTTGGGCATCTCCGCATCCCGCAGAAGCAAGATGGTGTCCTCCCAGTCGAGATAGTACAGGCTGGAAGTCAGATTCAGCCGGCCGTCCAGCAGCCGCGTCTTGAGCCCGAGCTCGTAGTTGACGACGCTGTCGCCGTCGTAGGCCAAGAGCCCCAGGGCCCGCGCGGAGGCCTGGTTGCCCGTGAGCATCAGGGGGTTGGGTGCTATTGGCGTCGTCGGAACCAGTTGATCTCCGAATCCCTCAAAGACCCGGGCGTTGAAGTCCATCGCCAGGTTGAGATTGCCGGGCCGGAAGCCCGTGGTGATGTTGAAGAAGGTCAGCGTGTCCTCCGCCGGCCGCCAGGCAATACCCAGTTTGGGCGACACCACGGTGTCGTTGGTCTTCGCCCGGGAGTTGTCGATGGCCTGCTCCATGTCGGTCATTCGGGCCCCGAGCGTCAGCTCCAGGCGCTCGGAAAAGTCGTACGTCAGCTCGCCGTACACGCTCATCTCATCCAGCGTGTCCTGATGATTGTTGGCGGGTTCCCTCAAGAGGCTGTCGAACGCCGCAAACGTGACCGGCGCGGTTTCCCGGGTGAGCGGCGGCCGCAGCAGATATTGTTGGATTTGCCGGCGTAAGTCGTCGCTGTCCTTCACGAAGAGGCCCGCCGTCCAGCGCCAGTCGCCTTCACTCGCGGACAGGAACCGCAGCTCCAGCACCTTGCGCTTGGATGCGCGAGTGTCGTCCGGGTTATATCCCAGGTTGTTGGTCGGCAACGTGGGATTGAAGAGGGTGAACTGCAGGCCTTCCCCTATCATGGTCGGTATCTCGAGCGGATTCTGCGCCGCCCTGAAGAGGGCGAACAACTGAATAAGGGTGTCGATCCGAGCCGCAAAGGCAGCGGGAGTTTCAGTCACGGTGTGCTGGTGGCGGTCCATAGAGGAGCCCAGGATCTCCATGGTGCCCCAGCCGAATTCCAATTCCACATCCAGGCTGAAGATCTCCACTTCGTCCGTGGACCGCGGCGGAAGACCGGGAAAGCGGGAGTTGAAGTTCTCCACGTATGGCGCGAAGGCCACCACACTGCCTTCCGTTTCCGTGGTCACATTGTAGTAGGTGGGCGTGATCGTGATCGAGTCCGTCACGTTCCACCGCAGCGACGCCCGACCGCCCGTTGCCAATTCGCTGTTCACGTCCTCTTTGTTGTTCAGCTGGTCGATGT
>Ga0115002_10002228_pt1 | contig 25588 bp, 15 predicted proteins | sample ArcticOcean_MG_C_8_FD_89576 | JGI IMG/M metagenome (GOLD analysis project Ga0115002, IMG submission 89576) | Marine microbial communities from western Arctic Ocean - ArcticOcean_MG_CB11_86 | ecosystem: Environmental > Aquatic > Marine > Oceanic | place: Arctic Ocean: Canada Basin | collected... | reverse complement strand
TTTATCTCTTGATTGGACTTGATGGTATCATTGGAAAAACAGATCGGGATAATAGAAAAGTCGAGTGTATAGACAAATCTGTGCCCCTATCATCCATGATCTCCTTAGGATTGACTATCAAGGTGTTCTTAGGACTCAATAGATCGTCACTCCACAATGCAGATCTATGATTGCGCAAAAAACCTAAAACTCTATCCATGCTCCCAGTGTTTCCTTCTCCGTTTAACCACTCAGCTCCTGCGGATTTCGCGCCAATGAGTAATTGCCTGTCATTGATCTGTGTGACCTTGATTGCGTTTCTCTTTGTTTCCTGCACGTCGTCCTCACCAACGATTCAGCAAATCGACGTCGATCTCGATCCGAGCGATTCCGTTCCACTCAGTGCGGAGGTAACTTTGCAGACGGATCGGTCCACCACTGTCGCGCTTGAGTTTGTTCAGGGTGATCGAAGTTGGAAAGTCGATACGAACCTGCCCGCGGGCACAGAGCATGTGGTTCCCAATCCAGTAGGCTAAAATTTTTATGAACAAACGGTGTAGTGCAAAAATCCTCTCAATTTTCGTTTTCTTCGTCTTGGCCATCTTGTTGCAGGCCTGTAAAAAGACCAACTCTGAGGTCGCCGGTGCCGGCGCCGACTGGGCTCACTACCTCGGCGATCCCACCAGCAATCAATACTCGAAGCTGGATCAAATCAATCGAGGCAATGTGAATGAATTGGAAGTCGCCTGGACCTACGATACGGGCGATCACGCCCTGTTTCAGACCAATAACCTTGTTGTCGATGGTATCGTTTATACGGTGACTCCCGAAAGCCGTGTGATCTCGTTGGATGGTTCCAGTGGAGAAGCCCTTTGGGCATTCGACCCGGACAGTGTTCACGAAAAACTGGCCAACTGGAACCAGCGAGGAGTCATGTTTTGGCGCGATGGTGAACAAGGGCGCATCCTTACAATGAAAGGGAGTTATCTATACGCTCTGGATGCAAGTACTGGAAAACTGGTTACGTCGTTTGGCAAAGACGGATGGATCCACTTGGGTGAAAATTTGGATGTGGAGTACACGTCCAATACCTTTCTCAAAACACCCGGTCATATTTACAAGGACATGTTTATTATCGGGGCCAATGTCGCCGAAAATGTTCCCGGTGCTGTCCGGGCATTTGACCTTCGTACTGGTGAAAGAAAATGGATATTTCACACCCTGCCGCGACCGGACGAATTTGGATCTGAAACATGGCCGGAGGGTTATCTTGAGAAAACGGGAGGAGCCTCAGACTGGTCGGGACTGGCCCTTGATGAGGAACGTGGAATCGTTTATTTATCGACCGAAACAGCCGGGCCCGATTTCTTTGGCGGCAATCGCTATGGCGAGAATCTTTTTGCCAACTCGGTGGTGGCTCTCGACGCAAATACCGGTGAGCGCCTCTGGCATCAGCAGCTTGTTCACCACGATCTTTGGGATTTGGATCTTCCTCAATCGCCTACGCTACTGACAGTAACTCATGAAGGTAAGAAACGGGATATCGTTGCCCAAGGGACAAAGATGGGGCTGTTGTTTGTCTTTGATCGGGTGACCGGAGAGCCGCTTTGGCCCATTGAAGAACGTCCAGTTGCCCAATCCAGAATTCCGGACGTGAAGGCCTGGCCGACCCAACCGTTTCCCAGTAAACCTCCGCCATTGATGCGGCAACAATACACGGAAGACGATGTGTCCAACATATCTCCCAAAGCGGAGCTCATATCTAGGGACGGCCTCAGCCAATCGGGCAATTTCGGGCCCTATCCGCCACCCAGTCTGGAACAGGTCATTATGTTTCCTGGCTATGACGGCGGCATGGAATGGGGAGGTTCGGCTGCAGACACCGATGGCATTCTCTATGTCAATGTCAACGAGCTGCCCTGGTTTTATCAGCTTATTCCCACCCGGCAAACCGATGGGAAACCGCTGTCCTCAGGTGAGTTACTTTATAGAGCCAATTGTGCCTCCTGCCATGGCCTGGATCGAACAGGAAATCTGACCGGAGGGTTTCCAGCCCTGATTGATGTATCTGACAGGTTAACCAGGGAGGTTGTCATGCATTTCATCGTCAACGGAGGCGGAAGAATGCCTGCCAATGATCGTCTGGCAGAAAAAGATCGAAATGCCATCGTGGATTTCCTCTTTGGTATTGAGACTCCTGTAAGCAGAAAGGTCGCGGCTGACAATATTCCGCCCTATGTATTCCGAGGGTTTCAACGATGGTTTGACGATGAAGGTTACCCGGCCATCAAACCACCCTGGGGTACGCTCAATGCAGTTGATCTCAATACGGGTACGATAAAATGGAAAGTGCCGTTAGGTGAGTTTGAAGAACTGACCAAACGAGGGATTCCTATCACGGGAACTGAAAATTATGGCGGACCGATCGTTACTGCCGGTGGCCTGATATTTATCGGCGCAACCTCAGATTCTAAATTCAGGGTATTCGACAAGGAAACCGGAGACATGCTCTGGCAGCACGATCTTCCTTTCGACGGAAACGCTACGCCCAGCACCTATATGGCCGATGGAAAACAATATGTAGTCATCTCCTGTGGAGGTGCAAAAAAGAAGCCGGTATATGGAGGCACCCTGGTGGCTTTCGCTTTGCCCGATTGAGCTCATACTCAACATTGAACCTCTTTTGCCTTCGCTAATCCCGGAACATTGCCCCTAGTAATTTTGGCGCTGCTCATCTTCAAACAACTTGGCAAGTGAGGTTGACCCTTTTGGTCCCGAAAACTACTAAACTCAAAACAGCCCATGGAAATCATCAAGATACTTCCCATCATTTCACTACTCCTCTTGGGCAACGGCTGTTCGCATGAAAGCGAACAAGAAGGATGGATTAGTTTATTCAATGGCCGCACACTGGAGGGATGGACACCAAATTTCGACGACCAGCAGGTTGAGGTCAGGGATGGCATGATCCAAATGCTGTCGGTTAAGAAAAACCTGTGGCTGGTTCACCAGAAAGTTTTCAAGGATTTTGAGCTGGTTGCAGACATCAAAGCTCCTCTGGAAAATTACAATACCGGCATTGCCTTTCGTTGCGACGGAACGCCCATAGGCTACCAATGCGAAATTTTCGACCAGCAAACGGGATCCCTCTATGGCATCAAGAAAGGTTGGATATTTCCTCCCAGCAAAGAAGAATTGGACAGCTTCTATGCCATAGCCGGAGACTGCTATAACCCAGCTGAATGGAACCACTATCGCATCCGCTGCGAAGGAGACCACATTCAAATCTGGGTAAACGGACACAAAACCACCGACATCCACGACGCCTCGTTCAGGGAAGGTCGAGTTGCCATTCAACACCATGGCAGAGGTGAGCTTCATTACTTTCAGGACATCCGGATACGCCCACTTCTCTAAATGAGGCAAAACTATTTATTCAATGAACTTTCCATTAACCATGGCAGACTACTTGAAACCCCCGAAAGGGTTGAGTTCATTTCTCGTCTTTATTTCTTAACTCTATTTATTCGTTTAACTGTTTGATTCATTGAAATTCTTCCGTCGTTTCCGAAGGAAACTATTCGTGAACACGAAAGAGGCTTATAGATTTAGACATCAATATAACTCCAATTTTCCAGCTCTATCCTTAAATATGGGATATGGACATCGATCCCTGTTGAAGTTGTTGGGTCTGCTTTTTATATGTTTTTATGAGTCTAAATGTTGTAGCAATCCATGCTTCCTTTTGACTACTTGATCCGGTTATATTTCAACAATCTAAGAGAAATGATCATTTACTCGACTCCTCCAATAATTACCCCTTTTACGTCCTTTCCTGAACTGAGTCGGAAGGCTGTTCCGGTTAACAACAAATCACTTTCAGAAATATGGAAGAACTGCCGATAACCGATTTGCTGCTAGGCATCGATGTCGGCACAACCGCTGCGAAAGCCTCTCTGTTTGATCTACGGGGGCAGCTGGTTGCTTCGGCAGCTTCCGAGTATCCGACCCAATACTTAGCGAACAACGCTGTGGAACAGGATCCTGAAGATTGGTGGAATGCGGTCTGCCAGTCTGTTCGTAGTCTATTTGAAGAGAGCAAGGACCGTTCGAATCGCATAGCGGCAATTGGAGTGAGTGCACAAGCTCCGACACTCTTAGCTGTTGATCAATCGGGAGTGCCGGTTCGACCCGCTTTAATTTGGATGGACCGACGTTCGGGCCAACAATCTCAGGATTTATCGGAGCGTTTCGGTTTCGAAAATATCGTGCAAAGGACTGGCAACCGACCAGACCCATTCTTTGTCGCAAGCAAGCTGCGCTGGATGAGCGAGCATGAATCGTCGTTGATCAAGAAATCACGTTGGTTCCTTCAGATCAATGGGTTCATTAATCATCGATTGACCGGCGAATTCTCCCTGGATGTGGTCCACCGCAGCTTACTTCAGCTTCATGATCCATCATCAAACGGTTGGTGCGATGACATTTTGGAATGGTGTGGAGTCGAGTCTGATTTGTTTCCCGTTACTTCGGCAGGTTCAGACGTAATTGGAACAGTCAATCGATCGGCGGCTGAAGCAACCGGGTTAAGAATCGGCGCACCGGTTGTCTGCGGAACGGTTGACGGAGCTGCGGCAGCACTGGAGGCAGGTGTTTACGATCCGGGAATGGCTGCCGAAATGACTGGAACTTCAACGGTGCTGATTATGCCGACGTCAACGATTCGTCCCCACCCAGCTTTCATATCGATGCCACACGCTATTCCTGAACGCTCTCTCGTCTTGGCGGCAATGGTATCCACCGGGGCCTGCCTGAAATGGTTTCGGGATGAACTCGGATCTCTGGAAAAACAAGAAGCCGCGAAAACGGGAAAAGATGTATATGATCTGCTGACAGCTGAAGCTGCAACGTCCAGTCCGGGAGCGGAGGGTGTATTTTTTCTGCCCTACATGATGGGCGAGCGTTCCCCGCTTTGGCACACTCAGGCTCGGGGTGTGTTTTTCGGCCTAAGCCTCGCTTCACGGAAGGCTGATATCTTGCGATCGATTCTTGAGGGAACTGCGTTTGCACTCAGGCAAAATATTGAAAAAGCCCGGGAAGCTGGCTTGGCAATCAATACGGTTCGTTCGGTGGGTGGCGGCGCGCGCAGTTCTTTGTGGTGCCGCATCAAAGCGGATGTCCTTGGTCTGCCCATAGAGGTGGTCAAAGATTCCGGAGGCGCGCCCTTTGGGGCTGCGTTACTCGCAGGTATTGGCTGCGGATTGATATCAGACCCGGCCGAGTTTTTGAGGGAGGTGGTTGATGTTGAGGAAACCTACGAACCAAATTTGCGATTAGCGGACGGCTACTCTCAACGCTATCATCACTTTTGTAACCTCTACACCTCGCTCAAAGAGCGATACGACGACGCGGCTGTACTTCCGCCTTTTGGCAACTGACTCTATGAATACCTACGACAGGATTAATAATACAGCGCAATGAACACCTTGGTAACCGCACGTTTCACACAAGGGTCTCTGGATAGGCTAGGTAAGCGCATCGGCCCTTTAAAGAGGGCTGGATTCGGTATCAGCGGAGAGAAACTCGACGAGGAAATTCTATTGAATCAAGTGGAGGGTCTGGAATGCCTGATCGTTGAGTTTGAGTCGATCACAGACAGAATACTCCACCAGGCAAAAAACCTTCGGATCGCCGCCTGCTGTCGAAACGAACCGGGTGCGAGTTTTGACCTCGAGGCCGCCACCAAACGAGGAATCCCCGTATTGTTTCCTCCGGGAAGAAATGCGGTTTCAGTCGCGGAGTATACCATGGGATTGATGTTAGCAGTTTCTCGAAAGATCGCGGAGGCTCACCATGCGCTGAAGTATACTGATACCCTGACCGCGGTTAGCTACGACGATAAGTCAGAGGAACGCGAAGGTATTACCTCCGAGTGGAGTCTCGCTCCCGGGGCCCCGTTCCATCTTTTCCAGGGACCGGAACTTTACGGCAAGACCATGGGTATGGTCGGATGCGGACGAATCGGTCGGGAAATAGCCGCTCGCGCAATTGCATTCGGCATGACCGTTCTCGTGGCCGATCCGTATATTTCGAATGACGAAATCGTGAGTATTGGAGCGAGCCGAATTGATTTGCCGGAACTTCCGGCTCAATCTAATTTTTTGGTCGTGGCGGCAAAAGTCACCCCGGAGACCCGTGGATTGGTCTCAGCGGATATCATTGGCAAGATGAAGACTTGTGCCTACTTTATCAATACAGCGCGTGCAGCGGTTGTGGATTACGATGCTCTGTTTCAGGCTCTTAATGAAGGCCGTATAGCCGGTGCGGCGTTGGATGTGTATCCCAAGGAGCCGATCCCGGACGACTCTCCCTTTCGAAAACTCAACAATGTGGTATTGAGTCCGCATCTCGCTGGCGCGAGCCGGGACATCCCAGGGCATCACAGTCAAATGATAGTGGATGATCTTTTCCGCTTTCTTGACGGGGAGCGCCCGATCAATCTAGCTAACCCTGAGGTATGGAAAACACGACGACGATAGACACAGACGAAAGCGGAAGGCCACGGGTCGCATTGATAACTGGCGGTTCCCGTGGAATAGGAGCGGCCATATGTCAGGCACTGGCAGCTGAAGGCGTCAAATGCGTATTGCATTACTGTCAGGGAGAGTCCCAGGCTCAACAGGTTGCCGAGACAATAACAAAAAAAGGAGGAGAGGTTGTACTCCTTCAAGGTGACCTTGGGGATCCTAATACACCCAGGAATCTTGTGGCCGCGACGCTCGAACAGTTTGGTTCTCTGGACATATTGATCAACAATGCTGGCATAATGACTGATAGTGTTGTCGAGACAATGAGTGACGAGCTCTGGGATGAGTGCCTCGCCATCAATCTTTCAGCTGTCTTCCGTTGCTGCCGGGCCGCCATCCCGCATATGAAGCAACATGGTTGGGGGCGGATCATCTGTCTATCGTCCCAGGCTGCCCAAACCGGTTCAAGTTCTCACGCGCATTATGCGGCATCGAAATCTGGTTTGCACGGCTTTTCATTTTCCCTCGCCAAAGAACTTGGCCCAGAAGGAATTACCGTGAATTTGGTGTCCCCGGGCCGTATCGCAACCGACATGCTTTACGAGCGCAGCAACTCACGAGAAGAGGAGTGGATGCAGCAAACGCCTTTGAGACGATTGGGAACCTCGAAGGAGGTGGCTGATGCGGTTGCCTTTCTTGCATCGGAAAAGGCTTCCTACATCACCGGAGCCGAAATCAATGTCAATGGCGGCCTGCATATGGGCTAGCCGATTGAAAAGCCAATAAGGCCTGAGATCACTTACTTAGCCAAGCGACAATATTCGAAATACATTGGTCTACCATCGGATGCTCCAGTGAATAGCGATCGTGTCCTGGTACTAAGACAACGACTTTACCTTTCCCGTAATCATGGGCCCAGCCTTGTGGGGTCCGCCCATTCGCTTCAGAATAACTTTCCAAAAAAACAGTAGTTTTAGACTCGTCCAAATCCATTCTGAACTCCTCGTCAGATATGGTGAATGGAGTAATGCCTTGAGTTAATTCTGGTAACAAACCGGTTGGTTTCATGGTAACGGGTATTTTAGGAGGATGCCCACCATGGTAGGTTTTTGCGAGTCGCTCGATTCCTCCTTTCGCTGAGTAATAACAATGGCCATCATGATGCATGAAAAGGTGGCCGCCGTTTTTTACCCAGCGCTCAAACGCGTCTTCTTGTTTGGGTGAGATCCATCGCAATTTTTTACCCTCTGCTTTTTGAAAAATACCTTGTTTTAGTTGATTGATGTTGTCGTATCCGTAGCGGCTTATAACGATTATATCATACTCGGCTAACTTATCAAACGGGACGCTGTTGTCCATGGTGACATCCATTTCGTAGCCTGATGCCTCCATCTTCTTGACAATCGATTTGTAGAGAGGTGCTACCGCATGCCAGGCATCTCCAAGTATAGCTAAGCCCTTCTTTTGGTTTTCCGATTGGGCGGTAACCAAAACTGCAGAAGAAAGTAGAGCTGCGAATATACAAACCGATATTCTGTTTTTCATATGCTTCGCCATCATCATTCAATTCGATAAAACCAGTATCCAGTTTTATCCTACTTGTTTTGCATAGATGCCTTCATATACTAGTTCTCATTCGCGCTATGCACTTTAAATAGAACCTGGAGAGATCTCTAGGTTCTATTATCAACCGTTGCGAGCAACAAACTCAATTTCCGTTGAGCAACGAGTCACAAAGTATCTTAGTGAATACAGTTGCAGGTCTAAAAGATAACAATCCTCGATCTCATCTCTTCTTGTTTCCCATGGAATGACCTTTTTTGCTCCCCTAACATTAAGAAGGAAAAAGGAGACGGTCTCCTATCGACGGTCACACCTTCAGAAACAAACGATTGCGATAAAGAAAGTAGAGTAACATCCAAACCAGGGCAAGTGCTCCAAGGGTCTCCCATACGTCGTGCCAGGGTTCGGGTGCATGGCGGTATATTCCTTCAAAAAGCCTGCGAGATGTATGGCTGAAATCTATGAAGCGATAGCCCAAGTAGATTGCCAGAGAATTCAGGCCGATGACCTGAAAAAAGAAGGCCCATTTACGGAAACCCCACTCATCGATCACAAGGTAAAACAAGCCGAGAAACAGAAATGCCATCCCGCCGGTCACGAGAATGAAAGAACTAGTCCAGAGGTGCTTATTGATCGGGAAATGCAAACCCCACAGAAGGCCGATGGCGATCGCACCTATACCCAGTAAGCCGAGTTTTTTTAGTTTTTGGTTGCCGCTTTTTCCACTACGTAGAATTTCTCCACCAAATACTCCCAGCAGGCTCAGGCAGAGTGCAGGGAATTGGGTAAGCAGGCCCAGCTCATCGTAGGTTTGTTGAAGGAGTCGTCCCGGCAAAAAAATCCGGTCAAACCAACCAACGAGGTTGCCTTCAAAAGATAAATCTCCTGCGCCGTAGCCCGGAACTGGAACGAGATAAAGCATCACATAATAGAGGAGCAGGATACTGACAATCCAACCGATGCGTCCTCGAGGGCTGAAGTTAAGGTAAATCAAGGTTGTAATGAATCCAGCAAAGCCGATGCGTCCCAGAACACTTACGAAGCGAATCTGCGAAGGCTCAAAGATGGAAACCGGTGCATTTTTGTAGAGAATACCAAGTCCTATCAGGATGAGCATTCGCTTGAAGGCCTTGCGGTACAAGGCACGATTTTCGACGCCTTTTGCCTGGGCACTACTCAAGGAAAAGGCCAGCGAAACGCCGGATATAAATAGAAATAGAGGAAAAATGAAATCGTAGAACGTGAAGCCGTTCCAGTCGGGGTGCTTAAACTGTGCGGCGATGTTATCCACCCAGGGCAGCTCCGTTTTGCCGCCAAGTAACACAAAAAAGCCGCCTGCGCCGGAGATCATTAGCATATCGAAGCCACGAAGTGCGTCGATCGAAGCCAAACGCTTCGAGGGGTGGTTGGGTTGAGAAGTAGTCACGTGGAGAAAGAAAACGACAGAATGTATAAGAGTGAACCAAATTTATTTAAAGATGGATCTGGATTTGGTCGCTAATACTTCAAGGAGAGAAAAGGACCGGATCGAAATTATTGTACTTCGGAGAGTAAAAGAAGCAGAGTCATTCCATGGTTTTCGAAAATATTGAACGGAAGTTCGCTCAAACTTCCGACAGTGTCTGGCTGCTGCCGCCAAAATTATCGGTTTCGATGCCGAGTTTGTGAAGCATGGTGAGGTAGAGATTGGAAAGAGGTAGTTCTTCGAAGTCCATGTCTCCGCGCCAGCCGACGTCGGTGCGGATGCCGGAAGTTGCTTGGTTGTCTTCGTTGCCCGAGCCGTACTTGAGATACTGGCCGTGTTTGAATCCCATGTTTTTACCACCTGCAAGGATCAACGGATAATTGCGGGAGAGGTGAAAGGCGCTCGATGCGGATCCGAATAGAAGAACGGTGTTGTCTAGCATGTTGCCGGTACCATCAACTTCGGGAGTCGATTTTAGTTTGGTAAGGAAGCGTCCGTATTCTTCACTGAGGAAATTACAATAGGTACCGAAATTTTTATAGCCATCCGGTTCTTTGGTTTTGTGGCTAAGCTGATGGGTCAGGTTGAAGCCAACAGCCCTTGCAAGGTAGTCACTGACACCCACGCCGTTTTCTCGTCCAAGCTGGTAGGTAACTGTGCGAGTCGAATCTGTTTTGAAGGCAAGGTAGATCAACTCGTACATCGTTTGTAAGTAGACTCGGGGATCTTCGGGAGTGATATCGAGGGTCAGGTGATCGACATCAACCTGGGGAAGCGGGATGTCCATCCAGCGCTTGGCCTTTTCGATTTTGATTTCCGTATCGCGAACCGAATCAAGATACTCCTGAAGCGTTTCCTGATCGTGTTTGGACAAGCTTCTCTTGAGCGAGCGTGCATCTGCAACGAGATCATCCAAAGCAGACTTGCTCATAGCCAGTCGACGGGCTGCATCTTTACTACTCTTCACAAAGAGCATGTCGAAGATATGTTTCGGTTTGTGTTCTGCTGGAATGGGGCGGCCATTCTCATTGAAAGAAATGGTGTGGGTACCGCGTGGTGATCCTGTACCCCCATCGGTAGACAAAACCATCGAGGAGAAGCGGGTATGCTCTCCTTCTTGGGCTGCAAATAATTGATCGAGTGAAATACTGTTCTGATAATCTCCGTAGTCTCCGGTATCAGCTCCGGTTAGAAACTGATCCGCATTCGAGTGGCCATGGACACTTCTTGCCGCCGGGTGGGATAATCCTCCGAACACGGTGACGTCATCGCGTAAGGGTTCGAGTGGGTCGAGACATTTGGTGAATTGGAAGTCTTTACCTCTACCATGAGGAAACCAACTCCAGTCGTGGTAGGATGGATCTTCCTTAAGTGGCATGGGTACACCATCCGGTAAATAGAACGCAGCAAAGCGTTTCTTGTTCTTCGGAGTAGCAGCATGGGCTAATCCCGAAAAGGTTTCGAAGACGGGTAGGGCGAGCGCGAAGCCCCCCAGGCCTCGAAGGAATTTCCGGCGGTCGAGGGATGCTAAATTTATTTTCATGGAAAATTTGGAGACAAGGTAATGGGGTGACTTGGCGAAAGGGTGATGGAAATTGGAAATTGAAGAGTGGAAAATGGAAAATGGAAAATTTGTGGTTGGAGAGAGAAGGTGGATAAAATGATACTTAAGTTAAGATAAAGATTAGGAATAAGACTAACATTAGGAGGTGAGGGTTAGGGATTAACAACGCTTCGCTTGATGCCTTCGGCAACAGGATGGTCCTTTTGACCAACAAGAAGTCTGATCTCTAATATTTGTTCGCGGAACGCGATCCTGTTTCGCCAAGGGCGGATCAAGTGACTAACAGGAACGTTGTTATAAAAATACATATGATATTTCTGTGATACTGTACTGGATCACTTCGTTTGGAAAAGATCGGAAGTGACAATAAGGGAAATGAGGTCTCTTAGTCCATCCTCTTTGTTTCGGAGCTTTGCGGTGATTGTGTCGATGCTGGCGCGGTCGGCGAAGCTGAGTGGACGACCCAGGGCGTAGGTCATCAGTTTATGGGTCATTGCGCGTGCAAATTGATCTTGTCGGTTTTCCAGTAGGAAGCGTTTTAGACCATCGATGCCATTCAGTTCCTGTTTATTAAACAATTTGCTGGAAGCGTCGACGGGTTTTCCTGCGATGTTATCGCGCCAGCTACCGGTGGCATCAAAGTTTTCAAAGGCGATTCCCCAGGGATCGATCTTGGCATGGCAGGAGAAGCAAGCCGGATCGTTGCGATGATCTTCCATACGTTCCTTGAGGGTCATTTTCAGGATCTCAGGATCACTCAGATCGATTTCAGGTACCGCGGCAGGCGGAGGAGGCGGTGGATCGTTGAGCAGGCTTTCGAGTAACCAAATACCACGCTTGAGTGGGTGGGAATCTTTACCGTCGGAATTCATCGCGAGTAGACCGGCTTGGGTCAACAGACCCCCTCTGAGGTCTTCCGCTTGCAGCGCTACTTTTTGGAAATCTGTTCCATAGACTCCAGAGATACCGTAATGCTGGGCCAGCCGTTCATTGACCACCGCATAGTCCGCATGAATAAAATCCATCACACTGTGATTCTCGCGTATCACTTCCTGGAATAGGGCGATGGATTCATTCTGCATCGCTTCCTTTAAATAGTCATCGAAATGATCGTAAACTTCCTTATCGACATCCAGGTAATCGAGCAGCTGCATACCCAACCATTGACGGACAAAATGCTTGGAAAACCGCTGTGCCCGAGGATCGACTAAGAGTCGTTTTGTTTGGCGCGCCAGGATTCGAGGATTACTGAGCTTTCCTTTTTTAGCTAGGATGAGAAGTTCTTCATCCGGCACACTGGACCACAGGAACATGGAAAGGCGCGTCGCCAATTCAAAATCATTTAAGTTCGAAAGGCCGTCTTCTTCGTCTGCCGGATGGGATTGCACAAGGTAGAGGAATTTTGGAGAGGAAATGACGCCGGCAAGAACCTCAATCATTGCTTCCTGGAAATCATCACAGACCGGACGGATCTGTTTGAAGAGTTTGAGCTTCTGATCGATTTCCGACTTTGTGACTGAACGTCGCCAGGCACGTGGCATGAAAGCAGCCAATACTTCACGCGCGTACTTTGTTTCGTTTTTCTTGTGCCTACTTTTGATAAAGATCCGTGTGTGTGATTCCGGTGGCCATTCCTCGTTGACGGGTGCACTGACTTCTACGTAGTCGATCTGAATACCCGCAGATGAATTCTTGGAAGTATCTTGATGAACATTGTGAAACTCCAGGAATTCTGTTGGATTGGGGATTTCCCCCATCTTCTGGATACCTCTAAAGAGATTGCGCGGCGTCTCCCCTAAAGGAATGATCCATTCGTAAAATTGCGGCTTCCCTGGAGCGGCTTTTATGGCTCTATCTTGAACGCCAATTCGTCGAATACCTTCAGAATTATTGCTGGCCTGAAAGCCGAAAAATAATCGTAGACTGGGATAACTTTCGCTCTCCAATGAAGTGCGTGCAGCACGAACACGGACACACAGGTTGCCCGTATCAGGTAGATGATCTCCTAAATCAAATTTGATTTCCTGCTGAGGGGGAACGATTGCGACGTGGGATGAAATGCGGGGAACTTTGGGAAGAGCCAATGAGGGTGCATGAGCTTGTCTCCCTCCACTGTATCTGTATGCCGCTCTATATCCTTCTCCCGTTTCTTGATCGAAATAATGAGACTGGTTTGTGTTTTTCGCGTACCTCCCAGTCTGCTTCTCAAATTCTTCTTCGAACGCTTCCGGGGCGAGCAGCTCATTCTCGATTTTCTTTTCGATATCAGAAATAATTCGCTTTCTCAGTTTCTCCATGGCGACGTCCATCGTGATACCGTAGAAAGTCATTTCCGGACGGTCTCCTCGCACGGTTGCTTTTTCCAAAGCGCTTCGGCCTATTTCACGATACTGCTCAAATTGCTTTACCGACATCTGCAGCATTTCTGAGCTGTTTTGAAATCCATCCTCCGAAGCTGTTTCCGGTGGCAGGTTCTGGGAAAAGTCATAGGGGAGTCCCAACAAGTCCTGCAGGGCATAGCTGTACTCGTAGCTCGTCATTCGACGAAAGGATGTGTGTCCCTCTTCATTTCGCTGCACCTGAGAGGCGACTTGCACTTCGCTGGTCAACCAGTTGACGATCGTGCCGCGGTCTTCATCTGCCAGTTCGACGTCCTCATCCTCCGGCGGCATTTCGCCATTGGTGACGACATCCATGACATCGAGCCACCACAGTTCATCGCCACCGTTAATCAAATCGGGATCCAGCGTATCGACACGGAAATCTCCCTTCTGCTTTTTGGGGCCATGGCATTGATAACAAGTCTCACTCAGAAGCGGCTCAATCTCTTTGCGAAACGCCTCCATGTTTGCTTGAGGTACTTTGTTGGATACGGAGCGCGGAGCCTGGTTGCGATAGCTCGACCGAAGAGCGCCCTTGGCTTTTACCTCTTCGAGCGAAGAGGGTTCGGCTTGGGCGATCGACAAGGTCGCGCCCAGCAGCACACAGAGGATGAATAGGGATCTGATAATCCTTGGTGTTCCCAGTAAGTTCGAGAAAGGCATTTCGGTTACCTTCTGGATCGCCATTGCGAATTTAAAGCTCTCTGTACCTCCCGTTTCAATCGAAGGTGTCCACGAAGCGGTTCGCCGTGAGCGTAGGTCCAGATTGAGACCGAGGTCATTGATGATCTTTTGCGGGAACAGGCTTATAAGGTAAGAATATACAGATAGCCGTGCATCCACTCCTTCAAAAACCTGCTTCGATTGTGTGGCACCTCCAATTTCCGGATTACGTTCCAGAACCAAAACCGACAAGCCGGCCTTCGCTAAATAACAGGCCGCCACAAGTCCATTGTGTCCTCCACCAATGATGGCGATGTCGTACTTCGTTTTGATAGTGGCCATTTGGGCAGAGTTATCTGTTCAAATTAGAATGGGCCGGGTATTTGAATCCCTTGTGTGGTGATGGTGAACTTGCGTTTAAGATCGAACGTAGTGGTTACGCAATGTGGGCGCCTTGTGTTTCCACATAGACTGAGTAGAGCGAAGTACTTCCAGTCATAAACAGCCGGTTGCGTTTGGAGCCTCCAAAACAGACGTTGCTGCAAATCTCAGGAAGAATAATCTGTCCGATTCGATCGCCATCTGGAGCGAAAATATGAACTCCGTCATATCCTTCTCCGACCCAACCTGCACTGGACCAAATGTTCCCGTCGGCATCGGCTCTTATTCCGTCGGCCATTCCTGCAACGGTTTGTCCGTTGAGCTCCATTTCCATCGACGCAAATGAACGGCCTTTGGCCAGCTTTTTTGAATCGATCACCTCCCACACCTTGATTTCTGGTTTGGCATCCGGATAGTGGCTCATACCCGTGTCGGCCACATACAGCTTTTTGTAGTCCGGCGAAAAGCAAAGGCCATTGGGTTTGACGATATCATCTGTTACCTTGGTCAACTTGCCCGTTTTACCATCAATGCGGTAAACCGCTTCCTTTTGAATCGGCTGGGGGGAGCCTGTGTCGACGCGAGTTCCTTCGTAGTTCATAAGTGCTCCGTAGCCAGGATCGGTGAACCAGATGTCTCCATTCGGGTGCACCACTGCATCGTTCGGGGCGTTGAGAGACTTTCCATTAAAACTTTCTGCCAGAATAGTCTCGGTGCCATCGTACTCGTAACGAACAACCCGTCTTGTGCCGTGCTGGCATGAGATTTGGCGACCTTGATAGTCGAAAGTGTTGCCGTTACTATTGCCACTTGGAGTTCTGAAAGTACTCACATGATTGTCTTCTTCCAACCATCGTAGTTGTAGGTTGTTTGGAATGTCGCTCCAAACGAGATAGCGCCCAACGCCGTTCCAGGCCGGACCCTCTGCCCAGAGCATAGCTTCGTTGTGATAAAGCCGTTGGATGTGGGTGGTACCCAGTTTGTATTTTTCAAACCGGGGGTCGATAGCCACCACATGGGGGTCAGGGTAACGGACGGGCGGAGCGCCGGCGCCATAATCGCGAGCAATGGCGCTGGAAGCTAGACCAGCCAAAAGCATTCCGAGGAAGGTTCGCCTTTCCAGTTTTGACGGATGGGATAAACGGTTCTCTAAGTCACTAAATTGATTTTCCATGGGCGTGTTTATAATTTGGTTGGCCAAGTTTTCATTCAACTTAACTAGGCTGGGAGACAACTACAGTCAAGGCATGTTGAGCTAGGACCGACTTCCACATTATTTGGGGGACAGGTTTATGCACTATCGTCTATGAGCTTTCTCCTCTTATAAAACTCTCCTTTTCCCGATCCTTTTGAGAGATACAGGAAATTAATCTCATTTTTATTTAGTAGAATTATTCCACTCATACGTCTTATTAATAGAAGGTAGTTCCTACGGACCAATACGATTGGTTTCTAGTAGTAGTTTGTTAAGCAACAGCCCTCGGCTGTAGGAGTACAGTGAGGGCTTTTGCTTGTACGCCTAAATGTGAAAGAGCATCTTTTGTCGCGAATTTTTCGGTGTGAGTATCGCTTGGTCTGTCCCGGTAATTGTTTCTTTTGGCATCCCAAGTTCCTGGCAGAAGGTCGTTAATGGAAGAACTCTTTGTTCAGTCTCGTCATCTCCAAAATCTTTTTTGCCAAGGTGAACGAAGTAGAATCGTGGGATGTCGGTGCGTTGTTTGAAGTATTCGAATTTTGAGGAAGCTTTCGCATAGCTAAGTTTACATTCTACCGCGAATTCAGGAGATCCATCTTTTATGACGACAAAATCTCCCTCTCGCTTATCCGTATCACGAACGAAACGCAGCTCCATTTCAAAGCCTTCTGTGTCTTCGGAGCCCTAGTATTGGTCGTAGGACCAGAAGAAATTCTAAGCGAAGCGGTTCAATGTGGGCGTGGTTGTGAAAATCGGGAGGTTTATTTTTGTAGCTCGAAAAAACGTAGAATAGCCAAAGATTATTTTAGGGGTTATTTGCCTGCCGTTCGTTTTGAATTATTAAGCCGGATTCAAGGGGTGAATGATTCTTTAATTGTCAAAAGCTCCGGTCTGACTTAACTTACCGATATTCAACTACAGAGAATGTCTCAATTTTATAAAAAGGAAAACGAATGGTTCCTTGATGAGCTGTATCCGCATGAGGCGATGCTGCGGGCTTGGTTGGCGAGTCGATTTCCTTCTATATCCGATTTTGGGGATATTATCCAGGAGGCGTACGTAAGAACTGTGAAGCGGTCGCGGAATAAGCACCTCACGGCGCCCAAGGCCTTTCTCTTCGCTATCGCCCGCAACCTTTGCATCGACGTATTGAGAAGAGACAAGGTCATTCGTTTCGAATTTTTAGGGGAACTAGACTCTCTAGCCGTTATAGACAAGGTGAAGGGGATCCCTGACAGGATGATTAATAAAGAGGATTACGAGATCCTGACGAAGGCGATTCAGTCGCTTCCTAAGAAATGCCGTCGGATCTTCACGCTTCGGAAAGTCTATGGCCTGCCCCTGAAACAAATAGCCGATGAGCTTAACATCTCCGTGAAGACGGTGGAGGCTCAAATTACAATCGGAATTAAAAAGACCCGAGAATACTTTATGAAACTTCAAGATGAGGTAAGTTAATGAGCGACCCTGAAAATAAATTTCCATCCTCATTTAGCGAGGAACAGATAGAGCAAGCCTCACAATGGGTTGCGAGACACGAGCGCGGATTGTCCGAAGAGGAAACGCGTGCATTCGAGCGATGGCTCTCGGAAAACCCAATCAATGAAGCCTGCTTCTTTGAGCATCAGGTTGCCTGGGTCAGCTTTGATGTGATGGATGAGTGGAAGCCGGCTTATAGTAGTCCTCCCAATCCTGATTTGTTTGAGAGCAAACCAAAGAGTATGTGGCTTAAGTTCGCTCCTTATGGGGGATTGGCGGCGGCCGTTTTATTAGGATTTTTCTTACTACAAATTTCGCTTCAGAAAACAGGCGATGCCGAAACGTTTGTCGCAACTACCTATAAATCCCAGACGAATGAGAAGCATTTTTTAGGCGATGGTTCTTCCTTTTATCTCCGCCCGGGCAGTGAGGTGCGGGTGGCTTTTTCAAAAGCAGAGAGGAATATCGAGTTTGTAAGTGGTGAAGCCGAATTTTCAGTGGCTCACGATCCTGCTCGACCGTTTGTCGTTCATTCCGAGGGTGGACGCATTACCGCAATTGGTACCATTTTTTCTGTTCGGCTAGATTCAAATTCCTGGGAAGTGTTTGTGACCGAAGGAAAGGTCAAGGTGGATGAATCTGAAAACGATGAATCTGCTACATCCAAAAACGAAGTATACTCAGCAGAGTTGACTGCTGGACAAAAGATGGTTGATGAACTTTCTGACGAAGTATTTTTACCCCAAGTAGAGATGGTCTCTGCCAATGAACTGAAAGAAAAGTTGGCCTGGAAAAACCAGATTATCGACATGGTCTCCGCTTCTCTAGAAGAGATACTATTTGAGTTCAGCCGCTTCAATAGCAGAGAAGTTATCATAGTCGATGAAGAGTTGAGGAAGATGCGTATGTCAGTGGCCATCAAGCCAGATAATCTTAAAGACTTTATTGATCTATTAGAGTTATCTGCAGGTGTGAAAGCTACCGATACACAATCCGGTTCGATTCTTTTGTCACGAATAATTTTTTAAAGCAGATAGGAACTATTTTTAGGGGACATCCTTAGTCTAAACGTTCTGGGGGCAAGAAGTCGTTGCTCCCATGAGAAACAACAAAACCCATACACACTCCGAAACTCCAAGGCTCTACATCGTGGGGAAATTCATGTTTTATTGGATTTCTTCCGTGGTTCATTGTCTTTGGTTTTGGAGGTCTGTACGCCTCGGAGGAAGCTCGTATGAGCTTCGACCTTCCGGAAGGAAGGGCCATCGAGACGCTACGGGAAGCTGCACTGCAAGGCGAAATTCAGATTTTGTTTTCAGATATAGTTGTGGAAGGGGTTATGACCAAAGCGATTCGAGGACAATACTCTCCACGAGAAGCTTTGGTACTCATGCTGAAAAGCACAGGCCTCGGTCTCGCTCAAGCAAATACAAATGGCGCCTATGCCATTACGCTTGCTGACCGCGAAATCGAAGCTGGTGGCAGCAATGATATAACCTCCACAATTCAATCGTATTCCGAACACAAAATAGAGACTAAAATGAACACTAAAAAAAATAATTGGTTTAAAACGCTCGTTGCTGCCATAACGCTTGGAATAGCAGGCGGACAAGGTGGCCTATCCGGGCAAGAGGACTCTGAAGACGAAGTCTATGATCTTTCGCCTTTTGTCGTCAACGAGTCCGAATCGAAACGTTACCTGGCCCAGCAATCCACATCTGGAACCCGTATCGCTATTCCTTTAACGCGCATCCCCCAAAAGATTACGACACTGACCGCAGAATTCCTCGAAGATCTAAATGCGTTTGGTACCGACGAGGCAGTCTACTACGCTGGCGTCGAGAGATTTAGATTTCAGCAGTCCGGCGTGTCGATCCGCGGCTTTCGAGCCGCTTTCCAGGTTGATAACCTCGATTGGGGAACGGACATCAAGATGGACAATATCATCACCGAGCGCATCGACATTGCAAAGGGGCCTGCAGGTACCATCTACGGAGTAGGAGCTCCAGGCGGTGCTATAAACTTGATCACCAAAAAGCCGAGCTCGGAAACCTTCGGACATATGCGCATGATTTATGGTAGCCGGAATTCCTATCGCATTGAGGGAGACTTTACCGGCTCGCTCAATGAGGATAAAACCTTGCTTTATCGTGTCTCAGCGGCCCGTAATCGGATTGAAACGGATCTTCTGTTTGGGGAAATGACATTGGACACGTTAATGCCCCAGATTGCTTGGCAGCCCTCGGAAAAAACGAGTATAAACCTACAACTGATTTACCAGGATACACCGGACTGGCAGCCCTTTGACGAGCGTTTCCCGACAATTGGAGGAAAGGTGACGCCGCCCAATCCGGATTATCCAGAACGAAATGGAGCCGTTGGTTTTACGCCGGGTGTTCCTGAAAACTTTAACGTTCCAGGTCCCAACAGCCAGCGCTCCGATACCACCTGGTGGTTCACCGCAGATTGGACGCAGATTTTCAGTGACGCTGTGAGTATGAAATTGGCGTACCGAAAAACCTGGTTCGATGAAGAACGATGGACCCGTTTTATGATGGCGGGTGCATCCCTTGACGCGTCAGGAAACGTTAAAAATCCCGACTTGCGGGTGGGCAACTGGTTCCAGAGCAAGGAGCGTGTAGGTGAAACCCTACAGGCTGACTTTAACTTCGAATGGGATGGGAAGAATGGGTTGAATGGTTCAATCACGACCGGGGGAAATTACTTTGTATCAGACTTTGATAATCTCATTTTTTGGGACATCAACTGTTGTGGCCAATCCAATGCGGTTCGTGGGAACACGATCAACATCATCAACCCTTCAAGGGACCCGAATTCTCAGGACTGGAGTTTCTCGACCTTTAAGCAAGATTATGTCCTGAATAATTGGGAGGACCAGATTACGCATGGAGAGCGGGCAGCGGTTTGGGCCTTGTCCAATACGTATTTTGCCAACGAACGCGGCAACTTTCTTGTAGGTGCGAGGAAGTCGTACAGTTTAGGTAAAGAGAACTCTGTTCTCCGTGGCACCCGATTCGACAATCGAGGGAATCAGAACGACCAATTCGGAGGCAATACACAAAGCCTCGATACCTACATGGCGGGTGGAACGTATGAGATTTCGCGGAACGACAACGACTATGTTACAGCGTTCTTCGGCTACTCCGAAACTAACGATTTTAACCGATTCCCTTACGCTCCGAAGAAAGGAGGCGGCTATGAAGGTGGTCTCCGTTGGTCGACAGGTGACCGGAAATTGGTGACATCGCTTTCTTATTGGAATATAACCCAAGAAAATATCCTTCGAAAGGATCCCAATCTAGGAGGCGAACTTGTCCTCTCCGGAAAAGAGGCCTCGCAGGGTCTCGAACTGGAGTTGTTCTATTATCCCTTCGACGGAGCTACGTTTTTCTTCCAGATCGTCGACCAGGACACGGAAATCGTGAGCCATGCGGCGAGTCCGTTTCTGCAAGGTAACCCCGCCGGTGACGGTGGATATGAGACCGCCTTTAGCGGAGCCTTTACTTATAAAGTTCCAGACGGAGAGCACCGTGGTGCAGGTTTCACCCTTGGATTCATCAATCGGGGTGAGGTAGCTCCTTTCCCCGACAACAACAATCTGTTTGCGTTGCGCCAGCCCGGCTACACCGTGGCAAATTTGAACTTTTGGTACCCGATTAAATTGAGGAACGATGATCAGTCGCTTAACCTTGAGTTGTCCATAAAGAATCTGACCGATGAATTTTACTTCAGAGGTGCGATGATTCCCGGGCACAGACGCACGATATATGGTGGTGCTCGCTGGAACTTCTGAGTTGTTCGAAACTTATATTTCCCAAGATTCTTTAGCTAGGTTAAGGAATAGAGTTTCGATTCTGATCCTTAGTTCGAAGCTTCACGGACATCCTTTATTAGTAGTATAGTTTTTATTCACTAGTTTATCGCCCCGGCCGGGATTCTGGTCGGGGCACTTACTTTTAAATTTCCATTAAAGGACTACGCTTTAAATGTTCGGTTTGTTTTGCGGAAGTCTCGATCGTTTGGCGCACCAATCCAGCCTTAGATATTTTAAATAAAAACATGAATAATTCTTCAAATATTTTCATGGGCGTGCTTTGCCTATATTGCTTGTTATGGGGTGCATCAACCGTCTCGGCAGACAGCATCGAGCGGGTTGGTAAGGCAACCCGGGAACTACCCATTAGCTCGAATCTGGTTCTCGAAAAAATTGCCGGTGACTACAATGGCTGCGAGGGACCGCTTTGGGTGGAAGACGACGAAGGTGGCTATCTCATGTATGGTGCTGTGCATACAAATATTGCCTACATCTGGCGTGAAGGTACCGGTGCTATTGAGCTGAAGAATCCTAGTAATGAAGCGAGTGTCTTTAAGCCTGCCCCTGATAAGTCTGGTACTTTTATTGTGGCCGAACAAACAACGCGCCGAATCGTCAGGTATGAAAAGGATGGTTCTATTTCCCTGGTGGCTGATCGATTCGAGGGAAAACAATTTAATCGTCCTAACGATTTAACGATTCACTCTGACGGATCGGTATGGTTTACCGATCCTGACTACTTGTTCAAGCAACGACCCAAAGAAACCAAGGAGCTGGATGCCCAACATATATTTCGAATCGATTTAGGAGACGGCTCAGTTCAATCAATGGATGCCTCCCTGGATAAGCCCAACGGCATCACATTTACTCCAGATGAGAAATACGTTCTAGCGTCCGATACTTCGACAAGCAAGGTGTTCAAGTGGGAAGTCCTGGAAGATGGCCTTGGTCCTCGCTCTGTTTTTGTTGAGCTTCCACAGGATCGTTTGGATGGCATCAAATTCGATTGGAAAGGCAACCTTTGGGTCGCCGCTGCCGACTCAATTTATATCGTGTCACCTGACGGTACTGTTTTCGCCAAAATCGCCATGCCGATCAAGCCGACTGCTATTGAATTTGGAGGTACAGATCGCAGAACTCCTTTTATAACCACCAGGCAAGCGGTCTTCCGCTTAGTGAATCCTTCTAAAGATTAAATATGAATACAACACGTCGTTCCTTTCTTAAAACGTCCGGCTCAGGCTTGGCGGCCATCCTGGCAACATCCACCGCGCCTTCGATTCTAAGCGGAGCCCACCACGCCTCCCAAAAGAAACTGGGCCTGGCGATTGTCGGCTTGGGCGGTTATGCCACCAACAACATCGCACCCGAAGTGAAGTTTACCCAAAACATTCGAATCGCAGGGGTGGTTACTGGGAATCCTGATACCAAAGGCAAGGCCTGGGCGAAGCAGTATAAATTCGAAGAGGATGCCATTTATACGTACGATACAATTGAGAAGATTGCCGATGATGATCGCATCGACTTGGTGCATATTGCCTTGCCCAATTCCATGCATGCCGAATTTGCCATTAGGGCAGCGAAGGCGGGCAAGCATGTGATGGTGGAAAAACCCATGGCCATTTCGAGTGAAGAGTGTCAGGCAATGGTCGATGCGGGTAAAAAGGCGGGAGTTCTTCTTGGAGTGAATTACCGACTGCACTGGGAGTCCCATCACGTCGGAGCAATCGAGTTGCTGGCTGACGGGGCAGTTGGAGATCTGACCAATGGCAACTACGAATTCTCCTGGGGTTACTATGGAGGCCTTACCGGGCCTAACAAGGACAAGGTAAAGAAATGGTTGCTTGATCCAAAGATGACGGGTGGGGGAGCACTTTTTGATACCGGCGTCTATCCCATTCAGGCGGCTTGTTACTTAACCGGTAAAGAGCCCATCTCGGTCCGTGGATTCGCCGCAACGCGACATCCAGTAATTTTTCCTGAAGGGGTAGAAGAAACCATGAGCTACGAACTTATGTTCGATGATGGATTTCAGGCCCTGTGTCGGGCCAGTTACAGTCAATCTTTTCACCAATGCACTACCCTGGGGCCGAAAGGAAGGGTTGAGATTTTGCCCGGCGAGAAGGGAAGTGTGTATGGTCAGTCCGGACGTGGTAACTACAGCCCCAAGTTACTTTACCTCAATGGCAAGGAGATCGTTCTTGAACAGACCTATCAGCAGGCCGACTTATTGGAAGCTTTTGGTTCTTCCATTCAGGCCGGTGACAAAACCTTCAAGGCCTCAGGTGAAATGGGTCTCCGCGACATTCGTATCGCCGAAGCTGTTTACAAATCCGCCGCCAAAGGTGGAGTCAGTGTTGAGGTATAAGCACTTGTTGTTGCAAAATTTTGATTTTGGCATTTCAGATATTACTGCAATTCTCGTAAGAGAATGCCTACATTCTGTTAATGTTATCCGTTACCTTTAAATCTGTATTTCCCTTTTATGGAATTAGTTTCTAAAGTTACAAATGCCCCATCGGGAGCCTTACGTATTGCCACAATTGTGGCAATATTAGGAGTTTTAAGTACTTCGCTGGTTGCACAGGAAGATAGCTATACCGACGGAGAAAAGCTCTTTGCATTGAAAGTGAAGCCTTTGCTGAAGCAGAAATGCTTCTCCTGTCACAATGACGATGACCTCAAGGGGGACCTCGTCATGACCAGCCGAGAAGATATGTTGCTGGGCGGAGAATCCTCGGATGACGTGCTGATCCCTGGAGATGGGAATGGTAGCCTGATGTATACTGCCACGACTTGGGAGATTGAGGACTACGAGATGCCTCCCAAGGAGGCGGACAAGTTGACCGAGGAGCAGACCTGGCTGATCCGGGATTGGATTGATGCCGGCGCGCCGTGGCCATCTGAGGAAGATCAGGCTATCATTAAGGAAAAGTATGCTGAGGGAGTTATCGTTCAAACGAGTGGTGGTCTGGATGACGATTGGACCTACCGCCGCTATAAAGAGGAAGATTTATGGGCTTACCAGCCGATAGCCGATCCGGCTATTCCTGCGGAATCAAAACGGACTCATCCGGTGGACGCATTTATCAATGACAAGCTGTATCATATTGGACTGAGTCCGGCCAAAGAGGCTGATCGTCGTACCCTGATCCGGCGTGCGACCTTTGACCTGATTGGGTTGCCCCCTACACCCGAAGAAGTGGATGCCTTTCTCAAGGACCGATCGTCCGACGATAAAGCTTTCACTAAAGTGGTCGACAGATTGTTGGAAGATTCCCGTTATGGTGAACAGTGGGGGAGACATTGGCTCGATGTGGTTCGCTATGCAGACTCGTCTGGATTTTCCAATGACTATGAGCGACAGAATGCCTGGCGGTATCGGGACTATGTGATTCGATCCTTCAATCAGGATAAACCCTTTGACCAATTTGTCGTTGAGCAGGTGGCCGGTGACGAATGGGATCCGGAGAATCCCGAGGCCTTGATCGCTACCGGATTTCTGAGAATGGGTCCATGGGAGCATACCGCGATGTCGGTGGCCCGGGAAACGAGACAGCAATATCTCGATGATGTTACGGCCAGTGTGGGGCAAGTCTTCATGTCCCATCCGTTGCAGTGTGCCAGTTGCCATGACCATAAGTTTGATCCGATTCCAACGAAAGACTATTACCGAATACAAGCGGTTTTTGCGACGACTCAGTTCGTGGATCGCGAGGTCCCATTTCAGGACTACGAAACCTTGGCTGGTTTTGATGAGAAGGTCGTTATGGAAAAGCGGATGCAGTATTTCAAAGATATGCGGGATCGCCTCAACAAGCAGTCGAATGAGGCGTTGAAAGCATGGTGTCTGGAGAACGGATTGGAGTATGGCACTCGTAAGCAGCTGTTAGACCGGGGTGTGTCAGTGGACGACTTACCTCGCAACATAGGCTTAACCCTAGAAGAAATCGGTGTCAGAAAAGTGGGCCAGAAGAATGTGGAACGGACCGAGTTCGAGATGAAGAAATTCGAGCCCTATGTATTTTCAGTCTACAGTGGCTTGTCTCCGGAGAAGCCAGTGAGTTCTGGTAGCATGATGAAAATGCCACAAAAACCGATGACGGGTGGTAAGATGGAAGCGACGCACATCCTCACCGGTGGAGATCCTTTTGGCTACGCGGAAGAAGTCACACCTGGAGTATTCAGTGCCTTGCCGGACTCGAATGACACCTTGGAAGTCAATGAGTATAACAGCATTCCTGAAGAACCTGTAGGAAGGCGGCTCGCTTTCGCGAAGTGGCTGGCGAATCCAAAAAACACCCTGGTTTCCCGGTCCATGATCAATCGCGTATGGAATTATCATTTTGGTCATGGGATTGTGGATACGCCGAATAATTTTGGTGCCATGGGTGGTAAGCCCAGTCATCCGGAACTGCTCGATTATTTAGCATCTCGCTTTGTGGAATCCGGCTGGTCGGTTAAGGCCATGCACCGCTTGATCATGTCGTCCAAAACGTACCAACGGTCGACCAATTATAGACATCGGGATCGTTTGGATGAGAAGGATCCGAACG
>Ga0115002_10002227_pt1 | contig 25592 bp, 25 predicted proteins | sample ArcticOcean_MG_C_8_FD_89576 | JGI IMG/M metagenome (GOLD analysis project Ga0115002, IMG submission 89576) | Marine microbial communities from western Arctic Ocean - ArcticOcean_MG_CB11_86 | ecosystem: Environmental > Aquatic > Marine > Oceanic | place: Arctic Ocean: Canada Basin | collected... | reverse complement strand
CGACTACAACAAGCCCATCCCAAGCCCGGACCCGTATGTAACCAAGCCATTCTGGGATGGGGCGAAAGAGGGGAAGCTGATGCTTCCTCGCTGCACGTCCTGTAACCGAGTGCACTGGTACCCGCGGATCATCTGCCCACACTGCTACAGCTCGTCGATCGAGTGGTTCGAGGCCAGCGGTGAGGGATTCATCCACACCTACGCTGTCCAGAACCGTGCGTTCGGACCGTGGGCCGAAGAGACACCATATGCGACGGCCTACATCGACCTGAAGGAAGGCGACCGGATGTACACTGCCCTGCGGGGAGTGGACGCTGAGAACCCGGAGTCGATCAAAATCGGCGCGAAGGTCAAGATCGAGTTCGACCAGGCCGACGACGACACGTTCGTGCCGTACTGGCGCGTGGTCGACTAGAGCCGCGGCGAATAGGAGTTACATATGCCAAGCAATCCTTCCATGGGCGCCGCGATCGTCGCGGCTGCTGAATCGGACAAGATTGGTTACATCGAAGAGGGCACGACTGCTCTCATGCTGCACATCGAGGCAATTCGCAACGTGTGCGACGCGGCCGGTATCTCGCCGGGCGAAATTGAAGGCGTGTTTTCGCCGAGCCACTCCGCTTTACTGGCGGAATACCTAGGTATCCACCCGAAGTACATCGACACGACGGCCGTTGGTGGTTGTTCGTTCCAGATGCATGTCCACCACGCAATGGCGGCAATAAACGCGGGCATCATCGATATCGCGGTTGTCAGCCACGGTGAGAGCGGTTACTCCAACCGCAAGAACGGTGGAAAGGGTGGACTCCGGGGTGGTGCTGGCGACCCGTGGATTCCGTCCACACAGTTCGGTGGTACCCCCTACGGGAACTGGGGTGCGCCCTCTAACTACGCACACGCTCTGACCCGCCACATGCACGAGTGGGGCAGTACGAAGGAAGACTTTGCCCAAATCGCGGTTGCTACTCGCGAGTGGGCGGGGCTGAACCCTCGTGCCATCATGCATTCTAAGGAAACGAACCCGTACGGCGGTCCGATCACCGTCCAGGACGTGCTTGACTCGCGAATGATCGTCTGGCCGCTCAATCTGCTCGACATCTGTTTGGTCACGGACCACGGCGGAGCAGTGCTGGTTGCGTCAGCTGAGAAGGCTCGTTCGTTCAAGACTCCGCCAGTCTGGATCGCCGGTGCCGGTGAGAGCATGAGCCACCAGGACATGCTGGAGATGGGGGACTTCACTGCGACGTCCGCTGCCGCTTCCGGTGATACCGCGTACCGGATGGCCGGTATGGGACCGAACGACATGGAAATGGCGATGATCTATGATTCGTTCACGGTTACCGCTGGTATTACCGCTGAGATGCTTGGTCTGACACCGCGAGGTGAGGGACCGTCACTGTGGGCGAACGGAAACGCCAGCCCCGGCGGTAAGTTCCCGGTCAATACCAACGGCGGCGGCCTTTCGTTCAGCCACTCCGGCATGTACGGGATGATGTTGCTGGTTGAGGCGTATCGACAGCTCTCCGGTACTGCCGAGGATGGTATCCACGGCTTGCCCGGTAAGCAGACGGACGCGAAATCGGCGATTGTGAACGGCACGGGCGGTAGCCTGTCGGTCACAGGCACGCTGGTGCTAACGTCCGACTCGTAGCATTTGCTCGTTGAGATTATCCGAAGCGGGGGCGGCATCGTCGCCCCCGCTTCTTGTTCAACCGAAATAGCAAGAACGGACCGTAACTAGCGCATGCTGATTGACCTGCATACGCACACGAAACCTCGCTCATGGGATTCTTTCCTGACTCCCGACGAAATGGTCGATCACGCCAAAGAGGCAGGCCTGGATGCCATGGTGTTGGCGGAGCATGACTGGGCGTGGGAACAAGAAGAAGTCGATGATCTCGCGAAGCGCCATGAGTTCACCGTGATCCGCGCGATGGAAATAAACACAGAGGATGGACACATCCTAGTGTTCGGTCTGCACGAATATCGTTTTGGGATGCATCGGAGCAACGAGCTGGCTGAGTTCGTCGCGGAAGTGGACGGCGTCATGCTGGCTGCGCATCCGTACCGGCGACAGATGCCATGGAAGCCTGATGACGAACAGGAGTACGAGGACGCGTTGATCCGTGCGGAACTCAACCCTTCATATCGGTTTGTCTCTGGGATCGAAATCCTCAACGGTCGCGGGAAATTGGACGAGAACGAATTTTCGACGCGCCTGCAACAGCGGATGTACCTCCCTGCGACCGCAGCAAGCGACACGCATCAGTTCGATGAGAAAGAGCAGCACATGGGTCGTGCAGCGACCTACTTTGAGCGCGACATTCAGAACGAACAGGATCTGATCGAGGCGCTACGCACTGGTCGTTTTTGGCCGCTCGATCTCACTCGAGGAGAACTGACTGTCGACCCGATTTACCACGATGTACCTGACGATGTGACGACTCGCTGGGATGATCTTGCGGAGGGGCGGCGTGCATTCGAAAGTGGCGCTAGCCTCTAAATTGGTGATTGTGAGCCCGCGTTTGCTTGTGCTGCTGGCGTTCAAAGCTAAGGTGTAATTGACATTGATCTGTGGTGCAGATATCGTCAGGCTTGCTCTGCGGAGACGCACAGCATACAGGTTTGCGCTGGCATTTCACTCTTAACGAGGAGATAGCTGAGCGGCGAAGCCGGGCCTTCCGTCCGTCTCGTCGTAGCACCTATTTTATCCACGCGGACGATCAAGATTAACTCGTGTACGTCGACCATCAGGTCGCGGGTGCAAGTGTTGACGTGATGCAAAGTCAGCGGGAGCACCCCAGCGGTCTCCCGAGACACAGGAAGGACAGCGAGATGGGCGTGCTGGACGGCAGAGTAGCCGTCGTCACCGGATCTGGCCGAGGCATTGGGCGCGGTATCGCGATGCTCTATGCTGCGGAAGGCGCGAAGGTCATTGTCAATGACCCGGGCGTTGCGGTTGACGGTTCAGGTCATGACGAAGGGCCAGCGGCCCAGGTCGTTGGCGAAATCAAAGCGGCAGGTGGCGAGGCTACCCCAAACTTTGACTCCGTCGCGGAGTACTCCGGCGGCGAGAACATGATCAAGCAGGCGGTTGACGCCTATGGTCGAATCGACATCGTGGTGAATACGGCTGGGATCCTGCGTGACCGCATGGTCTTCAACATGACTCATCAAGAATGGGACGACGTGATTGCAGTGCACCTCAAAGGGCACTTCAACACGATCAAACCGGCGTCCGTGCTGATGCGCCAACAGCGCTTCGGTCGGATCATCAACTTCAGCTCCAGTTCAGGACTTTTAGGTAACACCGGTCAGGTGAACTACGGTGCTGCGAAGGCTGGTATTGCCGGACTTACGCGTGTCGTCGCCCGCGACCTTGGTCGTTATGGCGTCACCTGTAACTCGATCTCACCTGGTGCATCCACGCGCATGACAGCCTCGGTACCGGACGCAGCTCGCGAGCTTCGTTCTCAGGCCGGCGTGACTGGCGCGTCCAGCATGCAGCAGCCTGCGGATAGCGCGTTCCTGCGTCGTGACCCAGAGGACGTGGCTCCGATGGCCGGGTACCTGGCTTCCGATGACGCCTGGAACATCAACGGTCAAATTTTTTATGTCAACGGTGGTCGAGTGGGACTGACCCAACACCCCGTTGCCGACCGGACGGTCTTTAAAGATGGTCTGTGGGAGATGAGTGAGCTGGACGATGCGGTCCACAATGTGCTCATCAAGGACCGCGTCAACCCGGCGCCACCACGTGACGATGTTGAGATCCCTGGTCGCAACGTCGACGCGAAGCCTCTGAGCTAACGCGGAACGAGAAGGAGATAGAGATGGCAACACCACTTGAAGGACGCACCATCCTTGTCACCGGCTCGGGCCGGGGCATTGGTAGTGAAGTCGCCAAGCTGTCTGCACGGCTTGGTGCAAACGTTGTGGTCAACGACCCTGGCGTGAACGTTGACGGTTCGGGTCAAGATGAGGGACCGGCTGCGACGATTGCCAAGGAAATAACAGACGCGGGCGGCATCGCCGTCGCGAACTTTGACAGCGTCGCCACCGAAGAAGGTGGCGAGAACATGATTCGCCAGGCGGTGGACACGTACGGGCGTATCGATGGCGTGATTCACGTCGCCGGTATCCTGCGTGACCGCATGGTCTTCAACATGACCGAGGAGGAATGGGACGATGTTGTCTCCGTACACCTCACCGGTTACTTCAACGTCGCGAAGCCGGCGTCGGTGCTGATGCGTCAGCAGCGTCACGGTCGGATCGTTGGTTTCTCGTCGGGTTCGGGTCTCCGTGGCAACACGGGCCAGGCGAACTATGGAGCTGCGAAGGCCGGTATCGCCGGGATGAGTCGTTGTCTCGCCCGGGACCTCGGCCGGTATGGCATTACGGCGAACGCGATCGCCCCAGGTGCGGCGACACGCATGACACAGACCGTGCCGGATGCAGCGCGTGCGCTGCGTGCGCAGCAGGGTATGGAGTCGGCTCCGCGTCTCGAGAGCGGTGTGACCTCGCTCCGTGAGGCTAAGTATGTCGCTCCGATGGTGGCCTACTTGATGACCGACCAGGCGTGGGACGTCAACGGCAAGGTCTTCAACGTCAGCGGCGGCCAGGTGGCCCTCTCTCACGAGGTGGAGTCACTGCGTGAGCTAAACAAGCCAGGCCGCTGGACGATCGAAGAGTTGCGGGACCTTGTGCCGGCACAGCTCTTAGGCGGACTGCGTAATCCAGCGCCGCCGCCGGATGACATGGACCTTCCGGGGCGACCAGTCTAGATCTGGCCACTCGAATCGGTTCGAAGCAAACGGGCGACCACCGCAAGATGGTCGCCCGTTTGCTTATGTTGATTACGAGGGACCTGGTGGGCGATCCCTAGGCGGAGGTGGCGTCGTCCGGTTTGATCTCCATCAGGATGAACTCGTGTCCACCGCGTTGAACCTGTCGAACACGCTGGAAGCCAGAACGTTCAAAACAGCGCTGCGCGCGATAATTCCATGAGAGCGTGTGCAGGTAGACCCGGCGGAGACCGATCTTCTCGAAGAGGTACTCCACCAGCGTCCGTGCCGCGTCCGTGCCATACCCACTCGACCAAAAATCCCGTTCGCCGATGGTGATGCCGAACTCTGCTTCGGCTGTCCGCGGGTCATACCCGTAGTACATGACGTTGCCGATGTGGCGTTCGCTCTCGATGTCCTCGACGGCGAACGTGTGGCGATGTGCAGCCGGGTAGTTGAGTTCCTCACGCATGGTGGAGACGAATGTCTTAAAGGAGGCGCGCAGGGGTCGAGCCGCATCGTAAGCGGCGAGTTCTGGGTCGCAACGCCATGCGTAGTCGTTCGCGGCATCCTCGATCTGTTTCACGCGTAGGCGTACGAGAGTTCCGATGGCGATGATCTGGGATTGTGTTGCCGTCACCGAAACATTCTAGTGGTTCGGCTTACGCATCGCGATTAATTCGGCGGCTCGATCCAGGATGTGAATCTGGTTTCGGTGAGTGAGGCGGCGCTGAGCCTCGTGGAGGTCGTACCAGTCAACGTCATCGAATTCATCGTCGTGATCGTCAAAACTGCCACCAGTTGGTTCCATCAGGAAGTGGTGGACAACTTTGTCGACGCGGACGCCGGCACGGTTGATGAAGGTGTAACGAAGTTCGCCGAGCGCTTCGAGAATCTCGATTTCGAGTCCGGTTTCTTCGCGTACTTCGCGCAGTGCGGTCTCTTCGGTCGATTCCCCGGCGTTCGGTGTGCCCTTGGGGAGCGCCCAGAGCCGCTCTCGTCGTCGAGAGACGAGTACGATCTCGATGCTGTCTCCGACCTTCCGATAGACGACTCCGCCAGCGGATATGGCCTGCTCTGGGCTGTTGGTCGGAGTTCGGTTGTCTTCGAAGCTACTCGAACGAGTCATCGGACTCAGCGTCGGCGTCGGCGAAGTCGGGGTCGTCTGCTTCGTCGTCGAGCATTGAGACGCCGGCGAGTTGAACTTGAGCCAGCGCGTTCTGTGCCACGCTGCGCAGTTCCGAGATCGTCGTCTCGCGTACAAGGCGGATGAGGATACGCTCCGATTCGTCGCTGGCGATCTCACCGAGGGCTTCTACTGCTGCAATCTGTACGTCCAACTCGCTGTCATCGAGCAGCATACCGAGCGGGGTAGCTGCTTCCTCCACCAGCAACGCGCCACTGGCCGTGGCGGCAGCAATGCGGATGTCGGCGTCTTCGTCATCGAAGTTGAAAATCAGGATTTGGAGCCAGGTTTCAGAGGCACTGCGGCCCATCGCACGGATCGCGGCTACGCGGAGACGGTGCGAGCCGACCTCGTAGCTTTCGCCGATTAATTCGCCGACGGTCTCGTCAGAACATGCTCCGAGCGCTTCGAGCGAGCGTCCGCGAACCTCTTCGTCTTCTTCGATGTCATGAACGCGAGCGGTCAGCGCGACCTGCAGCTCTTCGGCATCTTCATCGGAGAGCAGACCGAACTCCATGCTCACGACCCATTTGCTTAGGACGTCCGCGATTTCCGCGCGAACTGAAGCGGCCTCGTCTGTTTCGAGCTGTGCGCAAAGTAGTTGCAGGTAGTCCGGACGCTCCTCAATGGCGATTCCACGCACAGCAAGTATTCGCGTGGCGATGTCCGGATCGTGTAGCGCCGCGAGGTGGATGCGGTGGAAGTCGAGTACTGCCTGTGCCGAGGCGAGCTGATCGAGCTTCGCGAGTAGCTCTCGCCGACGCTCCGGATCAAACGTGGGCCATAGCGCCATCAGGCGCATGAGCTGTGAATCGCCGATCTCGGATAAACCGCGAAGCACCGAGTAGTCCTCGGTTGGGTCACCGGATTCAAGTTGATCGATCACAGTGTCTGCGGAAGGCAACTCCTCAGGAGACTCTTCGTCGGTGGATAGAGGGGGCGGGTCGATTTCATTCACAGGTCCAGTGTACCCCGAGCTCTTCTACAGACGCTGCTAGCGAATCTCCGCAGTGGGCTCGCGCGCCATGAGTGTACTGACAGCATCGAGTGGTGCGACTCCGTCGTAGAGGACGGAGTTGAGCGCCTCGGTGATCGGGAGTTCGACGTTAAGCTTCCCAGCGAGATTGAGCGCGGCCGGGATCGTGGTTGCACCCTCCGCGACCTCACCCAGCGAGGCGAGCGAGGCTTCGAGTGCGCCGCCGGCGGCGAGTAGTTCACCGAGACGTCGGTTGCGAGCAAGGGGGCTGTAGGCGGAGGCCATCAGGTCTCCAACTCCGGCGAGTCCCTGCAATGTGATCGGATCGGCACCGGCAGCGACGGCGAGACGGGTAATTTCGGCGAGCCCTCGAGTGAGGACCGCGGCCTTGGCGTTGTCACCGAATTCGAAGTGATCGACCATCCCTCCGGCGATCGCGACCACATTCTTCAAGGCCCCCCCGAGTTCGACACCGACCACGTCAGTGCTCGTGTAAACGCGGAGAGCACGAGCATGAAAGGCGTCACGCAGTTCGTCGAGGGGTGCGTCAGTAGAGGCGATGACGGTGCTGCCGGGCTGGTCGTTTGCTACTTCTCGCGAAAGATTGGGGCCGGAGAGTACCGCAATTGGATGGCCGGGTAGTTGCTCGGCAAGCAGTTCCGACATCCGGCGGCCCGTGTTCGCCTCGATGCCTTTGGTCGCCGAAAGCAACACGGCGTCTGCAGGGATCTCGCTCGCGACGGATCGCGCGTTCTCTGTCAGTGTGTTGGACGGCACAACGAAGCAAACTAGGTCCGCGTCACGCACTGCCTCGAGTGCGATGCGCACGTGGAGTGTCTCTGGGAACGGAATGCCGGGCAGTCGACGTGAGTGCTCGCGTGCGTCCTCGAGACCGTGGGCCTCCTCTTTGGAGCGTGCTCCAAGGAAGACGTTTCGATGGTTGCGCGCGAGATGGACAGCGAGTGTGGTGCCCCATGAAGTCGTGCCGATAACGGCGATGCGCTGAATTGGCTCTGGGGTCATGATTCGCGGTCAGACGCCAGCTACGTCATGGCTCTGGTCGCTCTGTCCAATTTTCGGCTCGGTACCTGCAAGTAATCGCTTGATGTTGCTGAGGTGATTCAGTTCCACTGTCACCATGGTGAGCAGGCCGAAGAGGAAGTACGGTCCCGCGGTCTGGTTCGTGACCACCAACGCGACGATCGAGATAAAGCCAGCGAAGACTCCCACTATTGACATCACCGAGGCGTAGCGAAAGACCGCGAGGAAGATCAGACCGATTGCGAGTACAGCCACGGCAGCGGGCAAAGAGACAGCGATGAAAGCACCGAATGCAGTGGCGACCCCGCGCCCACCTCGAAAGCCGGCGAACACGGGCCATGTGTGACCGATCACGGAAGCGAATCCACCAAGAGCGGCGGCCCACGGTTCCTCGAAGAGGAATTGGCCGATCAGCACGGGAGCCGCACCCTTGACCGCGTCGATCAACAAGACGAGTACTGCCCAGCGGATGCCCATCGTGCGGAGAGAGTTAGTGAAGCCCGTCTTGCCCGATCCGTACCGACGTACATCGCCGATTCCTGCAACTCGACCGATCAGTAACCCTGTCGGGAATGAGCCAAGCAGATAGCCGATCAGGATCGTCACGGCAATGTTCACGCAGGAACCTCCAACCGGTCCTCGCTGCGCTTGCGGAAGACGATCTGAATTCCGGTGCCTTCAAAATCGAAGGCATCACGTAGTTGATTTTCCAGATAGCGACGGTACGAAAAGTGAACGAGCGCTGGATCGTTCACGAAGAGCACGAATGTGGGCGGCGACGTTTCCGCCTGAGTTGCATACATGATCTTCAGCCGGCGGTGGTGAATCGTCGGGGGACCGTGCTGCACGAGTGCCCGCTGAATAACGCGATTCAACTCGGAGGTCCGCACGCGACGCTTGCGGACCTCGAAGATGTGTGACGCTAGCTCGAGTAGGTCGCGGACACCTTCGCCGGTCACGGCAGAGGTGAACATTACTGGAGCCCAGGGAACGAAGCGGTATCGATGGTCCACGAGGCGCGCGTACTCGGGGCGTTCGTCGCGATTTTCGGCGAGGTCCCATTTGTTGACGATCAGGATTAAACCGCGTGTGCGGTCGTGGACGTATCCAGCGATATGGGTGTCCTGCGCGGTGAGTAATTCGGTCTGGTCGATCACCAAAAACACGATGTCTGCTCGGTCGATCGATCTCTCTGCGCGACTCACCGAGTGACGCTCTACTCCGGGCTCGATGCGACCACGTTTCCGGATGCCAGCCGTATCGACGAGCACCATGTTGCGACCTTCGAAGTCGAACTTGGTGTCGATTGCGTCCCGTGTTGTTCCGGGGATTGAGGAGACGATTGAACGTTCCTGACCGAGTATTGCATTCACGAGCGAGGATTTGCCCACGTTCGGTCGGCCAACGATGGCGATACGGATGGTCTCATCGGGCTCTTCGTCATCGATCGGGATGCCCTTGACCACCTCCAAGAGTTCATCCAATAGGTCCGCCACACCATTGCCGTGGATTGCTGATAGCGCGTGTGGCTCACCCATGCCGAGTCCGTACAATTCTGGAAGACGATCTTGTGAACGCCGGACATCACTTTTGTTGGCTACGAGAAGTAGGGGCTGATCGGCACCACGCAGCATTGCCGCAATCTCGTGGTCAGGTGCGGTCGGTCCGTCGACGGCGTCGATTACGAACAGGAGTCCGTCGGCTTCTTCAATTGCGCGTTCGACTGCTTGTCTGACAAGCGGCCCCAACTCCTCGGGTTCTTCGCCCAGCAACCCGCCGGTATCAACGACTCGGAGGCGTTGACCCCGCCATTCGACTTCTCCGTAGTTGCGGTCGCGCGTGGTTCCGGGGAGGTCCTCGACAAGGGCGTTTCTGGTTTCGGTCAGACGGTTGAATAGTGCGGATTTCCCCACGTTTGGGCGACCTACAATCGCGATGAGGGGAATTTGAGTGTCGTCGGAAAGTTGCGATTGCTCGTTCATTCGATTGTCAGGGTAACGGACAGTGTTTCTGGGCGCAGTGTCTCGAGCACGACTCCCTCAGGCAAATCGACGGATGGGTCCAGTTCGTAGGTTCCAGCGTCCAGCCCCACTAAATCGAAAAAGAGGATGATGTCATCAGCGGTGAGTGTGTTGAGCACTGGCAATGGGCCGATCAACGTCACCGCGATGATGGGGGAACGGGGCTCCGCGACGAGGTTACTGAGTAAGTCAATGAACACAGGGGCTAGTTGGAACGTGATCGAGCCGTCGATTGGCGCGATTTGAATCACCACGGTCGCCAGCAAGGATTCGGCTGAACTGGCTCCATCGGGTAGTTCGATTACGACTGCTCGGGTGACGTCGGTCTGCGCATCTGTGATATCGATTGGCTTGAGTTCGATCGCAGTTAGCTGAGACAGCGCATCAAGTGTTCCTTCGACTGAGATGGTGGATGGTGACACCACGATGTTGGCGACGCGGTAACCAGCAGCGGGCGCGTTGTCAGTTTTGGCGCGAAGCGGCAATGTCTGAACTAGCATGCTTCGTCTGATTTCGATACTGACTCTGAGTGATGGCGGATCGAGATTGACTCCACGAATCTCTCCGCCACCAGCACCGCGAGGGACTAGGCTGACCGTTCGGGAGATTGGTAGCGTCAGGCCGGTCACGTTCAAATCCGCGACGGCATCGCTCACTCGAACGACCAGCGATTCAGGGCCGATGATCGTGACTGTCGATTGTTCTGCGCTTGTACTGCCCAGTTCGTAACCCAGTGGTAGTGTGCCCACCGGCCGGACTCGGACAGGTACCTCTACCGACGTGAGATCCTCGAGGTTGATTGTCACTTTCTCAGGAATTGTCCCAACGACACGAACGCCCCTAAGCCCTTCGATTTCCACTTGGACTCGTACTTCCTGGTCGCGTTCGGTGAGCCCGTTTAGATCGACGAACACAGAGAACGTTCCGGCCCCGAGGGTGATGTCCTCCCAACGCTCATCGGGCGCGGCGAGTTGCACTTCGACAGCTGGAAGTTGGTTCGCGACGGCCAGTCCCGCTTCCACGTTGACGGCCTGGACGGTGAGTTGTGCGGGCAGACTGTCGATTCGGGTTGGGTTCTCTTCCTCGGTCACGAAGACCCAGAGCGCACCGCCGAGAAGCAGCGAGAGTAAAAGCAGTCCGGGGGTGCCGCGCATGGTGCGCCACGACCTGAGCAACGCATCCCGTGAGATGTCGAAGGCTTCATGGAGTCGGTCGTCGGTTGTACGGCGTTGATTCATTTAGGAAATCCGGCGCGCTGCGGGCGCTGTTGCGCCTAGTCCATCGCTCTTCGGTTCTTCGTACACGAGCTCGAACAGTCGATGGAGTTGGCGGCTGAGACGCTGTTCGTCGAGCGCGGGAGCCATCCGTCCGTTGGATGCGAGGGAAATGGCCCCGCGTTCCTCGGAGACGATGACAACGACGCAGTCCGATCGCTCGGCGATTCCGAGACCTGCTCGGTGACGCATTCCGTGGTCGGCTGGGAGTGGTGCTTCGGAGAGTGGCAAGGTGCAACCAGCGGCGATGACTCGGTCATCACGTACGACGACGGCACCATCGTGTAGTGGTGAATTGGAGTGAAAAATCGTCGCAAGCAGCTCGACTGAGAGTAAGCCGTTGATGGGAATGCCGGTATCAATGACGTCCTGGAGGCCGGTTTCACGCTCTAGTAGGATCAAGGCGCCGGTTTGGGCTCGTGCGAGCCGTGTGGTAGCGCGGACGACGACATCGATGGCGTCGCGGTGTTCGTGTCTTCCCAGTACGGAGCGCAGTCCGGTTCGTCCGAGGCGCTCGAGGGCTCTTCGGATCTCTGGTTGGAAGATGACGAGGACGGCGATCACGAGACCGGTCAGCGAGTTGCGAAGAATCCAGTTCAGCATCCGCAGATCAAGGACGCGGCTTAGCGCGAACGCTCCCATTAGTAGGACTACTGCGCCTCGGAGTACGGTCATTGCGGTGGTGCCTTGAATGAGAAGCAGGAGCCAGTAAATCGCCAAAGATACGATTATGATATCGACGATCGCGGCGATATCGAGGCGGGCGAATACGTCGCTCAGGGAATCAGGCATGCTGAGGACTCCGTTCCGGAAATTCGCGTCGAGAAGGTGGATGACGCGCGCATGTCCGTCAAGCGTCGGGGGGCGTATCTGACAGCAGTAGTGAGAGCAATCCCTGCTGGGCGTGTAGGCGGTTCTCCGCCTGGTCGAAGACGATCGAGCGATCGGATTCGATTACTTCGTTGGTGATTTCTTCGCCACGATGTGCTGGCAGGTCATGCATTACGACGGCATCTGAAGGGGCAGATGCGAGGAGTTCCGCGGTGATCTGGTAGGGCTGAAAATGCTCTTTCCGACTCTCTAGTTCGTGTTCGAATCCCATTGAGGCCCAGACATCGGTGTAGATGGCGGTTGCGTGTTTTACGGCTGCGTGGACGTCAGTTGTCTGGGTAATGGAGCCGCCGCCAGGCAATGCTGTTGCGCGTGCGAGAGTCTCGGTGGAGAGTTCGAATCCGGGCGGGGCGGCAATGGTGAGGTGCATGCCTGACATCACCGAGGCATAGGCGAGCGAACGGGCGACGTTGTTGCCGTCGCCGACGTAAGTCCAACAGACGTCGCGGAGATCGCCGTGACGTTCTCTGAGGGTGAGGAGGTCCGCGAGGGCTTGGCAGGGGTGCTCATCATCGGACAAGGCGTTGACGATAGGGACGGAGGCGTACGCGGTCAGTTCAAGGATGGTCTCGTGTTTGTAAGTTCGGGCAGCGATGGCGTGGACCATCCGGGAGAGGACCCGGGCGACGTCTTTGACTGGCTCGCGGGCGCCCATATGAATCTCGTGGGCGGGGAGCGCGATGACGCTGCCGCCGAGTCGACCCATCGCCATTTCGAAGGAAACACGGGTGCGAAGGGAAGGCTTTTCGAAGACGAGGGCGAGGGTCTTGCCGGCGAGGATTGGGCTGACGCCATCACGCTTCATACCGAGAGAGACGTCGAGAATCAGCGCCAGTTCTTCGGGCGAGAGGTCGAGGATAGAGGTGAGGTTGCGGCCCAACACGGGGGTGCTCCGGGGAGAGGGTACGGTTCGTGATCGAAGACTGAGTATAGGCATGCTCGCGTTTGCCCGCATCGGTGGTGCTACGCGGACGTGATTTCTCGATGGATCGGGAGGAATCGACGGGGCGAGGTAGTTGTCCGTGGAATAGCAGAGTGATTAGGACGAACCCCGCTATAGGGTCGAAGGGCGAAGTAGATGTTGCGAGCCGTGCGGGCACTGGAAATTTTGAAAACGAACTCCAATGTGAAACTGTGGTCGAGTCAGTGTCAGTGGAGTTGAGGTGTTCTATGGGAATTGACGGACTCTACGTAGTTTCTTGGGGCGCCGAAGTTATGTGTTGACGGAGAGCGACATCACGACTTATCCGGTGAGCACCGCCGTACGTTGATGCCTCCAGTTAGCATCGAAATCCTGACTCCAGTCCGATATGCGGCGTTTCACACCGCTTCAACTAGTGCTGCTTGTGGCGGTTGTTGTGAGAGGAAGGAGCCAATTCGGTGGGGGGGGGTCGGGGGCTTCGCTTGTGTGATGGCAACGGTGAGCGGCGTCATCTAGTGTCCATTATATGGGGCAGGCTAACGTGGATGGTGCGATGTCATGGTTCGAGGAGGTTTGGATGTCTGAGTCAGTGGTGACGTATGAACTGGATGGGGATGTGGCCTTAGTGGGGCTCAATCGCGATGAATTTCGAAATGCGATCAATGAGGAAATTTTAGAACTGCTACTAGAGCATGCACTGCGCGCCAATGAGGAGGCTCGCGCGGCGGTGCTGTTTAGCCACGGGGAAGAGCACTTCTCCGCGGGACTGGATTTGGCGTGGGCAATGTCGCGGAGAGGTGAAGCGGAGAGGGAACGTCCACGTCGGCGGCGCAGCAAGTGGCATGAGGCGCTGGATGTGGTGTCTCGATCCGAGATTCCGTGGGTTTCAGCGCTGAAGGGTGCGACGGTTGGTGGCGGCCTGGAGTTTGCGTGCGCGACGCATGTTCGGGTAGCGGACACAACGACGTTCTTCGCTCTGCCGGAGGGACAGCGAGGGATCTTTGTGGGCGGCGGTGGTTCGGTAAACATTCAGCGTCACCTAGGCTATGCGCGGATGGCTGACCTGATGCTGACTGGTCGGGTCCTGAGCGCGGAGGAGGGAGAGAGAGCGAACCTCGTGCAGTATGTGGTGCCGAAAGGTACGTCGCTGGAAAAGGCTACGGAGCTGGCACATAGGATGGCGACTAACGCACCGCTGACCAACTGGGCGATCGTTTCGGCCTTGCCCCGCATTGGTGAATGGTCGCATGACGACGGGTTATTCATGGAGAGCCTGATTGGCCCCTCGGTCCGAAGCGAAGCCAGTTCCGAACGGTTAACGAGTTTCTTGCAAGGGAATGCTGCTCCGTTGAAGGAGGGCACCGGAGGCACGGTGCACCCGGACTTCAAGGGCTGATCGTCGCTCGCGCGGTTGGTAACGAGGCTGATGCCGCTTAGAGGCTGTGTTCGTCGAGGAGGTTATAGACCATGCCAGTGGCGAGCTTGGGGTAGTAGAAGGTAGTTTTCTGAGGCATAACTTCGGCGGCGTCTGCAACGTCGATGACTTGCTGGGCTGGGGTGCCGTTGAGTAGGAAGGCGATGGAGTGGGGCCCTTCGGCGACGGATTGGTAGGCCTCGATGATGTCGGCGTTGAAGTCGACGGCGCCGGAGGTGAGATCTGAGGCGTCGATGCCAAATATAGAGTCGAGGACGAGCTCGGTGAGGACGAGCGCGTCGAGATGCTTGGATGCCGTCGAGAGGTGTTCCGGCATCGCGGCTTCGATGTTGTCCCATGAACGCGCGGTGGCAATAACAAATTGGGCGTTGGGTGACGGGCCGCTGGCGTCGATGATGCCGAAGGTGGTGGGTCCACCGGCGAGTGCACGGACGCGGGCGAGGAGTTGGGCGGCGCCTTCGGGGCTGGCGGGGAGTTCCCGTGTGAGGTCGGTGATGTCGAAATGCTCGGCGAGCCGGTCGATGAGGTCTGCGGGAGGTGTGGTTCCGACGAGGCGGTGGGCCGGCAGGATGACGAGTCCGGGGGCGTCGTGGGCGATGAGGCCTGCAAGGACGTAGTTGGGGGCTTCGTCGCCGGTCCATCTGGTACCGGTGGCATCGCGCTGTTCGCGCTGGTAGTCAAGGGCCGTCGTCGTGCGGTGGTGGCCATCGGCGATAGTCACATTGGAGGCGGCGAGCACCGCGGTGAGCAAATCGACGGCTTCGGGTTTAGTGATCGGCCAGAGGCGGTGGAAGTCGCCGATGACGTCGGTGGCTTCGAAGGTGGGGGAGGAGGAAGCGACGACATCGAAGACGGGAGCGGTGCGGTGCTCGGGGTCGTCGAACATCGCGAAGATAGGACTGATGTTGGCATTGGTGGCACGCATGAGGTCGAGTCGGATGGCACGGGGGCCGGCCATGGTGGATTCGTGGGGGCGAATGATGCCGTCCTCGGGGGGTGAGAGGTGGAGAGCGGCGAAGAAGCAGCGGCGGGTGTAGCGCTGGTCTTCGATGAGGGAGTTCTGTTCGTAAAGGTAGTAAACGGGCTGTTCATCACGAAGGAGGATGCCTTCGGTCTGCCACTGCGCGAAGACCTGGGCGGCACGTTCGAATCGGCCCTCGATGGCGCCGGGGGCGAGTTCAATATGGGCGGCGTTGTGGAGGGAGCGGGCGAGGAGGGTAGCCGCGGCAGCTTCGCCGACGACGTCGTAGGGGGGGGCGAGGACGTCGTCCGAGGTAACTAGGGCGGGGTTGTAGCGGAGGCCTCGGAAGGGACGAATTGCAGCGATGGTAGGGGCTCCTGTGCTTAGGGATGGCTTGGACGCTGGAGGATGGGGGCCTAGACTGGCGGCCGTTCGCGCTTTGGTCTGTTAATGACTAGTCCGGAGCGTGTTTTCGAACGTAGACGCTGCGTTCGACATGCGCTAGTAGCCGAGGTTTACGTGGATCGATATTGTGTTTTTTGCGAGATTGCCGCACACCGGGAACCGGCGGACATTCTGTACGAGGATGACGAGGTGATGGTGTTCCGCAACAGGTTGCGGTGGGTGCCAATTATGTTGCTGGCGATTCGCAAGGAGCATGGGACACAGGCGGATCTGTGGGGGGATATGGGCCGAGTGGGCGAAATAGCGGTGCAGGTGGCTGAGGAGCATTGCCCGAACGGGTTTCGATTGCTCTCGAACTTTGGCTATGACGGGATGCAGTCCCAGGACCACGCACACGTGCATGTGCTGGGGGGCATGTTCTTGGGAGAATACGCCTGACCCCGGTGATTCGGAGCGGTATGGATTTGATACAGAGTGGGGAAAGCGAGTGCCAAGCCTAGTCCGGGCATGACAGGTCATTAAGAACCTGCCGATCTCCGAGGTCGTGGGCCTCGCGGGGCTTGTGGCTTATCTGAAGGAACAGGTGGTGAGCCGCACGCTGGCACAAGATAGCGTTGCTAGCTCGATGCGCTTCGCATTTCCGACCTAAGATGGACTGTACACTCACGCGATACTTGCGGGTGAGTTGGTCGATATGTTGGATGTGAGGCGAGAGTCACAATCGACAAAGATAGTTCGGTGGTGGAAGCTGCTGAGGCGATTCTGATGCCGGCGAACATTCCCCACGTCGTGGTTACGGAGTAAGACACCAAGATGGTGCGGATCGTTGGCAAGTAGCGGCCTGAGCAGCGACTAGATCTGGTTGCTCGTGGCAGGTTGCGCTGACGAAACTCACGAGTGGCGGTTATCTTGTGCTGGTCTTGAGTGCGACGGCGGGTACCGACTCGAGATGTTCTTTGAATGGGGTGGAGTGAATGACGGAGACGGTGAGTTCTGGGAGCACGGTGACGGTGCAGTGTCGGTTGGTGGGGGAGTTGCGTCGGTATTTACCGGGAAACGACTCGGGGGAGGGGCCGATGACGGTGCCGGCGTCGTCGTCGATCGATGAATTACTGGATCGATTAGCGATCCCGGAACGGCAAACGCTGGTAATCGGGCTGAACGGAACGAAGGCATCTCACAGTGAGATATTAAGTGATGGGGATGAACTGACGATCGTCGCTGCGATGATGGGCGGCGTAGGGTAGCGGGGCAAGTGTTGCAGAGCTTGTGGGGACTGGCGCTTGTTGAAATGAATGAAATAAATCAGATGTGCCGATTGTTGATTGTGAATCAGATGTCGAAGGAGGCTGCAAGATGACTGAGCGTTACGGTTACTGGAACAAGGTGCTGCACGTCGACCTGACGGCAGGCACGACTTCAATTGAAGAGCCCGGTGACGAGTTCTATCGGATGTACGGCGGCGGTCGGGCGATGTCCGCGCATTATCTTCTGAAGTATGTGCCGGCAGGGGCGGATGCGTTGGGGCCGGACAATGTATTCGTGTTCGCTCCGGGCGTGATTACGGGGGCGGCGGTGCCTGGTGCTGGTCGTCACAGCGTGGGAGCGAAGTCTCCTCTGAGTGGTGGTATTGCAGAATCGGAAGCTGGTGGCTTCTGGGGAGCTGAACTGAAGCGTGCCGGGTGGGATGGGATTGTAGTGCACGGCGTTTCGGAGAAGCCGGTGTACTTATGGATTAATAACGATGAGGTGGAACTGCGGGACGCCTCGCACCTCTGGGGGAAGATCACGGGCGACGTTGAAGACCAAATTCGGGACGAGTTGGCTGATCCGCGGATTCGAATTGCACAGTGCGGTCCAGCCGGAGAGAACCTAGTGCGCTTCGCCTGCGTGATGAACGATGGCAAAGAGGCGGCCGGGCGCGGTGGCATGGGCGCGGTGCTCGGTTCGAAGAAGCTGAAGGCTGTGGCGGTTCGTGGCACGACTCCGGTGCTGGTGGCGGACAAGAGTGTGCTGACGAGTACGGCGAAATGGGTCTCGACCACGTTGGACGAGAATCACTCGAACTTTAGTCACTACGGCACGGGTGCGGCGATGGAAGGTAAAAACTTCGACGGTGGGACGCCATCGCGAAATTTCAAGATGGGGCAGTTCGACGAGATTCGGAAAATCGATGCGGTGGCGGTGGGTGAGAATCACCGAATTCAGATGGACGCGTGCTTCGCGTGCTCGGTGCGCTGCAAGAAGGTCGTGCAAATCGAGATGAGCGAGGCAGATGCCGGAGTGACCAAGAAGGGCATTCCGATCAGCTTCGATCCCCAAGGACGGTACCGCGTTGATCCTCGGTACGGCGGACCGGAGTACGAATCGCTGGCTTCGTTGGGTGGAAACCTGAATGTGGATGACCTTGTGGCGATCTGCAAGGCAAACGAGATGTGCAACTACTTAGGGCTGGACTCGATCTCGACGGGTTCGACGATCGCATGGGCGATGGAGGCGTACGAGAAGGGATTGATCACAAACGAGGACACTGATGGTCAGCCATTGCGCTTCGAGCATGGCGATGACGTGGTGGCGTGGCTGACGAAAATTGCCTACCGCGAGGGCTACGGCGATGTGCTGGCCGAGGGCTCGAAGCGGGTGGCCGAGAAAATTGGGATGGGATCAGAGGACTTCCTCACGACGGTCAAGGGCGTGGAGATGGGAATGCACGATCCTCGACACATGCCCAACATGCGGCAGACGTATCTACTGGCACCGACAGGGGGAGACCACGGGAGCCCGACGAACGACCGGAACGGGCTGCGGAACGCCGTGGGGATTTGCAGTTTTCTAGCGTACAACGACGATCAAACTCTGGAAATCCTGAAGGCGGTTACTGGCTGGGATGTGACAGCGGAGGAGATGGTGACGATCGCGCATCGAGGTCACACTCTCGCCCGAATGTTCAATACCAGGCATGGGTTCACACGGGCAGACGACGTGCTGCCGAAGCGATTTCAGGAGGATCTGCCCATGCACGAGGGTCTTTCGCCTGAGTTCCAGAACGAGATGGTGCAAGAATACTACGCGTTTCAGGGCTGGGACTCGGAAGGAGTGCCGACCGCGGAAGGTCTTGCGATGCTGGGGATTGCGGAGGAATCAGTGGCTTTCATGAGCTGACAGCCTCTCTTTGTTTTGGGATAGAGTGGGATGAGGCTTCCCGCTTGGTTGAGTGTGTGGGGTGGTGTCAGGTTACGAGTACCCGATTGCGATCGGGTCGCTAACTACGAACCACTGCCTGACCGTGACAAAGGCGTCGCCTTCGATAACTACACCGGTTTCTACCAATGAGACTGGCCCGGATTGGCGCGGCAGACGAGATCGTTGGCGGCGGAGAGCATGTGGTAGACGCACCAACAATCGCCGACGGACAGGATGATGTCACGACGTTCAGAGACGCCTACTCAGAATTGACCGTCTCGGATCGGAATATGAATCTTGCTACCACCGATGCTACGTACGACATCGGACCTCTCGGTCGATAGGGCTCGACCGGGTTGAGCGACCAGGTTGGCGAGCGACTGGGTTGGGGGCGGGCGGAAGGGTTTCGGGTGCGCATCGAGAACGTAACATCTGTTGTGGCGAATCAGGTGAATTCTGAGAATGTTGATCTGACACGGACGAATCAAGGTAGTACGTTCCTCGGGGTCTATCGCGGCGTACCGCTGACACATCCACCGTCGTTGTACAACCTGACGATGCCGGATATCACTATGTTTTTCGACATTATTCCAAGTGATGGCAGGTGATTCTGATCACTTGAGAAAAATGGTGAATCAGCCGGCCCGTCACGGGGTCACGTACTTCTTCAAAATCAATGACGAGCACCACTCGAGCCTGTTGGAGTGGCGACCGTCGTCAACTATGAACTTGGCATCCTATTGGACCGGAGTGGATCCGTAATTCACAGCCGTCGGCCGGTTCGATGTTGGTGACGGTGGCGCCGTATATCCGAGAAGGTCTTGGTGGCACTTGAGGCGGCGACCGTGGCACCAAGTTCGAATACTCGTGCGCCATCGAATGGTTGGGCCATGGTCTCTCCAGTCGGAGCGAAGTCAGACGCGTTGCAGTCTAGCGCATTCCCTCCTCTCCCATTCGGGGGATGGTCGGCCGTTATGGTTTGCTTGAGTTGACTCGGAGGGGAGGGCGAGACCACGTGGATCATGAGCTGCGCTGGGAGGGCGATGCCGTCCCACTCCGGGAAGTGGCTTTGTAGTTCGACAGAGCTAGAGGCTGGTGCGCCATTCGTCGAGGGCGGTGTTTTGGGCGACAAAAAGTTGCTCGATACCTCCGCAGGCGAGGTCGACCATTTCTTGTATCTGGGGGCGGGTGAAGGGTTCAGTTTCGGCGGTGCCTTGCACCTCGACGAGGTGGCCGGTACCGAGCATCACGACGTTGAAATCGACGCCGGCGGATGAGTCTTCGCGGTAGTCGAGGTCGAGAAACGGAGTGCCCTCGAAGAGGCCGACGGAGATAGCACCGACCTGGGTATTGAGCGGAGAGGTGGGGAGACCACCGGCTCGCTGCATCCACTCGATGGCCATCGCGAGAGCGACCCAAGCACCGGTGATGCTGGCTGTGCGGGTGCCGCCATCGGCTTGGATGACGTCGCAATCGATGGTGATGGTCTGTTCGCCGAGGGCTGGCATATCGATGGCGGCGCGGAGGGAACGGCCGATAAGTCGCTGGATTTCCTGGGTGCGACCGCCTTGTTTTCCTCGAGTGGCTTCACGGTCGTTGCGGGTGTTGGTTGCTCTTGGGAGCATGCCGTATTCGGCAGTCACCCAGCCGGCGCCTGATCCTCGGAGCCAGCCGGGGACACGGGGTTCGACGCTGGCAGTGCAGATGACTCGGGTGTCGCCCATGGAAATAAGGGCGGATCCTTCGGCGTTCTTAATGTAGCCGGGTTCGATGGTCACGGGGCGCAGGTCCCGGGTGGTTCTGTCGAATGAGCGTTGGAACATGCAGCCTCCTGTAGCGGCCGGTACGGTAGCACGTGACCCGAGAATAGGTCGCTGCGGCGATATGACGTGTGGAGTCGCAGAAAGTTGGAGGTCTTGGTGGCGGCGTTTCGGTTTTATGCGGATGAGGGTGGTGTGACTCACCTGGATAAATTGGATCTGTTCGATCGGTCGTGGGAGAACGGGCCAGGGGACTTCAAGGGTGTGGGTGGGTCGGTGCTTGGCGATGCGAGCCGGGTGATGCTGATGCGCTTCGAGCGGGGCGCTCGACCGCCGCTACACCGGGCGGTGCCGTGTCTGGCGGTTTTGCTAACGGGGGTGCTAGTGATGTCGTCCTCGGATGGGACGAACGTGGAGTTGGTGCCGGGGGACGCGGTGCGAGTGGAAACGACGGGCGTCGGTGGTTGGCGGCTCGGAAATCGCGGTGAGTCGGAGGCTCTGTTGGCGGTTGTGCAGATGGTGGTAACGGTAGTGGGGCAGTAGTGGAAACGAGTTTGAGTTCACGTCCTGATTGCGGAAGAGGTGTGGAGCTATCGACAGGCCGATTTATGACGGCTTGTAGTGGGCTGGCCCCACTCGTCTGGTGTACGCGAGATGAAACGCCTCTGAGCGAGGCACTCGTTGAGTGTGCGCGTGCGACGGATACGATGACCGCAACGTGGACGTTCGAGTTCGGAGAGTCGAGCGTAGCGCAGGTTCGATAGGACCCGGTGGCATGGTCGAAAGAGACTGAATGGTGACTGCAGAGCCTATATGACGTGGATGCTGATGAGAGCGGGTCGTGGTTCACCCGACGGTGGAGCTGACGCGACAGAGGACGAAGGTTTGCCTTGTGAATACGAGGACGAGGGTTCTCGCGACCTGTCCAAGGTCGGATGCGGTGGTTGACGCAGGAAATGGTGTGGTCTGCGATTGGGGAGAGAATCGCTCGCGGGGAGGTTGATGGGCGGTACCGGTGCTGGGTGTAAGCGGCGTGATTCACTAAGGGAGTTCGACCTGGCGGACGGTACGGATGTCTTGGAGTTGACCGAGTTTTTCGATTTCTTCGGAGGTGAGGGGGCGGGTGACAGAGATGGTGAGGATCATGAGTGCTTGGCCGTCCTGGGTCGCGGTGGCGGACATGGCATTGATGTTGACTCCCCATGTGCCAAGGAGGGTGGAGACGCGGCCGATACGGCCGGGGCGGTCCTCGTTTTCGATGGCGAGGAGATGCCCAGACTCCGCAACGATCTCCATTTCGTAGTTGCCGATGCGGACGATGCGGGGGCCAGCGGCGGTGTTGGTGGTGGTGACGCTTTCGCCACCGTCGTTGCGGAGGGCGTGGACGGTAATCTGGTTGGCGAACGGATCGACGGCGGCGCCGTTGTCGTCTTCGATGCGGAGGCCGTGTTCAGTTGCCATGGCGGAGGCATTGACCATGGTGACTTTGTCATCAGTGACGCGGCGGAGCATGCCGACGATGACGGCAGCGCGTAGAGGGGCAGTATCGTAATTGGAAATATCGCCACGGTATTCGATGCGGACTTTTTCAACGCCGCCACCTGCGAGTTGCATAGCGACGGATCCGGCGAGTTCGGCGACATCGATGTAGGGACCGATGATGGCCATGGTTTCTTCATCGACAAGTGGAGAGTTGACGGCGAAGCGGGCGGAGCGACCGGCGAGGATGTCAAGGATTTGCTCGGCGGTCTGGGTGGAGGCACGTGTCTGGGCTTGGCTGGTGGAGGCGGCGAGGTGGGGGGTGACGATGATTCTGTCGTGAGTGGTGACAATGTTGCCGACGGCGGGTTCTTCAGTGAAGACATCGATCGCGGCGGCGGAAATCTGGCCGGAATCGACGGCGTCGTAGAGAGCTTGCTCGTTGATGAGCGCTCCGCGGGCTGCGTTGATAATCATAGCGGTGGGTTTCATGCGGGCGAACTGGTCCGGGCCGATCATGCCACGGGTGGCATCGTGGAGTGCGGTGTGGAGTGTGATGAAGTCCGATTCGGCTAGGAGTTCGTCGAATTCCATTCGTTCGACGCCGAGTTGCCTAGCTCGGTCATTGGTGACGAAGGGGTCGTAGGCGACGACGCGCATATCGAAGGCCCGGGCGCGACGGCTGACTTCTGCACCGATACGGCCGAGGCCGATGACTCCGAGGGTCTGCCCGGCAAGTTCGGTGCCAGAGTACTTGCTTCGGTCCCAGGAGCCGCCACGGAGGGAACTGTGGCCCTGGGGGATGTTGCGGGCAACGGCGAGCATGAGGCCGAAAGCGTGTTCTGCAGTGGAGAGGGTGTTGGCGAGGGGGGCGTTGACGACAATGACGCCACGTTGGGTGGCGGCTTTGACGTTGATGTTGTCGACTCCGACACCGGCTCGGCCGATCACCTCGAGGTCTGATGCGCTCTCGATTACGCGGGCAGTGACCTGAGTTTGGCTCCGGACGAGCAGTGCCCGGACGCCGGCGAGTTCGGTGATCAACTCATCCTCGGAGAGACCGGTTTTGACGACGACTTCGTGCTCGGCCGAGAGGAGATCGATGCCCTCCTGGGAGAGTGAGTCGGCGATGAGGATGCGGGCCATGGAGTCGCTCCTAGCTACGCAATTTGGCGAGGGTTCCCTCGATGGCTGCTAGTCCATCTCGGACGTGCGCGTCCGTGACGTAGCCGAGGTGGCCGAATCGGAAAATGGTACCGCGGAGTCCGGCCTGCCCGCCGGCAAAGACGGTATCGAACTGATCTCGGGCGACCTTGAGGAACTCGAGTCCATCGATGTCGTCCGGGATGCTAACAGCGGTGACGGTATCGGACTCGAAGCCTTCAGCGGCGAAGAGTTGGAGGCCGAGTGCGCGGATGCCATCACGGGTCATCTTGGCGAGCTTGCGGTGACGCTCGTAGATAGCTTCGATGCCCTCGGAGTACATCATGTCGAGGGCTCGATCGAGCTGGAAGAAAATAGAGACGGCCGGGGTTGACGGAGTCTGGCCGTTTGCGAGGGAGTCCTTGTGCTTCTGGAGGTCGAAATAGAAACGGGGGGTGTCGACCTGAGCTTGTTTCCGCCAGGCGCGCTCGCTGACGGAAACGAAGGCGAGTCCGGGAGCGGTCATCCAGCCTTTCTGTGAACCGGAGATGACGACATCGAGTCCCCAGTTATCTGTCTCGACTGGGATGGAAGAGAGGGATGAGATGGCGTCGACGATCAGCAGGCAATCGTGCTTGCGGGCGACCTCGGCGATTTCCGGGAGGGATTTGTTGGTAACTCCTGTGGAGGTCTCGTTGTGGGTGACCATGAGGACATGGACGTCCGGGTTCGAGTTGAGCGTTTCATCGACGCGGTTGGGGTCGATGGCGGAGCCGAACTCGAATTCGAGTTCGATCGGTTTTCCGCCGAAGACGCGGGTGAGTTCGACGAAGCGCTTGCCAAAGACGCCGACAGTGACGATGAGGGCTTTTTCGCCGGGGGCGATGTGGTTGGCAACGGCAGCTTCCATACCACCGGTGCCGGACGCGGAGAGGGTGAGGAGGTCATTTTTGGTCTGGAAGACCTCGCGGACACGCTCTGTGGTACGTCCGATTAGTGCCGCGAACTCCGGTCCGCGGTGGTTGATCATCTCGGCGGCGCCGGCCTTAGCCACCTCTGTCGGAACAGGGGTTGGGCCTGGGATGCGCAGATTCACGTGGTGCCTCCGAGGTCGAACGATGTTGTTGGCTGCGGAAAGTTGGTCCGCCAGCGGACGTTGATCGTACGTTTGCCGTGAATACGGTCAATTGGCCGTATAATTTGGGATGATTAAGGGTGCCCTGAGAGGGATTCAGACAACCTGTCGCCCTACACTCATGAGGGCGAGATATCTTAGGACGGGGTTGTTGTGACGAATCCATATCGCGAACTTCCTTCGATCGATCGGTTGTTGAACGACCAGCGTGTCGCCGGACTAACGGAGCGCTTTGGGCACGATGCAGTGGTGGAACTAGCACGTGCGGTACTGGATGAGCAGCGAGCGACGATTGAATCAACGGGGGCTGCGCCGTTGGACGGTGCTGTGGAACTCCTACTGTCGCGTGGTAGCGCGCTTGCAGATTCTCTGGTGCACGTGATCAACGCGACGGGTGTGGTGATTCACACCAACCTCGGGCGTGCCCCGCTATCACGTTCGGCGATAGATGCGATGCAGCGAGTGAATGTTGGATATTCGGCGCTGGAGTTCGATCAGAAGAACGGCGAACGAGGTTCGAGGCAGGATCATATCTCTGGAATATTATGTCGCGTTACTGGCGCTGAGGCGGCGATGGTGGTGAACAACAACGCCGCTGCGCTACTGCTAGCGCTGGCGGCACTGTGTGATGAGCGCGAGGTGGTGATTGGGCGTGGGCAGCTTGTGGAGATTGGCGGCGGGTTCCGGATCCCGGATGTGATGCGACAATCCGGTGCCAAACTAGTTGAAGTTGGGACGACGAACCGCACGTACGTTGATGACTATGAGACCGCACTGAATGATCAGTCAGCTGCGCTGCTCCGGGTGCATAGCTCTAATTTCGCGGTGGTCGGGTTTACGGCGGAGGCGAGCATCGAGGAGTTGTCGGATCTAGCGACTGCGCGTGGGGTGCGACTAATTGACGACGTGGGGAGTGGCGCGTTGCTGGATACACGGCCGTACGGGTTGGCGTATGAACCGATGGTGCAGGAATCGGTGAGGACGGGTTCGGACGTT